>Ga0116217_10004123_pt1 | contig 12998 bp, 12 predicted proteins | sample Sb_taG_6_FD_89697 | JGI IMG/M metagenome (GOLD analysis project Ga0116217, IMG submission 89697) | Peat soil microbial communities from Weissenstadt, Germany - Sb_50d_4_PS metaG | ecosystem: Environmental > Terrestrial > Soil > Wetlands > Peat | place: Germany: Weissenstadt | collected 2010-09-21 | reverse complement strand
GCTTGGACGGACATCCACTTGCGTCGGTCGGGGCCCAGCTCGGCGGCAACTCGCTCGTCTGGAACACCCTCGCCCCTCTCCGTGTTGCACTTTCCGCTGGCCGGCACAGCCTGTCGGTGAGACGTGCAGGCTCGACCCTGGCTCCCGGAGACGGCGGCGCTGCGGTCCTCTATGCGATCTTCCTCACCCCCGCGCAGGGCGCCGGGCTGCAGGCGCTGCGAACTGCCTCGCCTGCCCGCTGGCGCTCGCTGTGCGGGCACCCGTCCGAGTGGATCGAAGCAGTCCGTGCATAGCACGATCCGCGAGGCGGATGCGTCGCGCATCAGGCGTTGCCAACCGCGGGCGGCTCGTGAACTCCGATGAAGTTCCCGTCCGGGTCCTTCAACCACGCGGCACGGTAGTCGCCCATGTCGGCGATCGCGTCGATGGTACGAAGCCCGGGCGAGTCGTATTCCTCGAAGACGATCCCCCGGGCGCGCAGCGAGGCGACCACGCCCGGAAGATCCTCGACCTGAAAGGCGGCGATCGTGTGCGACGGCGGGGTCGCGTCCGCGCGGTAGATCAGCGGAAAGATCGTGCCGTTCCCGGCGGTCATGAAGATCCCGGTCGAGACCTCTGCACCGACGCTCAGGCCGAGCGTCTCGTAGAACGCACGGGCCCTGTCGAGGTCCCTGACGAACACCGTGGGGTGGGCGAGCGCTGTGTCGAGCATGCTAGATCCTCGCCTCGAGCACGATGTTGAAGGGGGTCTCGGCCGCTCGGCGCACCCGGCTGAAGCCGCCCTCGTTCAGAACCTCGGTGAGGCGCTGCTCGCCCGCCTGGGCACCGAGTGCCAGGCCGACCTCCTGGCTCAGCGAGGCCGGCGTGCAGAGCATCGTCGAGCCCCCGTAGAAGATCCGCCCCACCGGGTTGAGGTTCTCCTCGATCTCATCGCCGGCCCAGGGCTCGACGACCATCCACGTGCCATCGGCGGCGAGCCGCTCGCGCACGTGGCGTGCGGCGCCCGCCGGGTCGCCCATGTCGTGCAGCGCATCGAACACGCATACGAGATCGAACGGGCCTGCGCCGAAGTCCTTGGCCGAGGCCACCTCGAAGCTCACGCGGTCGGTGACCCCGCCGCGCGCCGCGGCCGCGCGGGCGGCCACGATCGATCCCTCGTGATAGTCCGATCCGACGAACTCCGACGCGGGGAACGCCTTGGCCATCAGGATCGTCGAGGCCCCGTGTCCGCAGCCGATGTCCGCGACGCGGGCGCCCGCCGTGAGCTTCTCGACGACGCCGTCCAGCGCCGGCAGCCACGCATCCACGAGGTTGGCAAGGTAGCCGGGCCGGAAGAACCGCTCGGTGCCCGCGTACAGGTCGTGATGGTGCTCGTGCCACCCGAACCCCTCGCCGGAGCGGAAGCGCTCGGCGATGTGCGGCTCGTCCTTGACGACGGCCGCCACGAGCTGGAAGGCGCCCGGGATGAACGCCGGACTGTCTTCGTCGGCCAGCGCCATCGCCTGCTCGGGCGGCAGCCTGAACGTGCGCTCGGCCGCGTCGAACTCGACGTAGCCGCTGGCCGCCTGTTGGCACAGCCACTCCCGGATGTAGCGCTCGCGGCAGTCCGTGCGCTCGGCGAGCTGCTCGGATGTGACCGGCTGGCCGTCTGCCATCGCCTTGTACAGGCCCAGCTTGTCACCGATCAAGACAAGCGGCGCGGTCATCGCCGCTCCCAGGTCTCCCACGAACTGACCCATGAACTGTTCAAGCTTGGCTTCGTCGATTCCCGTCGCGCTCATTGCCGCTCCTCTCTCGTGCGGTTGCAGGTTCTAGGGCAACGGTGAAGCGGGCGGCGTCACCGACCCGTCAATCGACCGTCAAAGCCGAAAGCTCAGCCAGGTTGGCGAGCGATGTCCGGATCGCCTCCCGCTGATCATCCAGGCGCGCGACCTCCGCCTCGGGGATCTCGACGTCGACGGTGATGCGCGTGGCGCTGCCGTCGCCGAGCGGCTCGAGCACCCATTCAAAGCGCAGGTCGGACACCAGGCAGGAGACGGTCACCCGCTGCTGCTCGCGCGCCGTGTCGAGTAGCTGAGCCATCGGGAAGTCCGGATAACCCTCCGGGTACATCGTGTAGGGGCGATTCGTCTGCCCCACCCCATCCCCCTCCCCCACCTCGACAGTGCCGATGCCCGCCCACCAGTCCGGGAAGCGCGCCGGGTCGTACAGCAGCTTCCAGACCTCCTCGGGCGCGGCCTCGGCGTCCGCGCTGTCATGAAAGGACGGCATGTTCGGCTCCCTTCTTGCCTGTTTGGACGGCCTGCAGCTCTTCCAACACGCGCTCGAGCTCCAGCTCGGGCTCGATCAGGCCGACCACCGGCCTGCCGAGATCGGCGAGCGCCACCGCCAGGCTGTCGCCGCGACTCAGCGTGGAGACCTGGCGGCGCCAGCCCTCCACGGCCTCGCTCAGGCGACGTTCGGCCAGCTCCTGGTCGCCCGCGAGGGCCGCGATCAGACCCTGAACGCGCGCCATCCTGGCCACCAACGTCGCTGGGAAGTCGCTCGAGCGCACCGGCTCGAGCGTCGTCGCACGCAGTTCCCCCTCGGCCTCGGCGAGGCTACCGGCGTGGGCCAGCGCCTCCGCGCGGCGCAGGCGGGTGAGTGGGCGGCTGATCGGCGCATCCCGGGCGAGCGCCTGCTCCAACAGCTCACCGGCACCGACGTAGTCGCTCTGCGCGAGCGCCACCATCCCCTGATCGTGCGCGGCCATCGCCTCGAGCTCGGGCGCGCCCAGACGGTCCGCGAGCCGCGCCTCCATCTCGGCCGCCTCGCGCGCGTCCGCGATCCTGCCGATGCGCAGGAGCACGAAGGCGCGCATCGCAAGCAGCTGCACCTCGAGGCCGACCAGACCCTTGCCCTCGAGGGCCGCTGCGGCACGGTCGATGAACTCCAGGGCCCGACGATGCTCGCCGGCTGCCGCGGCCGCTCCCGCGGCGTTGGCCCAGCAGCCGTAGGCGAGGTCGGGCCGCCCAGCGCGTGTGATCGCCTCGCCCGCCGCAATCGCCGGCGCATACCCCTCGACGAAAGCGCCCCTGCGCATCATCGCCAGCGCCCGAGCGTGCGCCACGTCGTAGACCGACAGGTCATCCGCATGCGATCCGGCCGAGAGCTCATGCACCTCCACCAACAGCCGCTCCGCCTCCTCGACGCTGCCCGCCACCGCCTCCGCCCAGGCGAGCGCCGCGAGCGCCTCACGCCGCTCCTGGACCACGTCCGCGCTTGCCTGATCCAGCAGCGCCAGCGCCTCTCGACAGCATTGGAGCACCATCGCCGGCACACAGATCGGCCCGTGATACCAGCGCGCGCTGCGCAGCCATGCCCGCGCGAGCTCGAGCGGCGCCCCGGCCAGCAGGTCCTTGGCGCGTGCAAACGCCTGCTCGGCCTCGGTGCGACGCCCGCGCCATGCCTCCACCTCGGCCAGCTCGAGCCACAGCTCGGCGTCCTCGCTCGCCATCGAGACCGCCTCCTCCAGGTAGCCGGCGGCCTCGATGAGCGCGCCCACCGCCCTCGCGTCGGCCGCCGCAAGGGCGAGCTGCTCGACGGCCTGCCGGTCCCTGCCGGCGAGCCGCATGTGGCGCGCGATTTCCGCTGCCCTGCTCGGCCCCCCCTCCGACGCGCAGCGGAGCAGCGTCTGCGCCCAGCTGCCATGCAATACGGCCAGACGGGGCTGGGGCAGCTCGCAGTACGCCGCCTCGCGCAGCAGCGCGTGACGGAACCCGATGCGCCGCTCGCGCTCCACGAGCATCCCGCTATCCAGCGCCTGCACGGCGGCCTCAGCGGCGTCCTCGATCGGCAGCGCGGCCACTTCCGCGTGCTCCAGCTCACGCGCTGCTACCGCCGCCAGCTCGACGAAGCGCCGGCCGGCGACGCCGAGTGACCCGAACGCGCCGCGCACCGCGCCGCGCACCCCCTCCGCGAGCTCCCGCTCACCGCGGGAGATCGCACGGGCCGCCTCGACCGCCAGCAGAGCGTTGCCCTCTGACGCCCCCACGACCCTCGTCACGTCCTCCTGAGCCAGCGCCGCCACGTCGAGCGCGATCTCGGCGAGCGCCGCGGGCTCCAGGGGAGCGAGCGCGAGCTCCTCACGCAACAGTCCACGCGAGCGGAGCGCGTGCTCCAGGCGATCCACCTCGGTGCTGCGCGGGAGCGGGCGTCGGGTGAGCACAAAGAGCACCGGCAGGGTGTCGATCCGTCGGGCGACATATGCGGTGAGCTCGAGACTCGACTGGTCGGCGATGTGCGTGTCCTCGAGCAGCAGCACCAGCGGACGCGCCCGCGCCGCCCATTCGATCGCCGCGACCGTCGCCTCGAACAGCCGGGCGCGCTCGAGATCGGGGGACACGAACGGGCGCTGGGCGTCCGGACGCTCCAGCAGCGAGAGGATCTCCGGCACGAGCCGAGCTAGATCCTCGGGCCAGGCGGCCTCGGCCGGAGGGATGGGCACGGTTGGAAGCAGCTTGCGGAGCAGTTCCGCCCACAGACCGAAGGGAGCAGCCCCGCCGAGGTCAAGGGCGGCGCACGCCGCCGTTCCCGCTCCCTGCTCGCCCGCGCGCGCCAACAGCTCACTCGCAAGCCGCGTCTTGCCGATACCGGCCTCCCCGCAGATGCTCACCACCGCTCCTTCGCCCGCCACCGCCCCGCTCCACACATCGAGCAGACGGTCGAGCTCTCGCGCGCGGCCGATCAGCGGCTGCGAGGCAATCGGGCCGGGCCGTGCACGCACGATCGGTCCCGGCCGCGTTGGCGCGGTGGATTCGGACCCCACCCCCACGATCCCCCTCACAGGGCCGGTGGCGGTCGGCTCCGCGACGGGAGCCTCCGACGGCCCGTCGTCGGTGTCGATACGCAGCCGTTCCACCAGGGCGCGGGTGGCGGGAGAGGGAGCGACCGAGAGTTCACGCCGCAGGCGCTCCGCGAGCGCGCGATAGACCATCAGCGCCCGCGCGCGGTCTCCCGATGCGGCAAGCCTTCCGATCAGACCGCGGTGGGCATCCTCGCTGAGCGGATCGACCGTGACCGCGCGGCGACTCCACTCGAGCGCCTGCTCCAGGTCGCCCGCCGCCTCGCAGCTCCCAGCCACCTGCTCGAGAACCTCCAGCAGACGCTCGCGATGCGCATCGCGCGCCATCAGCGCCCACTCCTCCTCGAAGCCCGCCAGCAGCTCTCCCGTGCAGAGCTCAAGCGCGTCTCGCTGACGGCCGGCCCGGACGAGCTGCTCGAAGGCGGCCACGTCCACCCAGAGCTCCGGGCCGGGTGTGAGACCGACGCAGTTGCGATCGACGATCAGGTACGGCTCCGCCACCGGGCCGAGCGTGCGGCGCAACGACCAGACCGCGCTGCGCAGGCTCGCCCGGGCACTGGAGTCGAGCACGTCGGGCCAGAAATGAGCCGCGAGATCCCCCCGCGGCTGGGGTCCCGGCGAGAGCGCCAGGTAGGCCAGCAGCGTCCAGGCACGCCGCGCGCTGGGCGCAGCCAGCTCCTCGCCGTCGCACTCCACGGCCATACGCCCGAGCAGCTGTATGCGCAGCACGAGCAAAGCGTACGCCTCCCCGTCGGGCGCGAGCGGCTGCATGACATCAAAAGCGAGCGCCGAGCCCGCTTTGACGCTCGCTTGACGCGCACGCAACGAGGCTAGCTCACCATGCGCTGCATCCATTCACCCCATCAAGGAGTCACGATGAGCACCATCCACACATTCGACCTGAGCACTTTCAAGCAGGCGATCGAGGAGCGCGACGCCGATGCGCAGCTCGCGGTGTACGCAGAGGACGCCGAGGTCACCCTCGTCGACCGTGTCGCGCGGCCCAGCGCCCCCCGCGTGCTGCACGGACGAGACGAGATCCGCGCCTGGATCGAGGACGTGTGCGGACGCGACATGACCCACCGCGTCCAGCACACCGTCCAGGATGAGGGTGGTGTCGCCTTCACCGAGGCCTGCCGCTACCCCGACGGCACGGGCGTCGTGTGCGCCACCGTGCTCGAGATCGACAACGGCCTGGTGGCCCGGCAGGTCGGAGTGCAGGCCTGGGATGAGTAGCCCCGGCAACTGAGTGGTCATGCGTGGGGCCGGGCACGGTGGCGCCGGCCCCACGCCGCTGAAGCTGGCACCGCGAGGCCGGCGTGGACGCCCAGGTGAAGTGCCCAGGCGGTGCCGGCCGCGCGGCTGCGGAGCACGCTTCTCTGAAAGACCGGGTTGCCATGGTCCACGTCGGAGTCGCCGGGCGTGTCCGCGGCGCCGATCCGGTTGACTTCCTGAATTCAGCTAGTTAGATTCCTGCCGGTGAGCGAGGAGAGTCCGCCGACGGCTCCGATCACCGCGACGGGTACCGCCTCTCGCAACGTCGACGGGCAGGCGATCGCGATCACGGTCTTCAGCTCGGTCAAGTGGTTCGGCCGGCTGTGGCTTCCGCTCGTCTTCTGGTACGCCAACCACTTTCCGAAATCGACCGGAACCTTGGCGCGGCTCTCCTTCATCCACTTCGCCCGCTGGACGCTTGTGCGCCGCATTCCATACAACGGCCCGCCGCAGCAGAAGGAGAAGCTGAGCTATCCCCGCCTCTTCTTCGAAAGCAACTTCAATGGCGGCTGGGAGGAGTACATAGACGCCTTCTCCCACATCCTCACGAGCGGCATGAAGGTCTTCTGGGGCACCTCCTACGGCTTTCCGCAGCCCTTGCCCACGGGACCCTTCAAGGCCTACATAAAGCGCAACGAACTGGAAGCCAGCCACTTCTACTCGGCGTATCCGCAGGCCACCACGACAATGGTCCTTGCGGCGCTCGACCTCGCGCCCAGGCTGGAGAGGTTCAAGGAGCAGACCAGTGGCAAGACGGCCGAGGACTTCGCGCAGGACTGGCGGAAGTTCCTGGAGGAAACGCAGGGAAGCCTGTGAGCAACCAGGCGGGACAGGCCTATGCGTTCATGGCCATTACCCCCATCCTGGAGGGCGAGGAGAAGAAGCTGCGCGCCTACCTCGATGGGTTCACCCAGGAGACGAGCCCATTCGCCGGCCTGCCGGCAACGCACTTTGCCCGGTGGGTCATCCTTCCCGACTGGGTCGACGATCCCTCCCAGCCCCGCCAGGATCACCTCGGCTCTGAGTACCTCATCTTCACGAGCAACTTCGACGGCCCGCTTGGCAGCTACCTGGACGAGCTCTGCCGGCGACCAGAGGCACAAGAGATCTGGAGCCATTGTGTGGGCGCTCCCAAGCCCGCGACCGGGCACCTCCTGAAGGCCTACCTGTTGCACAACCACATCGACACCGGCTTCTTCGTGGCCGCCTACCCCGATGCGTCGGTCGAGAAGGTGAGGGCGAGTCTCGCCCTGCGCGAACGGCTGAGCGCCTTCGCCGTGCGCTCGCAGGGGATGGATCCTGCGACTCTCCAGAGTGCGTTCAACGCGGAGTTCGGTGGCTGATGACAGGTCGTGGGCCGGAGAGGATCGATTACGCCGACATCCAGGGCGACATCCTGCGCGCCTACGGCAACGACTACGAGCGCACCTCTTACATGCTCGCCCACATCGAGCACGCCCCGGGGGGGCGGGCGTGGCTGGGCAGCCTTCTCGGGCAGGTCACCAACGCCGAGCAGTGGACGGGTCCCAAGCCGGAGACGACGCTGAACGTGGCGCTGACCTACGCGGGCCTGCAGGCACTCGGCGTACCCGACAGCGTCCTCGCCACGTTCTCCGACGAGTTTCGTGAAGGCATGGCGGCACGCTCGCAGATTCTCGGCGACATCGGCGAGAGCGCCCCCGCGCGTTGGGAGGCCCCTCTCGGCACCGACCGTGCGCACCTGCTCGTCACGATCAACGCTCTCACCACCGAGCTGTTGGAAGAGAAGCTCAAGACCTTCCGTGCCGGTGTCCAGGAGGCGGAGGGCGTGACCATCGTCCACGAGCAGCACGCCCAGCTGCTGGCGGGCGTGCGCGAACACTTCGGCTACGCCGACGGCTTCGCCCAGCCGGCGATCGCGGGCGTCACCCCCCACAGGACACTCGGCGGCGGGGTTCCCGAAAAGGAAGACAAATGGCGGGGGCTGGCGCTGGGCGAGTTCATCCTCGGCTACGAAGACGAGGACTCGCTCGTGGACCCGCTGCACCGTCCTCCCGATGCCCCCGCCGAACCTCTCGGGCGGTCGGGCACCTACATGATCTACCGCAAGCTCTCCCAGGATGTGGCGCTGTTCCGCAAGACGCTTCGCGACGCGGCGCGTCTGTACGAGGACGGCGACGAGGAAAAGCTCGCGGCCAAGGTCGCCGGGCGTTGGCGCAACGGCACCCCGCTCATCAGCTCACCCGACGCACCCGATCCAAGCTTCAATCCGAAGGACCTGCGCGGCAATGCGTTTCGCTATCTCGATACCGATGCCGACGGCGCTCGCTGCCCGCTCGGCGCGCACATCCGCCGCGCCAACCCGCGCGACGCGCTCGGCTGGAAGGGGCTCGACGATTCCGGCCTGCTGAGCTATCGCCATCGCATCATCCGTCGCGGCATGCCCTACGGACCGCCGCTGCCCGTCGAGGCCACCGACGCTGGAGGGGGCGAGGATCGCGTGGATCGAGGGCTGATCTTCGTGTGCTTCAACGCCAGCATCTCACGGCAGTTCGAGGGCATCCAGACCCAATGGATCAACGACGGCAACGCCCTTCACCTCGGCCACGACAAGGACTTCCTGCTCGGCGACTCGACGACGACCGACAAGATGACCATTCAAGGTAGTCCGCCGTTCTTTCTCTCGCCGCAGCCGGCGTTCGTGACCACCCGCGGCGGCGAGTACCTGTTCGTCCCCGGGCACGCCGCGCTGCACTTCCTTGCGGGCGCAGCCGACCGTCGTGCGGCGTGAGTCTCCTCTCTCGCTGTCGCATCAGAACCGAGGTCGAACTGCGGTAGGAGCCGCATCCCGTCCGGTTGTGCCATCTTGCGCCCGTCTTGGACCCGAATTGGACCCCGCCTCCTATGCCCGAGACCGAGGCGTCTCCGACGCGGGCCCCGCCTGAGCTGCGACGATGCTCGGCCGCCCCGGCACCCGCGCGATCCGCGCCGTCGTCAGCGGCGCTGTCCAGGGGGTCGGCTTCCGGCAGGCCACCCGCCGCCGAGCGCTCGAGCTCGGCGTCCTGGGCTGGGTGCGTAACGCGCAGGACGGCACCGTGGCTGTACACGCGGAGGGTCCCTCCGCCGCCGTCGAGGGGCTCGTCGCCTTCCTGCGCTCGGGCCCGCGGGGCGCCGCCGTCGCCGATGTGGCCGTGGACGACGTGCGGATCGAGGGCCACGAGCAGTTCGCGATCCGCGGCGTGAGCGCCGGTGCCTTCGTCGTGCAGGAGCACGCCGCCACGGCGCACCACTTCGACCTGCGCCTGCAGGTGCACGGCGTCATGCGCTCATGGGCGCTGCCCAAGGGCCCGTCGCTGGACCCGTCCATCAAGCGCCTGGCCGTCCAGGTCGCCGACCACGCAATAGACCACGACGCCTTCGAGGGCCCGACCGACCACGGCGGCGTGGTGCTCTGGGACCGCGGCCACTACGAGCAGGGCGGCCGGGTGGCCTGGCCCGAGGCTCTGGAGCGCGGCCACGGGGTGTTCGTCCTGCACGGCAAGAAGCTCCGCGGCGGCTTCGCGCTGCAGCGCACGCGGCAGGGGCCCACGCCGCAGTGGCTGCTGATCAAGCGGCGCGACGAGGAGGCGCGCCCGGGCTCCGACGTGGTCGCCGAGCAGCCCGCGTCGGTCCTCAGCGGCCGGACGCTCGAGGAGGTGCTGCACGACCGCGAGTGAACCGAGTTCCACCGCGTGGCGAGCATCGCTGCCTGTGCCGCGCCCACGATGCCAGGCGCCTCAGCGGCCGGTGAAGCGCGGTGTCCGGCGCTCGGCCGTTGCGCGGACGCCCTCCTGGAAGTCATCGGTCGCGAACAGGTCCGCCTGCTGGGCGCCCTCAAGCTGGGTCGCGGCCCGCACGCGATCAGGGAGCTCGCCGCGCATCGTTTGGCGGATCGACCGCACGGCCAGCGGCGCAGAAGCCGCGATCTCGCCCGCGAGCGCGTGCGCCGCGCTGCGCAGCTGCTCGTCGGCGGCCAGCCGGTCGCAGAGGCCGAGCGCGTGTGCCTCCTCGCCCTTGACGCGCCGGCCGGTGTACAGCAGGTCGAGCGCCGCCTGCATCCCGACGGCCGCGGGGAGCGTCACGGTCATCCCGAAGCCATGGTGGATGCCCAGGCGCGCGAAGTTCGCGGCGAAACGGGACGAGGGGCTCGCCACGCGGAAGTCTGCGGATAGCGCGAGGCCCAGGCCGCCGCCGATCGCGGCGCCCTGGACGGCCGCGACGACCGGCGTGGCTGCGGCGAACAGCCGCACCGCCTGCGCGTAGAGCGCCTGGCCGCCCGCGTCGCCGGCGCCGGCGCCGGCGAAGTTCGCGCCCGCGCAGAAGTGCCGACCGGCCGAGCACAGCAGGATCGCCCGGCACTCCGGGTCCTCGTCGAGCGCCACATAGGCGTCCGCGAGCGCGGCGATCAGCTCGAGGTCGAAGTGGTTGTGCGGTGGGCGGTCGAACTCGACCGTCGCGACGTGGTCCTCGCCCACGCGCACCGTCAGCCCCTCCTTCACACGCGCTCCAGGAACTCGCGCGCAACGCGATTGAACTCCGCGGGCTGGTCCATGTTCGCGGCGTGACCTGCTTGCTCGATGACGACCTTGCTGGCGCCGGGAATACGGCCAGCCATCGCATCTGCCGCCGCGAGGAACCGCTCGTCGGCCGCGCCGACGACGATCAGCGTCGGGACCGCAATCGCGCCGAGTGACTCGAAGACCTCCGCGTCGCGCTGGGTCAGGATGGCGCGCGCCGCTGCGGCCAGGCCGGCAGCGCCGGCCGGGTGCTCGGCGGCCGAGCACTCCGGGCCGGGAGGCAGCGCCGCCAGGCCACGAGTCTCGAGGTCGTCCGCCAGCCCTGCGACCCGTGCATTCCACGCTTCGCGCGCCGCGCCGTCGCGGAAGCCCGGGCCGGTGTCCACGAGCAGCAGCGCAGCCACCCGCTCCGGATGGCGCGCGCAGAAGAGCAGCGAGAGGAACCCGCCCAGCGACATCCCGCCGAGCACCGCGCGCGGGGAGCCGAGCGCGTCGAGGAGAGAGAGCATGTCCGCGATGCACTCCTCGTGCGTCAGCTCACCCGATGCGATGCTGGCGCCGTGTCCGCGCAGGTCCCATGTGAGGACCTCGCGGTCGACGCCGAGAGCGTCGAGGTTGGGCGCCCACATCGCCTGGCTGGCACCGAACCCGTGGGTGAGCAGCACGGGCGCCCGCGCGGTCGGCCGTCGGGACATGGTGTAGGTGGTGTAGGCGATGTCGGGCATCAGACGCTCACGACCGTGGAGCCGCCGGTGATGGCGGGGTAGAGGCTGTCGGCGCCGGCTCGCGCCACGGCCGCGCCGAGCCGGGTGCTCCAGCGGTGCTCGTCACCGTACTCCGAGCGCCATGCCCACAGACGGCACGTGAGCTGTCCCAGTGGATGCTCGCGCGTGGTGCCACGCGCGCCCAGCACCTGGTGAGCCGCGCGCCCTGCGGTCAGCGCCGCGCGGTTGGCAAGCAGCTTGCCCGCGGCGATCTCGAACCCGCCCGGGCGGCGCGCAGTCGCCTCGGCGGCCACGCCGACGAGCGCGGCCTGCTGCGCGATCGTGACGAGGTGCTGCTGCACCGCCTGGAAGGAGCCGATCGTGCGTCCGAACTGACGCCGTTCGCTTGCATACCCGACCGCGATCTCGTACACGCGATCGAGGGCTCCGGCCATCAGCGCGATGCGCATCAATGCGCCGCGCATGAACAGCTCGTCGGGGTCCACCCCGGGGCCGGACCGCGCGGCGGCGCCGTCGAACACCACCGTGTCGCGCGCCTCGCCGGCGAGATTGACGTGCGGCTTGATCGTGACGGCCGCGCGGTCGACTACCAAGACGCAGCCGTCTAGCAGGACGGCGACCCGAGCCGCCTCGCGTGCCCACGGCACCCGATGCGCGGTCCCGCTCACCCGGCCGTCTCGCAGCACGACGCTGTCGCGAGCGCTGCCCGGCGCGACGGTCACCTCTGCGGCCTCTCTGTCCAGGTCGGCCCGGGCGAGGAGCCATCCTCCGAGCAGCGCGACCTCCGCACCCCGGTCGGGTCCGTGCTCGCGCAGCACCGCCAGCTCGTGTGCAACCGTCATGCGCGCAGCGCCCTGGCCGCGACGGAACGCAGGATCTCGTTCGTCCCGCCCCGGATCGTGAACGACGGGGCGCCCAGGATCGCCGCCGCGAGCAGGCGCTCGAACAGCGACTCCGCGGCGGGGTCGGGGTCGTCGGGCACCAGCCGCCATACCGCGTCGAGCACGTCCTGCTCGAAGCGTGTGCCCAGCTCCTTGACGAGCGCCGACTCCGCAGCCGGCGCTTGGCCGGCGTCGAGCAGGCGCGCAACCGACAGCGACAGCGCGCGAATCCCCCACCAACCGGCGACCGCCTCGCCCAGCGCGGCCTGCGCGCGCTCGTCCGTGGCGCGGTGCTCGCGCAGGTACTGCTCGGCCACGAGGTAGGTCGACAGCCAGCGCTCGGGCCCCGCGCGCTCGAGGGCCAGCTCCGAGGTGTTCTGCGCCCAGCCCGCTCCGACGTCGCCAAGCACGAGCTCGTCCGGAACGAACAGGTCCTCGAGGATGACTTCGTTGAAGAACTCGCTGCCGTCCAGATATGCGATCGGCCGCACGGTGATGCCGGGTGCGCGCAGGTCGACGATCAGCTGCGTCAACCCTTGGTGGCGATCGTGCTCGTCGCTCGTGCGGCACAGCACGACGAACCAGTCGTTCTCGTGCGCGCCGCCCGTCCAGATCTTCGTCCCACTCACGCGCCACCCGCCGTCCGCGCGTGTGGCGCGCGTCTGGACGGCAGCGAGGTCGCTGCCCGCCTCGGGCTCGCTCATGCCGATCGAGAACGACACCTCGCCGCGGCAGATCG
>Ga0116217_10004119_pt1 | contig 13007 bp, 9 predicted proteins | sample Sb_taG_6_FD_89697 | JGI IMG/M metagenome (GOLD analysis project Ga0116217, IMG submission 89697) | Peat soil microbial communities from Weissenstadt, Germany - Sb_50d_4_PS metaG | ecosystem: Environmental > Terrestrial > Soil > Wetlands > Peat | place: Germany: Weissenstadt | collected 2010-09-21 | reverse complement strand
CTTGGCCACCGATCTCGACGAGGCAACGGTTACGCGCCTGCAGGAGACCGCCTTGGCCGCCTATCACGCGGTCAAGTTGCGCGACTATGGCCGTATTGACATGCGCCTCACGCCGAAAGGCGAGGTGTACGTCATCGAGGCCAACCCGAATCCGTGGCTTTCGAGCAAACAGGAATTTGCTATGGCTGCCAAAGCGTCGGGCCGATCCTACGCTCAACTGATCGGCGAAATTGTGGATATGGCGATGCAGAGATATGCACCGCGAAGTGGATCTGAGACCATCGCCTGAGAAACCGCTAGGCTACTTTTTTTCGCTTTTGTCTCTTCACCATCTGCACAACCGGCAGGGGAAGCTGTAGCGTCCGCTCCTGTGTTTCCCGTTTCGAGAACGCCCGGATGGCAATTCCGTCCCCATTTGGGAATGGGTTCGACATTGCCTCAAATTCCTGTCCATAAATGCGGATCCGCTTGGATTGTGCGTAGCCCATTCTCTGAAGCTGATCGCAGACTTCATGAAGTTCGATTGAATACTGGCTGGGGGGCAAAGTATTAATATTCACGATGAAATAGATTGTATCGGATAAATGGATAGCCGTCTTCCACCGGGATCACAGCTCACTGTGACATGCTAAAGGCAGTGTTTTCAATCGCTTAATAGATCGCAGAAGATCAAGCCTAAGCCGATTTCGCGAGACCGGCGTCGATGCCCCCGAGGGCACGCTTTTTCATCAGTTCGGCAATCCGATGTCTGACGTACCCATCCTCGGTGATATGCGCGGCGGCTGTGTCCTCCAATTTCGACAAGACCAGCCTATCCATCGGGTCACGCTTGTTGAAATCAGGATCAGTACGGCAGCAGAACTGGCAGTCGCGGCCAGTCGGCGTGTCCTTCCCCTTGCCCTGTAACTTGCGATGAAAGAGATCCATAGTGACCTTTTTCTCCTCGCCCGAGACGTATGGCTCTGATGAATGCGGCACACATGTATACCACAAACGACGGGTAAGAACGCAAGAGTCAATTTTCCGGTCGCCCTGGTCGCCAACAGAACGATTTGGACCGGGTCTTTCGTAGGACGTGGCAACAACCCACACCGCCATCGAGACAATTAGCCAGCTCAGAAAATGTGGCGGAATCCCCAGAAGAGAAGTCCGGAAAGAAGCATCGCCACCGGGAGAGTGAGGACCCACGCCATCATCAGATTCCGTACAGTGCCCCACTCGGACGTGCTGTGAAAGCCCGAAAGATCGGAGACCAAGTTGACGGCCGCATACGAAATGCCGATCAACAGCACTCCTCCAAAGTCGCAACTATATGCAAGCATTGTTACGGGAGTGTGAAAACTGTTGTCGAAACATCCGCAATATCAGTCTTTAGGGAGACCGCACAATGTGCGGTGTTGAACGGTGGATTCCCACAACCGAACACGCGCACGCGTGCAACGTCCGGTTACTCCATGTTTCTCAAAAACTTATCGCCGTGCTCGTGGCAGTAGAATTGCCACACTAACTCAACGACCAACCAGTTGTTCCAGGGGACTGAATCAATGCAAACGCTGCTCCATGATATTCGCTACGGGCTTCGCATCTTGTGGAAATCACCGGGGTTCACCGTCGTCGCCGTGCTAACACTTGCATTGGGTATAGGAGCCAACACAGCGATCTTCAGCATCGTGAATAGCGTTTTGCTGCGTCCGCTTCCATTCCCCCAGCCGGACCAACTGGTTTCTCTGAACGAAAAAGATATGCGGAGCGATCTCAAAGCAGGGGCCCTGGTGAACACCTCCTACCCTGATTTTTTTGATTGGCGATCGCAGAACCATGTTTTTGAGAATATGGCAGCATTTCGGTATACCAGCTATACGTTGACCGGGGCCGGGACGCCGCTCCACATTGACGCGGAAATCGTCACCGCGGAGTTCTTCACCGTCTTGGGAGTTCCTCCGAGCGTGGGCCGCGGATTCCGTCGAGAGGAAGAGAACGGCCGATTCGCCGTACTGAGCCACGAGCTCTGGCAATCCAAGTACAGTTCCGATCCGGAGATTGCCGGGAAAAGCATCACTCTGCAAGGTAAACCCTACACCGTGGTCGGAGTTGCCGCCGAAGGCTTCCGGTTTCCCATCGACTCACAAGCTCCGCAGTTGTGGACCACTCTCGGCGAAGATGCAGAGGCCCCTGTGGGAGACAAACCAGCCACTGCCGAGCGAGGCCTCCACATGCTCGATGTGATTGCTCGGCTGAAGCCCGGAGTCAGTTTGGATCAGGCTCAGGCGGAGATGAACGTGATTGCCGAAGCCCTCGCCCGGCAATATCCGAACGACAACGGCAAGCGCTTTGCGACGGCGGTGTTGCCGGAAAAGGAACGCCTTGTCGGCGATACCCGTCCGGCGTTGCTGATGCTCCTGGCCGCTGTTGGATGTGTGCTACTGATTGCGTGTGCCAACATTGCCAATCTGATGCTGGCGCGTGCGACCAAGCGCAGCAAAGAAATTGCGATTCGAGCTGCACTCGGAGCAGCGCGAGGCCGCGTGATTCGGCAACTGCTCACCGAGAGTGTAATTCTCGCGGTCGCAGGTGGCGTGCTGGGACTCATTTTCTCAGCGTGGGGAATGCGCGCCATGCTGCGGCTCAGCCCCGAAGACGTTCCGCGTCTGGCTCAGTCGGGACTGGATTGGCACGTGCTCGTTTTCACATTGCTGGTTGCGGTCGCCACCGGGCTCGTCTTCGGCTTGGCACCCGCGATGCACGCTTCGCGGACAAACCTGTCGAGTTCTCTCCAGGAACGCAGTCAGGATTCCGGCGGAGGTCAGCATCGCTTACGTGCGGCTTTGGTTGTCGTGGAAACCGCGATGGGTCTAATACTGCTCGTAGGGGCAGGCCTTCTCATCCGCAGCTTCTATGGGTTGCTGCATGCCAACCCGGGATTCGACCCGCACAATGTCCTGACCTTGAGAGTGAACTTGCCCGACTCGAGATACTCCGAAAAAAAGCAGATAGCCTTCTACCATGATTTGCTGGAGAGCCTCCAAGCATTGCCCGGAGTCGTTTCTGCGGGCGGCATTGTCCCTTTGCCTTTAACTCGCAGTGATATCAATACCACCTTCGGGATTGAGGGACGCCCGGTCCCGGAGGCCGAAGAACCCTCAGCGGGACTGCGTGTGATCAGTCCAAGCTATTTCCAAACCATGAAGATTCCACTCATCCGTGGTCGCGCTTTCGATACCCGCGACAGCGAAAAAGCTCCGCCAGTCGTCATCATCAATGAAGAGCTTGCCCGCCGCTTCTTCCCCAATGAAGACCCTGTCGGGAAACGCATAAGGCCCGGCGTCTCCGTCCACGGCGATCCTCCGATGAGGGAGATTGTCGGAGTCGTTGGCGGTGTGAAGGACCGGTCCCTGCGCGGCGAGTTCAGGCCGGAGTTTTACGTGGCCTACCCCCAAGCCATGATTCTCGACTTGACTATTTGCATCCGGACAGTGGGCGATCCCACAAAACTGACCGGAGAGGTGCAGAATTCGATCGCTTCCATGAACAAAGACCTGCCAGTGGTGAGTGTTCGCGCCATGGACGACTACGTTGCGGCCGCAGCCAGGAACCAGATTGCGTCGATGGACAAAGAACTCCCGGTATTCAACATTCGCACCATGGAGGACTACATCGGAGTAGCGCTGGGGAGATCGCGTTTCGACACCTTGCTGCTGACGCTGTTTGCCTGCCTGGCGCTGCTCCTGACGATGGTTGGCATTTACGGAGTAATGGCGTACACGGTGGTTCAGCGGACGCGGGAGATCGGAATTCGAATCGCCCTGGGCGCGACTCGCGGAGACGTTTTACGCATGGTTTTGGGAAAGAGCTTTGTCATCACCGGGCTGGGTTTGCTGCTTGGGATCGTGGGAGCGACCGCGCTCACCAGACTGCTATCGAGCTTCTTGTACCACGTCAGACCCGTAGATCCGCTGACCTTTATCACCGTCTCCGTGATGCTGGGGGCCATCAGCCTGCTCGCGAGTTACATTCCAGCTTGGCGTGCTGCCCGAGTCGATCCCATGGTGGCGCTGCGTTATGAATAGCTAGTCGAAAACCACCGTCTTGTTCCCGTAGAGCAGAACCCGATTGTCGATGTGCCAACGCACGGCGCGCGAAAGCACCACCTTTTCGAGGTCGCGGCCTTTCTGCAACAGGTCATCGAGAGAATCACGATGCGAGATGCGAACCACGTCTTGCTCAATGATTGGGCCGTCATCGAGAACCTCGGTGACATAATGGCTGGTCGCGCCGATCAGTTTCACACCCCGGGTAAACGCCTGGTGATAGGGCTTGGCGCCAACAAAGGCCGGCAAGAACGAGTGATGGATGTTGATGATCCGCTGGGGATACCGGTTCACAAACTCGTTGGAGAGAATCTGCATGTAGCGCGCCAGCACCATGAAGTCAGGATTGTGTTGCTGGATCAGGCCGAGGATTTTCTCTTCTGCTGGACGTTTATTATCTTTTGGAACTGGAACCGTGATGTAGGGTATTCCGTAAAAATTCGCGATGGGTTGATTGTCCGGATGGTTCGAAATAATCAGTGGAATTTCGCACCCTAGCTCGCCGCTCTTGTGGCGATAGAGCAAGTCCACCAGACAATGGTCGTACTTCGAAACCAGAATAATCATCTTCGGTCGATAGTTCGACCGTGCCAGACGCCATTGCATCTTGAATTCTTCAGCGATGGGCGTGAAGTGCCTGGAGAAGTCCACCAGATCGATATCAAACTCGGTCGGATCAAATTCCACCCGCATCAGGAACAGGTTCGAACCTTCGTCCGCATGCTCGTCGGCGTGGAGAATGTTGCCGTTGTGGTTGAAGACAAAATCAGAGATGGTCGCGACGATGCCCTTGCGGTCGGGACAACTAATCAGAAGCACAGCCGAGTTTTTCATCAGTAGCGCCGCGGTCCCGGCGGCCAAAGTGCCGGCCCAGATCTGGAATGCATTCGCCGTAAACGTGGCCAAGGAGCTCGGACTACTTCTTCAGATCCTTCAATATCTCCCGAGCCGCATTCGCACCCGATCCGCCGGTCAATCCCGCTCCCGGATGCGTCCCCGAGCCGCACAAATACAAATTCTCAATTGGCGTTCGATATCGAGCCCAGTCGAGCAGCGGGCGCATGGTGAAAAACTGATCGAGCGCCAGTTCACCGTGAAAGATGTGACCGCCCGTGAGACCGTAAGTGTCTTCAAGATCCTGCGGCGTGATGATCTGGTGCGTCAGAATCAGTTCCGGAAGTTTCGGAGCATATTGTGCCAGCGTCCTGACCACAGTGTCGCCTAGGGCAACGCGCTGGCTGTCCCAATCGCTGCCCTTCAGCTTGTAGGGCGCGTATTGCATATAAATGGACATCACGTGCTTTCCTGCCGGGGCAAGCGAAGGATCGCTGACCGAAGGAACTGCAATCTCCAGATACGGCTGCTTGGAAAAGTTGCCGTACTTCGACTCATCGAAAGCGCGCTCCAGATAGTCGATCTCCGGTCCAATGTGAATGCGTCCGCTCAGAGCGCTGGTATCGCTCGTCCCCTTCAAAGCCGTAAACTCCGGAAGCCCCGCAAGTGCGAGATTAACCTTCGCCACCGTCCCCGACATGCGGTAGTGCTGAAGCTTCATCACGAAATCGGGCGAGAGGTGAATGGGATCAACCAGTTTCAACAACGTCCGCTTGGGATCGGCATTCGAGATAATCGCTTTCGCGCTGATCTCTTCGCCGGTCGAAAGCACCACGCTGACCGCTGCGCCATCCTTCACTCGAACTTCAATGACGTCAGCTCCGCTGCGAATTTCAGCCCCCGCGTGCGTGGCCGCTGAAGCCATCGCTTCGGCTATGGAGCCCATTCCGCCTTGCGCGAAACACGCCGAACCCGCAGGGTGTGCGTCCCCAGCGCCTCGAATAAGGAGTACCAGGCTGGTGCCCGCCGACCAGGGACCGAGGAACGTTCCAAAGATGCCGCGAGCCGCGATGGTGGCGCGAAGCAGTTCGGTATCGAAATATTCGGCGACGAGATCGGCGACCGCCATCGGTCCCCAGCGCAGGAGCCGATACATATCCTTCTTGCCTAGATTGCGAATCGATCGACCGGTCTGAAGGATGCCCCACAAATCGCCGCGGTTCGGATGGTCGATGTTCGGCGGTGCCAGCGCGAGGGCCTCGCCGATCACCTTGCCCACCTTGGCTAGCGATACCTGGAATTCGGGATACTTGGCGGCGTCTCTCTGGGAGAACTTACCGATCTCCTGCACGGACCTTTTGACATCCTTGTAGAGGATCAGAGCGCGCCCGTCCGGCGACAGCGAAACCACGCCGACCTCTGGTGTGATCAGCCTGAGCCCATGCTTTTCCAGTTGCATGTCACGGACGATGTCCGGACGAAGCGGACCCGCCGCGTGCGCGAGAATCGAACAGCGGAAGCCTGGATAGAATTCTTCCGTGATTGCCGCGCCGCCGGGTTGCGCCCGGCGTTCCAACACCAGAGGTTTGTATCCCGCTTTGGCGAGATAAAACGCAGTGACCAGCCCGTTGTGGCCTCCACCAATGATGACGACGTCACGCATAGCCGGCATCGGTTAGGCCGCCCCCTTGAAGTCTTTGAGAATTTCCAGCGCCGCCAACCGCCCTGGCCCCCCCATAATTCCACCGCCCGGGTGCGTAGCCGATCCGCACATGTAGAGGTTCTTAATTGGCGTTCGAAACTGCGCGTATCCGGGTACAGGCCGCAGGAAGAAAAGCTGTTCGAGCGAAAGCTCGCCTTGAAAAATGTTGCCTTCGGTCAGACCCCATTCGCGTTCCAGATCAAGCGGCGTGATCACCTGCTTGTGCAAAATGATGTCCTTGATGTTGGGTGCGTACTCGGCAATGGTGTTGATGACGTTGTTGCCGAAAGCCTCCTTCTGATCGTCCCAGTTGAGGCCGGGCCGCAACTTGTACGGCGCATACTGCACGAAGCAGGAGAGAATGTGTTTGCCGGGCGGGGCGACCGACGGATCGGTGAGCGTGGGAATGACCATGTCAATATACGGACGTCGGGAAAAGTTGCCGTACTTGGCGTCGTCGTAGGCCCGCTCCATGTATTCAACGCTGGGTGAAATCGAAATTGCGCCGCGTAAATGAGCTCCTGGCCCCGGAATCGCCTTGAAATTCGGCAGCGCATCAAGCGCGAGATTCACTTTGCCGGAAGATCCTCGGAATTTGTAACGATTAATCTCTTCGAGAAAGTCATCTGGCAAATTCCCCTTTTCGATCATTTTGACGAACGTAAGTCGCGGATCAACACTCGAAGAAACAATGTCGGCGTAGATCTCATCTCCGCTCGCCAGCACCACGCCCTTGGCTCTACCGTTTTTCACGATAATCTGCGCAATCGCAGCCTCGGTGCGGATTTCAACTCCGGCCTCGCGCGCCGCGTCCGCGATCGCATTGGAAATTGCGCCGGTACCGCCGCGGGCAAATCCCCACGAGCGGAATGCACCGTCGATTTCGCCCATGTAGTGATGCAGCAGCACGTAGGCCGTTCCCGGAGAGCACACGCCCAGGAATGTGCCGATGATTCCCGAAGCCGACATGGTGGCCTTCAACACATCAGTCTCGAACCACTGATCCAGGAAGTCGATGGCGCTCATGGTCATCAACTGGACCTGGTTGTATTTATCTTCGCTGGTGAGGCCCTGAAAGCGGCGGCCGAGGAAAAGTAACTTCATCAATTCCTTCGGATTCAGGGTGGCCGGATCTGGCGGCACCATGCTGAGAATGGGCTTCACGAATCGGCACATCGCCTGCATCGCCTTCCCGAACTCATCGTAGGCTTCGGCGTCGAGTTTGGAGTGGCGTGCGATCTCGCGATGCGTTTTCCCATGGTCATTCACCCGCCACAAGTGGTCGCCGTTTGGCATCGGAGTGAACGTGCCGTCGAGTGGCAGGATTTCGAGTCCATGGCGGGGAAGGTCGAGGTCGCGAATGATCTCCGGTCGCAGCAGGGAGACCACGTAAGAGCACACCGAGAACTTGAAGCCGGGAAAAACCTCTTCGGTGCAGGCAGCTCCGCCGAGCACGTAACGCCGTTCGAGCACGAGAACCCTCTTCCCCGCACGCGCCAGATAAGCCGCATTGACCAGGCCGTTGTGGCCTCCGCCGATCACAATCACATCATATTTCGAGTCGCCCATATATTTATTCAACTGCCGTCATCCTGAAGGACTTCTAGTCCTGAAGGATCTCGCGCGCGGTGGCATAGTTTCCAGCGTACGCTCAGAACCTTGCCAGTTTGCGCGAGATCCCACGCGGCGGAAGCCGCTTAAGACGACGTCATCATTTAGGAACCACGTAGGAAAAGGACTCAACATTCTACCGGGGAGCGCAGCTTTTGTCTGCAACCGGGCCTGACTTCGAGTCACAGCTAGATCCAACTGGTTTGCCGCGCAACCCTCCGGCTGCATATAATCCAGCGAGCGGGAGACGTTGCAAGCAACGTCTCTACAGTGCTGTAGAAACGTAGCTTGCTACGTTTCTGGTCGACCAGAAAATATCGAGGAGACTCTGTGCCCGTAGGAACGGCATTTCACGAAAGAACCTTTCCGCTGTGCCACAGCCTCAACTACCGCGAGTGGTCGGGATATTACACGGTCAGCGTCTACGAAGTGCATCACGAGCACGAGTACAACGCCATCCGCAATGCTGCCGCGCTGATCGACATCTCGCCCCTCTATAAGTATCTGATCACCGGCAAAGACGCCACCAAATTGGTCAACCGCGTGATCACCCGCGACATCCGAAAGGTTGCGGTGGGCCAGGTAATTTATTGCTGCTGGTGTGATGAGCAGGGGAAGGTCATCGACGATGGCACAGTCACGCGTCTCGAAGAGAACAAATATCGCTGGACCGCTGCCGATCCCAGCTTGCGCTGGTTCCGCCAGAACGGCACGAACATGGATGTCCAGATCGAGGACATTTCTGAAGAAGTCGCAGCCCTTGCTTTGCAGGGACCGACCTCAGGCAAGCTGCTAAAGTCGGCGGCAGAAGCGGATGTTGCTAATCTGAAATACTTCCGCGTGACTCACGGCAAGATTGCTGGCATCCCCGTGGACATTTCGCGCACCGGATACACCGGCGACTTAGGCTATGAAATCTGGGTGCCATGGAACGACGCGGTCAAAGTATGGGACGCGGTGATGGAAACCGGAAAGCGTTTCGACATTCACGCCGCTGGCATGTTGGCGCTCGACGTGGCGCGCGTCGAGGCGGGATTGCTCCTGATCGAAGTCGACTACAGCAGCAGCAAGAAGGCCCTGATCGCGTCACAGAAATATTCGCCCTACGAACTGGGTTTTGCCAAGATGGTGCACCTCAACAAAGAAAATTTCATTGGCAAAGCAGCTCTGGAACAGGATCAGAAACAAGGAGTCGCGAGACAGTTCGTCGGACTCGAAATTGATTGGACTGAAGTCGAAGAGCGCTATGAGAAATTCGGCCTGACACCCGCCGCGCCCAGCCAGGCCTCGCGCGTAGCCGTTCCCGTGTACTGCGGCGAAAAGCAGGTCGGCAAAGCCACCTCCACGACGTGGTCACCAGTTCTGAAAAAGATGATCGCGCTGGCCAGCATCGAAACTTCGCACTCCAAACTCGGTACCAGGCTACAAATGGAAATCACCATCGAAGCAATCCGCCAAAAAGTAACGGCGAAAATAGTGAAGACGCCCTTCTTCAATCCCGCAAGAAAGACCGCGGTCCCGGTTTAGAAGTGGTCGTGTGGAGGAGCAGCGTCTCGCCCGTTCGGGCTGATCCAATAAAGATTCCACGTGTAGCGTTCGAAGGTTTTCTATCCCCCTGCCGCCTTCTTCCCGCTTCGCTTCCAGTACAAATACCCCGGCACGCCGATCAACACAATAATCGTGCCCGCCAGCGATTCCGTCGGACGCGTAAAAATCGTATTCAAGGTCCACGCGGTTCCAATGAGCACATAAATCGCTGGCAGCCACGGATATCCGGTGCAACGATACGCCCGCGGAATGTCCGGACGCTTCCACCGCAGCACGAACAATCCGACCACGGTGAGCGTGTACGACAGCACCATGCCGAACATCACATAGGTGTAAAGCTGATCGTAGCGCCCGCTGAGCGTCAGAATTCCCGCCCAAATACCCTGTCCGATCAGCGCAAATGCCGGGGTGCGCCATTTGGGGTGGACTTCCGCCATGCGTCGGAAGAAGAGGCCATCCCGTGCCATGGCGTAATAAATTCGCGGGCTGCCGAGGATGGCGCACGCCGCCGCGCCAAAGCAGGAGACGGCAACCAGCGCCGAGAGCCACACCGCGGCCGCGGGCGAGAACAACGCCACCGCAGCGGCGTGTGCGATGGTCTCATGCTTGGCGATTTCGGTAATTGGGAGCGCGTACACGTAGGCCATGTTCATGGCCACGTAAATCACACCCACGATCATCACCCCGAGCACCATCGCTAGCGGCACATTGCGGCGCGGATCCTTCATTTCGCCGGCCACCCATCCGATGTAGACCCATCCGTCGTAAGCCCAGAAGACGGCGATCAAGGCGACGCCGAATGCTGAAAGCAGCGGACCAGCGCTCATACCCATGGTCAAGCCGTGAACCGATCCCCATTCGCTTGCGGTGAAGTGATGCCAGTCACCTTTGCCGATGGCGAAGCCGAGAATCACGAACGCTGCCATGGCGAGAAATTTGGCCCAGGTGGCGGCGTTTTGCAGCAATGCACCCCAGCGCAGCCCAACCACGTTGATCCAGGTGACCACGGCAATCATGATCAAGGCCAGGACATGAGCACGGGTCAGCACGATGCCTGCAACCGAGAGAACAATATGCTGCTGCGAAATGCCTGGGACGATCCCGCCGAGGTATGCGGCTGAACCTACGGCAAGAGCGGCAATCGAGCCACCATTGCCCACGCTGAACATCATCCAGCCGTAGAGGAACGCGGGCAAGTCGCCATAAGCTTCGCGCAAATACACATATTGACCGCCGCAGTCAGGGAACATGGTGCCCAATTCGGCGAAGGCAAAGCAGGCACACAGGGAGATCAGGCCACCTAGAACCCATACCAGCAAGAAAAGCACCGGATGCGGCAGCGGCCCAGCAATGTCTTTTGCAGTCAGAAAAATTGACGAGCCGATGACCCCGCCGACCAGCAACAACACCGAATCCAGCAAGGTGAGACCGCGAACCAGTGTCGGCCCCGATTCAGCTTGGATCGCAGAAGGCGGCGAATTGGTGGCTAGAACCATGGATCACCCCATCCCCAGTTCGTCCGCCGATTCGAGTGGAGTGCCACAGCGGCGGCAGATGACGGCCGAGCAATCGCCGCAGGTCAGCGGATCGGAAACCTCAACGGCGCATTTTGGGCAATAGAGAAGTTCAGGCTCGGGTTCGGCGGGAGGCTGCAAATTTGAAGCCATGAAGAAGGCAAATGTAGCATAGGCGTGGCGCCGCCGTCCCGGCGGCCTGAGAGCGGTAGTGCCAGGCCCTCCGAGGCTTGCTGGTTGGGCATGGAGCAAGTGGAAGGGAAACCCCGCCCATCACTTACTACAGCCTGGCGCCCCTGGCACAGACGGTCCTTTCCCCAGAGCCTACGCAAACAGAAATTCTTTCGTCCGCAATTCCTTGATCGTGTCTCTCAGCTTGGCCGCCTTCTCGAATTCGAATCGCTTGGCGGCTTCGCGCATGTCGCTTTCCAGCTTGCGTACGTAGCCGTCCAACTCTTCTTGCGACTTGAATTCGGGAATGCCCTCGCTCTCGCCCGCAGTTAGATCGGTGTAGTCGGCCTCGACAATGCGGGCTAGCGACATATCCAGCGGCCGCACAATGGACTCGGGCGTGATCCCGTTGGCTACGTTGTAGGCTTCCTGGATGGCGCGCCGGCGGTCGGTCTCACCCATGGCCTTCTTCATCGAGTCGGTCATGCGGTCGGCGTACAGGATGGCCCGGCCATTCAAATTGCGGGCGCAGCGGCCCATGGTCTGAATGAGCGCGCCGCTGGAACGCAGGAATCCTTCTTTGTCGGCGTCGAGAATTGCGACCAGGGACACTTCGGGTAAATCGAGTCCTTCGCGCAGCAGGTTGATCCCGATCAGCACATCGAACTCGCCCTTGCGCAGGTCGCGCAGAATCTTTACCCGCTCCAGAGTCTCGATCTCGGAGTGCATGTAGCGGCACTTCACGCCCACTTCGCTGTAATACTCGGCCAGGTCCTCGGCCATGCGCTTGGTCAGCGTGGTCACCAGCACGCGCTCGCCGCGTCCGGCTCGCTCGCGAATTTCATGCAGCAGGTCGTCAATCTGCCCTTTGACCGGACGCACATCAACCGGAGGGTCGACCAAGCCGGTCGGCCGGATAATCTGCTCGATCACCACACCCGCCGACTTGGTCAGCTCATACGGACCCGGAGTCGCCGAGACATAAATCATCTGTCCCATGCGATGCTCAAACTCCTCGAAGGTAAGCGGACGATTGTCCAACGCCGACGGCAAACGGAATCCATACTCGACCAGTGTCTCTTTACGCGAGCGATCGCCGTGATACATGCCGTGCAACTGCGGGACGGTCTGATGCGATTCGTCCACAAACATCAGATAATCGCGCGGGAAGTAATCCAGCAAAGTCGGTGGAGGCTCGCCCGGAAGCCGCCCGGTGAAATGCCTCGAGTAGTTCTCAATGCCGTGGCAGTAGCCGACCGACTTGATCATTTCAAGATCAAACATTACCCGCTGATGAACGCGCTGAGCCTCCACCACCCGGCCCTGCTTCTCGAGTTCCGCTTCCCACCACTTCAATTCTTCTTTAATAGAATCCACAGCCCGCGACCGGGTCTCGGGCTTCATCACGTAATGCGTCTTCGGATAGATCGGCAACCGCACGTACTTCTGTTTCACAGTCCCGAACAATGGATCAATCTGCGAGAGCGTCTCGACTTCATCCCCCCACAACTCGACCCGATAAGCCATATCGTCATAAGT
>Ga0116217_10004118_pt1 | contig 13011 bp, 10 predicted proteins | sample Sb_taG_6_FD_89697 | JGI IMG/M metagenome (GOLD analysis project Ga0116217, IMG submission 89697) | Peat soil microbial communities from Weissenstadt, Germany - Sb_50d_4_PS metaG | ecosystem: Environmental > Terrestrial > Soil > Wetlands > Peat | place: Germany: Weissenstadt | collected 2010-09-21 | reverse complement strand
GAACCAGATCGAGTGGCTCAAAAGACAAGCCGCTCAGCTGAATATGCAACTCCTTCCAAACACCGGAGTTGCCCGATGAGTTTCTGCAGAGCGCAGCGAAGGATCTCTGCAGTTGTTCGTAAGCCGCTGAAGCATAAGAAACTGCCGGGATCCTTCGCTGCGCTCAGGATGACAGGCATCGATTTGTTCACAAGTTCTGGAGCGTGGGAAAAGCTCTAGGAGAAATGCGCGGCTGGCGCAGGGCGAAGCCCGGCGTGGCGTGGAGCCGGAATGAACAGAGACCGCAGAGCTGCGCTCCGCGCCAGGCGAGTTCAGGGCGGGCACAAGGCCCGCCCCTACAGGTCATGCGGCCGTGCCTAGGGGATCCACACGAAGCCGTGATTGACGCTGTTGGCGTCAACGAACCAGCCGGCGACCTCGCCTTGGGCGTTGTTGGTCGAGGGGCGGGTGCCTTGCCAGACGCCGGTTCCGGCGCCGGCGGCGTCGAAATTAGCGAAGGAGCCGTCGCGGAAGCGCTCGAAGCCGTGCATCACCGTGTACTGGTCATTGAATTCTCCCGTGACTGCTCGGATCTGGTTGATGGCAAAAGCGGCGGAGCCTTCGCCTGGGGCGGTGCTCGCTGCAGGATCCTGGAAGCTAGCAAACGAGCCATCCGGGTAGCGCGTGAAAACGTGAGCGACGCCGTCCGAGTCCAGGGAGTATCCCGTGATCTCCCCCTTCGCATTGATGCTCGCGGCGATGGTGCCCAGCCCGCCGCCGGTTCCGGCGTAAGGGGCGTCGATGATTCTGATTCTGCCGCCCGGTCCGCGCACAAAGCCGTGGTAAGTGTTGTTTGCGTCCACAAAGAACCCGATTACGGCGCCACCTGAGTTGAGGCACGTTTCCTCGCAAGGGTAGGTGAAAACCGACCCGGCAGGGTCGAACGAGCTGAAATCGTTAAGGGGCGACCGGACAAACCCGTGGTTCACACCGTATTCGTCGATGTAGGTTCCGGCCGTCTCTCCTTTCGAGTTGATGTTGGTTGCCAAAGTGCCCTGCCCCGGGTCCGTGCCCGCACCCGGCGCAGCAAAGGGGATGAATTGGCCGTTTGGGTATCGCAGGAAGCCGTGATAAACGCCGCTCGTGTCCTGGAACGCGCCCGCGATCACGCCGTGGTTGTTAATGGCGTACGCCACCGTGCCTTGGCCATTCTCCAGGCCCGCTCCGGGGGCATCAAAGGAAGTAATAGCGCCGTCCGGCGTGCGGAGGAAGGCCCGCATCACATCGTCCGTGCTTGGGTAGGTATGGGAGTAGGTTCCCACGACCATTCCCAGGTCATTATTGGCGAGGGGGGTGGTTCCACAGCCCACGAAACCCAGGAAAGCGCTGGCGCACACGGATGACCACACGGCGTCCGCGCCTGAAACGTCGAATGGGATGGGCTGGGGTTGCTGAGCGCTCGCGTGGACGCCCGCGCTCAGCATGCAGACGACAAAGCCAAACGTCGCGCACACCATGGACCTTCTTACGTTTCCGAAACCTGGCACGAGATTAAAATGAGACCTTGTATGTTTCTTCATAGTCTTTGCATTCCAGCACGCAGCTGATGCGAAGAGCGGTGGCCGGCGTGCGGACTCTCCTTTCTCTCGGGACTAATTCAGAGAAACACGCGGGTTGAGTCGTTCGGTTGAACCAACGGCGGGCGACAGGCTCGAGACACGCGCAATGGCCGCAGCCTCAAGCGGCTCGTCGTGCAACGGCGTCCGTTAAGAGTGAACGGCAATACCCTACCGCCGTACGGAGGGAAGGTCAAGCGGAATTCTGGCCGCGTGAAGCCGGAATGAACAGAGACCTTGTTGTAGGGGCGAGGCGGCGCCTCGCCCCTACCGGGGAAACACCGGCGGGCGGAGGCGCTTCCACCTAACCGTTGGGGCTTGTCGAACGTCGAATGAAGGGCAAAGGTAAAATATCAGGAGGGAGTGTCTCTGTGCAAACTCTTCTACAAGACCTGCGCTACGGCCTGCGGCTGCTGGCCAAGAATCCCGGCTTCAGTTCGATTGCGATCCTCACGCTGGCCTTGGGCATTGGCGCGAACACCGCGATCTTCAGCGTCGTGAATGCGGCCCTGTTGCGAGCGCTGCCTTACCGCGAACCGGACCGCCTGGTCTACGTGTGGTCGGCGGAGCAGGCGCGCGGGATCAAGCAGAGCACCGTCTCCATCCCGGACCTGCGCGACTGGCGGCGCGAGAACCGGGTGTTTGACGGCCTGGCGGGATGGTGGGGCGGAAGCCATAACCTGTCGGGTGGCGACGAACCGCGGCAGGTGTCTGGCTGGACGGTCTCGCCCAACTTCTTTGAGGTCCTGGGTGCTCAGCCTGAATTCGGCCGAGGGTTCGCTGCGGAAGATGGCCAGCAAGCGAACGAGCGCGTGGTGGCGCTGAGCCACGCGCTCTGGAGGGGCGCGTTCGGAGGCGACCTGGGAATACTGGGCAGGACCATCATGATGGACGGCGAGCCCCGCATGGTGATCGGCGTGATGCCGGCAGAGTTCTCCTCGCCGTTCCCGGATGTGCAACTCTGGGTGCCCTGGCCGGCGCGGGCGGAGGCGACGGCCGAGCGCGGAGACCGTTTCCTGCGGGTTGTGGCGCGACTCAAGCCGGCAGTAAGCGTGGAGCGCGCCGCGGCCGATATGGACACGGTGGCGCACCGGCTTGCGCAGACGTACCGCGAAGACTCCGGTGTAACGGTGTATTTGGTGCCTGCCGGGCAGCAGATTACGGGAAGCGTGCGGCCGGCGCTGCTGGTGCTGCTGGGCGCGGTGGGCTTTGTGCTTTTGATCGGCTGCGCCAACGTGGCCAACCTGCTGCTGGCAAGGTCGGCCGCGCGCGAAAAGGAGTTTGCGGTGCGTGCGGCGCTGGGCGCCGGCCGTTCACGGGTGATGCGTCAATTGCTGACCGAGAGCGTGCTGCTTTCCATCCTGGGCGGCGCCGCCGGCATACTGCTGGCAGCGGGCGGAGTGCGCTATCTGCGGCTGATCCTGGCGACGCAGATTCCCCGCGCCCAGGATATCAACTTGGACGGTCACGTGCTTCTCTTCACGTTGGGGTTGGCTGTGCTCACAGGCCTGGCGTTTGGATCAGTTCCTGCCCTGCGAGGTTTCAAGAACGAACTCAGCGAGCCTCTGAAAGCAGGAGGCCGCGGCGGGAGTTCAGGAGCCTCGGGCCGCCGAGTACGCGACCTTCTGGTGGTCTGCGAAATGGCGCTGGCGCTGGTGTTGCTGGCAGGGGCCGGCCTGCTTGTGAATAGCTTCGAGCGCCTGCGCGCCGTCGATCCGGGCTTCAAGCCGGATGCGGTGCTGACGTGCCAAATCTCGCTGCCGTCGAATTACAAAGACCCTCAGATCGTGGACTTTTACCGGCAACTGCTGGAGCGCCTTCGCGCGCTTCCCGGAGTGAAAGCAGCAGGTGCTACGATGACCTTGCCGCTTCGCCAATCGGGTGGAGGATTCTGGGGCGGATTGAATATCGAAGGACGACCCGCGGCCGGCAGGGAAGCGATTCCGATTGTGAGTTTCGTTCAAGTGACGCCCGGCTACTTTCGCGCCATGGGTATTCCGCTCCTGAAGGGCCGTGAGTTCAGCGAATTGGATAACAGCAGCCAGAGCCCCAAGGTCGCCATCGTCAACGCCACGCTCGCCCGGCGCTTCTTTTCAGACAGCGATCCGGTTGGGAAACGACTCTGTATGGGCGAAGATTGCGCGAAAGGGCCGTGGCTTTCCGTGGTCGGAATGGTAGGCGATGCAGCTCTGGAAAGCCTGACCGACCCGCGATTTCCGCAGGTGTATTCGCCACAGGCGCAGGGCGTGGAAGGAGGAGTGGCCGGCACGATGGAGTTGGTGCTGCGCACCACCTCGGATCCGCTGCGCCTGGCGAGCACCGTGGCCCATGCGGTCCACGAACTCGACAAGAACCAGCCGGTGGCCCATATCCAAACGCTCAACCAGGTGGTGAGCGCATCACTGGCGCAGCCGCGCTTTAACACGCTGCTGCTGGCAGCCTTTGCCGCGCTGGCGCTGCTGCTGGCGGCCGTTGGGATTTACGGCGTGATCTCTTATTCGGTCGCGATACGTACTAAGGAAATCGGAATCCGCATGGCGCTGGGCGCAACGCGCGCCGACGTTTTGAGGCTGGTGGTCGGGCACGGAATGAGGCTGGCACTAGCCGGAGCGGCGATCGGGCTCGCGGGAGCCCTCGTCCTGGCGCGCCTGATGTCGAGCCTTCTTTATGGCGTGAAGCCGGACGATCCGCCAACCTTCCTCGCTGCGTTCGCGGCGCTGGTGAGCGTGGCGCTTATGGCCAGCTATCTACCCGCGCCGCGAGCGACCACGGTCGGCCCTGTGGCGGCGTTGCGACAGGAGTGAAGATCGACACGGTGTGGAAGGCAGGTCTGCGCTCTGCTCTGAAAACGTGTAGGGGTAGGGCTTGCCCTACCCTCGCCTGGGCGAGCGGGAATGCGGGGACGGCAAGCCGTCCCCCTACGAGCAGGTGAAGGAGGGGAACCGCAGGCTGGCGTTGTAGGGGCGAGGCGGCGCCTCGCCCCTACGCGCGGTGCGGTGTTGTGGCCAGACACGTTTCATCGCCGATAGGCTGAATCTCCCAATAAACTTCTGGTTTTCGTGAAATCAGGAGAATGTTCTATCAGACTGGCCAACTTCGTGTAATGAGTGGCCATCTTGTTCGCAGCCGAGGCGGCCTTTTCTTCATTCTCAGCGAGATGCTCGTACATTCGTTTCAGTTCGCGAACCGAGGCTGAGTCAGATTCCGAAGTCGCCGCCATCTCTCGATAGATCGCGACGATGCTACGGCACGACTGCTCCAAAGCTTCCTCCTGCAAAGCCAAGTCCTTGACCAGGGAAGCTGCCTCGCTTTGAGTCAGCACGGGCTCGCTGCTGGACGACTGCTGCGAGAGAGTGAGGCTTGGACAGGCGAACAGGAGCGCCGAAAGGAGAATTGCCCGGTGGAATTGCAGTTTCATTTTGACCTCCTAATTACTGAATCTGTCGAGCCTGGGTGAAAAGTTGGGCCACCGCGTCCTCCAAGCCAGGCCGCCGGAATTGCCTCATCCCGCGCTGTTCTTTCAGCACGCCGAAGGCTGAATCGATGGATGCTTTGCCCTGCCGATAAACAGTTCGCTCCTCCGGGAGGCGCAACTTTTCCCGCCGGATAGCGGAACGCCAACTTCTTTAGACTACACGAGGTTATATGCGCCGATTAAATTCATAATATAAGTCTCTACCATAAAGTCTTCTTATATTGTTTGGCTGGGCGCGGCGGAATCGCAATGCAGGATTCTGAATTCCGCAAGATGGGTTATGAACGGACTCCGGCGCGGAAATTCTCTGCGGGACGCGAGGGCATTCAGCAAAAGTAGATGTCGGCTGCGGCGGCGCGGACGCGGTCGCCACGCAGACTGTGCAAGGCCACCCCTACAGGGCGCCGGTTTTTCCTGCGAGAAGCGATTTCATCCCTTCAAGGCCTTGAGAGCCGGCGGCCAGCAGGCAAACGGCGGCGAGGACAGGACAGAGGCCGGCGACCAGAATCGCCGGTCCGAAATGCTTTTGCGGCCCCAGAATTAATCCGGTGATTATGGGCGCGGCGGCGCCTGCGGCCACGGAGACGGTGTTCAGGAAACCGATCGTGCGCCCCACCATGTTCCTGGGCGGCACGTGCTGCGAGATCGTCCAGAAATTCGAGTTGCCGATTCCAGTGGCGCACATCGCAAGGGTGAGGATGGGGAGCGCCCAGGATCGATCCCTCGCCACGAGCAGCAACAGGATTGCCCCGGTGCCGATATATCCCGCCACCGCAAATCGCAGGCGAGCGGGGAAAACTCCGATGCGCGCCGCCCATTTATCCACCGCCCAGCCGGCCGTGACGTTAACGATCGCCATGGAAAAGAGGGCGGTGGAGACCACGCGCCCCATTTGGAGTGTTGAAAACCCTCGGGAGAGGATTAAGTAGCTCGGCACCCACGTCAAGACGAAGTACCAATAGTAGGACGACAGCAGGATGCTCAACGACATTGCCCAGAAGGTCCTGTTGCCTGCGAACATTTCCCACGTCCAGGGCTGCGAGGGCTCGGATTCTTCAGCGACGGTAGGGGGCGCATTGGATTCCCCCTTTCGCGGGAATGACGCGGTATCAGAGGGAGCAGCGATCCACCAGCAAGGCAACCACACGAGCGCGCCTAATCCCGTAATGGCAAACATCATGCGCCATCCGAAGCGGTCCAGCAGAATGGCGCCCACCAGCGCGCCGATGGCCGGCCCTATGTTCTGGCCCGAAATATAGATCGAGGTGGGCAGCCCTTGATTCTGGGGGGCAAAGTTGTTGCGGATGAAAGAAATGCTGGCCAGTGGCGCTACGGCTTCCGCCAGGCCCAGCAGCAACCGCAAGCCGGTGATGTCCGCAGGGGCGCGGCTGAGGGCGATCGCGGCCGAGGCTATTGACCAGACGAGGAAACCGGCCGCATAAGTGCGGCGTATGCCGAAGCGATCCACGACGGCGCCGGCCGGCATTTGAAACACGCCGTAAGTCCAGAAGAAGGCCGAGAGGAGCACCCCCATGGCGGCGGGGGCGATGCGGAACTCCCGCATGATCCAGGGCGCGGCGACGCTGAGGTTGCCGCGATCAACGTAGTTGATCACGATGCCAAGAAAGACGAGAGCGAGGACAATCCAGCGGCGGCGCATGGGGTTTTGATTGTATGCACGCGGATTCAGGCCTGTCATCCTGAGCGCAGCGAAGGATCTCTGCAGTTGTGCGCAAGTCGTTCGACCCTAGGAAACTACGGAGATCCTTCGCTGCGCTCAGGATGACAGCCTTCGACTTTTCCTACTTTACAAACTTGATGATCCCAAAAGTCGCGGGCTGGTGGAACGAGCCGTTCGTGCCTGGGGGCAGAGGGCTCCACGAAAGGAATCGCCGGTGGGAGTCGTCGCCGGGGCCGTCGCAGCGGTAGAGATTGATGCGCCATTCGTCTCCTGCTTTGATGTCGCTCGCGTTCATGGAGCTGACAGGGATGCGCCATTCAACCGTCCAGGTCTTATGCTCGGCGTCGATTTTCGCAGCGTGCTCGAAGTGAGAATCCCAGGCGGCCTCATTCATCGGATTCTTGCTGAGATCGATCTCGAGGTCGATCCACTGGTTGTTCGGCGCCACTTCGAACTCGTAATAGTGGAGGAAACGCTCGGGTTGGGGATTGATGAACGCTTCCACCACGTCGCGGTTCCAGAGTTCCCATCGCTCTTTCGCAGGATCCTCGCCGGCGTAGATGTTCAGGGACTGGTATCGGCACCAGTAAGCGAGGTAGATGTAATGAGGCGTCCAGAGACTTGCCGCCTGGGTCTCCGAACCGGCCAGCGGTTCGTGGCTAATGCGGTCGGCCAAGGTTACACGCGCGGCATCCTTCCAGACGCCTTTCGTGAGGTCGCCGTTCGGGACGAAATCGGCAGCCAAAGAGTTCGAGGTCATGGAGACTTTCCGAATGTATTGTTTTTTCTCCGGCACGTTCTGCGCACCTCCCCGTACTGTTAACAGACAGGCAAAAACCAGCGCCATCAGTGGCGCGATCAACAGAATAGCCCAACGTCGCATCAGGGTCCTCCATAAATGAGTCCATGCAATATAACAGGATGAAACGAAAAACAAAACCCGCCACCCCGCGGCAAGAAGTGAAAAAATCAGGCGACGGTCATTCTGAGTCCTACGCTTGTCATTCTGAGCGAAGCGAAGAATCTCAGCAGTTCCGGATTTACCACAACGAGCACAGAGAGCGCAGAGAAGTGCAACTGCGGAGATCCTTCGCTGCGCTCAGGATGACACACTCCGAATCTCTTCACGCGTTGAGGCCGGATGAGTTATTGTAGTGCCTACTGGAGGAGGTCGAATGAGCGGAGTTAATCGCAGGCAATTGTTGAGGCGGGTTGGCGCGGCGGCAGCCGTGGGAGTGGCTGTCAAAGGACCGCAAGCCATGGGAGCGGAGTCAACCGAACGGGCGCAGGGCGCAAAGCCGGAACGCCTGGCGCTCGAGGACTTCCAACCCCGGAGCATGCTGCACGTGGCGGAAACGAAGGTGGAACGCTCGCGGTTCCCCGTTATCGATGTGCATACCCACCTCACCATGGGGGCGCAGCACAAGAATGGCGTGACCATCGGGGAGGAGATCCGGTTCCTCACGACTCCGGAAGAGGTGCTGCCGGTGATGGACCAGAAAAATATCCGCATGATGGTGGACCTCACCGGCAACCATGGAAAGGGTCTCGAGCAAGCCATTCAGCGCTTTCAGCGGGCTCACCCTGACCGGTTCCTGGTCTTCACGGAACCCGGATGGGACCACTTCAACCGGCCGGACTACTCGCGCTGGCAGGCGGATGAGATTGGGCGCGCGCACCAGGCAGGGGCGAAAGGATTGAAAGTTGTGAAGACTCTCGGTCTCTACCTCCGGCAGGACGTCACTTCGGGCCCGCTGGTGAAGATCGACGATGCGCATTTCGATCTCATGTGGGAAGCGTGTGCCGGCTTCAAAATGCCGGTGGCCATTCACATCTCCGATCCCGAGGCTTTCTTCCTGCCCATCGACCGATTCAACGAGCGCTTCGAGGAACTGAACCATCACCCCGACTGGTCGTTTTATGACCACGACTTTCCCAGCTTCCAAGAGCTGCTCGAGGCGCGAAATCGCATGTTTGCACGCCATCCCAAGACCACTTTTATTGCTCTGCACGTGGGACACAACGCGGAGAACCTTGCTTCGGTCTCCGAATGCCTGGACCGCTATCCGAATATGTTCGTCGAACTTGCGGCACGCATCGGGGAACTCGGACGGCAACCGCGCACGGCGCGTAAGTTCTTTGAGAAATACCAGGACCGCATCATGTTTGGAACGGATGCGGTGCCCAATGGCAAGGAGACTCCCCAGCAGATTCTCTCCGCTAGACTCTACGAGATCTATTACCGCTTCCTTGAAACCGAGGATGAGTATTTCGACTACGCGCCGGCGCCCAAGCCACCGCAGGGGAGATGGCAGATTTACGGGCTCGGGCTGCCGGAGGGCATCCTGCGCAAGGTGTATTACGAAAACGCGCAGCGCGTGTTGGGGCTAACGTAAGCTGTCAGCTCTCAGCTTTCAGCAAACAACATCCCTGTCATTCTGAGCACAGCGAAGAATCCCGGCAGTTCCGGATTCACCACAGATCGCACAGAGAGCACAAAGAAGAGCAACTGCGGAGATCCTTCGCTGCGCTCAGGATGACAAGGCATCGCGTCAGGATGGCAAGGCATCGCGTCAGGATGACAGCGTGTGGAAAAGGGTGGCTGAGAGCTGACGGCAGCAGGTGACAGCCTTGTTTCAATCGTCAACCGCGGAACGCGACCATTGCCTTTAACGTATGCACCATCACTTGCGGTTACACACCTTCAAATCTCGTCACGTCCAATGTGCGAGCCCCGTGGTGCAGTGTCAGCAGTTGGACGCTGTCCTGTTGAACGCGATAGATCACGCGATAGCTGCCAACGATGATCTCTCTGATGTCGTTGAAACCCAGTTCAGGGACGACTCTGCCGAGCCGTGGATAACTCGCGAGTCGATCCGTGGCGCGAAGTACCCGGTCAGCGAAGATGGCAGCGAGTTGCTCAGAATCCCGAGCGATGAACCCGCAAATTGCTTCGAGGTCGTCGGCCGCCTGCGGTGTCCACCTTACTTGAGCCATTTTCCCATGCGCTCGCGGACCTCTTCTTGAGTAAGGAGCTCGCCACGGTCGGCTTGGCGAAGACCGCGCTCGACCTTATAGAGTAGGTAGAGCCGATCCAGCGCCTCCTCGACCCCGGCATCGTCGGGGAGATCCTCTAGGGCCTTCAGCACCTGTTGCTTGGCTTCCATACAAACTCTCCTGTTCCCTATCGTATCATTGGAACGGACGACGGAACCAGCTTCTTCCACCAAACAAGGGCTATCGTGCTTTGATTTCCGTCCAGTATCGATCGTAAAGCTGCGCGGCGGGGCCGACGTCGCGCATGAACTCGCAGTGAACGAGGGAGGCGGGGTCGGGAAACACGGCGGCATTGCGGAGGAGCCAGGGTTCGATATCTTTCTGGTCGTAGCGGTTGGGTGTGTTGAAGCCGGAGTCGTTCACAAAGAGCGCGGCCACGTCGGGGCGATGGAAATAGTTGATGAAGGCCTCCGCCAGTTCCTTGTGGGGAGCGGTATGCGGGACGCACGCGCAATCCACGGAAATGGTGCAGCCTTCTTTGGGAATAACGTAACGGAGCGCCGGCTCATCGCGCATCACGAAGGTCATGTTGCCGTTGTAAGCCTGTGCGATCCAGGCATCGCCGGCGGCGAGGTCTTCCTGGAAATTGGAGCTGTTGTAACCCTTCACGAGAGCCTTCTCCCCGAGCAACAAATCGCGGGCTTGGCGGAGTTCGTCCGGGTTGGTGGAGTTGAGCGAGTAGCCAAGTTTCTTGAGAGCCATGCCGAAAACTTCGCGCGTGTCGTCGAGCAGAAGGATGTGGCCGGCATAGCGGGGATCGAAGAGCGCCGACCAACTGTCGAGATTCTCCTTCACGAGGTCTGCGCGGTAGGCCAAGCCGGTAGTGCCCCAGGCGTAAGGCACCGCATAGTCGTTGTGCGGATCGAACGGCAGACCTAGAAATCGACGGTCGATGTTGGCCCAGGCGTTCGGGAGCTTGGACTTGTCGAGGGGCGCGAGCAAGCCTTGCCGAATGAGAATCTGCACCATGTAATCGCTGGGAACCACCAGATCGTAGCTGACGTTGCCGGCCTGCAGCTTGGCGAGCAGGGCTTCGTTCGAGTCGTACAGATCGTAGTTAACCTTGCAGTGGAACTCACGCTCAAACCCCTGGGCCACGCGCCGCGAGCTGTAAGTGGACCATGTATAGATGTTCAGTTGGGGGAGGTTCTCACCGCCCGTCCAGGTACGGGCGACGACCGGCGCGAGCATCAGCAGGAAAACCGCCGTGGCGCTCAGGACCGCGGCGCGGACTTTCATGGCTCCGCGTTCCAGCCGCTGCGCGATGTAGACCAGGGGAATGGTGGCCGCCAGGATGACGGTGGAAATGGCGTTGATCTCCGGCGTGATGCCGCGCTTCAGGCGGGAATAGATCTCCAGGGGCAAGGTGGTGGAGCGAACTCCCGCCGCGAAGGAAGTGATCAGGTAGTCGTCAAAAGAAGTAGTAAAGACCAGCAGGGCCGCGGAGAGAATAGCGGGAGCGGCAATGGGCAGGGTGATGCGGAAGAAGGTGGTCCATTCGTTCGCGCCCAGGTCGAGCGCCGCTTCCTCGATGGAGGGGTCCATGCCGGCCAGGCGCGCCCCAACCACGATGATCACATAAGAGATACAAAAGGTGATGTGAGCGATGATGACGGTGGAGAGGCTCAATTGCATGCGCAACAGGCTGAAGAAGATGACGATGGCCACGGCCATGACGATTTCAGGGATGACCAGGGGAAGATAGACGATTCCGTCCAGGACGGTCTTGGCGCGATGGCGAACTTTGGGGAAGACCAGGGCGCCCATGGTGCCGAAGGCTACACAAACCAGGGTGGCGGCGGCGGCGACGAGAAGGCTGTTGAGCAGCGATTGGATGATCTGTTCATCGCGCCAGAGCAGCGCGTACCATTCGCCGGTGAAGCCGATCCAATGTGCGGAGAGGCGAGAGCGGTTGAAGGAGAAGAAGATCAGGACGAAGACGGGCGCGTAGAGGAAGAGGTAAACGAGTGTGGTGGACGAAGCCAACCCCCAACCCTGGCGGCGCGGACGCGGCATTAGAGTATCCCCCGCGTGACGCGCTCGGCGCGGCGCGACCCTGTCCAAAGCAGCACCAGGACCACAAAGGTCAGCAGGAATGCCACCGCCGAGCCGAAGGGCTGGTCACGCACGGAGGCGAACTGGTTTTGAATGAGGTTGCCCACCATGATGGTGCGCGCGCCGCCCAGCAGATCCGGCGTGATGAAGGCTCCGATCGAGGCGATAAAAACCAATACCCCGCCCGCGCTGAGCCCCGGCATCGAGATGGGCAGAGTAATCCTGAGGAAAGTGTGCCAGCGGTTGGCGCCCAAGTCCTGCGCGGCCTCGAGGAGGATGGGATCGAGCTTTTGCAGCACCGCATAGAGAGGCAGGATCATGAAGGGGAGTTCGCCGTAAACCAAGCCAATGAAAACCGCCAGCGGAGTGTAAAGCAAGCGCAGCGGCTCGTGCACCAGGTGCAGAGCCATTAGAGCGGTGTTGACCACACCCTCGGTGCGCAAGATGACCATCCAGGCGTAAGTCCGGATGAGGAAGCTCGTCCAGAAAGGTATCACCACCAGCATCAACAGCGCGGATTTCCACCGCCCGGAGACCTTCAGCGCCAAGGTGTAAGCCACGGGATAGCCCAGCAGCATGCAAAGCACCGTGGTGAGCACCGCCATCCAGAAGGAGCGCCAGTAAACGCCAAGATAAAGAGGCTGGAAGGCGCGCCAATAATTGGATAACCCCAGGGCCCATTCTATCGTCCCATAAGGCGAGCGGCGGGCGAAGCTGACCGCCAGGAGGTAGGCCAGGGGAAGAAGGAAAAAGCCCACCAGCCAAACCAGGCTGCCGGAGAGAAGACTGGCGGCGCGCAAGGCCGGGCGGCGCCGAAAGAAACGCAGCACGGGTTCCGCTTTGGATTCCGCTGAGGGTGTGATTTCCGGGCTCATGTCTTGGCAAGCGAGAATAACGGAAGGAGTCGCCGCGTGTCAAACCAGGATGTGGTGCGGGCGTCTCGCCCGCTGTGGCACGGGTATTCCTTCGCTCCGCTCAGGGTAAACTGCGCGAAGGATCTGCATTACTCAAGGTTACATAATATCGTGACCGACCCCCTCACCCGGCGCTGCGCGCCACCCTCTCCCCCAAGGGGGCGAGGGCATAAATTCGGGTTATTTCTCCCCTCGCCCCTTTGGGGGAGAGGGGCCGGGGGGTGAGGGGGTGAT
>Ga0116217_10004113_pt1 | contig 13017 bp, 9 predicted proteins | sample Sb_taG_6_FD_89697 | JGI IMG/M metagenome (GOLD analysis project Ga0116217, IMG submission 89697) | Peat soil microbial communities from Weissenstadt, Germany - Sb_50d_4_PS metaG | ecosystem: Environmental > Terrestrial > Soil > Wetlands > Peat | place: Germany: Weissenstadt | collected 2010-09-21 | reverse complement strand
CTCGGCTTGGTGACGTAATCGGTTGCGCCGAGAGACAGAGCTTCCAGCGTGATCGAGGCGCCGTGCTCGGTCAGGCTGCTGAACATGATGATGGGAACGCGGGTATCGATTTTGCGCAACTCGCGGACGGTTGCCAGTCCGTCCATCTCCGGCATTTCGAAATCGAGGAGGACGATGTCAGGCTTGAGGGTGGGGAACTTCGCCAGAGCGACGCGCCCGTTCACCGCCGTGCCTGCGACCTCCAAGTCACGATCTTGAGCGATGGCCAGCGACAGTGCCTTGCGAACCACCACAGCATCGTCGACCAGGAGTACTCGCTTTTTTGTGGGTTGCGGCAATCGGCCCGGCTCCTTTTCGGCTCTGTGGTTTATCTCCCGGCTTGAGCAGCCTTGCTTTTGACAGGTGCGTGCACCGGCGAAGCGACGACTCCGGATTCCCCGTCAAGCTTGAACTGGCTCACTAGATTGTGGAGTTGGGCCGCCATCTCGGCCAGATCGTTGGCCGCCTTCTGCGATTCCTGGGCACTGGCCGAGGTGCCCCGCGCCGCTTCCGCCACACCTTCGATGTTGCGCGTGATCTCTCCCGAGCCCTTGGCCGCGTCCGCCACGTTGCGCGTCATCTCGTTGGTGGTGGCGCTCTGTTCCTCGACCGCGGTGGCGATGGTGCCGGAGATGTCGTTGATCTGGCTGATTACGCCGCTGATGGTGCCGATGGCCTCGACCGCACCCTGGGTGTCGGTCTGAATGGCGGTGATTTTCCGGCTGATGTCTTCGGTGGCCTTGGCGGTCTGCTTGGCCAGTTCTTTGACCTCGTTGGCGACGACGGCGAAACCCTTGCCAGCCTCGCCGGCGCGGGCGGCTTCGATGGTGGCGTTGAGGGCGAGCAGGTTGGTCTGCTGGGCGATGGAGGTGATGACCTTGATGACGGCACCGATCTCGGCGCTGGAGGCTCCCAGCTTGGCGACGTTGGCGTTGGCGGCCTGAGCGGTCTGGACGGCGTTGGCGGCGACGGTGGCAGCCTCGTGGGCATTGGTGGCGATGGACTGGATGGTCGAGGTCATCTCCTCGGCGCCGGTGGAAACGCTCTGCAGGTTCTGGCTGACCTGCTGGGTAGCCTGTGTGACAGTGCCCGCCTGGGCGGAAGTTTCTTCGGAGTTGGCGGAAATCTGCTGGCTGGTGGCGGACAGTTCCTCGCTGGCGCTGGCCACGTGCCCCGCGGTGTCGGCAATCGACTGCACGACTTCATGCAGGTTGTTCTTCATGGTGTTCATAGCAAGCATGGCTTCGCCCACCTCGTCCGCGCCCTTGATCTCCAGATCCTGCAGTGTCAGGTTTTTATGGGCGATGGTTGAGGCAAATTCAGCACATTCCTTCACCGGGCGGATCACCAGCTGGCGCAACACAAAATACATCACCGCGATGGCGGCCAAGACGGTGATGAGACTGATCAAGAATGTGGCTAACATGTTCGAGCGGGACTCTTGCACGAGGCTGTCGGTGGGAGCTTCCAGGACAAACGCTGCGCGTACTTCACCGGCCTTCATCCCTTCCTTGGGATAGCCGAAGGGATCCGGTTCTCCTGCTGGATCTCCGTGGCAATGCAGACAATCCTCGGCCACCCGAACGGGTTGGGCGTAACGCATCACCTCGCGGCCATCGGCCATGGTGCGTTCGACAAACTCCTGCAGAGCAGGATCTTTCTCGAAGGCTTCGAGCGCCCGCCGCTCAAACTCGTTTGCCTGATTCTTGGGGTCACGCGGGTGCAGGGACGGCGTACGGAACTTCATGCCCTGATTGCTGGCGTATTGCTCCGCCGTGCGCATGGCCACGACCACCGGCACCTGTTCCAGGCGGGTGAATTTGTGGTTGGGGACCATAATGTCGATGTTTCCGGCAAACCAGTTGCGCGTGGCAGACGTCATGCCTGTGATCTGGCGCAGCTTGTCGCGGAAAGCCTCGTCGGCTTGCCCGTTAATGCGGCTCTGCAGGATCCAAAAGCTGATTCCGGAGGTGATCGCGAAAATCAGGGTGATCGCCCCGAGAAGCTTTGCCGACAATTTCAAGTTTCTGAACATCTTGCCCACCTTTCAACCGCGGGATCTTTTCACTGGCCGGCCCCGGCAGCCCTGCTTTTGCGGGATGCGGCGACCGGCTTGAGCACTGGGGCTCTGGCCGCATCGATCTTGAATTGCCCTACAAGAGTGTGGAGCTGCGCCGCCATCTCGGCCAGATCGTTGGCCGCCTTCTGCGATTCCTGGGCGCTGGCCGAGGTGCCCCGAGCCGCTTCCGCCACGCCCCCGATGTTGCGCGTGATCTCCTCTGATCCTTTGGCTGCATCGGAAACGTTGCGGGTCATCTCGTTGGTGGTTGCGCTCTGTTCCTCAACCGCGGTAGCGATGGTGCCCGAGATGTCGTTGACCTGGTTGATGACGGCAGTGATCGAACCAATGGCATCCACCGCTCCTTTGGTGTCGGTCTGAATGGCAGTGATTTTGCGGCTGATGTCTTCGGTGGCCTTGGCGGTTTGCTTGGCCAGTTCTTTGACTTCGTTGGCGACCACGGCGAAGCCCTTGCCCGCCTCGCCCGCGCGGGCGGCTTCGATGGTGGCGTTGAGGGCGAGCAGGTTGGTCTGCTGGGCGATGGAGGTGATGACCTTGATGACTTCGCCGATCTCGGCGCTGGAGGCGCCCAGCTTTCCGACGGTAGCATTGGCCGCTTGTGCGGTTTGCACGGCGGCCGAGGCGACGGTGGCGGCTTCGTGGGCGTTGGACGCGATGGATTGGATGGTCGCGGTCATCTCCTCGGAGCCAGTGGAAACGCTTTGCAGGTTCTGGCTGACTTGCTGAGTGGCTTGGGAAACCACGTTGGCTTGAGCGGAAGTCTCTTCCGAGTTCGCGGAGATCTGCTGGCTGGTGGCGGACAGTTCCTCGCTGGCACTGGCCACGTGCTGCGCATTTTCCGTGATGGCCAGGATCATCGTTTTCAAACTGCAATTCACCTTGTTCACGGCGGTGGTAAGGTCGCCCAGCTCGTCCTTGCTCTGAACCGTCAAATCCTCTCCGGTCAGGTCCCCCGTTGCAATCGCCTCCGTCAGTGTCAGAACAGACTGCGTCGTGGTGGAGATGCGGCGGCTCATGAAGACGGCAACCGAGATGCCGATGGCGAGGGCTATGAAAGTAGTGATGCCCAGGGTCAGATTGAGCGAGTGGTTCGCCGCGGTTAGCGTTTCTTGGTTTTCCTTCAGCAGCTTCTCAAACGTTTCCGTCATATCTCCCAGCGATGCCTTGATCGCGTCATTGACGGGGACGGCTTTGTCTGAAAACTCACTTCCGGCCCTGACGACGGCATCCCGCTCGCTGCCGGACGCTTGCTCGATGCCTGCGTCCTCATACTCGTGAAGCTTGGGAAGTTGTCCTTTCATTTCGGCTAGCCGGTCGCGATTTGCCTGAAGCGTCCAGTTCGGTGACAGCTCATCCATGCGGGCAACGTCTTTATCGATTGCGGCCCAGGCGTCATCCAGAAGCTTCTTGGCGTCTGCCCTCCTCTTTGCTTCCGCCCCGGACAGCATGGCCTGGCGGGTCTTGCTTGCCGTCTGATTCAAGTCCCTTTGCAAGCTTCTGGCCGTGTCCAGCGAAGGCATCCGCACGTCCAAGATGGCATCCTGCGTTCGTTTGATGTCAGCCGACTTGACATAGCTAATGCCAGCACTGAGAACCATGAGGGCAAGGATCACTCCGAAGCTCAAGCCCAGTTTCTTACCAAGTGTGAGTCTCATTGCTTTCTCCCGCGAATCCAGAAATTAAAACCGACCTTTTCGCCCGCCTGTCTCGCGGGCACCAGCATCATTGGGCAGCCGGCAGGGAAGCGTCCTGCACCTGGCAGGTCTTCTCCGTATCCAGCACGTGCAACAACTTGCGCTCCAGCTTGTGCACGCCAAGAATCATCGACCGAGCCGTCTCCCGCAGGGTTTCGGGAGGAGCCTCAAATGTAGAGTCCCCCACCTCGATCACGTCCCCGATCTCGTCGACCAGAAGGCTGACCGCGCCATCGGGCGTCCGCACCACGACGTTCACAGGCAAGTCGCCCTCGGGCCGCTCTCCCAGCGCAAGTCTGCGTCGCAGATCAATCGCCAGCACGATCTGCCCGCGCAGATTGATCAGTCCTTCCACCGCAGGCGGCGCCAGCGGTACCGGAGTCATGGGCTGAAAACGAATGACCTCCTGCACCCTCGGCACGGGTACCCCGAATAAGTGGCCTTTCAGGAAAAACGTGCAGAATGGTTGCGATGCCATGGGTTTGCTCCTAAGCCGTTCCTGCTTCGGGTTCGATCGCGTCCAGCAGTCCGGGGACAGCCGCCCGCACGATGGCGGGCAAATCCAGCAGGTCGGTTACGTGGCGCTGGGTCACGAACGAGCCCATCACTCCGGCCCGGGGTGCGAGCGATTCGACTGCGGCCTGCTCCTCGACGATGTCGACAATGCGGTCCACGATCAGGCCCACGGTACGCTTCCCCTCAGAATAGACCACGACCTGAATGGAGCCCGCGTTGGCCAGCATCTCCGCATCGCAGGTGGCGGGAATGATCGCGGACAGCCGCACCAGCGGGATGATCTGCCCGCGGTACTGCATGACTTCCTGTGTGCCGGCGTGCTCGACCACGGTGCGCGGGAATTCTTCCAGACGCGACACCAGCGATAGAGGAATCGCGACCCGTCCTTCCAGGCCGTTCTCGGCGAGCAGCAAGGCATGTTCGTCGCGGACGCCCTCGACGACCGCCTCGCCGGGGGCATCGTCATGAGCCGCTTCGCGCGCTTCGGCGACGACCTTGGATTTTTGCGCCAGGCCGAGCACGTCCAGAATCAGCGCCACCCGGCCGTCTCCCATGATGGTGGCGCCAGAATAGGCGCTGATCCCTTTGAGTTGCTTGCCCAGGGGCTTGACCACGATCTCTTCGGTATCGGTGATTTCATCGACGATCAGCCCAAACTGCCGGTCTTCGGCCTGCAGCACGACAATGTTGATCGCGGCCGTACGGGCAGTATCGTTCGCGGCGCTGGTCCGCATCCCGAGTTCCCGATCCAGATACACCAGGGGCAGCAATCGTCCGCGCAAGCGGTAGACCGGGGCGCCATGGACCAGTTCGATCCCGGGCCCGCTCGACTCGGCGTCCAATCGCACCAGTTCCGACAAGCTGACTTGTGGAATGGCGAAACGCTCGCCGCCGCAGGTTGCGATCAGCGCCGGAATGATGGCCAGCGTCAACGGGATTCTGACTCGCACGGTAGTGCCCCGCCCCGGTGTCGACTGGATATCGACCATGCCTCCGATTTTTTCCACGTTGGTTTTCACCACGTCCATCCCCACCCCGCGGCCGGACACGTTGGTGACTTTTTCGGCGGTCGAGAATCCGGGAAGGAAAATCAGGTTGAAGACGTCCCGGTCGGGCATGCTCGCGGCCTGCTGGGCGGAGATGAGGCGGCGCTCCATGGCCTTCTGGCGGATGCGGTCGCAGTTTAGTCCGGCGCCATCGTCCGAGATCTCGATATTGACCTGCCCACCTTCGTGGAAAGCCCGCAAGGTCAGGATTCCCGCTGGATTCTTGCCCGCGCGTTTGCGGGCTTCAGGCTCCTCAATGCCATGGTCCATGGAGTTGCGAACCAGATGGGTCAGCGGATCTTTGATGGCTTCGATGATGGTGCGGTCGAGTTCGGTATCCTGGCCCTCCATGACGAGCTGGACTTCCTTGCCACAGCTGTGGGCGAGATCGCGAACCGTGCGGGGGAATTTGTTCCAGACATTGCCGATGGGCTGCATGCGGGTCTTCATGACTTCTTCCTGCAGTTCGGTCGCAATCAGATTCATGCGCTGGGATACCGCCTGAAACCCGGCGTCCTGCGTGCTGTTGGAGAACTGCAGCAGCTGGTTGCGAGCCAGCACCAGCTCACCCACCAGATTCATCAGCCGGTCCAGCAGCGTGACCCCCACCCGGATGGTTTCAACCGCCGCATCTGGATTATGGGAATCGTGGGTCGGCTGTGCTGCGGGTGCATCTTCGGGATGGACGGCTACCGGTGCCACGACCTCGGAAACCTTGGGCGGCTCGGCGTGCTGCCGCTCGGGGCCAAAAGCAGCGTTTCCGGGCTGTGGCTGGCTGGGTTCGACCAGGACGTCGCAGACCTTGGCCGGGTCCGACGGCTCTTTCTTGCGCCGAGGCTTGCGCTTCGGCTTGCTTGCGGTCGGGCATGAAGGCGGCTGCGAGGCGATGTCTGCTGGCGCAGTGTTCTCTGCCTCCGGCGCTGGCAGCGGCACAGGGTCGGTAGACGGATCTGAGGGCTTTCGGGACTCCCCAACGTGCCCAACCTGCAGGCTGGCGAGAGTTTCGATGAGAGCCGCATAATCTTCCTCGCCGTCCAGACCGGAAGCCTGAATCGCGGCTAGCATGTGACGAACCGCATCCACCATGGCGAGCAACCCGCTGGTGATGGCGTCATTCAAGGTGAGCTTGCCATCGCGCAACCGCGACAACAGGCTTTCGCCCGCGTGTGCCAGCTTTTCCAGACGGGCAAACCCCAGGAATCCGCAGCTTCCTTTGATCGTATGGATCGTCCGAAAAACGCTGGCCAGAAGCTCTTTGGAGGAAGGGTCGCTCTCCAGCTTCACCAGTTCCTGGTCGAGGCGATCCAGGTTCTCGTTGCTCTCGATAAGAAAGTCCTTAACGATTTCGTCCATAGATCGATTCCCATCACTGGAACCCCGGTTTTGGAATGCACGTCCGAAGCCCCCAGTCGAAATGATTCCGGCACGCAGAGACGTACCGCTCGCGCCTGCCTTCTGTCTCTACGCCACATCGGCATTCGCGGAGACAACTTAAGTTTCGCGGGTTGTTTCTTGAGCCGGGTCCACCTCGGGGACGCGCTTGAAGCCCGCCGCCTGCGCCCTTACACTGGAAGGATGCACGTGCACGTTCATGGTGCGGGCGGTCCCACGCGGGTTCTGAAGATATCGCTCGCCGCGACCCTGGCCTACATCGTGTTGCTGGTCCTGGCCGGCATCCGCGCGCATTCGCTGGCGCTGCTTTCTGAGGCTGGACATAATCTTTCCGACTTTCTCGCCCTGCTGCTGTCGCTGGTCGCGGTCTATTTCCAGGCGCGCCCGGCCAGTTCCACCAAGACGTACGGCTACCATCGGGCGGGAGTGCTGGCGGCCCTGGTCAACGCGACGTCGCTGGTTGCCGTTTCATTCTTCATCTTCTACGAGGCATTTCGTCGCCTGCAGCATCCCGAGCATGTCCAGGCCAGCGTAATGATGTGGGTCGCCGCCGCGGGCGTGGTGATGAATGGAGTGATCGCGCTGCTGCTTTACCGCTCGAGCCGGGGCTCTGGCGGAGACGTCAACATCCGCAGCGCGCTGCTCCACGAGGTTGGAGACACGCTTTCGACCGCAGCCGTGATCGCTGGAGGCTGGGCGATCCTGGTTACGGGAAACTACTGGATCGATTCCGCGCTTTCCTTTGGCATCGGGGCGTTGATCCTGTGGTCAGGCTTCGGCATCGTGCGCGAGACGCTCAACATTTTGCTCGAAGGGACGCCCCGCGGCATGCAGTTGGAAAAGATCGAGTCTGCGATCCGCTCGATTGGCGGAGTCAACGACGTGCATGATCTCCACGTGTGGAGCATTGGATCGGAGACCCATGCGCTCTCCTGCCACATCTCGATTGCTGACATCCCGCCGTCGGTCAGCGAACGCATTTTGCGCGATGTGAAGGAGTGCCTGCTGCACGACTTCCGCATCGTGCATACGACGATCCAGTTCGAACACGTGGTCTGCGAGGTGGCGCATGGCTGCGTCATCCCGGTGGGCGAGAGCGAAGAACACCATCATCACAGTCACTGAGGCGGTGTCCCCTACGCCCGTTGTTGGTTATAGATTTGCCGCGCTCGTTCCACCGTGTCTGCCTCTTCCGCGGTTTTATCCGGCCGCAGCCTAACGATTCTTGGAAAGCGCAGCGCATACCCGCTCTCGTGCCGGTCGGACTCCATCATGTTGTTGAACGCCACTTCCAGCACGATCTTCGGCTCGACCACGCGCCGGAATCCCTGGGCCTCGCTATGTCGATCTTCCAGCGTGTGCTCGAGGAACCACTGCGTCATCTCGGCGATCTCGGAGTCGGTCAGGCCGGAATAGGCCTTGCCGATGTTCAGCAGTTTGCCCTTATTCGTATCCCACACGGCAAAGGTGTAATCGCTGAGTACGCCCACACGCTTGCCGTGGCCGTACTCGACCGCGGTCACGACGACATCGAGCGTGGCCAGTTCCCGCTTCATCTTCAGCCAGGACTTCCCGCGCTTGCCCGGCGTGTACGCGGAGTCGAGATCCTTGATCATCAACCCTTCGTTGCCGCGCTCCTGCGCCGCCGCGAACAGTTCCTCTAATTCGCCGGGCGACGAGACGCGAGACGCTGGCGCGCGGATGATGCGGGCCGCGGGAATGTCTTCCGTATCTCCGAACGCGAGCTTCTCTTGCTTTCCGATCTTGCCGCGTCTTCTCTGTGACTCTGTGTCTCCGTGGTGAATGACTTTTCTTTCTGCCGCCAGCAGTTCATCCAGAATCCGCGCCCGCTCGCGCAGCGGGCGATCCATGACTAGCTCGCCGCCAGCATACAAGACGTCGAACACCAGGAACGCCACCGGAGTCTCCTGGAGCATTTTGTCGCTGACTTTCTTCCTCCCCAGCCGTTGCTGGAGGACGCTGAACGGCCGCGCGTGTCCCGCCGGATAATTCCAAGCCACAATCTCTCCATCCAAAACGGCGTCTTGTGACAGCCCTGCCAAGGCGTCGGGCAACTCGGGAAAGGACTCGGTGATGTCGTCTCGCGTGCGAGAGAAAAACTTCGCCTCGCCCTTCGCCACGTGAGCCTGGGCGCGGATGCCGTCATACTTGTCTTCCACGGCGGCCTCCGCGAAGTAACTCAGACCCTCCTCCGGCGACTCGATCGGACTGGCCAACATAAAGCCCAGCGGATGGAACAGGCGCATCTCCGCGTGGGCCAGCCTGCCTTCCGATGCCAACCGCACCGTTTCCCCGATATCCCCCAGAAGCATGTTGGCGCGCTGGACACTCACCAGCACATCCGCCGGCGTGCCGCCATAGGCTCGGGCAATCGCTTCCTCAACCAGACTCTCTTTCAGTCCAATCCGCAGATCGCCGGTGATGATCTTCACGATGTACTTGGCTTCGAGCGGGGTGGCGCGTGAGATGAGATCGCGCACGATGGCTGCCTTCACCGCTGGCCCTCGGGCTGCAGCGACCTGGCGAAAGGTTTGCTCCACTTCCAACACAGCCAGGCCTTGTCCAGCACGTTCGGGAAGAACCTCGGCGGCGACTGCTCCCAGGTCACCATGCCGACGGTAAGCGGCCGTTAGCTCGGCTTCGTCCCTCTCCGACAACTCTGTCACGATCTGCCAGAGTGCCCGCCCGCCGACCTGCAGGGTGGTTTCTTCCCCAGCCGGAAAGGCCCGTCCTGAAAGGAAGATCGCCGACACGGCCGCCTCATCGTTCGTACGCGATTTCAGGTAGTCTGCGACGATCGCCGTCTTCAGCAACTTCTTCGCCGTCCCCGCAATCTCTTCGCAAGCTGTCGCCAATCGATGCATGCATTTCCGACCGTAGCGCCGCAGGCAGCCGCACCGTCTCCGCGCGAGAACCTAACTCTATCCCCTGCCTAAACTTAGCGCGCTGGTCACCAATCTTAAACGACTCCCCGCCTGTGGTACCCTAGAAGGTGCGTCGTGTGGGAGTGAGGAGCATCAAACTAGCCGTGCGTAAACTGCGAAATTACTTGCGATTCCTGGCCGCCGTGCAGCTTCTGCCCGTGCTGGAAAGCGGAGAAGAAACGCTGGTCGGCGGACAAGCCGTGCTTGAGGGCGTGATGATGCGCTCTCCGCACGCCTGGGCCATCGCATGCCGCAAACCATCTGGTGAATTGGTCACCATGAGCGAACCACTGGAGCGGCCCTCCGAGAAGCATAAATGGATGGCCTGGCCGGTCGTGCGGGGTGTGATGACCCTCGGCTACGCTATGAATCTGGGCTACCGTGCGCTGCGGTTCTCAGCCAACGTCGCTATCGAAGACCTGATGCAGGAAGGCCAGGAAGAAAGCGATGTGGTGACAGACAAGAAGAACCATGTGGAGACAGCCGCCTCGGCTGTCCCGCCAGCGCGAAGCGCGGCGGAATCTTCCCCGTCGCAGAAATCTTCTTCGTCGTCTTCTCCTTCTTCCCAGTCCCGCGAAAAAGCGGCCACGGTCAGCAACTGGCTGGCGGTCGGGAATCTCCTGCTCTCGCTGGGCTTCTTCATTTTCATGTACAAATACGTCCCGCTGCTGGCGGCGACGGAGCTCAAGAAAATCGACCCTGCACTGGGGGGACGAATTGTCTTCAACCTGATCGATGGCGCTATTCGCCTCGGATTGTTCCTGCTCTTCATATGGGGAGTTTCGCTCTGGAAGGACATTCGCCGCGTCTACGAGTATCACGGCGCCGAGCACAAAACCGTCTTTGCTTTCGAAAATGGCGAGCCGCTCAACGTCGCAACGGTGCAGAAATATTCGACCTATCATCCGCGCTGTGGCACCAGCTTCCTGATGACGGTGATGCTGATCTCGATCGGTTTCTACATGCTGATTCCGTTTACCACGTTCTGGGCGCGCTTCGCCTCGCGCATCGCCCTGCTGCCGATCATCGCCGGAGTTTCGTACGAGATTATCCGCTTCGCGGCCAAGCATCGCGGATCGCTCTTTGCGGTGATGACCGCCCCAGGCCTGTGGCTGCAGCGCATCACCACCCAGCCACCATCGGACGAGATGGCGCAGTGCGCCATCACCGCCCTCGACCAAGCCATGTCGCTGGAGAAGGAACGCGGCGGCGAACTGGTGATTGCCTAGGGGCGCCTCCCCGCAAACTAGTTCTCAGTTCCCAGTTCTCAGTTCTCAGTGAAAAACGCATAGAATGATTTTCGTCCAATCATGGCGGAATTTCGCATGGGACATCTCGGGAACTGCGATCAGATTGAAAATTGAAGTTCGCAACTGAGAACTGAGAACCGAGAACCGAGAACTCAATGTTTGAACGACTGGACCAAATCGAAGCCCGCTACGAAGAGCTGACCAACGCTCTCGCTTCGCCGGAAATCGTCAACGACTCGGCGAGATATCAGAAGACCGCCAAGGCGCACAGCGAGGTCGCGCCCATCGTCGAGAAGTACCGCGAGTACAAGGACTTGACCAGGGGGATTGCAGAGAGCAAGGCCGTACTCGCCGACGAAAAAGATCCGGACATGCGCACCTACGCGCAAGAAGAACTCGACAAACTGGCCTCGCGCGTGGGGACAGTCGAGGAAGAATTGAAAGTCCTTCTTCTGCCCAAAGATCCGAACGACGAGAAGAACGTCATCCTGGAAATCCGCGCCGGCACTGGCGGAGACGAGGCCACGCTGTTTGCCGCCGAAATCTTCCGCATGTATACCCGGTATGCGGAAACCCAACGCTGGAAAGTCGAAGTGCTTTCTTCCTCGGAATCATCGGCCGGGGGCCTGAAAGAAGTGATCGCCATCATTGAAGGCCACCGGGTCTACTCGCAGTTGAAGTATGAGAGCGGCGTCCACCGGGTGCAGCGCGTGCCCGCGACCGAGCAACAGGGACGCGTCCACACCTCGGCCGTGACCGTCGCCGTGCTGCCGGAGGCCGAAGACGTTGACATCAAGATCGAAGCCAAGGATTTGCGCATCGACACTTTCTGCTCCTCCGGGCCCGGCGGGCAGTCGGTGAATACCACGTACTCCGCGGTCCGCATCACGCATATCCCGACCAATACGGTGGTCAGTTGCCAGGACGAAAAATCGCAGATCAAAAATCGCGAAAAAGGCATGCGCGTACTGCGCTCCCGGCTCTACGAAATTGAAATGGAGAAGCAGCAGTCGGCCCTGGCTAAAGAACGCAAGGCTATGGTTGGGTCCGGCGACCGAAGTGAGAAAATTCGTACTTACAACTTCCCGCAGAATCGTCTTACCGACCACCGCATCGGATTCACGATTCATCAGCTCGAAGCGGTCATGGACGGGAAATTGCAACCACTGATCGAGGCGCTTACGACGTACTACCAGGCCGAGAAGCTGAAGCACGAAGCCGCCAGCGTAATTTAGGGAAAATCGTGGGCCCCGCCGCCCGCGAAGTGGGAGAGACTATGTCCAGCCTCGATGGGATGCTCGCGTCGGTTCTTGCCGACCGCTACGCCGCGAATGCCGCGCGTGTGCGTGAACTGGCGGTTCCGCTCACCGAGAAACAGTTCTGGCAAAAGCCGTTCCCGTACGGAAACAGTTTCGGCCACCTGGTTCTGCACCTGACCGGTAACCTGAATTACTACATCGGCGCGCAGATCGCGAAAACCGGCTATGTCCGCGACCGTCCGCGCGAGTTCAACGACCCGAACCCGCCATCGAAAGAGGACGCGCTGAAACGTTTCGATGATGCAGTCGCCATGGTGATCAAAACCATCCGCGCGCAATCGTCAACGGATTGGTCCGCGGAATACTCTGGCGCCGGCACGAATGCCACAATCCGCCTCGACATGGTCATGCAGTGCGCGGCCCACATGCAGCACCACATCGGCCAAATGATCTATCTGGGCTATCAGTGGAAGACCGGCACGAATTCAAGATAAGAATTGCAACCAAGGCTCGCTCTTTTTCGCGCCTCAGTGCCTCCGTGGTCAAATAGATCTGTGCAGCTAAGAGAATCCCTGACCTCGGCTATCGACCGCCTTACCGCGGGTCGCGTTCCCTCGCCACGATTGAACGCCGAGTTGCTCCTGATGTTCACGCTCAACTGCGATCGCGCCTATCTCTTCGCGCATCCTGAGCGAGAGCTTACCGCCGAAGAACAGGTGCACTATGAGGCCGCCCTCAACGAGCGAGTACGCGGTGTCCCCGCGCAATACATCACTGGACATCAGGAATTCTGGGG
>Ga0116217_10004111_pt1 | contig 13020 bp, 12 predicted proteins | sample Sb_taG_6_FD_89697 | JGI IMG/M metagenome (GOLD analysis project Ga0116217, IMG submission 89697) | Peat soil microbial communities from Weissenstadt, Germany - Sb_50d_4_PS metaG | ecosystem: Environmental > Terrestrial > Soil > Wetlands > Peat | place: Germany: Weissenstadt | collected 2010-09-21 | reverse complement strand
GCGCGCGAGGCGATCGAGCGCTCGGTGGCGAAGCCGCTGGGAATGACCGTGGAGCAGGCGGCGGCGGGGATCGTGAGGATCGTGAATGCGCACATGGAGGGCGCCGTGCGCACGATCTCGCTGGAGCGCGGCAGGGACGTGCGCGACTTCACGCTGGTGGCCTTCGGCGGCGCCGGCCCGGTGCACGGCGCGGACGTGGCGCGCGAGCTGGGCATCGAACGCATCCTCGTGCCCCCCTGCCCCGGCTGCACCTCCGCGCTGGGCGCCGTCGCGGCGGACGCGCGGCACGACTTCGTGCGCACCGTCGGGCGCCCGCTGCGGGACGTTCGCGCCGACGTCGTGAGGGGCACCGTGGAGAGCATGCGCGCGCAGGCGCAGGCGGCATTGGCGCGCGAAGGCTTCCGCTCGGGCGAGTCGGTGCTGGAGCTGTGGCTGGATCTGCGCTACCAGGGCCAGGCGCACGAGCTGTCGGTGCGCTGCGGCGAGGCATTCCCCCCGGCCCCCGCGGACCCGCCCGCGTTCGCCACCGTGCTGGGCGAGGCGGCGGGCAGGTTCCATCGCCTGCACGAGCAGCTCTACGGCCACTCCTTCCCGGAGCTGGGCGTGGAGCTGGTTAACGTGCGCGTGACGGGCCACGGCATCCTCCCGAGCCCGGCGATGTGGTGGGACTGGTCGCGCACGGAGGCGGCCGAGCAGCGCAAGGACGCGCCAGCGCAGCGCCGGGTGTACTTCCACGAGGTGGGGGACTTCCTCGACACGCGCGTGATGCGCCGCCGCGAGATCGAGCCCGAGCAGACGATCGCGGGCCCGGCGGTGATCCACCAGCTGGACGCCACCGTGCTGGTGCCCCCCGGCCTCACCGCTGTGGCGCATCCCTCCGGGAGCCTGATCCTCACCGATGTGCAGGCCCAGGCCACAGCGGGAGAGCCCGTATGACCAAGGACGAAGCGATCACCCATGAGGTCATCCGCCACGCCCTCACGGCGGTGTCGCGCGAGATGGGGGTGACGCTGCGCATGACCTCCTGCTCGCCGATCTTCAACGAGGGCAACGACTACTCGTGCGCGCTCTTCGACGCCAAGGGCCGCCTGGTGACCCATGGGGAGTTTTTGCCGATCCACCTCGGCGCGCTGTCCTTCTCGGTCTTCCACGCGCGCGCGGCCTTCGCCAGGGAGGGCCTGCGCGAGGGCGATACGGTGGTGATGAACGACCCCTACCTGGGCGGCTCGCACCTGCCCGACATCACGATGGTCTCGCCGATCTTCCACGAGGGCGAGACGGTGGCGTGGGCCGCCAACCGCGCGCACCACCTCGACGTGGGCGGGACGATGCCCGGGAGCTTCTTCAGCGGCGCGACGGACAACTACCAGGAGGGCCTGCGCATCAGCCCGATGAAGCTCTTCCGCGGGGGCGAGCGCGACGTGCACCTGCTGCGGCTGATCACGGAGAACTCGCGCCTGCCCGAACAGATGCGCGTGGACCTGGAGAGCCAGGTGTCGGCCAACCGCACGGCGATCGAGCGCGTGGGGAGGCTGATGGAGCGCTACGGCGCGGGGATGGTGCGCGCGGCGATGGAGGAGGCGCTGGACTACTCCGAGCGGCGCATGCGCGCGGTCATCGCGGGCTGGCCCGACGGCGACTACACGGCCTCGGATTGGCTTGACAACGACGGCATCGAGGACGAGCCGCGGGAGGTGAGGGTGACGCTGCGCGTGCGCGGCGATCGCGTGGAAGTGGACTTCAAGGGCTCGAGCGAGCAGACCAAGGGCCCGCTGAACTGCGTGCTCGGCTACACCTGCTCGGGCGTGTACATGACGCTCCAGGCAGCCACCGACCCCGACATCCCCCCCAACGCCGGCTGCTATCGCCCGATCGAGGTGATCGCCCCCGAGGGGAGCATCGTCAACCCCCGCTTCCCGGCCCCCTGCACGGGCGGCAACGAGACCGTCTTCACGATCAGCGCGGCGATCTTCCGCGCGCTGGCGCAGATCGAGGGCGCGCGCACGATGGCCTGCGACCAGGGCTCCTCCAACAACCTGCTCATCTCCGGCCACGACCCCCGCGGCGGCGGGCGCTATGTGCTGTACGAGTACCCCGAGGGCGGCTGGGGCGCGAACGCGCAGCGCGACGGCCTCAGCGCGGTGTACTCGATCGCGGGCAACACCTGGAACGTGCCCGTGGAGGTGGTCGAGCGCCGCTTCCCGCTGCGCGTGGAGCGCTATGAGCTGCGCCAGGACAGCGGCGGCGCCGGCGAGCACCGGGGCGGGCTGGGCATCCGCCGCGATCACCGCATATTGGACCACGCCGCGGAGATGTCGATCGTGGGCAACCGCGTGATGGTGCCCCCGTGGGGCCTGGAGGGCGGCGGCGAGGGCGGCGCGGCCAAGTATCGCGTGCTGCGCAAGGGCGGCGAGCCGATCAACCCCGCCCCGCGCTTCGGCTCAAAGGCCGCCGGTGTGCCGCTGCGCCCCGATGACGTCGTTGTGCAGATGACGGCCGGCGGAGGCGGCTGGGGCAACCCGCTGGAGCGCGATCGCGAGAGCGTCGCCCGAGATGTGCGCCTGGGATACGTGAGCAGCGACGCGGCCTGGCGCCACTACGGGATGAAGGTGTGAAGACCGAGGTGAAAGTGTGAAAAGCGCGGCGGAGATGTACGCGCGGATGGCGCTCATACGCGAGTTCGAGCGGGCCGCCTATCGCGCCTATGAGCGAGACGAGCTGGAGGGCACGATCCACGCCTCGATCGGCCAGGAGGCGGTGGCCGTGGGCGTCGCGGCGGCGCTGGAAGAGAGTGACAAGATGCTCAGCCACCACCGCGGCCACGGTCACGCGCTGGCCAAGGGCGTTGATCCGAAGGGGTTGATGGCCGAGCTGTTCGGGCGCGCCGATGGCGTGTGCGGCGGCAAGGGCGGCTCGATGCACATCGCCGACGTGGGCTGCGGATTCCTGGGCTCGCTGGCCGTGGTGGGCAGCTCGATCCCTCTGGCCGTGGGCGTGGCGCTGGCGAGCGGAGGCGTGTGCGTGGTGTTCTTCGGCGACGGCGGCGTGAATCAGGGAGTTCTGTATGAGAGCATGAACCTGGCCGCGATCTGGAGGTTGGGCGTGGTGTTCGTGTGTGAGAACAACTCCTACGCCATCACCACCCCGGCGGAGAAGGTGACGGCCGGCGAGGGCATGCAGGCGCGCGCGCGGGCATTCGGCTTGAGCGCGCTGCGCGTGGACGGACAGGACGTGGAGGAGGTCGCGGGCGCCACGCGCACGCTCGTGGAGGAGGCCCGCGCCGGGCAGCCGGCCCTGCTGGAGTGTCTCACATACCGCTTTCTCGGCCACTCCCGCGCGGACCCCGCGCACGGCCGTTATCGCACGCGCGAGGAGCTGGAGCGCTGGCAGGGCCGCGACCCGCTCGCGGTGCTTGCGCAAAATGGGGGCCTTGAGGGCGACACATGCGCGCGCCTGGAGGCGCAGGCGCAGGCGCAGGTCGCGCAGGCCGTGGAGTTCGCGCGCGCTTCACCCCATCCGACACCGGCGGAATTGGCGAGGGATGTGTGGGGGGATGAGTAAGGGGGGAATTTTTTTAAGGGAAGGGGGCCGCGTTGAGCAGTGAAGACTCGCCGGCCGAGGTCTCTTTCGCCGAGGCGATCAGGTGCGCCCTGGAAGACGCGATGCGGGAGGACGAGTCGATCGTGCTGCTGGGGCAGGACATCGCCGCCGGCTTTCCCTTCGGCGCCACGCGCGACCTTGCGGAGCTGTTCGGGAGCGAGCGCGTACGCGACACGCCAATCTCCGAGGCGGCCACGATGGGCTGCGGAATCGGCGCGGCGATCATGGGAGTGCGCACGGTCGTGGAGGTGGACTTCGCGGGCTTTCTGCTGCTGGGCCTCGACCAGCTGGTGAACAACGCAGCGAAGCTGCGCTACATGAGCGGCGGCCAGCTGCGTGTGCCGCTGGTGGTGCGCGTGGGGCAGGGGCCGCTGGGGGCCTTCGCCGCGCAGCACTCGCAGGCGCAGCACGCGTGGCTCGCGTCGGTGCCGGGTCTGGCGACGTGCGCGCCGTGCGACGCGCAGGATGCGTATGCGCTGATGCGCTGGGCGCTGCGCCGGCGCGACCCGGTGGTGTTGGCGGAGGACATGCGGCTGTATCGCACGAAGGGGCCGCTCACGAGGGAGTCCCCAGGCGAAGGGTCGCCCGGCGAAGAGATCCCCCGCGCGCGCGTGTTGCGCCACGGCCGCGATGCCACGGTCGTCTCGTTCGGCTACGGCAGCATCCTGGCATTGGCGGCGGCGCGGGAGCTGGCCGCGGCGGGAATCGAGCTGGAGGTGCTGGACCTGCGCCTGCTCTCCCCCCTGGACGAGCGCGCGATCGGCGAATCTGCGCGGCATACTGGTCGCGTGCTGTGCCTCGGCGAGGATCCGCTGCTGGGTGGAATCACCGCCACGCTGGCCGCCGCCGTGGACCGAACCGCGCATGGCACGCTGGTAGGACGGCTGGGCGCGCGGCACTGGCCCACTCCATTTGGATCCTCGGAGGCGTTTGTGTACCCCTCGGCGGACTCCGTTGTGGCGGCCGTGCAGCGGCTCCTGGCCACGTCCGGCGCCGAGCTGCGGGAGATCGCATGCGGCGACTTTCAGATGGCGGGCGCATCGTGAGGGGCGCGGCGGCGACGCGGGTCGGCCCCACCGATCGCGGGGGCCCAGCGTGAGCATCGTCGAGCCCGGCTACATGGAGGGCACGCGCGGCGCGATGGCCGTGGACTGGGAGAGCCGTATCGACATGGCGCGCATGCGCGCGGCGCGCCTGGCGCGCGCGCGGGAGGCGATCGTCGCGGCGGGCTACGACGCGGTGCTGCTGCTCTCGGACCCCAACATCCGCTACGCCACGGCGGTGGCCACCACGTCGGTCTCGGGCGCGGGCGGCTTTCACTATTCGCTGCTCCACGGCGATGGGCGCATCACCCACTGGGACAGCGCCGATCACGCCATCCACGAGCGCCGCACGTGCCCGTGGTTGGATGACATCCGCTACGCCGCCCCCGGCATCGGCATCGTGCCCGCCGCCCTGGGCCCCGGGCCGGCCGCCGAGCTGCTTGCGAAGCAGATGGCGAAGGAGATCGCCACGGCCCTCTCCGACCACGGCGTGCTCTCGGGCCGCATCGGCCTCGACGTGGGCCAGCCGGGGTTGATGGCGCTGCTGGAGCGCTACGGCTATGCGGTCGACGCGGGGGCCGGCGCGGCGCTGGCGAGCGCGCGCGCGATCAAGACCCCCGACGAGGTGGAGTGCCTGCGCCTCAGCGCCTCCGTCTGCGAGGCGGGCTTTCAGGCGATGAGGGAGGCGATCCGCCCGGGCGCGCGCGAGAGCGAGGTGTTCGCGCGCGGGGTCGCGCGCATCATCGAGCTGGGCGGAGAGCACGGCGGCGGCAACATCTCCAGCGGCCCCAACACGTGGCCCAAGAGCCAGGCCGACACCACCGACCGCATCATCCGCCCGGGGGACGTGGTCTACTCGGACCTCTACAACATCGGCTTTCACGGCTATCGCTCGTGCTACTACCGCACCTTCAGCTGCGGCGAGCCGCGAGGGGAGACCAGCGACGCGCACAGCCGCGCGGTGGAGAATCTGTATGCGGTGCTCGACGCGATCGCGCCGGGCGTGAGCACGGCAGAGGCCGCCATGCGCTTCCCCGACGCCAAGGGCGAGTACTGGGATTACTACGGCGCGAGCGAGGCATGGCAGATGACCACCAACCATTGGGGCCACGGGATCGGGCTGTCGCTGTATGAGATCCCGCTGACCTGGAGGGGCGCGTCGGCGGAGGGCGCGAGCGTGTACGAGGAGGGCATGAGTATGGCCGTGGAGACGCAGGAGCGCGATGGGCGCGGCCAGGGGGTGCGGGTGGAGGAGATGGTGGTGGTGCGCGAGGGCGGGGTGGAACTGCTCACGCGCTGGCCGATCGACGCGATAACGGCCTGCACGTGACCGCTCACCCGGGGCGCGCGGCCCCCTCCCCTCCCAACAAAAACCCGCAGGACCGCAGCGTCGCGATCGTCACCGGCGCCTCGCGCGGGATCGGACAGGGGATCGCCCAGCGGTTGGCGGCTGCGGGCTGGGAGGTTTTCGGGGTCAGCCGCACGGGCGGCGAGGGAGTTGACCTTCAGTGCGACCTCACCGCCCCGGACGCGCCCGAGCGGCTGCTCGCCGCGACGCTCGATGCCCACGGGCGCGTGGATGCGCTGGTCAACAACGCCGGCCTGCTGCTGGAGGGCAGCTGCTGGGAGCAGCCCGATGAGGACGTGGACGCGATGGTGGCCATCAACCTCACCGCGCCCTTTCTGCTCTCGCAGGTTGTGGCCGGCCGCTGGGTGAAGGAGGGAGTCGCCGGCACGATCGTGAACGTCTGTTCGATCGAGTCCCAGGTCGGGTGGGCCGATCCGCCGCAGGCCGCCTACGCCGCGACGAAGGGGGGTCTGCTGGGGCTCACGCGCGCGCAGGCGCTGGAGCTCGCGCCCCATGGCATCCGCGCGGTGGCGGTCGGTCCGGGGGCGATCGCGACCGCGATGACGCCCGATTCGCCCGAGCTGGCGCAGGCGATCCCGCTCGGCGGGCGCCCGGGCACGCCGGATGACGTGGGCGATGCCGTGGCCTTTCTCGTCTCCGACGCCGCGCGCTACCTCACCGGCGGGATCGTCTACGTGGACGGGGGGTATCTGCTGCGATGAGAACGCTGCGGTCCGCCGCGATGACGCCGCTGCTGTTGGGCTCCGCGGGAGGACCGACGTGAGCTCGCCGCCCGCGGGCTCCCCCGCTCGCTTCGCCGGCCAGCGCGCGCTGGTCACGGGGGCCGCCTCCGGCATCGGACGCGCCGTCGCGCGCCGCCTCGCCGCCGAGGGGGCGACGGTCGTCGGGTTGGACACACACGGGGAGGGATTGGAGGAGACCTTCGACTCGATCCCGGGCGCGCATCCCCTGGTGGCGGACGCGAGCGGCGATGAGGCCGCCGCCCAGGCGGGGGCGGTCGATGTGCTGGTCAACGCCGCGGGCATCCTTCTGCGCCACGACCTCCTGGAGCACCCATTGGACGCCTGGAGGCGCACGCTCGAGGTGAACCTCAGGGCGCCGCTGCGCCTCGCGCGCGCCTTCGCGCGCGCGCACATCGAGGCGGGCACTCCCGGCGCGATCGTGAACGTCTGCTCGGTCGAGTCCTTCGTCGCGTTGCCGGGCCACGCCGCGTACACCGCATCCAAGAGCGCATTGCTGATGGCGACGCGCGCCTTCGCCCTGGAGCTGGCGCCGCACGGCATCCGCGTCAACGCCGTCGCCCCGGGGGTGACGAAGACGGGCATGAACGCCGCCATGCGCGCGGATCCCGAGCAGGCCGCGGCGCTCGCCGAGGCGATCCCGCTGGGGCGCTTCGCCGCGCCCGAGGAGCAGGCGGCGGGCATCTGCTTCCTGGCCTCCTCGGATGCCTCCTACATCACCGGGGCCACGCTGGAAATCGACGGCGGCTGGCTGACCCGTTGAGCGCATCTCGGTTCCCTGTTACCGTCCAGACGATGGATCTTCAGGAGTGCATCGCGGCGCTCTCCGGCGGGGAGGCGACCTCCAGCGAGCTGGTGGAGCGCACGCTCGCGCGCATCCACGTGACGCAGTCCACGCTCAACGCCTTCCGCGTGGTCTTCGAGGACTCCGCGCGCGCGGACGCCGCCGCGGCCGATCGGCGCCTGGCCGCCGGCGAGCGCCTGCCCTTGCTGGGGGTGCCCGTGGCCGTCAAGGACGACGTCGACGTCGCGGGCCATCCGACGGCGTTCGGCTGTCCTGGGGAGTTCCCGCTCAAGACGGCGGACAGCGAGATCGTGCGCCGCCTGCGCGCGGCCGGGGCCGTGATCGTGGGCAAGACCAACGCGCCCGAGATCGGCCTGTATCCCTTCACCGAGGGCTCGGCCTTCGGCGCCACGCGCAACCCCTGGAACCTCGAGCACACGCCCGGGGGCTCCTCGGGCGGCTCGGCGGCGGCCGTCGCCGGGGGGATCGTGCCCGTGGCCACCGGCTCGGACGGCGCGGGCTCCGTGCGCATCCCCGCCGCCTGGTGCGGGCTCGTGGGCGTCAAGCCCCAGCGCGGGCGCATCTCCACCTGGCCCGAACCCGAGTCCTTCAACGGCCTCTCCTGCTTCGGGCCGCTCACGCGCACCGTCGCCGACGCCGCGCTGATGATGGATGTGCTCAGCGGCTCCCACCCCGGCGATCTGCACACCCCCCCGCCGCCCCCCGAGCCCTACGTGCAGGCGGCCGCGCGCGAGCCGGGACGGCTGCGCATCGCGCTCTCGCTGCGCGCGCCCTTCAGCGGCGCGCCGGTGCGCCTGGACGGCGAGATCCGCGCGGCGGTGCAGCGCCTCGGCGGAGTTCTGCGCGAGCTCGGCCACAGCGTCGTCGAGGAGGAGCCGCGCTACGGGCTCATGGGGCTCACGCTCGTCGCGCGCGGGCAGTCCGGCGTGAGCGAGTGGGCCGCGCAGGTGCCCAACCGCTCGCTGCTGCACCCCATCACGCGCAGCAGCGCGCTCGTGGGGCGCTTGTTGGGGCGCCCCGTGCTGGGTCCCGCGCGGCGCCTGGAGTCCTTCTTCCAGCGCCGCGCCGGCTCGGTCTTCCAGCACGTGGATGTGGTGCTGGCGCCCACCACCGCCGCGCCTGCCCTTCCGATCGGGGCCGCCGAGGGTCTCTCGGGCTTCGCCACGGATCAGCTCGTCGCCAGCGCCTGCCCGTACGCATGGCCGTGGAACGTCCTGGGCTGGCCCGGCGTGAACGTGCCCGCGGGCGTCAACCGCGATGGGCTGCCCTTCGGGGTGCAGCTGCTGGGGCCCGCCAACACCGAGGGGCGCCTGCTGTCGCTGGCCGCGCAGCTGGAGCGGGTCGAGCGCTGGCACGAGCGCACGGCGCCCTTCGCGGCGTCCTTGGGGCAGCGCCCCGAGCGCGCGACCGCCGCCGCCGTTTAGACCAGGGCGCGCGTGGAGCGGCAGCGCATGGCCCCCGCCGCCGTTTAGACTACGCCGCGTGAGCGGCGGCGCGGGCGGTGGTGGAGGCGAGGACGCCTATCGCAGCGCCGGCATCGACTACGCCGTGCTCGACGCCGGCAAGCGCCTGGCGATCGACGCGGCGCTCGCCACCTCCTCCCTGCTGGAGGCGCGCGGGGGGCGCGCTTTGGACGAGTCGCGCGGCGAGCCGGCGTTCGTGTTCGAGCTCGCGGGGCAGACGTTGGCGCTGGTCCTGGAGGGTCTGGGGACGAAGTCGATCATCGCGCGCATGGTGGCCGAGGAGCAGGGTCTGAACCGTTTTCGCGCGATCGCGTATGACGCGGTGGCGGCGATCGTCAACGATCTCTGCTGCGTGGGCGCGCGGCCGCTGGTGCTCAATGCCTACTTCGCCACGGGCACGCCCGAGTGGTTCGCCAACGCCGAGTGGCACCGCGAGCTGATCGAGGGTTGGGCCGCGGCCTGCAGCGAGGCGCGCTGCGTGTGGGGTGGCGGGGAGTCGCCCTCGCTGCCCGAACTGGTGGCCGGCGCGGACATCGAGCTGGCGGGCAGCGCCGTGGGGCTCATCCCCGCGGGGGCCGCCCCGATCCTGGGGCAGAGCCTGGCCGCCGGGGACGAGATCGTGCTGGTGGCCAGCAATGGCCTGCACGCCAACGGCTCCTCGCTGGCGCGCATGGTGGCGCGGGAGCTGCCGGAGGGTTTTGTCACGCCGCTCGCGGGCGGGGCCACCCTGGGCGAGGCGCTGCTCATGCCCTCCTTCGTCTACTCGCCGCTGGTGGAGGCGGTCCTCGACGCGGGGGTGGCCATCTCGTATCTGAGCCACATCACCGGGCACGGCTTCCTCAAGCTGATGCGCCCCGCCCGGGATCTCACCTACAGGATCACGCAGGTGCCGCCCGTCCCCGAGGTGCTTCGGTTCCTGGCCCAGCGCGCGGGTATGAGCGAGCGTGCCGCCTACTCAACGCTCAACATGGGCTGCGGCTTCGCCGTCTACTGCGCCGCCGGCAGCGGCGACGCCGTCGTGGGCATCGCGCGCGGCTTGGGGCTGGAGGCGGTCGTGGCGGGCGTCGTGGAGGAGGGTCCGCGGCGGGTTCTCATCGAGCCGCTGGGGATCGAGTTCGGGGGGGAGGAGCTGCGGCTGGGACCGGAGTGAGCGCCTGCGCGAAGAACGCGAGCGTGCGCCCCCAGGCGTCGCGGGCGGCCTCGGGGCGGTAGCTCGGGCGGGTGTCGTTGAAGAAGGCGTGCGGCGTGTCGGGGTAGATACGCAGCTCGTGGTCGATGCCCGTCGCGCCGAGCGCGGCCTCGAACGCGGGCAAGCCGCCGACGATGCGGGGATCATCGCGCCCGTAGAAGCCGCGCAGCGGGCAGCGGATCGAGGTGGCCTGCTCGGCGGTGGGCGAGGAGCCGTAGAAGACGACCGCCGCGCCGAGCCGCGGCTCCTCGCAGGCCAGCAGCGCCGAGAGGCTCCCGCCCATGCAGAAGCCGACCGAGCCGATGGCGCGTCCCGCGCACGCCGGGTCCGAGCGCAGGAAGGCGAGCGCGGCACGCAGGACGCTCAGGTGCCGCGCGGTGTCGCCACCCGCCCCTCCGAAGAGCGCCGCGATGGTCTCGCCCACCTCCTGGGCCTCTCCAACCTCCTGGGCCTCTCCATGTCGCGGTAGATGGTAGATGGTAGATGGCAGGGCAAGGCGAGCGCGATTGCGCAGATGGGATACGGCTCCCCCGCTCGCGGGCGTGCTCTTACTGGGTGAGAACCCAGAGTTCGATTGTCCGCCAGTCCATATCAGCGATCGCAGCGCTTTTCGTACAGCTCCTCGGCGAGGAGCTGTAGCCTGCCGAGGCTCACATGCAGGCCGTCGCACAGCTTAAGCAGGGTGTCGTACGTCGGATTGCCCTGGCCACGAATGAACGTGCCAATATGCTTTTCGTCCAGGCCGGACTCGGCGGCGACGGTGTCCAGAGTCATGTGGGCGTCTTCAGCGATCAGCAGTTCGATCGCCTGACCTAGCGCAGCGTGGCGCAGGCTGCGGGGCTTGGCGGTCCTTGGGCGTGCCATGGGTGCGCAGCCTTACTCATTCTCGTGGAAGGGGTTAGGGCATATATGTGGAAACTGGACGATGACAATTGTCTTCAGCGCAAATTGGGAGCTTTTCTTGCCCGCAAGCGAACACAGAGACGCAGACCTGCTCGTCCTCGGGCAGGCGGTTCGGCAGATGCGCGAGCAACGGGGCATGAGCATCGACGAGCTGGCCGGCGCCACCAGCATAGCCCGCGAGCGTGTTGACGCGCTTGAGACAGGACGTCTCGACCCAACCTACGAGCTCCTGCTGGCGCTCGCCGAGGGACTCGACATACAGCCGTCCGCCCTCATGATCCTCGCCGAACAGCTCAAGCGAACGAATGAACCGTAAGGGGCGACTCTAGTCAGGATGTTTTTTGCCTCTCGAGGGTGCCGGGGGACGCGATCCAGACGCTCTCAAAGTTGAGAACCTGCGCGAGGCGGTCGTAGTGGTGGTCGTAGTGCAGCACCTCAACACCGGCGTCCTGTGCGGCGGCCGCGATCAGGGCATCTGCGAGGGGGACCCGGTGTTGTCCAGGCCCGTCTGAGGCGAGGTCGCGCGAGCCCAGGCGGAGGTGTCGGCAATCAGGACCTTGCCTCCAAACGGTCGCTCGTCCCCCATGGCTATCCGCCCCAGGCAAGCTCGTCGATGCGCCGTGCGACATCGACATCGAACCCTGGGTCGCTCGAGGTCGAGTGCTCGATCAGGCGCTCGATGCCATCCGCGTCGTGCCGGCGGTCGGCGAGCATCGCCTCGGCGCCGCGAATTGCGAGGTCATGCACGAGAGATGCGGCCGGCCGATCGGGCTCGACGAGGGGCGCTACCCGGTCCAGCGCCTCTGCCAGCGCTGGATCCTTCGTGACCGGTATGCGGGGTGCTCAAGCCACGCCGCTGATGGCGGCGGCGGTCTGGGCGGCGGGACGTAGCTGTCCAGACCGCCACTGGCTACGCCGGCCATGAGCGCTATTGGGTCGGGCGGCCCTCGCTGGCACATCGAAGGCGACAGTTGTCTCTTGGCTCCCTCGTTGACGGCCGCGTCATCGCGTCAGGGCCGGTGTGCGCAACACATTCGGCGCACCAGTGGTTTGTGCACAGACAAGTTCAATGGACGCTGGGCGACCAAGACGGAACCCTCGGGCGCGGGTTGAGGCTTTGCGACGGGCGCTGGCGGGCGGCTACTGACTTGCGTCGCTATCGCGGGTCAGCAGCGCGTCCTCGTCGAACCCTGGCCACGCGGGGTCGATCCCCTCGCTGCGAAGCAGTTCGGCTTCCACGGCAAAGACATCTTGTACTCCCCGACCCTCACCAAGCATGTATCCGACAGGGACGCGAGGGGTCAATCGCTCCACCCGGTTACCCTCTTTAGGAGGCTGTATATCTCGTCGTCTAGCCATGGCGGTTTGCCAAATGCTTTGCGCCGATGCCGCGCTATCAGCAGCGCGTAAGTCTCGGCGACCAGCTCGTGCGTATACTCGCTGAAACGATACTCGGTGTTACGGATGCCTTCCCGGACGCCGTCGGGGGCCAAGTCCAACAGCCGACGGCCGGCAGCCACGTCCTCAGGCGAGCAACGCACGACACTCAGCGCGTGCCCCCACTCGTGCCACGCGGTTCGCGCGATGAACGCCTCATATGTTTGCCTATCCAGGCCGGTGAGCTTTGCATGGCCAGCATCTACGAGGACGATCCGCAGCTCCTGAATCCAAACGCCCTGCGCGCGATCCAGCTTGCTCTGAGCCGAGCGCGTGAGAGCATGGTGCCCAGCAGAGCGCAAGAACCCATCGACCGATGCGCCGAGCGGCTCGTCGACCACCTTCCATTGCGATGCGCCGATCGCCTCGAGCAGCCGCCGGTGAGCGGACGGCAGGCTGAGCCATGCAAGCTGCATGACCCGATCGGCACGCTCGACGTCGGAGGCGCTCAGATGCTCGCGGCGGCGCGAG
>Ga0116217_10004110_pt1 | contig 13022 bp, 12 predicted proteins | sample Sb_taG_6_FD_89697 | JGI IMG/M metagenome (GOLD analysis project Ga0116217, IMG submission 89697) | Peat soil microbial communities from Weissenstadt, Germany - Sb_50d_4_PS metaG | ecosystem: Environmental > Terrestrial > Soil > Wetlands > Peat | place: Germany: Weissenstadt | collected 2010-09-21 | reverse complement strand
GATGCCTTGTCCGAGGAAACCGAGCGTGGCTGGCAGGGCCAGTTTACTGAAGGGATCGGCTTTCAGTTCGAGCGCACGCTACGTGGCGTCAAGGAAGTCGCGGTCATCGATCAGGCGCTGCTCGGTTCCGCCGATGCGCGCAAACTCGACGAATTCGCGCCATCATTGCAAAAGGTCTTCCCCCGGCCGACGCCGCCGGCGATCCTGCGGCGCAAGGACGAAGAAACGCCGATTCACGGCCCAGTCGGCCTGTTTGAAGCCGTGACCGCCGCCGGCCGCAAGGGCGTAGCGTTGCAGCGCTACAAGGGTCTCGGCGAGATGAACCCGAGCCAGCTCTGGGAGACGACGCTCGACACCAATGTGCGCTCGCTGCTGCAGGTCAAGGTGCGCGAGGTCGACGAAGCCGACGATATCTTCACCAAGCTGATGGGCGACATCGTCGAGCCGCGCCGCGAGTTCATCCAGGACAACGCGCTGACCGCTAGCGTCGATGTGTGAAGCCTGCCGGCGGCGTTACCGCCCCGACGTGATCAAACCGCGCTCGGTGATGACGATCCACTGACCGCCCTGACGCTTGACCGTCTCGACGCGCCCGACACCGGGCAGCACGCTGCCGGCACCGACATCGAAAATGCCGCCGTAACGGCTTTCGACCAAAGCCCGGCCGTTCTGCACGTCCTGCACGATCCAATTCTCCAAAATCCTGTCGGTCAGCTTCGCCGGCTCGGCTGCCGACGGCGCGCTCGCCGGGATCGCGCCGGTGGTATCGGGTGCCGCCGCGGTGCGCTGATCGAGGCGATCGAGCCGATCCGCGATCTTGGCGATTTGGCTGGTCGCGCCGCGGGTCGCGGTATCGAGATTGGCCTTGATTGCATTGAGCTCGGCGAGCTGAAGATTCATCGTGCGCAAGGCTTCGTTGACGTTTTGCGTGCTGGACGCCGGCGGCGCCGGATAGAACAGCCGCGCCAAGCCGGAGCCCGATACCGATCCGACAAACGAGCCGAAGGCGGCGGCGAAGGCAACCGAGGCTGCGAGCAGCAGAAAGCGCGAGGAATGCGCGTCCGCCGCAGGAGCCGCAGTTTCTGCCGCCGGCGCGCTGGCCGTCTCATCGACCTCGTCCTCTCCGGCGCCGAGTTTCGGCGCCACGATCATCGGCAAGTTACTCACGGCTTCGCTCCCGTTCTGACTGGCGGCATCCGCTCGCGCCTTCTTGTTGTCGTCGGCGCTATCGCCCGGGTTCTCGGCCATGATTGGATCTCCGGATTTACGGTTGACCACTCGTTAACCACCTTTGGTTAGCAATTGGTTACCGGAGATTTTGCGGCGCGTGGCCGGCGTCAGTCGATTAAACCGTTCTCGCGCGCCAGGTCTTGCAGCGAAGCTTCCGGCCGCGCCCCGATGTGCTGGATCACTTCGGCCGCCGCCAGCGCACCGAGCCGTCCGCAGGTGCGGTCGTCAGCGCCGCGCGCGACGCCGGCGAGGAAGCCGGCCGCGAACAAGTCGCCGGCGCCGGTCGTATCGATGACGCGCTCGACCGGGAAGGCCGGCACCGCCTCGGTGCCGTCGGCGCCGACCACCAGGCAGCCTTTCTCGGAGCGCGTCACCACCGCAACGCCGATATCGGCGCGCACCGCCGCGACCGCCGCATCGAAATCCGCGGTCTGATAGAGGCTGTGCAATTCGGCCTCATTGGCGAAGATGAGATCGACCGTGCGTGATCGCATCAGGTGCAGGAATTCGTCGCGCCAGCGGTCGACGCAGAACGCGTCCGACAAAGTCAGCGCCACTTTGCGGCCGGCCCGGTGCGCGATCTGCGCCGCCTTGAGGAATGCGTCCTTGGCATTCTTCGGATCCCACAGATAGCCTTCGAGGTAGGTGATGCGGCTTGCCGCGACCGTGTCGGCGTCGATATCGGCGGGATGCAGATCCTGGGCGGCGCCGAGAAAGGTGTTCATGGTGCGCTCGCCGTCGGGCGTCACCAGTACGTAGCAGCGCCCGGTCGACGGACCGGCGGACGCCGGCACCGTCTCAAATGTCACGCCGGCGGCGCGGATATCGTGCGTATAGGCGTGGCCGAGCCCATCCTGCTTGACCTTGCCGACGAAGGCGGCGCGGGCGCCAAGGCCGGCAACGCCGACGATGGTGTTGGCCGCCGAGCCGCCCGAAATTTCGACCGCAGGACCCATCGCGTCATAGATCGCTTTCGCCCGCGGCTCGTCGATCAAGGCCATCGCGCCCTTGCGCATGCCTTGCTTGAGCAAGAAGTCTTCCTCGGCGCGGGCAATGACGTCGACGATTGCATTGCCGATGCCGAGAACGTCGTAACGGGCGGAGGTCATGGAAAACTCGGGAAAACACTCGCGCGGGAAGTCGCGCACTATAACCGCCGCGATCCGACTGGCAATGGCGGATGACGCGCCGCCAGCGGCACGGATAGAATGCGCGGCGGAGGCCAATTCCACTCATGTCGCTCGCGCGCGATGTCACGACCGTGGGCACGGGGACGCTGTTGTCGCGGCTCCTGGGATTTTTCCGCGACGTCGGCATCGCCTATATCCTTGGCGCCGGGGTGCTCTCTGACGCCTATTTCGCCGCGTTTCAGATTCCCAATCTGTTTCGCCGGCTGCTTGCCGAGGGCGCGCTCAATTCCGCTTTCGTTCCGATGTGGATCCGTCTCCGCAGCGAGAGCGGCACCGACAAAGTGCGCCGCTTCGGCGAGGGCATTTTGGGCACAATGGTTCTGGGGCTGGGAACCATTGCGCTGATCGGCGTCGTGTTTGCTCCGATCGTGGTGCGGCTGATTGCGCCGGGTTTTCACGTCGACGGCGAACGCTTTCCGTTTGCGGTCGAATACGTGCGGCTGTCGATTCCCTATATCGGGATTGTCGGCCTTGTTGCGGTGGCCGGCTCGGTGCTCAACGCCGAGGGTCGCGTCGCCGCGGTCACGCTTGGCGTCGTGGTATTCAATTGCGTCATGCTTGGCGCCGTCCTCGTGGTCCTCGCCTCTGCCGGAGCCAAATCGCCGACCGCCGGAGCGATCTTCTCCGCGTCCGTCGCGATTGCCGGCCTCGGGCAAGTCATCGTGATCGGCGCGGCGCTGCTGCGCCTGTCCAAGCCGCCGCTGCGGCCGCGTTTTTCGGTTTCGCCGCAAGTCCGCCGCTTCTATGCGCTGGCAATTCCGGGCGTGCTTGCCGGTGGCATCCCGCAGCTCAAGCTGATGGCGGGAGCGATCGTCGCCTCGTCGTCGCAGGCTGCGGTCTCGTGGCTCTACTACGCCAACCGGCTCTATGAATTGCCGCTGGGTGTGGCTTCGATCGCCATCGCCGCGGTGCTGGGGCCGCGCATCGCCATGAGCGTGCGCGGCGGCGAAGGGGTCGCGCCGGGCGCGGCTCAGTCGCGCGCCTTCGAAATCGCGCTGGCGCTCGCCTTGCCGTCCGCCGTTGCCTTCGCCATCCTCTCCGCGCCGATTGCCGGCGGGCTGTTCGAGCGCGGCGCGTTCGGGCCGCACGATACTGCGGCGGTCGCGGCGGCGCTCACCGCGATAGCGGCGGGCTTGCCCGGCCATGTCCTCGAGAAGGTCTTCGGCGCGATCTCCTTCGCGCACGAGGATACGCGCACGCCGATGTTCACCGCGCTTGCCGGATTGGCGACCGCCTCGATCGGCGCCGTGCTGCTGTTCCCGCGCTACGGACATGTCGGGATTGCGGCGGCGATCGGCATTTCCGGCTGGGTCGGAGCGACCCTCCTCGGTGTGATTCTGGCGTCGCGCCGCTGGCTGTCGCTCGACTTTGCCGGCCGCCGGCGCTTGCCGCGCATCATCCTGGCGACGCTGGTGATGATGGTCGCCGTCGTGCTCGCCCAGCGCGTCCTGACCGCGACGGTCTTTACCACAGCCTCTGCGCTCGACCGCATCATCCTGCTTTTCCTGCTGGTGACGACCGGACTTGTGGTCTATCTCGCCGCCATCCAGGCCTTCGGCGTGGCGCGGCTCGGCGAGCTGATCCAGGCAGTAGTCGGTAATCAGTAATCAGAAGAACACCGAAACGCTCAGTTCTTATCACTGATTACTGATTACCGACGCCCGATCCCGGCGCCGCCCTTGCGTCGCACGCCGCCGCCGTGGCATGGACGCCAATCCGCGCGGGGTTCTTCGCATGGCCTTCAAGGAGTTGATCTTTTCCGGCGTGCAGCCAACCGGCAACCTGCATCTCGGCAATTATCTCGGCGCCATCAAGCGCTTCGTCGAGCTGCAGGATCGCTACGACTGCATCTATTGCGTCGTCGACTTGCACGCGATCACGGTCTGGCAGGATCCGGCCGAGCTGCCGCGCGCCATTCGCGAGGTGACCGCGGCGTTTCTCGCCTGCGGCATCGATCCCAAGAAACACATCGTCTTCAATCAGAGCCAGGTCGCCGAGCACGCCGAGCTGGCCTGGATCTTCAATTGCGTCGCCCGCCTCGGCTGGCTCAACCGCATGACGCAGTTCAAAGAGAAGGCCGGCAAGGATCGCGAGAACGCCTCGGTTGGCCTCTACTCGTATCCGACGCTGATGGCCGCCGATATTTTGATCTATCGCGCGACACACGTGCCGGTCGGCGAGGACCAGAAGCAGCACCTGGAACTTTCGCGCGACATCGCGCAGAAATTCAACAACGACTTTGGCCAATCGATCAAAGAGCAAGGCCATGGCGATGCCTTTTTCCCGCTGCCAGAGCCGCTGATCACGGGCGAAGCGACGCGCGTCATGTCGCTGCGCGACGGCACGAAGAAAATGTCGAAATCGGACGCCTCCGATCAATCGCGCATCAATCTCACCGATGACGCCGACGCGATCGCGCAGAAAATTCGCCGCGCCAAAACCGATCCGGAGCCGCTGCCGAGCGAGGAGAAGGGCCTCGCGACGCGCCCCGAAGCCGACAATCTGGTCGGCATCTATGCTGCGCTTGCCGGTACGAGCCGCTCCGGCGTGCTCAAAGATTTCGGCAATGCGCAGTTCTCGACCTTCAAGGCGGCGCTGACCGATCTCGCCGTCGCCAAGCTTGGTCTGATCGGCGCAGCGATGAAACGGCTCCTCGACGATCCCGCCGCCATTGACGCCGTGCTGGCGGACGGCGCGGCCCGCGCCCAAAAGCTCGCCGGCGAGACCATGAACGCCGTCAAGGATATTGTCGGATTCGTGAGGTCTTAGGCCGATAAGCCTGCCCTTGAACTTCCAGCGCAATTCGCCACGTAATATGATAGACTTATGTTTGTCACGGCGCCGCTTAGGCGGCCGCGGGGTGACGGAGGACGCCATGTTCATCCAGACCGAAGCGACGCCGAATCCGGCGACCCTGAAATTCCTGCCCGGCCGGGCGGTGCTTGAAGGCTCAACGCTCGACCTGCGCGAGCGCGAGCAGGCGGCGCAGTCTCCGCTCGCCGAGCGGCTGTTCCGCATCGCCGGCATCAGCGGGGTGTTCTTCGGTTCCGATTTCATCACCGTCACCAAGAGCGCGGGCGAGTGGCAGCAGCTCAAGCCGATGATCCTCGGCGCCATCATGGAGCATTTCATGTCCGGTGCGCCGCTGCTTGCCGCCGGCAGCGCCGGATCCAGCGACGGCGACGAATTTTTCGATGCGGCGGACGCCGAGACGGTCGCCACGATCAAGGAGCTGATCGAAACGCGAGTGCGGCCGGCCGTCGCCAATGATGGCGGCGACATCACCTTCCGCGGGTTCAAGGACGGCGTCGTCTATCTCAACATGAAGGGCGCCTGCTCGGGCTGTCCATCGTCGACGGCAACGTTGCGTCACGGCATACAGAATTTGCTCCGCCATTTCATTCCCGACGTCACCGAAGTTCGGCCGATGTAATCCGGCGTATCGCGCCGGCCATCAGCACTATGTGACTCTCCATGCGCGTGCTCGCCATCGATACGGCGCTAGCGGCTTGCTCTGCCGCCGTGCTCGACACGGCCTATGGCGGAATTCTGGCGAGCGAGAGCTTGCCGATGATGCGCGGCCATGCCGAAGCGCTAATGCCGCTCGTCGCGCGGGTCATGAAAGCGTCGGGGATGGCATTTCGCGATCTCGACCGCGTCGCGGTGACGACTGGTCCCGGCAGCTTCACCGGCCTGCGCGTTGGCATCTCGGCTGCGCGCGGCATTGCACTGGCAACCGGCATGCCGGCCGTGGGCGTCGCGACGCTTTCCGCCTACGCCGCGCCCTATCTCGGCGCCGACGATAAGAGTCCAGTCATTGCCGCAATCGATGCGCGGCATGACCACGTCTATTTGCAAGTTTTTGCTCCCGGCGGCCGCACGCTTATTGCACCACGCTTGGCGGCCTTGAGCGAAGCGGTGCGCGCGGCATCTGACACGGCGGCGTGCCTTGTCGGCTCGGCCGCGCAAGCTGTCGCCGCCGGGCTTGCCAAAACCGCGCCGCCGCCGGTTACCGTCGACGCGCGCGCCGCGCCCGATATCGCCTGGGTTGCACAAATCGGCGCCGTGGTGCCGGAAGCGTCTGAGCCGCCAAAGCCGCAATATCTGCGCGCACCGGACGCGCAGCCGCAAAACGCCGCGCAATTGCCGCGCCGATGATGAACTTCATCTCCCGGCTGCTCGCGCGCGGCGAGCCGGTCTTCTCCGAGGCCCGGCCGAGCGATGCCGCCGCGATCGCCGCCGTGCATGGCGCCTCGTTCCAGCGCGGCTGGGGCGAGGATGAGATTCAGCTGCTGCTCATCGAGAGTAATGTCGTCGCCCACCGCGTCATGATCGGCCGGACATTTGTCGGTTTCATCCTGTCACGTCTCGCCGCCGGTGAAGCGGAAATTCTTTCGGTCGCGATTGCACCGGCCTGGCGTCGGCGTGCGCTAGCGCGCCCGTTGCTGGATCTGCATTTGCGGCGGCTCGCCGGGCTCGGCGTGCGGTCGGTATTTCTCGAAGTGGATGAGCACAATGCGCCGGCCTGCCGGCTCTACCGGCGGGCCGGGTTCCACGAGGTCGGCAGGCGCCAAGCTTATTACCAGGGCGGGGCGGCGGCCCTCGTATTACGCCGCGACCTCGGCTGACCTGCGGCGATCAGCGCACTAGAATGGCGACCGGAATAGTGAACCCGATGCGATGAACGGGGCACGGGAGGGACCGCCATGAGAGCAACGCGATTGTCGCGCGGTGCGCTGGCTTTTGCGCTGGCGCTCGCCGCAGGCTCTACCGGCGCGCAGAACGCCGCCTATCCCAACCGGCCCATCAAGCTGCTGGTCGGCTTCGCCGCTGGCGGCGGCACCGACGTGGCCGCGAGAATCATGGCGCAAAAAATGTCGGTAATTCTCGGCCAATCGATCTTGGTCGAGAACCGTACCGGCGCGATCGGCCTGATCGCGGCGCAAGACGAGGCGAAAGCGGACGCCGACGGCTACACGCTGATGATGGGCAGCCAAACGACCTTCGCTTGCGCCCCGGCGCTCTACCACAAGATCACGATCGATCCGGCGAAAGAATTTGCCGGAGTTGCGCTCACTGGCGCATCGCCCCTCGTTTTGGTGGTCAACCCATCGTTTGCCGCACATTCGGTCGCGGATGTGATCAAAATGGCCAAGGCCGATCCGGGCAAGATCAATTTCGGCACCGGCGGCGTGGGCACCACCCCGCACATGACGGCCGAGCTATTTCAGTTCGATGCCGGCATCAAGATGGTGCACGTCGCCTATCGCGGCGAAGCCGGCGCGATCAACGATCTCCTTGCCGGACAGATACCACTGATGTTCGCGAACCTCTCCGCCGTGATGGGCAATATCAAGGGCGGAACGTTGCGCGCGCTCGCGGTCACCAGCGCCAAGCGCTCGCCGTCTGCGCCGGATATTCCGACGGTGGCGGAGGCAGCGATCCCCGGTTTTGCCGCCGAGACCTGGTGGGGCATCGTTGCGCCGGCCGGCACGCCGCACGACATTTTGCTGAAGCTCAACGCTGCGGCGCTCAAAGCACTCTCCAGCCCGGACACTAAGCAGCGCTTCGCCGATCTCGGCATGACCAATGGCGGCTCAAGTCCCGAGGAACTCGATGCCTATATCAAGGCGGAGATCGCCAAGTGGTCGAAAGTGATTAAGGACGCCAATATCCAGGCGTTGGATTAGAGCGCGATTCCGAATTCCCTTTTGTCGGGAATCCCGGTAAGAAGATGGAGCTGCGCGGCGACCTCGCCATGTAGTGGAATTTGCAAGTTGAATTAAAGGTTTAGGATCGACCAACCCCCGGCATGAACGAACCCCGCAAGCTTTACGTCAAGTCGTTCGGTTGTCAGATGAACGTCTATGACTCGCGGCGGATGGCGGACACTTTGGCGCCGCTCGGCTACGTCGAAACCGCGACCGCCGACGATGCCGATCTGATCATTCTCAATACCTGCCACATTCGCGAGAAAGCGGCCGAGAAAGTCTATTCCGAGCTCGGCCGCGTGCGCCGCATGAAGGCGACGGCGCAAGCCGAGGGCCGGAGCCTCGTCGTCGCCGTTGCCGGATGCGTCGCGCAGGCGGAAGGCGAAGAAATCATCCGCCGCGCTCCGGCGGTCGATCTGGTTTTCGGTCCGCAGAGCTATCACCGCCTGCCCGGTCTGTTGGCGCGCGCCGAGCGCGACGGCAAAGCCATCGATACCGAATTTCCGCTCGACGATAAATTCGATCACCTCGCGAGCCCAAGCCTTGCGGCAACGCGCTCGCGCGGCGTCAGCGCCTTCGTCACGGTGCAGGAGGGCTGCGACAAATTTTGCACGTTCTGCGTCGTGCCCTATACGCGCGGCGCGGAGCTATCGCGGCCGGTCGACAAAATCGTCGCCGAAGTCGAGCACCTGGCGGCGGCCGGCGTGCGCGAAGTCACGCTGATCGGACAGAACGTCAACGCCTATCATGGCGAGGGACCGAACGGCCGGCCCTGGTCGCTGGCGCGCCTCATCGAGCGCATCGCGCAGGTGAGCGGCATCGATCGGCTGCGCTACACCACCAGCCATCCGTGCGATATGGACGAAGATCTGATCGCGGCGCATCGCGATTTGCGTGCACTCATGCCGCAATTGCATCTGCCGGTGCAATCGGGCTCCGACAGCATTCTCGCGGCAATGAATCGCCGCCACACGCGTGCGGATTACCTTGAGGTCGTTCGCCGCCTGCGCGACGCGCGGCCCGATCTCGCACTCACGTCCGATTTCATCGTCGGCTTTCCCGGCGAAACGGAATCTGATTTCGCCGCGACACTCGGCCTCATTGGCGAAATCGGCTATGTCGGCGCGTTCTCTTTCAAATACTCGCCACGCCCCGGCACACCCGGCGCGGAAATGGAAAATCAGGTGGCGGAAGAGGCGAAGTCGGAGCGCCTGCAAATCCTGCAAGGCGCAATCGATCGCAGCCAGGCGGCCTTTAATCGCCGCTGCCTCGGCCGTGTTTTCGACGTGCTGTTCGAACGACCTGGCCGTCATAGCGGCCAGATTGTCGGCCGATCGCCTTACCTGCAGCCGGTGCAGGTCGATGCGCCCGCCGCGCTGATCGGCGAGATTGCCGCCGTCACCGTCACCGCAATCGCCAGTAACAGTCTGTTCGGCGCGCTTACGCAAAATCCCTTGCAACAGCCCACGCGCGAGCTGGTTCTTTTGGGCGCCGGAGCCTGAATTGCGAACGCCCGAAACGAACGAATCGATTTTCGTCGCGCCGGACAACACGGCACAAATCGTGCTGACTTTCGATGACAACCGCCTCGCCTCCGCCCTGTTCGGGCAATACGGCCAGAACCTCGCGCTGATCGAGCGTCGGCTCACCGTCGTCGCCAATTCGCGCGGCAATCAAGTCACGCTCGAAGGTCCCCGCGAAGCCTGCGATCAGGCGCGCCGCGTGCTCGAAAGTCTCTACGAGCGGCTCAAGCGCGGCGACGAATTGGTGCAGGGCGACGTCGACGGCACCATCCGGCTGGCGCTGTCGCAGGGTTCGCTGTTCGATTTCGATCCGGCTTCGGCGCGGGAGAACTTCGAAGAGATCAATCTGCGCAAGCGCCGCGTCCGCGCCCGCACGCCGGCGCAGGATGCCTACCTTCGTGCGCTCAAGCGCCACGCGCTCGTTTTTTCGACTGGTCCCGCCGGAACCGGCAAAACCTGGCTCGCCGTGGCCCACGCTGTGCAATTGTTCGAGCGCAAGGAAGTCGATCGCATTATTTTGTCGCGACCCGCGGTCGAGGCCGGCGAGCGGCTCGGTTTTCTGCCCGGCGATATGCGCGAGAAGGTCGATCCTTATCTGCGGCCGATTTTCGACGCGCTGTTCGACCTGATGGACGCGCGTATCGTCGAGCGGGCGCTGCAGACCACCGAAATCGAGATCGCGCCGCTCGCCTTCATGCGCGGCCGCACGCTGTCGAATGCAGCAGTAATTCTCGACGAGGCGCAGAACACGACCGCGATGCAGATGAAAATGATGCTCACCCGGCTCGGCGAAAACAGCCGGATGGTGGTGACCGGCGATCCGAGTCAGGTCGACCTGCCGCCGGGGCAAGCCTCCGGGCTCGCCGAGGCGGTGCGTCTCCTCGAAAGCGTCGAGGGCATCGGTCATGCGACGTTCACTGCGGCCGACGTGATCCGGCACGAGCTCGTTGCGCGCATCGTCGAGGCCTATGACAAAGACGCGGCGCGCAAGCGCGAGCGGCGGGAATGAAGTCTTCGGGGCGCTGCGCGCTCATGATCGACGTCCTGGTCGATTCGGATCGTTGGAAGGACGCCAGAAAGGTGAAATCGATCGTGCGGCGCGCCGTCGCCGGGGCCGCCAGCACGCTGTCAACAACGGGAGCCGAGCTTGCTATCGTCCTGACTGATGATTCGGCGATGCGCCTGCTTAACCGGGATTGGCGCGGCATCGATGCGGCCACGAATGTGCTGTCATTCCCGACCAAAAACGCCGGTGTCAAAACACATCTCGGCGATATCGTCCTTGCCTTTGAAACCATCGCGGCGGAGGCCCGCGCCGAGCACAAGCCGTTCGTTCATCATGTTGCCCATCTCGCCGTGCACGGTTTCCTGCATCTCGTCGGCTACGACCATGAATGCGACGAAGACGCGGCGGCGATGGAACAGGCCGAGCGTGAAATTTTGCGCAGCCTCGCAGTTCCGGATCCGTACCGGCGCGCGGCGAAGCGTTCTGCCAAGGCCTGAAATCCAATGCGAAAGGTGAGGCCGAAGTTCAGCCCAATGTCGCAATGACCATGTCGCAACTACCAGCGTCGCAATCCCCGGCCCGCAGCGAACCGAGCGAGAGCCGCCGGCTGCCGATGGTAGTGCCGCAGCCGGGCGAGCAGCCGGAGGGCTGGCTGTCGCGCGTCATGCGAATCCTGTTCGGTTGGAGAGCGGCGGCAACGCGCGCCGATCTCGAGCAGGTTCTGACCGCCGAGCAGCCCGAATCGGGCTTTTCGCCCGAAGAAGCAGCTATGCTCAAGAACATCCTCGGGCTGCGCGAGACCCGGATCGAGCGCATCATGGTGCCGCGCGCCGATATCGTCGCCGTGCAGCAAGACATCGCGCTTGGCGATCTTGTCAAGGTGTTCGAAGTCGCCGGCCATTCCCGGCTCGTGGTCTACAATGACACGCTCGACGATCCGACCGGCATGGTCCACATCCGCGACCTGGTCGCGTACATGGCGTCGCGCGCGGCGCACGAACCGGACAGCGCCGCGCAGCGTGAACAGCCGCGGCCGGCCGGCCTTAATTTCGCAAACATCGATCTCTCGATGCCGCTCGCGGCGGCCAAGATCGTCCGTGAGATCCTGTACGCGCCGCCGTCGATGCCGGCACTTGATCTGCTCGCAAAAATGCAGGCGACGCGAATCCACCTCGCGCTGGTCATCGACGAATACGGCGGCAGCGACGGTTTGGTTTCGATCGAGGATCTGGTCGAACTCATTGTCGGCGATATTGCCGATGAGCACGACGAGGACGAAGGCCCGACGGTGACGCACCAGAGCGACGGCTCGTTCCTCGCCAACGGGCGCGCCAGTCTCGACGACGTTCGCGCGGCGATCGGCGACGAGTTTGATGTCGGCGAGGCCGCGCAAGAAGTCGAGACCCTCGGCGGTTATCTTGTCACCAGAGCCGGCCATGTTCCGGTGCGCGGCGAACTGGTCCCGGGACCGGAGCCGTTCGAAGCCGAAGTGCTCGATGCCGATCCGCGTCGGGTCAAGCGCGTCAAGATTTATCACCGTAAGGATCGCCGCCCCGCCACGGCGCGCGAATTGCCGACGCTCGTGAAAGCTTCCGCGCCTCGACCGGCGCCGTCGCGCGACGAAGCCAGCCGTCCGAACCCGAACTCCTCGCGCACGTCGTGAAGCTCAAGGGTCTGATTCATACGATTGTTCTGGCTTGGGGCTGGCGGCGCTGTGCGATTGCGTTCGTCGCCGGCGCGCTATCGGCGCTGGCGATGGCGCCGTTCAATGCGTGGCCGATTCTGTTTTTCACGTTTCCGACACTGGTCTGGCTGATCGACGGCGCCGGCGTCGGCCGCTGGGGCGGGGTGACTGTCGCGGCGGCGACGGGCTGGTGGTTCGGCTTCGGCTATTTTCTCGCCGGTCTTTATTGGATCGGCTTCGCTTTTCTGGTTGATGCCCCCACTTTCGGCTGGCTGCTGCCGATTGCGGTGATCGGCCTACCCGCGATACTCGCGATCTACACCGCATTCGGCGTCGCGCTGGCACGAATATTTTGGACGCGCGGGGCGCTGCGTCTCTTCGCGTTGGGAGCCGCGCTCACGATAACGGAATGGCTGCGCGGTCACCTGCTGACCGGCTTTCCCTGGAACGCATTCGGCTACGCGCTCACGTCGCCTCTGGCATTGGCCCAGGCTGCGTCGTTGTTCGGTCTTTGGGCCCTGACTTTTGTCGCCATCGTCGTCTTCGCGGCACCCGCTACGCTCACGGACGACCGCGCCGAAACCCGCCGGCCGTGGCTGCCGCTGGCGCTGGGCGTCGTCGTCCTGGCCGGACTTGGCGGTTATGGCGCGCACCGGCTCGCACGCACACCGACGCGTT
>Ga0116217_10004107_pt1 | contig 13023 bp, 10 predicted proteins | sample Sb_taG_6_FD_89697 | JGI IMG/M metagenome (GOLD analysis project Ga0116217, IMG submission 89697) | Peat soil microbial communities from Weissenstadt, Germany - Sb_50d_4_PS metaG | ecosystem: Environmental > Terrestrial > Soil > Wetlands > Peat | place: Germany: Weissenstadt | collected 2010-09-21 | reverse complement strand
GCCTACGGGTTCATCGCGATCGCGGTTCTGGTGATCGGGGCGGTTCGCCAGCAGCGAACCAACAAGGCGCTCCGGCAGGGCAGTTACTCCGAGCTGTCCTCGCCGACCGTGATGTGGCTGACGGCCGGCGCCGTGTTCGTGTCGCTGGGCGCGGTGGTGTTGGTCGCGATCCGGTTGTGAGCGGCGATCAAGTCCGCGCCGATCGCCAGCTGTCCGGCGCGTAGCCGCTCCGCACCGCTTCCACGTAGGGAACCGGGCCGACCACCGCGCGGAGCTCGCGCTGGACGTGGGGCTCGACCGTCGGCTTGGACGTGCCGCCGCGTTCCTCGCCCCATACGAACGTCACCTCGGTCCCGGGCTCGGCGTGTTGCGAGTCGAGCACTGCCAGCGTGAGCATCTTGCCCTCGTTGAAGCTGTAGCCGATCCAGGTCGAGACGCCGACGGTGTCACCGTTCACGCTGACCCTGTCGAACGGGTGCATTGCGTAAACGGCCGACGGCCAGTCGATGAACTTCGCGCGATCCGTGTTTCCGAACATCGTGGCGATCGTGTCCGCGACGTCCTCGTCGTCGAGCGCCAGGGTCACCTTTCGGCGATGGTCGCCCTCGGCCATCCGCTCGAGCGCTTCGCGCCCGATGAAGTCGTGGTCGAACTTGACGAGGTGACCGTAACCCAGATCCCACGGGGTGAAGTAATAGTCCTCGATGTTGGGTGACACGAAGCTGCCGCCGATCGAGGCCGAGCCCTCGTATCCGTTTGCGGGCAGCCATTCCCTGTAGGCCCGGAGCTCATCGCCGGTGTAGACCGCCGGCAGCGGCGAGGGAATCCAGCCCGACTCGAGCGCGTTCGAGGAGTACGCCCGGCCGCCGACCAGGCGCATGCCGAACTCCGCGCCGGCGTCGACGAGCCCCGAGTGCACCGCGTCGTAGTCATCCCACGGCCCGAACAGCTCCCATCCCGGCTGGCCCGCCATGCCGTGGCGAAGCGCTCGCACCGTGACCCCGCCGATCTGCGTCGTGGTCAGGTTGAAGAACTTGAGCTCCGGTGGCTGGGTGGGTGGCTGGGTCTCCATTGCCTGGGCGATCACGTCCATCGCGTGGGGTCCCTGCACCTGGAAGCGGTAGTGCTTGCGGCGCCCGTCGGTTCGAAGCGCGGACCGTTGATCGAGCGTCACCTGCACGTCGTAGCCGCCGGTCTGGGCGTGATAGGTGACCCAGTTCAGCACCGGCGCGCGGCCGACGAGGTTGAACTCCTGGTCCGCGAGATGGAACAGGATGACGTCGCCGATCACGTAGCCGTCCGGGGTGCACGGCACGAACTGCTTGGCCTTGTCGACGTCGAAGTTGTTGAAGGTGTTCACGCCCAGCCGTGACAGCAGCGTCATCGCATCCGGCCCCTCCACGGCCAGCTCGGCCATGTGGAACGACTGGTTGTAGAGGACGCAGGTGTGCTGCCACGCCCACTGCTCGTCGCGCCAGTTCGTGTACTCGGCGGGAACGCCCGGATAGACGTTCGGGCCTACCTGCGCGTTGCGCAGCATCTCGACCGGCGAGGCGATGCTGCGGAGCAGTTCTTCCAGGCTACGGTGACTCATGGCTTCCTCCTGTGGACGTCTCAACTGGCGCGGGCGGATGCTCCGCGGCGCCGCCTCCGAGGTACGCGGCGATCACGCGCTCGTCCTGCCGCACGACCTCGGGCGGGCCGTCGGCGATCACTCGACCGAACTCGAGCACGACCACGCGGTCGCAGATGCCCAGCACCAGCCCCATGTCGTGGTCGATCAACAGGGTCGTCTGACCGCGATCGGCGAGCTCGCGCAGGGCGCGGCCGAGCTCGTCGCTCGCGCGCGCGTCGAGCCCCGCCGCCGGCTCGTCCAGGCACAAAAGGCGCGGATGCCCGGCGAGGGCACGCGCGACCCCGACGAGCTTGCGAGCCCCCTCGGACAGCTCATCGGGCATCGCGTCCACCGCCCAGCCCAGGTCGACCAGCTCCAGGGCGTGCTCCGGTGGGATGCTGGTGCCGTTCGGGCGGTCGCGGGTTGTCGCGCGGAGAGGGCCGGCGGCCGCGACCGCGACGTTCTCGCCAACCTCGAGGTCTTCGAACAGGTCCGTGTTCTGCCACGTCCTCGCCAGCCCGCGGCGGGCTCGCTGGTACGCCAGCAGCGAAGTGATGTCCTGCCCGTCGAGCTCGACCCTCCCGGTGAACGGGACGAAGCCGGTGATCGCGTCGATCAGCGTCGTCTTGCCGGCGCCGTTTGGTCCGATCAGCCCGACCAATTCGCCCTCGCGGACCTCGAGATCGACGTCGGTCAGCGCGTGCACGCCACCGAACGCCACCGACAGCCCGCGCACGGTGAGCACGGGGAATTCGGCTCCAACACGGTCGCCCGATGTAAGGCTTTGGCGCCGAATTCCCTTACCGGAATCCGGCTCGTCCACACCTCGAGCTGTGACGCCTGTTGCGCCGGATTCCGCAGCGAGGCCCCCGGAAACCGGCTCAGGCGGATGGATCGGTGGGCGCTTGTGCGTCCGCTTGTAGAACGCGCCGGCAACGCCCTCGGGGTTCTGGATCAGCGTGATGATCAGGATCGCGCCGCCGAAGAGCAGGAACCAGTTGCCGTTGATGCCGAACCACTTGTCGAGCGCATACGGGAACAGCGCCTGGGTCGAGATCAGCCCCGCGAACACGGCGCCGGAGATCAGCGTGATCCCGCCGGCATAGGCGAACGCGATCAAACTCAGCGCGGTGAACGGATCGAACCGGTCGGCGCTGACCGAGCTGAAGTTGTACGCGTACAGCGCGCCGGCGAGACCGGCGATCACCGAGCTGATCCCGAACGCGACGAATTTGACGGCGCGCGGGTCGATCGCCGCCGCGGCGGCGGCGCGCTCATTGGAGCGCACGGCGAGCATGCGCTGTCCGAGCATCCCCCGGCGCAGGAGCCCAACGAGGACGCACATGACCACGACCACCGCCAGGACAACCCAGCCGAACACCGGGCTCGGCAGGTTCCCGTCCAGTCCGCGGAAGCCTGCGCGGGGCCCCAGATCGAGTCCGAGCAGCCTCGGCTCGGGCACCGGGGAGCCGGTCTGGCCGCCGCCCCAGGTCGTGTTGATGAACCCGAAGTTCGTGATCGCGACGACCGCCGCGAGTGTGACCACGGCCAGGCTCACCCCTCGTACGCGCAGCGCCGAGGCCGCCGTGATCAGGCCGAGGACGAGCGCCGCGCCGGCTCCCAGCAGCGGCGCGATCGGAAACGCGATGCCCGCGTTCACCGCGAGATGGGAGATCGCGAACCCCGACACGCCGGCGAGCGTCAGCTGCACGACCGATATCTGGCCAACGAACCCGGTGATCACGACCAGCGACAGCGCGATCAGCGTCCCGATCATCGTGTTCACGAGCGCCTCGCGGAAGTCGAACGGGAGCACGACGAGGGCGACCGCGCACACCGCGGCCACCACCGGCGCGGTCACGGCGAGCTTACGGGGGCGCGGCGCCTCGGGCAGGCGCTGCTCGACGAGCTCCCCGCGGCTGGGCAGACTGGCGCCGCGCAGGTACATGAACAAAACGATTAGGACGAACACCACGAGCTCGTACACGCCCGGCAACGCGACGCCCCCTGAGGTCGGGAACCAAGAAAGGCTCGTGACGTACTGGATCAGCGAGCCGATGATTCCGAGGCCGATTCCAGCGGCGCACGCGATCCCGAATGAGGTGAAGCCGGCCATCAGCGCGGCCGCGAGCGCGGGCACGATCTGCAGCGGCAGCGTCTCCGTGTCGAGCTGTGTGATCGATGCCGCCAGGATCCCGATGCCGCCGGCGATCACCGAGGCGAGCAGCGTGTTGACCATCGACAGCCGGTTCGGCGAGAGCCCTCCGAGCATCGCCGCGACCTCGTTCTCCGACGCCGCCCGCGTCGCGAGCCCGAACCGCGTGAACCGGTATAGCGCCGCCAGCGCCGCGGCCAGAACGATCACGATCCCGGTCAGGATGAACCGGTCGATCGGGATCACGGCGCCCAGCAGCTTCACCGTGTTCTGCGGCAGCACGTTTGGCTCGGGCTGCTCGGTGGTGCCGAACGCGAGCAGCATCGACGCCTGCAGCACGAGCAGCACCCCTAGCGAGGAGACGAGCTTCGCCAGCGGCGGCGCCGTGCGGAGCGGCCGGAACGCGACGAGCTCGACCGCCGCGCCGACCGCTAGCACGATCACCAGGCTGATCAGCAGCGCCGGCACGGTCGACAGGTGAAGCAGATCCGTGGTCAGCGCCCAGAACGCATAGCCGGCGAACATGGCCATGCCGCCGGTGGCGAGGTTGATGATCCCCGAGCCGCGGTAGGTCAGCACCACGCCCAGCGCGATGCCAGCGACCAGCGCACCCGAGCCGAGCCCGAGCAGGGTGAACAGCAGGATCTGCTGCACGTCAGTGGCCCCTCACGAACCTTGGCAGGCTTCGCCGAGGGGCCACCATTGGTCGCTCATGACGGAGGCTGGAGCCATCCCGCGGTCTTGACGAAGACGTGCTTTCCCTTGTACAGGAAGAACTGCGTCCTGTCGTTGCAGATTCCCGGCGCGGACGGGTACTTGCCGCAATCCAGGGCCGGCGCGCCGAGCGCCACCGGGCCCTTGAACGCCTTCGCCTTGGCGAGGACCGTCGACGGGGTGATGTTGCCGTAGCCGAGCTGGTTCAGGAACCTGGCCGTCGTGAGAATCTGACCGAAGGTGACGATCACCCACGGGTCGGGGGCCACGGCAGGGGTTCCGTACTTGGCCATCACCTTCATGTACGCCGGCATCCCGGGGTCGGTCGGATCGCCGAACAGAGAGCTGGCGATCGCGTAGGTCCAGATCGGGAAGTCACCGCCCAGGCCGGCCGCCACCTGGCCGTTCAGGCACAGCGGTGCGGACAGGATCTTCTTCGTATCGGTGATGCCCAGCTGCTTTAGGCTCTTGGCGAGGTTCACGCAGCCCGACGAGTCGCTGTAAGGGATCACGAGGTCCGCGCTGGTGGCGCCGGCGCTCGTCAGCGGTCCGATCAGGTCGGTCTGGCTCTCGTCATAGCCGACCTTCTTGACCTTGATCCCGACCTGCTGCAGAGAGTCGGCGATCGCAGTCGCCCCCTCGGTGATACCCGCGATGTTCGGGTATACGAGCGCCGCGGTCTTGGCGTGCAGGACCTGCTGGGCGTACGTCCCGAACGGGCCGAGCACGTGGGTGGCGTCGCCGAACAGGACCACGTTGCTCGCCTTGGCCCCGTCAAGCGGGGTCACCGCGACTCCCACGATCACGGGCTTGGCCGAGCCGATCGTGGACTGGAGCGACTGGTCGCCGATCGCCACCGCGCCCTCGTCGATTACCGAGATTGACTTGTTCGCCAGGAACTGCTGTCCGCACGTCGTGCCTTCCTCCTCGGCCGAGCGGATGAAACAGGTGCTCAGCTTGAGTGGATGGCCATCGATGCCGCCGAGCTCGGTGTTGATGTACTTGACCGCGATCTGTGCTCCGGTGGTCGCCAGCGGCCCGATTGTCTGCGAACCGCCTTGCTGGTTGACGAAGCCGATCGTCACCGGTGGTAGCGACGGGTTGGCCGCGCCGGCCTTGCCGTCGACGTACGTCAGGTAGTTGGTCACCGATTGTGAGCCGGCGCCACCGCTGCCGGAGGTGGTTGCCGGCGTGGTGGTCGTCGCGCTGGTCGAGCTCGAGCTGGGCGCCGCAGCCGCGCTCGATGTGCTCGAGCTACTGCTGCTGCCGCAGCCTGTCGCGACGATCAGGGTGGCGGCCAGCGCCGCCACTCCGAGCCACCCTCTACGCGCCTGCATGGTCACGTTCTCCTCCTTGTGGATAAGTCATGCGCTTCACCGCCGCGTCGTTCAGACCGCGGCCGCCGCGCGGTGGGTGGGACCCCATAATTCCCGCGATGCCAGACGTGCTCCCTCCGCGAGCGCCGCGAGCTTCGCCCACTGGATCTCGGGATGCACGCGTTGAATGAAACTCCCCTGTGCAAAGCCGCAGTCGGTCCCCGCGAGCACGTTTTCACGGCCGACGACGCCGGCCAGGCGCGTCAGTCGCTGTGCGACCAGCTCGGGATGCTCGACCACGTTGGTGTGGTGGGTCACCACGCCGGGGATCAACTTCTTGCCCTCGGGGAGCGCCACCTCCTCCCACACTCGCCATTCATGCTCGTGCCGGGCGTTGGCCTGCTCCATCGCGTAGGAGCCGGCGTTCACCGCCAGGATCAGGTCGACCACGTCCCTCAGCGGGGGATCGAACGCGTGCGGCCCGTGCCAGCTGCCCCAGCACACGTGATAGCGAATGCGGTCCTCGGGGAGGCCGCGCAGCGCGTGGTTGAGCGCACGGACGCGCAGGTCCGCCCAGCGCCGGTAGTCGTCCCACGACTCGCCCCGCGACATCATCGTGTCGGCCTCGTGCATCATCACCGCGTCGTCGACCTGGAGCAGAAGGCCGGAATCGACGATGCCCTTGTACTCCTCGTGGAGCGCGTCGGCCAGCGCGAATACGAACTCCTCGTCGCTGGGGTAGTACTCGTTCTGGAGCCAGTAGGCGCTTGCGGGCGCCACCACCGGGAGGAATCCCTCGACCCCGTCGTGCCCGGACAGCGCCGCCTTGAAGTTGGCGATGTCGCGGTCGAGCGCCGCCCGGTCATAGGTGAGGGGGCCGGTGCACACCCACGCCACGCCCGCGCCTGACGCCGCCGCTTCCTCGTCGGGCAGCGCACTGGACGCGGCGGCGTTGCTCTCGCGGACCGCCGCTTCGTCGAGCGCGTCGAGCGCGGCGTAAGCGCCGGGGAACGCCTGACGATCGCGGCTGGGCGGAAGCATGCTGGCGCCTTCGATCTGGATCGGGCGCACCTCGAGGCCGCTGACCCGCTCGTACAGATAGGTGATCCAGCTGGCTTTGCCCATCTCGCCGTCGTCGACGACGTCGATCCCCGCCTCGACCTGCCGGCGGACGACGTCATCCACCGACTCGCGCAGGCACTTCTGATAGGCCTCCTCGTCGTAATCCTGCCCCCGCTCCTTGGCCGCTAGAAACGCCAGCAACTCCGGCGGCCGGATCAAGCTCCCGGTGTGGGTCGCAAGGATTCGGTCCATGTCCACTCCTCCTCCCTGGCATGGGCGCCGTTGCTTGTGAAAGTCGGGGCGATGCTAGGCGCGCCGCGGTGTCGGGGCGCAGCGGGTCCGGCGAACAGTGCGCGCAGAAGCAACGGGCCGGGCCGTGCTGTGCGCTGAATGACAACTGGCGTTCCGCCGTCAGGGGGGCTCGCTCACCTAACGCAAACCGTGCACTCATCGAAAGGGCCCGCGGGCGGTAGTAGAGTGGCGTCCGGCTGCCCATATCGTCGAGGGAGAGACAGGCCGCTGCAAACGCCACGGAGCTGTTCTGGCGCACGATGACGTTGATGATCGACACCAATGCGGTGCCGGCACCGGACCGGGTCGACTTCTGGACGAAGTCGTCCTGCGATGCGTACCACCCGTTGCACATCGGCACCGACCGGGGCGAGCGGTTCTGGGCGCGGATGTGGGCCGATCACCTGGGCTCGATCGGCGTGTACCGGATCGCCGCGGGACCGAACACGATGCGGCGCACGCCCCGAGACATCGCCGCCGGCGATCCGGAATGCCTGCATGTCTCGCTGCTCCTGAGAGGCCGGTTGTACGGCGCCCAGCAGCACCGGGCGACCGCGCTGGGGCCGGGCGACATCACGAGCTACGACACCTCCCAGCCGGCGATCTTCCGCGCCGACGCGCCGTTCGACCTGCTCGTCCTGCGGCTGCCGAAGGCGACGCTGGGCAAGCACGCAGGCAAGGTCTCGCGCCTGACCGCGGTGACGATCCCGGGCGAGGCGGGGCTTCCCCGGCTGGCGGCCCGGTTCTTCTGCGAGGCCGCGAACGGCCTCGCCGACGGCAGCATCGCGAGCGGCGACACCGGACTGGCCGAGCACGTCATCGACCTCGTCCGGCGGTTGTACGTCGATCTCGACGCTTCCCGGGTGCCACGCCCGCGGTCGACGGCCGAGCTCCTGATTCACGCTCAGGCATACATCGAGGCGCGACTTGGCGATCCGAGCCTGAACCCGGAGGAGCTGGCGCGCGCGTGCTTCATCTCGACTCGCTACCTGCACCGGGTGTTCGAGGCTGAAGGCCTGCGGGTGTGCGACTTCATCCGCTCGGCCCGGCTCGATCGCTGCCGCCGCGACCTGCTCGATCCCGCGTTCGCCGACCAGCCGATCTCGGCGATCGCCAGCCGCTGGGGCCTGCCGAGCGCCCCCCACTTCAGCCGCCTGTTCCGCCAGGCCTATGGGTGCTCGCCCCGCGAGTTCCGGCGAGACGCCGCCGTGGCGGTCGGACCCGACGGAGCGCTCGAGGAGATCCCGACGGCGCCACCGGCACGCTGGCCGCTGGAGCTGGGTGAGCCGTGGGCGGCGGCAGGAACGAGAACGACGGCCAGGCCGCTCGCGTGACGAGCGACAACGATGGCAAGGCCGCTCGCGTGACGAGCGACAACGATGGCAAGGCCGCTCGCGTGACGAGCGAGAACGATGGCAAGGCCGGTGGCGTGACGGGCGCCAGCGATGGCCAGCCCGGTGGCGTGAGGAGCGCAACCGACAAGGCGAGTCGCGGGACCACCGTCACCCTCGAGCTCGACCAGCTGAGCGCCGGGTATGACCGGGCGGCGGTCATTCGCGGCCTGACCCTGGCGGTGGCCCCCGGAGAGGTCGTGGCGCTGATCGGTGCCAACGGCGCCGGCAAGACGACGACGCTGCGGGCGATCTCGGGGCTGGTCAAGCCGATGGGCGGCCGCGTGCGGCTCGATGGAACGGATCTCGCCGGCATCTCGCCGACGGCGCGGGTCCGCAAAGGCATCGTCCACGTGCCCCAGGGGCGTGGGATCTTCTACGGGCTCACCGTGAGCGAGCACTTCCGGCTCGACGGCGTGCACGAGGGGGCGGACCTGGACGCCGCGTTCGCTCACTTCCCCGCCTTGCGCGATCTGCGGGGGAGGCGAGCAGGGCTGCTATCCGGCGGAGAGCAGCAGATGCTCGCAATCGCGAGGGCGCTGAACCGGAGCCCGAGGCTGCTCCTGCTCGACGAGCTTAGCCTCGGTCTCGCCCCGGTGATCGTCGAGCGCCTGCTGCCCGTGGTGCGGCAGTTCGCGTCGACCCACGGGACCGCGGTGCTGCTGGTCGAGCAGCACGTCCACCTCGCGCTGGAGATCGCGGATCGCGGCTACGTCCTCTCGCACGGAGAGCTCGTGGCCAGCGCCAGCGCCGAACGCCTGCGCGCGGACAGCGCGCTACTGACCGCGAGCTATCTGGGCGAGCGGCAGGTCTAGGCTGCCCGCCGGTCCCGCGGCATCCGCTGCCCCCAGCGCACCGCCACGCCTACCGCGACGAACGCGAGTACCGCGGGACCGGCGTCGCAGCCACGCCTTCAGCCTGTCCTCAGCCAAGCAATCGCATTAGCGGATAATATAAGCGCCTCATGGAGCAGGCCGAGACGAGGCGGAGCAGTCAGCTGGACGAGATCGCGGAGGCGCTCCCCCAGCGGACGTCGGCCTTGTCGCGGCTGTTCCTGACCCGGTCGAGCGTGTGCGTGTCCCGCACGGAGGTGGGCGTGCTGCGCAACCTCAGCGCCGGGCCGCGGCGGATCACGGAGCTCGCGGCCGAGGAGCGGGTGACCCAGCCGGCGATCACGCTGCTGGTCAACCGCCTCGAGGAGCGCGGATGGGTCAAGCGGATCGCCGATCCGAGCGACGGCCGAGCGGTGCTGGTCAGCCTGACCCCGGTCGGCGAGGGGGTGTTCGAACAACTGCGCGCCGAGTACCGCGCGCTCCTGCACGAGGAGATGGCGATGCTCGACGACTCCGAGGTGGCGGCGCTGGCGGCCGCGGTCGAGATCCTCGACAAGCTGATCGAGAGGCTGTCGCGATGAGCGCCACGGCCGGGACGCCAGGCGAGAACGGAAAGTTGCCGGCAGCGAACGGCGGCCCGCCGGCGGCGAGCGGCGGCCCGCCGGGGACGCATCCCGACCGCTACAAGTGGATCGCGCTGTCGAATACCACGCTCGGCATCTCGATGGCGGTGATCAACCAGTCGATCGTGATCATCGCGCTGCCGGCGATCTTCCGGGGTATCCACCTCAACCCGCTGATCCCGTCGAACACGAGCTACCTGCTGTGGATGCTGCTCGGGTTCATGGTCGTGATGGCCGTGCTCGTCGTGAGCCTCGGCCGCGTGGGGGACATGTTCGGGCGCGTGCGGATGTACAACCTCGGCTTCGCGATCTTCACCGCGGGCTCGATCCTGCTGTCCGTGACGTGGCTGCAGGGAAGCGCCGGCGCGATGTGGATGATCGTCATGCGCGTCGTCCAGGGGATCGGCGCGGCGTTCCTGATGGCCAACTCCTCGGCGATCCTGACCGACGCGTTCCCGGCCGAGGAGCGGGGGCTGGCGCTCGGGATCAACATGGTCGCCGCGATCGCGGGCTCATTCATCGGGCTCGTTCTCGGGGGCGTGCTGGCACCCGTCGCGTGGCGGCTCGTGTTCCTGGTGTCGGTGCCGTTCGGGCTGTTCGGCACCGTGTGGGCCTACCTGAAGCTCGAGGACCGAGGGATTCGCAGCCCCGCGAAGATCGACTGGTGGGGCAACATCACGTTCGGGTTCGGGCTGATCGCCGTGCTCGTCGGAATCACCTACGGGATCCTGCCCTACGGCGGGCACAACATGGGCTGGACGGCGCCAGGCGTGATCGCCGCGCTCGCGATCGGCATCGTGCTGCTGACGTTGTTCGCGGTGATCGAGCGCCGGGTGGCCGCGCCGATGTTCCGGCTCGACCTGTTCAAGATCCGCGCGTTCAGCGGTGGGAGCGTGGCCACCTTCCTGGCCGCGCTGTCCCGCGGCGGGCTGATGTTCATGCTGATCCTGTGGCTTCAGGGGATCTGGCTGCCGCTGCACGGCTACAGCTTCAAGGACACCCCGCTGTGGGCCGGCATCTACATGCTGCCGCTGTCCGCCGGGTTCCTGATCGCGGGGCCGATCTCCGGGCGCCTGGCCGATCACTTCGGGGCACGGCCGTTCGCCACCGGCGGCATGATCGTGTCCGCGATCGGATTCCTGCTGTTGATCGCGCTCCCGATCAACTTCACCTACTGGGAGTTCGGGCTCGTGATCTTCCTGATCGGCGCCGCGATGGGCCTGTTCGCCGCTCCGAACCTGACCGGGATCATGAACAGCCTGCCGCCGGACCAGCGAGGGTCGGGCGCGGGGATGGCGGCCACGTTCCAGAACTCCGCATCGGTGCTCTCGATCGGGGTGTTCTTCAGCCTGATCATCGTCGGCCTGTCCTCGACGCTCCCGGCCGTCCTCTACCACGGGCTCGCGTCGCACGGCGTCCCGCAGGCAGCCGCGACGTCGGTCTCGAAGCTCCCGCCGGTCGGCAGCCTGTTCGCGTCGTTCCTGGGCTACAACCCGGTGGGCACGCTGCTCGCTCCGACTCTGCCCCACCTGCCGCACGCGACCGCCGCCTATCTGACCGGCCACAAGTTCTTCCCGACGCTCGTCTCCCACCCGTTCGCGACCGGGATCCACACCGTGTTCTACTTCGCCGCGGGATGCTGCGTGGTCGCCGCGATCGCATCCTGGATGCGCGGCGGGAAGTACTACTACAAGGCGGACGTCGCGGAGGTCGAAGAGGCGGAGCTGCTCGAAGTCGCCTGACGCGGCACGGGATTTCGTGTCTCAGGCCGCGGGAAGCCGCGTGCCGGGGGATTCCGCGCCGATCACCTCGGTGACCGGCACCCCCAGGGCACGAATCCTGGCAGGCAGGTCGAGGCTCCACCAGCGCGACAGGCGTGCCGGCAGCATCGAGACGATCACCTCGTCGAACCCCATCAGCTTGAGCGCGTCCCGCACCGCCACGAGCGGATCCTGTGCGCCGACGACGGCGACGAACTCGGATCCAGCCGCGCGCGACAGCAGGGGTACGGCGGCCGCGATGCGCCGCTCCGCGTCGATGTCGCGTTGCGGCCGGTGGTACGCAATGCCCGTCACCATGCGGATCGACGACGGCACCAGCAGCGTGAAGTTGCATGGCCCGCGGTCCGCACGTGCGGCGACGGCCTCGATCAGCTCGGGACTGTCGGCGGTCCGGCGCGCCAGGATCAGCACGCGGGCGCAGCGGTAAGCGGGCACGGTCTCATCAAAAGACGCGCAACGGCGCCGATTTGTTCCCGAGGTGCCGCCGTCTGCGGTACAACCGCAGACGGGAAGGACCCGCCACATGGTGGCGTCATCGAGTCAGTTGAACGAACAGCAAGGAGATGTGACTCGTGCACAGGACACCGAGGTTCACACTCGCGGCAATCGCTCTGGCGCTCGGCATCAGCGCCTGCGGTGGTTCGAGCGGGAGCAGTAGCAGCAGTAGTTCGGCGGCGAGTCCGCCCGCTAGCAGCAGCAGCGCCACGAGCTCGCCGGCCACGTCGAGCACATCCGCGACGTCGGCCGCCTCGTCTTCGGCGAGCGCAAGCAGCTCACTCGCGATCGCGGCGGATCCATCGGGTGCCTTGAAATTCACCAAGAGCACGCTCACCGCGAAGGCCGGAACGGTCACGATCAGCTTCACCAACAGCTCGCCGCTGGCCCACAACCTGACCGTCCAGCAGGGCACGAGCGGGCCGGTGCTCGGGGCCACCCCGACTTTCATGGGCGGGACCAAGACCCTGAAGCTGACCCTCAAGGCCGGCACGTATACGTTCTATTGCAGCGTTCCGGGTCATCGCGCCGCCGGAATGCAGGGAACACTCACCGTGCAGTGACGTGTCCGGGCCGCGCGCCTTCGCACTCGCCGTAATCGGTCTGCTGGTCCTGCCGGCGGTTGCGTCCGCGCATGCGCTGCTGATCTCGTCGAGCCCGTCGCCGGGAGCGGGACTCGGCGCCGCGCCGGCCGCGATCACCGCGACGTTCAGCGAGCCGCTGAATCGCCCGCTGAGCACGCTCACG
>Ga0116217_10004102_pt1 | contig 13035 bp, 20 predicted proteins | sample Sb_taG_6_FD_89697 | JGI IMG/M metagenome (GOLD analysis project Ga0116217, IMG submission 89697) | Peat soil microbial communities from Weissenstadt, Germany - Sb_50d_4_PS metaG | ecosystem: Environmental > Terrestrial > Soil > Wetlands > Peat | place: Germany: Weissenstadt | collected 2010-09-21 | reverse complement strand
CCTCGGATTTTGTCGTTTTCCATGTGGCATGAGGGTGGCACGGGCCACCCGTTGGCGAGAGCGGAAAACCGCCCCTGAGGCAGGACTGGCGCCCGCCCTTGTCCCAATCCGGTTGATTTCGACGCGTGAGATTAAACTGCATCCCAAGTAGGTCCCGGATTCTGGATTCAAACAAGTATGCCTCGATACGGTGTCGGCGCCGATTGGCTTTGCCACGTCGCAACTGGGGCCGCATCGGGTATGCGACTGGAGGGATGACCCGGTGACGGTGTGATCGTACTCTCAACTTGCATTGCACACACTGGTCAGGCCGTTCGCAAAGGGGTGATTTGCAGCGGGGGGGCCGTCGCCTTCGTCCAGCTCGCGCCGGGTGCATGGTGTGCTCTAGGCGGAGGTCATGCGGACGCCGGGGCATTCCCGATGGCTCTTGCTCCTAAACCCTCAGGAGCCCGTTACTAGCGGACCACATGGGTGGTTGAAGTACCGTCCGTGACATCCCTGGCCGACGACGATCGGAGGAGACGTGGCCGATTCCAACCTGGAGGACGAATACGAGCACGAGGAGGAGTTCCGACGTGCCCCTCAAGTGAGCTTCAGTCGGTCGAAGGAGCGCTCACCTCAGTGGGGTCGAATACGCACCTGGGGGGGAGGCGCGTTTCTGAACCCCACCTTTATCGAGAAGCCGAAGGAGGACGCCCTCCGCACTCTACGGAAGGACACGGCGATCGGAGCCGCCTCCCTCGTAGTGGGAAGCCTACTGATCGTACTCGTCTGGATTGAAAGCCCGAACTGGGGGATCTACGAAGTGCTCTCCGGGGCCGTAACCGGCGCAATCCTGGTTGTCTTTGGGTGCCTCCGGGTGGCGTGGGCACTCATCGCGGGACACCGGTGGGTCGATCATCAGATGCTCCACGACTTCGAATGAGGAGGCTAATCGGGATCCGACGCGAACCGCCTCCCGTCCGGAATCCCGGGCCCATCCGGAAACCCCCCTCGAAGCCGTCCCCGTGAGTTTTTTACCCGTCGTGGAGCTCCGTGGCGGCGAGAACATGGACGTGAAGTTCGGGTACACAGGCATCCGCGTGAAGGACCTGGAAGCGTCGGTCAAGTTCTACACGAGCGTCCTGGGCATGATGGAGGTGGCTCGCTTCACGCAGCAATCAACGAAGGGCACCGTCGTGATTCTAATGAGGGAGCCGGACGGCCATCAATTGGAGCTGAATTACTATCCCCCGGGAAACAAGTTCGATACGAGATATGAGGCCGGGGAGGGGTTGGACCACCTCGGTTTCGAGGTGAAGGACCTGGATGGCGTGCTCGCGGAAGCGAAGAAGGCCGGGTACCCCGCTGTTCTAGAGATGCAGGACCCGGATCACCGGTGGGCCTACATCCAGGACCCGAACGGCATCTGGATCGAGTTCTTTGTCCCGCCCAACTGAGGGGTTGACGGGGTACCGCACAAGCCCTGAGCTCCCGAGCTTACTCAGGCCCGGTTCGTACGCCGCCTGGTGGGTGTCAAAGATCCCGACGAGCCGGCTACCCCTGATGAGGGCGAATTTACCTTCGTGCTGGGCCACCAGCCGCGCCCGCTCCGATTCGGCTCCGACCGTCAACGCCCTCCGTTCACGCTTCCCGGTGGCAGAAAGACCTAACATCAATTGAATCAATTGAGGGGTTGTGCTCGATGACCCGCATACCACGATTACCGTGCGCAGTTCAACCCTGAAGGCACTTTCTCTCTACAAGGTCCGAGGAAGAAGCTACGACGAAGTTCTCCGCGAGCTGATGGACGAAGTACCCCCAACTGCCTTTCTCGAGTGGGCTCAGGCCGAACTTCGCCGCCCTGCGATGAGCCTTGCCGAAGGGCGTAAGCGCTTGGGCCTCCCGAGTCCCTGATGCCTCGGGTGACCTTCTCACCGGGAGGATTCCGATCGCTGAGCCACCTACCGACACCAATTCGGCTTCGGTTCAACGAGGCATTCGCGCTTCTCGAGGGGGCCGGACACGGCACTGCTCGACACGCACCGGCGTTCCGGAGCTCCAGACCTCTGGACGCTTCGAATTGCCGGGAATCGCGGCATCTATCGGTGGCGAGTCGACGAAGCCCGGTTCATGCGGTTCGGTCACCGTGCGCAGGTCTACCATCGGCTTCCGAAGTAGGCCGAGAGATTGCGAAGCTTCAAGTTACGGCGAGGGCCACTGGAGACCGGGCGCTTCGGTCGTGCTCAACTTGCGTTGCACCGAGCCGAAGATGGGTTCAACTTGGGTTGCACATTCAGTCGGGCTGTAGCCGTCCCTAAGTTGTAGGCTAAACTCCGGTTCAGCCCAGAAGAGGCGCCCAGCGGGGGGTTTTTCCTTGGCGAACTCCCGTCCCGCTAAACACTCAACTCCCCCTGAACCCGGCGGCTAGATCGGAAGGTTCTCTGGGCCCGCAAACGGATCTCCCTCGGGGCTCGATCTCCGAGGGGGCCTGACCCGGCCTCTCATGCCATACTATCCCGTGAAGTCGGAGAGACCATGACGTCTGGACGGCGGCTTGCCGATCTCGAACGCCAGGAATTCGTTACCGTCCGGGTCCCTGAACTGCAGCACGTTCCAGCCACACGGTTCGTGGGAGACGGTCCGAGCGACGCGTGCCTTCGCACGCCTGAGCCGGAGCTGAAGCGCTCGCACGTTGTCGGTACGAAACAGGATGCCAGTGGAGCCACCCGTCCGACGCAAGGTCTCTGAGTACAACGGCTCCCCCCATTCGCGCCTGGGGACCACGAGAGAGAGCGCCGTCGACCCCCTCCCCAGGCTGAGCTGGACGAACCCCGTCTCGGGGTCCTCCTCTAGGACTCGGAACCCGAGAACATCCCGGTACCATTCGATCGCCTTAGCCCGGTCTCGGACCACGACTGCGACGCTTTGGAGTTGCGTGATGCGACCCGTTCCCCGCGACGGCGGCGGTTCAATGTTGACCCCCGAGCCTACCGCATCGAGTCGCCACTCCAGGACATGGTACTCGACGCCCGAGAGCTTTCGGAGCGGGTCCGCGCGCAGCAGGTTCTCGGCCTTCCTCAGGGTATCCGCCCGAAAGATCAGCAAATCTCCCTTCGGGTTGATGAACCCCCCACCGGCGACCAAGCGCCCCGCGGCGTCCATCTCCTCCGCCCGCTTCTTCCGGGTCGAGCGGCCCAACGGCTCTTCGTCAGTCGGGTCCCGGTAGATCACTAAGCGGGCGTAGAGGTGCTTCTGCCTCGAACGAACCCGGCGGCTTGGCGTCGACATCGACTCAATCATGGGGAAGGGCCTTCGCTATCTTAGAAACTCCGAGCGGTCAGGCCCTGTAGTGGGCAGCGAAGGAGTTCGATGACCTTTGCCCCATCGCCGGCCGAAGCATCGGTCCGCAGGCGCCGCCGAGGGAGGCACAATGCTCGATGCATTCAGCTCGACGTGCGAGGGGATTCGACCAGGCGTGGGCACAACCGTAGTTGTACAAATGTGGCAGGGGCGGCCCCGGAACGGGTGGGGCTCGCTGCGCGCTGAACTCCTCTGCGCCGGGTTTGTCCTAGCGCTGGGCACAAGGCGGATGGAGAGAGCGACCGCATTCGACCTGAGGAATCCAGCCGCGACCCAGCCTACCGGCGGTTGTCACCGGGATTGATCCGGACTCGAGCAAGCTTACGTTCGATCCCACGGAGCTCCTTCTGAACGAACTCCCACGTGTCCTTCAGATCCAGTCCGCCATACTCGTGGATGAGCTCGTTCCGGTAGGTCGCAAGGTGGGTCCATGGCACTGATGGGTTCGAGCGCTGGGTCTGCTTCGACACCTTCGTGGCCGCCTCTCCCATGATAATGAGGTCGTAGGCTACGACCTTCTGGAGGTCACGATCCCGCGAGAAGACTGACCACCCGATTCGCAGGTGCTCTCGGATGTCGCGCAGCATGTCGAGCATGTCGTCCACCCGCCCTTGATCGGACACCAGCGACCGAGTCACAACGCCACCGCGTCCGCCAGGGCTTGTGGTCGGACATACCACTTCAGGGATTCCTCCCGACAGAGATCGACGGGGCGTCCCAGGATCACCTCGAGCTTGGCCCTGAACTCCGCCCTCGTCATGAGTCCCAGGGGCGCCGTCGATTCGAAGAGCACGTCCACGTCGCTGGCGCGGGTCGCCTCGCCTCGAGCAACCGACCCGAACACCCTCAGTCTGCTAACGCCGTACTGACGGGCGAGGCGGCGGACCCCCCGCAGATGGGGCGCGATGAGTTCCTGCACCCCGAGCCCGGAGGGGTGGAGGGGCTTCGGGTAGATGCGTGGCACCTTCCACAGCCTAGATTTGCAGCGCGGGCAAATCCGTACCGGAATCCTTCGCGGACGCCAGGAGTAGACGCAGCGGAAGCAATGAACGCTTTCAAGAACTGGCTTGGCCATCGAAGAAAACTAGGTCGTGGCAGTACTTAACTTACCTAGAACAATCAAACCAAGGTAAGTCGCCACGGGAGTTCGTTTGCCGGTGGTCCAGCCCGAATCCCCATCCAGACCCCAGGTCCTCGGGGGCGATTACCACGGCCGCCAATCGTCGCATCGGAGGTTCAACCGCAGTTGAACACATCTGGGGGCGAGAGCCCAAGGATTGAAGTGGGTTCAAGGTGAGTTGCACATAGTATTCGGCGCAGGGGTTGCAAGCGTCGGTCGTACAGTCCTTAGCTACGGAACAGTCGATCGTACTTCCGGTGATCGACGATATCGAGGAAAATGACATCACGTCCGAGGATAGTGTAGAAGCATCTTCGAAAAGAAGGCAGGTCAACGCAGTACAGGTTGGTCACCCCGTACTTTTGGACAAACCGCAGCGGAATCTGGCTTTTCGGTATCACCTCCCCCCACTGTCCATCCGCGCGTACCCGTTCGAACGCCATCCCGACCTTCTTCCAAGCCGCGCCGTCGGGATGAGAGCCCGCGGCCGCCGATCGTTCGGGTTTCTCGTACTGGACGGATGCATCAGGATGGATGATTACGCTGCGAGGACGAAAGGGCAAACTCTCGCCTCAGACTCGCCTGCCGACCGAGAGGGCGTGTTGCAGATTCGGACTCAGGTTGTGGGTCCATTGAACCCCCTTCGTTCCCTCGGCGGCCAATCCGAGCTTGAAGAAGTACCGGAGGGCACGGTTCAGCCGCGGGCGGTTGGTAGACCGCCCCCGATCTGCCAGTTCCTTCAGGAGCCAGGCCCGGCTCACCGGAGTTTCGGCGTGCTCGAGGACCTCCTGGACAAGTTCGACAGTGGACAGATTGACATCGAGCGAATGTCGAGAACTCACCGAGGAAGACGCCATGGGGGGTAAAGGTCTGTGTCCTGTAAATATCTTTACCCTTGTGCGGAAGTTGGAAGGTGGCCATCCGACGCACGATCCTTGGTTCTGCAGCCGCGACGTGGACCGAACGCCGACCCTGGGCCGCTTAATCTTTCACGTGGGCTCAACTTGCCCTTTACCCACGCCTGAGCGTTAAGTGTCCGATTTCGCCCAGGTGGAGGCGACCGACCAGGTCCCAGACCTCGAGCTCGTCAGCGAGATTCGCTGTGTTGAAGTAAGTGTGTTGACATCAACACAGTTGTGGTAGTGAAGACGGTCACTCTCACCAAGGATGCGTACGATGCGCTAGCCGCTCTCAAAACCGAGGGAGAGAGCTTCAGCGAAGTGGTCCGCCGGTTGACCGGATCCCACGTCTTGCTTTCCTCCTTCGCGGGCGCGTGGGTCGGAGCACCCGAAGATGCGATCCGAGAGGTACGCGGCTTCCTCCGCAGATCCGACCGTCTGTCGCGCGCAAAGTTGCGGAGGTTGGCGAGTTTGGAGCGTGCGAATGGTAAGCCTTGACAGCACGTTTCCAATCGATTGGGTCGCTGGAAATTCCCGGGCGATTGCGAAGGCTCGCGACCTTGATCGCACCGGCGAAACACGCTACCTGACAGCTCCTGCCGCTTCCGAGGTCCTTGTCGGCGGGTATAGACTCGGGGGCCGCTTTTTCGAACGCACGAGGATGCTGGTGGACGGCCTCCAGCTCCTGCCGTTCGATCGTCTGTCGATCCACGCCGCCGGACGTCTGGGGGCCGAGCTCGTGGCCCGAGGGACACCCATCGGCCAGGCGGATCTCTTCATCGCTGCGATCACCCTCCGTCTCGGGGAGCGACTTCTCACTCGCGACAGGGACATCGGCGGAGTGCCCGGACTGTCCATCGAATCCTACTGACTGGCTCGGCAGCACGTCGTTTACGAACGCGCCCTCGAAGTGGGACCCACCGCGCTGACCGAATCGCTGCCGGCCTTTCCTCACATGACTCGAAGAGCCGTCGCTCGGCCCACCGTCAGGGCGGTTCGCGTTTCGTTACGGATGGGCCGCTCCGTTCGAGGGCGGGTCGGTTCCCGGTAGCTGCCGTTGCGCCTCGGTCGAGACCCGGCCAGGAGCCTCCTCGGTCGGAGGCGGAGCGGCGGCCGTTCCTGGAAAGACCGGAGGGCTACCGGATAGGCTGGCTCTCGCCTTCCGCTTCGCCCGCTCGACGTACGCAGCCAGGAAACTCTCCTCTTGCCGACGGGTGATCCAACCTTCCCGTTGCAGCGTGGCGAGCCCGATCTGAAGCCGTTCGAGCACGTCGGGGTCCACGAGTACGTCGGCCGCCCGGGTTAACTCCAGGGTTGCCGAAGAGAGCCAGGGGTCCTTCCGCAACGCGTCCTCCATCGTGGTTCGGAGGACCTGATCGAAGTGCGCTGTGCGAGGCTCCACCGGGAGTACGACCCCCCCGAACAGTTGCCGGAGCGTCCCCCCTAGCCGTTTCTCCGAAAGGACCCGCATCGGAGGGAAGACGATCTGGCGGGTGCTCCCCGGGCCCCGAAGGGTGGCGACCCAGAGCGGAAACCAGACCACGCGTGTGCCGGAAAGGCTCGCCACCGGAAGGAAGTACCCTGCGAGGAGGTTCTTTTGCGCAGAGCGGGCGGCGGTCTGTCCGTCGATCGCGTGAAGGAGGTCGGCCCCAGCGGCCGCGAACTCGTCCCGGAAGAGTTCGTGGTCCGCCAGGGTCCTTGCGAATCGCCGCTCGACCTCGGTAACTTGGGAGACCGCCTGTTCGAGGTCGGCCCGCTCCCGTGCATGGATCTTCTCGATCTCGTTCCGACTTTCGGCCCCGGCCCGGTTCGCATCCCGCACCAATTTCTCCGCCTGTTTTCGACGGAGAGAGTGCGCTTCGCCCTCGGCTCGTCGGTGGGTGGCGCGGAACGCCAGTGTGTCGGCGGTCGAGGCCGAGGTCTCGCCGTGGGCGATCGCGGCCTGTGCTTCCCTAATCCTCCGGAGATGCAGTTGAACCTGGGCACCGTGGGCGCTCTGAACGCGGACGACTTCCGCCTCGGCCTGGGACGTCGCCTGGGCAACACGCTGTTGCCGCTCGACCTCGATGCGTCGGGATTCCTCAGCCAGCCTCCGCTCCGCGCCCTCGAGGATTACCTGAGTCTGACGGCGCACGCTGCCCAGTTTCTCAAGGTCGGCGTCGAACCGTTCGAGCCAACGGTACATCTGGTCCACCGTCTCGTTGTACCAAATCAAGTCGTGGCGCGCCGGGAGGAATCCTGCGTGGGGGGATTTCGGGTCGCTGCGGAAGTCGCTGTGAGTGAGGATATCGAAGAGGAGGGGAGGATCGACGGGAAGGAACCCTTCGACCGTGAGAACCTCGGCTCCGGGGTCTTGCGCGAGCTGGGGGAGTATATTGTGAATTCGAGCAAGATACTCGGTTGGGGGCAGGTCTCCGTCGAGCAGCTTGGGAACCTCGTCCACCTGAGGGAGCAGGGTGTAGCGGAACGAGCGCTTCCAGACGCCGGTTCCATCGAAGATCGCAACCTGCGGCGCCGTTCGGCCGGGAAGCACCACGAGCGGCCAGTACACGTTTGCGATCGCTTCGATCTCCTCCTCGGCCCGCGAGGCGAGCCGGTGAAGAAGTCCACGGCGATCGTTCTCCACGGCGACCAGTATCGTGGCAAGAAGCGTGGGTTCCGGCAGCTCGCTAACCCCTCCAGCCTGGTCGGTGACCATCGCAAAGCCTAGCGTGACTTCGTCGGGCTGCCACGCAGGAGGCGGCTGAAGCATCGAGCCCCGTCGAGGCTCCGCCTGAGCGACCTTGCGGGCGAGATCATCGAACGATTCTGGCTGGGGGTGTCTCTTGGCCGGCCCGCGTGGTCCGTGGGAAGCAGCCTCGGGAGGAGCCGCAACCCCTACGGGGGTGGATCCTGGGTCCTTCTTGGCGGTCCCAGGATCGGGGACAGAATCACCGGGCTGGGTGGCTGCCGAGGGTGATTCCACGGGCCTAATCGGATCCGGCGAGACTGCTGGCGGGGTCGAGTCCGTGCCGTCGGCGGAATCTGGAGATGAGGGGGAAGGCGAAGCGTCGTTCCCCTTTCGTGGAGCACGTTGCTGCGGTGTCACCGCGGAGGACATTGGCTGGCTATCCCCATAAGACCGCGCACGGACGCCCGAGAGGGGGGTGGGGGTGTTGAACTCGTCGGATTCACCCGCCGGGTTCGGTCCCGGCCATCGGCACTCCCATCACCGGACGGGCAGCTCCGGCGATGAGGATCAAGAAGTCGACCCCGTCGTCAGAATTGACGCCACCTCGAGGGCGACGATGTGAATAATGAAGCCGAACGAGCGGAGAACAATTGGAAGTACCCTACGGCCGAGGGTGCGTACAATCTGCGTTGATCAGACGCCAGGACCCTTCCCTTCGGCCTTGAATCACGCTCCCCCTCCCCCCCAAGCGACGTGTTTGGCCCAGATTGAGGCTGAGACCGTTCTCCCCTCGAAACTCTCGAGCCGACTCGCCCGAACTGGGAGTGGAGCTGTCGAAACCCTACAGTGGCATCAGCTCTGGGAGCCCCCGGAACGCGCGGTCTGCGCTAACAATCCTCGCACCTTCGTGCCTGGCGGTCGCGAGGATGATTCCGTCCGCGAGGCTAGCTGCTCGCTCGCTGCGGCGCAGCCGTCCCCGAAGCCGGCCACCCTCGATGGCGAGAGCGGGAGAGACATCGTGCAGCCGACTCACCGACCGAATCGCGGTCTCCATCAAGTCGATGCGGCTCTCGTCGCCTTCGAGCATCAGCTTCGCCGCCAGCTCCCCAAGGGTCAGGGCAGACGTGTGGACTCGCTCAGGTGGGGCGGTCAGGAACTTCTGTGCGATTCTCCGGCCGGTCGCGGTATCGTGGAGTACTTCCCACCACGCCCAGCTATCGAGCAGGATTTCAGATCCGGTCACGCCACAGGCCATCCTCGTGCCGGTCAAACGGTCGGAATTTGCCGCCCTTGAGGATACCGAGGACCTCTACTGGTCGAGGCTGTATCTCGGCGCTGATCGGAATGCCGGCCACGAGCCCCGCCCGTCGGGCCTGGTCCGCGGGGATGATCACGGCGAGGCTGTTCCCCATTCGCCGGACGACTCCGGCCACCCTCACCGGTTCCACGTTTGACGTAAACGTATTACGAGTACTTGAACCTGACCGCGCGGGTGAACTAAGAGATCTGCCCGTGGCCCCCCTTTACGGCACCAGCCCAGTTTCACGTGCCCTTGAGATAGGATCGGGCCCCGTCGATGAGGAATCGAACGTCCGACGCGAGGGAGATGAACCGGAAGCCGAGGTCTACGGCTACTTTCCTTTCCTGGGGGTCAATTACCAGCGTTCCGGGAACCTTGCCGCGCCGCTCGCACGTTTCGACCACCTTCCGCATGGCGTCCCGCACCTTCGGATTCTTGCGGTCGTCCAGCAGCCCTAGGCTGAGCGTCAGGTCCTGGGGCCCGACGAAGAGGATGTCCACGCCGTTCACACCGGCGATCGCCTCCAGGTTGTCCAACGCCTCTCGGGTTTCGATCTGGACACCGACCAGGGTCTCCGCGTTGGCGCTTCTCAGGTAGGACGAAAGCTCGGTGCCGTACCGTGACGCAGCTGCCGCCGCGGCTCCCCGCACTCCGTCCGGAGGGTACTTCGCGAACGCCACGGCGGATTTGGCCTGGGCCTCGGTGTTGACGAGCGGGACCAGAACGCCATGGGAACCGGCGTCCAGCGCCTGTTTGATCAGGTATTGGTCCACGTTCCCCACTCGCACGAGGGGTGCGGGGCCATCCCCTCCTAGGTCCGATACCATCGCGGCCAAGGTCTCGGGGTTGACGGGGGAGTGCTCGGTGTCGATCATGAACCACTCGAAACCGAGGTCCTTCAGCGCGTCCACGCACAGGAGCGAGGCGGAGGAGATCCACGTACCAAAGCAGGGGTCCTTGGACGAGCCGAGTCGGCTCTTGAGCGCACTCTTCATGGGTCGCTTGACCTCGGAGTCTGCGGGCCGATAAGCTTTCCAGACGACGAGGAAACGCGCGGCAGCGACGCGGGGCCAAGCCGATAGCGGTCGGGCCTCCGAATGACCAGGCTTGTCCCTTAACGTTCGAGTCCCGCCCCGGCGTACTCGCGAGAGGGTCGGTCCGTCCCCGAGGGGTGTCGACGCGCCCGAAAGTCTGCGAGAATGTCCACGATGTCGTCTCGACGCGTGACAAACGCAAGATACTCCTCATCCATGCGGTCACCGTATTCGGCGACCAGGATCTCGACTTGCTTCACGAGCTCGCTCCGCCACGTCGGGGTTGTCGGCCAATGTTTGAGTTCCGCGAGTCGCTTGGCGAGCAGGTCCTCGACGCCGGCAAGACGTACCGGGCCGTACGGGGTCTCCATGACTTGGATTTTGAGGCGGCTTCCAGTAAAATTCGGTCCGAGGAGATCGATGTCCGTGTCCCAATCCCCACGGCGCCAGACTTGTCCGCTCGGGACGAAGCCCCACAACCTTACGACCTGAAGAGCTCGAGCTCGAGGCATGACGATGTCAATGTCCCTGGTTGAGGTCTGGCCCGAGGTGTATACTTCTACGGCCGATCCTCCGACGACGATGGCTTCCTCTCCCGTCGCCCTCTCGAGCAGGGCGCCGAGGAACAGGGTACGTTCCGGCTTCGATCGAGCCGTCCCGAAGGCGTTCTCGACCTCCTTCCGGCTGACAGTCATCCTAGAGGCTCTTGCGCGATGGTCCTTTCTCGGCGGGCCGCTCGAACTCCTTCGCGTACCTCTCCGCTACCGAAGGGTTCCGGGCGTAGCGGGAAGAGTCAAACCACGAACTGGGCTCCGCGGCGATTCTTGCGGCCCGTCGGGCACGGTCGGCCTCATCCGCGAACCAATCCTCTGACCACGAGAAGCGGACACGCCGCCTGAGGAGGTTGCGGATGTCCGAATCAAGAAGAATCCACCCGCTTCCGCGACGGGTCACCAACCCCGCCTTAGCCAGCCGGGCAACTTCACGATAGACCTTCGGCATCGATACCTCGCCCATCTTACCTACACGATAGGCCGTCAAAGGGCGGTTGGTGCTGGCCAAGGCGGCGAGCGTGCGAACCCTCGTTTCGCTGCCGAACACGGCAACCAGACCCGGATCCACCCGGAACTCCATGACTCAAGTAGGTCGGCTTGTCTTATTACCCTTTTTGGGCAATACTGGTGACTGGGAGCGCACCACTCACCATGGTCCGCGTCGTCAAGGGAATCGCGAACTCCTGTCCATTCAAGGGACTAGGTCCTCAGGGCGGAACAGCCGTCAAGCCCTTACCAACGCGCCCGTCCTTCGTCAGAAATATTGGTCGCCCCCGCGCCGGTCATAAGTAGACCCAAGGCCGTCACACGGCGCCATGGGAGGAGAGAAGGCGTCCGAACTTCTGGACCGGTTGATCGCGGACCTGAACGACTGGCGGGGCCAGAGGATCGAGCGGATCCGCCGGCTCATGCTCGAGGCCGACCCCGAGATGGTCCTCGAATGGAAGTGGATGGGGACCCCTGCATGGTACCGCGATGGTGTGGTCGCGATCGTCAACCCCCACAAGGGAAAAGTGAAAATGACCTTCGCCCAAGGGGCGCATCTTCCGGACCCGGCGAAGCTGTTTAACGCGGGTCTGGGCGGGAACCAATGGCGAGCGGTGGACATTTTCGAGACCGACGCCCTCAACGAGAACGCTCTCAAGGACCTTGTCCGGGCCGCCGTGGTGTTCAATCAGGCCAATACCGCCGAGCGGGGTGGGGCGACACCCAAAAAGGCCCCGAGGACCCCCCGAAAGGTTTGATCAGGGACCTACGCCCGTTCGAGGAGCGCCGCGGTAGTCCTGGTGCGTCGTCGATCCCGGGCCTCTCCGAGGTCCGGGGCATCCCCACCCCCATCGCAGGAAGCCACACCCGGAGAGTCCCCAAAGTTATCGGCGGTTTGGTCAGGGAGGTCCGCCCGCTAGGGGTACGGTTCGGGCGTGTCAGGCTCGTAGCGAAATCACCCTTTCTCCGGTAGAACGGTAGATCGCTCAGGATCGGTCGCTCCTGATCGGTGTCGAACGCCGAACGTTCCACTTGACTTGAACCTCTCCGAAGTCAACGATTCGGACGTCGTTCAGTGAGCCCTGCAGGCTTATATCGATAAGCCGCCTGTTCAACAAGTGAGGCATCGATGGAGACCGTAACGGTGTCCTCGAAGTACCAGGTCGTCATCCCTGAGAAATTGCGACGCCATGCCCGAATCCACCCGGGCGACAAGATGGCGGCCATCGTGAAACACGGGATTCTCTACTACGTTCCGGTGCGTCCCCTTTCGGAAACCAAGGGTATGGCCCCGGGGTTAACTGCACGAAATCTTCGCGATAAGAGAGACCGCTTCTGAGGTCTCCCAAGATGATCTCCGTAGACAGCTATGGGTGGATCGAACGATTCACGGCAGGGCCCAAGTCCGCCGACTACAACCGAGTCGTCGATGCCACTCCGCCCGACGAGATCGTCACTTCGGTCGTGGTCCTCTACGAAGTCTACAAGAAGATGAAGAGTCGGAACGGAGAACTCGCTGCGCTGGAGGCAATCGCCGCGCTAGGCCAGACCCGTGTGGTACCCGTGGACCAGGAGATAGCCCTAGAAGCAGCAGACTACAGCTTGGCTCTGCGTTTCCACTTCGCCGAT
>Ga0116217_10004101_pt1 | contig 13035 bp, 10 predicted proteins | sample Sb_taG_6_FD_89697 | JGI IMG/M metagenome (GOLD analysis project Ga0116217, IMG submission 89697) | Peat soil microbial communities from Weissenstadt, Germany - Sb_50d_4_PS metaG | ecosystem: Environmental > Terrestrial > Soil > Wetlands > Peat | place: Germany: Weissenstadt | collected 2010-09-21 | reverse complement strand
TTCTCGGAGATAGGCAGGAGATGGCAAGGGGCGAAAGGCTCTTGCGAGACTGCGAGAGCGACCAAGCGCGTCGGCGCATTTCGAGCTCGCATCCAAGGGTTAAACATATCACAGCAGTGGAATGGCGCCACGCTCGCTCGGGCGTTGCGGGAAAAGGCGCCTAACGCCTTGAACGGAAACGGTCGCCGAGCGAAATTGGCGCCCCGAAAAAACCGCCGCGCCCTACCCCGTCACCTCGAGCGCGAGCCGCCCGGTCACCGGCCTGCCGTATTCGTTGATCGCCTCGACGATCACCCGATAGGCCCCGGGCTCAAGGTCGCCGGGGAGGCGGGCGGTCCAGACATGCGACGAAACTTCGGCCTTGACCCAGGATTTCTTGGTCGCCTCGTTACGCGCGAACACCTCCTCGACGAACGGATCGGGCCGGGCGCGGCGGGTCATTGGGACCGCCGCACGATCGCCGATCGTCATCGTGACCTTGGTCTTGTCGCCGCCGTCGAACACGTTGGCGATCAGGGTCGATGCGCTTAAAGCGTCGCGCGGGACGGGCGAGCCTAAGAGCCGCGCTTGGCGGAAATCGCGGTCGGCGTCTTTGCTGATCCCATGGAAGCGGCTGTCGATCGATAGCCGCATCTGGCGCCCGTTCGGCTCCTTGGCGGGAACGAAGCGGGTCGTATAGCTCACGCCGTCGACCGAGAGGATGTGGAAGCCGTTGGGCGTGCCGTCGCGGCTGTCGGCTGCGGCCACGCCGCGATGATCGTAGGGTCCGCTCCACCACGAGCCGGATAGCGCCGTCAGCACATGATGGTGGAGGGGCGCCGCCCCTTTCCAGCCGTCGTCGGCGTCGAAATAATGGTGCTCGGTGGTGTGGGTGTGGCCGGAGAAGCTGACCGTATAGCGTCGCCCCTCGAAGAGCTCAAACAGCGCCTCCTTGTTGACGAGGTTCTGCCAGGCCTCGGGGCCCAGCGTGGTGCGGAACGGGATGTGCAGGACGACGATGATGAGCGTGTCGTCCGGCGTGTGCTCGAGCACCCCGCGCACGAACTCGAGCTGCGGCTCGTCGAGCCGGCCCTCGTACTTGCCCGCGCCGCGCGGCTGCTTCGGGTCGGCGCCGAGATAGTCAACGTCGTCGAGCATGAGGAAGAGGGTGTCGGCGTAGAAGAACGCGTAGTAGTTCGGCCCGAAGAATCGCTTGTAGGTCTCGCGGCTATACCGGCGGTCCGGGGCCTCGAAATTAAGATCGTGGTTGCCGCCGATGTTCCACCACGGCAGCCCGACCGTGCCCATGATCGCGTTGTAGCGCGGGTAGAGCGAGAGGTCGTCGAACATGACGTCGCCCGCGGTGAGGCCGAACTTGGCGTCGACGCCGGCCAGCGCAGAAATCGCGTCCTCGCGGATGAAATCGACTTCGGCGTCCGTCTCCGGCTGCGGGTCGGTGATGAGGACGACGTCGAACGCCCTTTGCTCGCCCTGGGCATAAAGCGCGAAATCGACCGAGGCCGGCAATGGCCCGGTCGGCGGGAGGCCCTCGAATGTGAGGTTGAGCTCGGCCGGCGAGCCCTTGGGCTGATGGTGACGGTAGAAGCGGGGAAGATTGGTCCTGGGGTCGACCGGCGGCATAAAGCCCGCCGGCTTGACGACGAAAATCGTCGCCTCCTCAGGAAGCGGCAGCGTATACCGGCCGTCGGCGCCGGTGACCGCGACGTCGCGGCCGTTCGAAACGAGCACGTCGGCGAGGCCAGGATTGGCAGGGCTCGCGACGCCGGATCCGTCCCGGTCCTCGAACACGGTCCCCGAGACGGTCGCCTCCTGCGCCCGCGCCTCGCCCGGCTCGAATGCGGCATAGGCCAACCCGCTCGCCGCCCCGACGAGCACATCGCGCCGCGTCACTCCGCTTTGGGGTCCGAACATATCAGCGCCTCCGGTTCAGTAAAGCAGGCATGAGACTATGCCGGCGCGACGGCCGTATGAAAGAGAGGGGGCGAATCCGCGTGGATCGGCTGTCGCCATCGAAGGAGCAAACGCTCGACGATGATCAGGCCGAAGGGCCAAATTCGCGCCGGGCAAACTCCGCAAATGAGCGCGGCGGCTGTCCCGTGGCTGCCTTGATGTCCGCGGTCACAAGCGCCAGATGCGGCGCCCGGCCCGCCAGTATCGCTTCCTGCAGCTCGACGAAGGCATCGACCTGCCATGCCGGCATGCCGCGCTCGGTCAACACCTCTCGGAACTGCGTAACAGACGGCAAGATATAACGGACCGGCCGACCCAATACGACTGAGAGAGTCGCGGCCATCTCCTCGCCGGTCAACGCTGCCGGCCCCGTGAGCGTCAGCGCGCGACCATCGAACGGTCCGTTGGCAACCGCCACCGCCACGTCGGCTAGATCGTGCACGTCGACGTAGCTTGCCGCCGTCGCAGCCAACGGGTCCACCAGGCTCCCGGCCTCGATCGAGGCCCGCTGCCGGACTAGGTTCTGCATAAACCCGTTAGCACGCAGAACGATGTGGGGAGCTCCGGAACGATGCAATACCTTTTCCACTTGCGCCGCGTTGCGAGCGAAGAATGAAATCGGCTCAGCCATCTCGGCGCCGATCACCGACAGCTTGATGACGCCCCCGACGCCGGCATGATGCGCGGCGGCGATCAGCGCGCTCTCCCAAGCAACCTGCTCAGGCCGCGCCGGCGAGATCAGCGCCAGCACGTCAACGCCAGCGAGCGCCGGCTCGTAAGTCCTCCGATCGTCGAAATCGAATGCGACGGCGGTCAGATAGGCACGCGGCGCTACGTTGTTCGGGTCACGCACGAGACCACGTACGCGCCAGCCTGCCGTGAGAAAAGCGTTGGTCCAGGGACGCGCATTCGTTCCGGCGCTTCCGATAATCGCTATCGTCTTCACGCGCCCACCTGCCCGCGATGCCTGAGGAACGCGTCCGCCAGCACGCAGGCCACCATCGCTTCGCCGACCGGAACGGCGCGGATCCCTACGCAGGGGTCGTGGCGGCCTTTGGTGACGATCTCCGTATCCTCGAAGTCGCGGGTGATCGTGCGGCGGGGCGAGAGGATCGAGGACGTTGGCTTGACCGCGAACCGGGCGACGATCGGCTGGCCGGTCGAGATGCCGCCGAGAATGCCGCCCGCGTGGTTGGAGAGAAATCGCGGCCGCCCGTCTTCGCCCCGGCGCATCTCGTCCGCATTCCCTTCGCCGGAGAGTTCGGCCGCAGCGAAGCCGTCGCCGATCTCGACCCCCTTGACGGCGTTGATCCCCATCAGCGCTCCGGCAAGTTCCGAATCGAGCTTGCCGTAGATCGGCGCGCCCCAGCCTGCCGGGACGCCCTCGGCGACAATCTCGATGACGGCGCCGATCGAGGAGCCCGCCATGCGGATATCGTCGAGATAGTCGGCAAATTGCGCGACGGCGGCGGCGTCCGGACAGAAGAACGGGTTCCGGCCGACCTCGCCCCAATCCCAGCGCGTCCGGTCGATCTTCAGTTTTCCGATCTGCACCAGCGCTCCGCGAATGCGTACGTCGGGCGTCACTTTGCGGGCGATCGCGCCGGCAGCGACTCGCGCGGCCGTCTCACGCGCCGAGGACCGGCCGCCGCCGCGGTAATCGCGGATCCCGTACTTCGCGTCATAGGCGTAATCGGCGTGACCGGGACGGTACTTGTCCTTGATTTCGCCATAGTCCTTCGAACGCTGATCGACGTTCTCGATGAAAACGCCGATCGGCGTTCCGGTCGTCACCTGGCGGCCGCTGCCGTCTTCGATCATCACGCCGGAGAGGATGCGCGCCTCGTCCGGCTCGCGGCGCTGGGTGGTGAATCGCGACGCGCCGGGCCGCCGCCGGTCGAGTTCGGCCTGGATGTCGGCCGACGCCAATGGAATCCGCGGCGGGCAGCCGTCGACGACGCACCCTATTCCCGCGCCATGACTTTCGCCGAAGGTGGTGACGCGAAACAGATGCCCGAAACTGTTGTGGGACATGGGGGACCTGACGCAAGGTACATACGGACGGCCGTTCGCGCCGTCAAACCGCCCGGCCCGCGCCGAGCCGGCTCCCTGAGGCCGGAATCAATGTTCATTTTCAATTCATCTTCTCTGGCGCATGCCATGCTTGCGTCAAATGCTAAGAGTCGAACGACTCGCTAAGGAGACTGTACGATGCTGAAGAAAATTGCTGCGATCGGGGTAAGCGCCGCAATCGCGTTCGCGCCTCTCGCCGCCATCGCCCAAACCGACCAGGCGGCGCCGGGCGCCGCTCCCGCGGCGTCTGATCAGACCGCCAAGCCGACGAAGCCGGTCCACCACATGAAGAAGAAGCCGAAGAAGCCAGCGAAGCCGATGGCGGCGCCGGCCGCCGCCCCCGCTCCCGCCGCGAATCCGCAGTAATCGGACCGCGCCTCGCGAGCGTCGCGCTGTTGACATCAACCGCCTCGTCCCTCGGACGGGGCGGTTTCGTTTGGTCTCCCGGCTTGCTTCTTTGGTCGCGATGCGCGCCAAGTCAAACTCGCCGCCGATCGGGGAGCCGCAATGGCCAGCGCCGAGTTCTGGTACGAATTCGCGAGCACCTATTCCTACCCCGCGGCGTTGAGGGTCGCCTCCCTCGCCGAGGAGCGAGGCGTGAGCGTCGCGTGGCGGCCGTTTTTGCTCGGACCGATATTCGCCGCGCAAGGCTGGCGCGACTCGCCGTTCAATATATACCCGGCCAAGGGCCGCTATATGTGGCGCGACGTGCAGCGAACTTGCGATGCAATGGGCGTCCCGCTCAAGCGGCCGGAGCCGTTTCCGCAGCCGAGCCTGCTCGCCGCGCGGGTCGCGCTGGCGCTTGAGGGCGATCAGCGCTCAAACTTCTCGCGTCAAGTCTACATCGCCGAATTCGGCCAAGGGTTGCCGATCGCCGATCGGACCACGCTCGCCGCATTGCTGGCCACATGCGGCGCCGACCCCGTTGCGACGCTCGAGAGGGCCGAAAGCGACGCGAACAAAACACTGCTTAAGGCGGAGTGTGCGCGCGCCGCCACGATTGGCGTCGTCGGCGCGCCCTGTCTCGTCGCCGAGGACGGGGAGGTCTTCTGGGGCAACGATCGGCTCGAACAGGGGCTCGATTGGGCGGCGCGGCGACGGGCCAGGGTTTCGCCCTGATTGGCCAGCGCGCGGTATTCACGAAACCATCACTTGTTTACTTCAGAGCTCTGGTCGAGCCGACGACGAGCGCCAAGCCCGAGAAGAGAAGGGCGACCAGCACAGCCTGAGTGAAAGCTCTGTCGCTGAACCGCTGATAGACGCGCGCGCCTAAGTAGGAGGGAATCAGCATCGCCGGCGCGACGATGAGAAACTGGCCGAGATCCGCGCCCGCCAGCGTCCCCGTGCGGAAGTAGACCGCAATCGTCACGACGTGCATTGAGATGTTGTAGGCTTGCATCGTCGCGCGCCTGAGATCGCGCTTCCAGCCGCGCATCTGCGTCCAGATCGCCGGCATGAATCCGGTCATCCCACCGAGGCCGCCAAGCACCCCGCCGAACAGCCCAAAGACCGCGTCCAACCCGCGTCCGCCTCGCGTCACAACCATCAAATGGCCCGCGAACAGCGCGAACAGGCAATACCCAATCAAAAGCATGCCGACCAAGAGACGAAAGCGTTGCGGATCGACATTGTGCAGGAAGAATACGCCTAGCGGTACGCCGAGAATGCCGCCGATCACGAGCGGCAGGATTCTTCCCCATTCGAATCCGCCTCGAAAGGAAGCTAGCGATGCGATCTGCCCCAAAAGCGCGCCGAATACAGCGAGCGGCGCCGCGGTCTGCGGCGGAAGCGCCCAAGCCCAAAACGACAGCGCCACGAGTGAGAAAGCGAAGCCCGTCAGCCCCTGCGCGAAGCCCCCTGCCGCCGCCCCCGCCGCCACGACAAGGGCCGAAAAGTGCGCGTCAGGCACCGTCGCCACGGCGCTTCAGGATGGAGTGCGCTTTGTAAGCGCCTCAGCGCGAATTGCGGCCAGGGTCGTCGTTGGCGTGATCGCCTCCGGATCGACTTTGACATGCAGAATCGAAGGCAGGCCGGAGGCCAGCGCCCGTTCGAATGCGGGGAGGAACTGAGCCGTCTCCTCCACTGTCTCGCCGTGGCCCCCAAAAGCGCGGGCGTATGCGGCGAAATCCGGATTGCGTATTTGCGTCGCGATCACGCGTTCGGGAAACATGCGCTCCTGATGCATTCGGATCGTGCCGTACATGCCGTTGTCGATCAGAACGACGATGATCGGCAGGCCATATTGAACGGCGGTGGCGAACTCCTGCCCATTCATGAGAAAGTCGCCGTCGCCCGAGAAGCAGACGATCGTCCGTTTCGGGAAGACGCGCGCAGCCCCGATCGCCGCGGGCAAGCCGAAGCCCATCGACCCGGACGTCGGGCCCAATTGTTGCTCGAACTTGCGAAAACGCAGGAAACGGCCGACCCAAATCGCGAAATTGCCTGCTCCATTGGTGAAGATGGCGTCGGGCGTGCGTCGCCGGACCGCGAACATGATCTCGCTTAACTGGACGCGACCCGGACTCGGCGGCGCTTTGTCGCTCCAGGCCAGATAGTCGGCCCGCGCGGCTCGTGTTTCGGCAGACCAGGGGATCGTTGCCGGCGGCTCAACGCCTTCCAAAGCGGCGCAGAACTCGGGCGACGTCGCGACAATGCCGAGCGCAGGATGATAGTTTCGGCCGATCTCGTTCGCGTCGGCGTGGACGTGGACCAATCGCTGTCGGGGAGCAGGAATGCGAAACAGCGCATAGCCTTGCGCCGCGGCCTCGGACATACGCCCGCCGACCAACATGACAAGATCGGCGGCTTCGACACGCGCTTTCAACTTGGGATTGATCGAAAGGCCGACCTCGCCGACATAGTTCTCGTGCTCGCCATCGAACGCGCTTGCGCGACGGAATGAGCCGGCGACAGGCATGTCAAAACGTTCGGCGAACCGGGCGAATGCTGCGCGGGCCCGCTCGCTCCATCCCCCTCCGCCGAGGATCGCGATCGGCCGCTCCGCCGCCCGCAACATTTTCTGCAATTCGGCCATTTGCGCGAGACCCGGCCAAATCGGGGACGGCGCGACGCGCGGCGCATCAGCCGCGACGACCGTTTCGAAAAGCATGTCTTCGGGCAGGGCGATCACCACCGGGCCAGGCCGCCCTTGCATGGCCGTGTGAAACGCGCGCTGGATGACTTCCGGAATTTGGCCCGCGGTTTCAATCTGGGCCACCAATTTGCAGGTCGATGCGAAGAGGGCGCGATAGTCCATCTCCTGAAAGGCGCCGCGCCCGATCATCGCCCGCTCAACTTGGCCGACGAACAAAATCATCGGCGCGGAATCGTGCTCGGCGATATGCACGCCGTGCGCCGCATTGGTGGCGCCGGGGCCACGCGTCACGAAGCAGATTCCCGGCCGTCCGGTTAGTCGTCCCTCCGTCAAGGCCATCATCGCTGCGCCCGCTTCCTGCCGGCATACGGTCACCTCGATTGGGGCGTCGTTCATTGCGTCAAGCGCGGCCAAAAAGGATTCGCCCGGAACGCAATACGCGCGCTGGACACCTTGTATGACAAGTTGGTCGATGAGGATTTGTCCGCCCGATCGCAAAGCCCCGGCCACCTTCTCTCCTGCCTGTCCGTCGTTTGCGGCATGTTTGGCAGTTCACGTTGTTCTTTTCAATCGCCGATATCGGGACTATCGTCGCCTTGCGCGTGAGCCGAGTTCCGGCCATTCTTCGGGCATGCCCGCCCCCGCAGAACACCCCGCCGAGTCGAGCGCGCTGACGAACCTGAACACCCGTTCGCGGGAGATTTTCCGCAACATCGTCGACTCCTATCTGTCCACCGGCGAACCGGTCGGCTCCCGGCATCTCTCGCGCATGCTGCCGATTTCGCTGTCCCCGGCCTCGGTTCGCAATGTGATGCAGGACCTGGAGGAGCTCGGGCTCATCTACGCGCCGCACGCCAGCGCCGGGCGTCTTCCGACCCAGCAGGGCCTCAGGCTTTTCGTCGACGCGCTTTTGGAGTTCGGGGATTTGGGGCGCGAAGAACGGGCGCGCATCGACAGTCAGGTGCGGGCGGCGGCGGAGGGGGGCGGATTCGAAGGCGCGCTCGCCGAGACGACGAGCCTGCTGTCTGAATTGACTCGGGGCGCCGGCGTCGTGCTGACCACCAAGACCAACGCGCGGCTGAAGCACGTCGAATTCGTGCGTCTGGAGTCCGACCAGGCGCTGGCGATCCTGGTCGCCGAGGACGGCTCGATCGAAAACCGCGTGGTCGGGACGCCCCCCGGCATGCCGGCGTCAACCTTTCTCGAGGCCAGCAACTTTCTCAATGCTCGCATTCGAGGACGAACATTGTCCGAGGTGACAGCGGAAATCGAGGCGGCGCGCCAAAACGCGCGCCAGGAACTCGACGAAATCGCCACCCGCCTCGTCGAAGCTGGTCTCGCCTCGTGGTCGGGCGCCGGAGGATCGCGCGACCAGCTCATCGTTCGCGGCCAAGCCAATCTGCTGGGCGACTTGCACGCCTCCGAGGACCTCGAGCGGATTCGCACGCTATTCGCCGACCTCGAGACCAAGACCGACGTGATCGAGCTTCTGCATCGTGCCGAGACCGGCGACGGCGTCAAGATTTTCATCGGCTCCGAGAATAAGCTCTTTTCCCTGTCCGGATCATCGATGATCGCCGCCCCGTTGCGAGACAGCGACCATCGCATCGCGGGCGTGCTCGGCGTCATTGGGCCCACTCGGCTCAACTACGGGCGGATCGTGCCGATGGTCGAATACGCGGCGCAAGTGCTTGGCGAGCTCAAACGCCCGCGCTAGGGGGACGGCGCACATATCGCTTGAGGGAGAAACGCAATGTCGAACGCATCGAATGTGGGCGCCTCCGCGCATAGTCTTGGCGAAGCCATCGAGCGTTTGAGGAGCAAGTGGGCGGCGATAACCGCGTTCGGCGTCCTCCTGGTCGTCCTGGGCTTCGCGGCTTTGTTCTTCTCGCTCATCGCGACGATCGCGACGGTGACGCTCAACGGCGTGCTGTTCCTCATCGCGGGCGGCGCTGAGATCGGCATCGGCATGCATTCGCGCGGCTGGGGCCAGTTCTTTCTTTGGGTGATCGGCGGCGTCCTCTACCTGGCGGCCGGCGTCTTGTGCATCGTGAACCCGCTTCTCGCCTCGGTCGTGCTGACGCTTTTGCTGGGCTGCGGCCTACTCGCGGCGGGCATCGTTCGCATCTACCTGGCGATGCAGCTCCCCGCCGGCCAGCCGCGCGGTCTTGTCTTTCTCGCCGCCGCGGTCACGATCCTCCTGGGTTTGATTATTGTCAGTCACTGGCCGCTCGATAGCGTGTATGTATTGGGGACCTTGCTCGGCGTCGACCTACTGTTTCACGGGGTTGGCTGGGTGAGCTTTGGCATGGGGTTGCATGCGCGGACGTGACGCACTCGGCCGCCCATTATTGTCGATTGACGGCGGCTCGACAGAGTTTATGTGTTTGGTGTCTTGCTCGGCGTCGACCTCTCAATCGTTGCGTCGGAGGGGTGAGCGTTGGTATGGGATTGCATTCGCGGACCTGATGCTCTCGGGCCTCCGCGCATAGAGGGAGCGAACGATGACAAAGTGGGTTTACTCCTTCAGCGCCGAGCGCGCTGACGGTCGGTCGGAAATGCGCAACCTTCTTGGAGGGAAGGGCGCCAATCTGCACGAAATGGCTTCGCTCGGTCTGCCAGTGCCTCCAGGATTCACCATTACGACCGAGGTCTGCACCTACTTCTACGCCAATGGAAAGACTTATCCGCCCGATCTTGACGCCCAGGTCGACGCGGCTGTCGCGGAAGTCGGACGTCAGATGGGCCGCGCGTTTGGCGACCCGGCCAATCCGCTGCTCCTTTCGGTCCGCTCCGGAGCGCGCGCGTCGATGCCGGGGATGATGGACACCGTTCTCAACCTTGGACTGAACGACACGTCCGCGGAGACGCTGGCCAAGACCTCAGGCGATGAGCGCTTTGCGTACGATAGCTATCGCCGCTTCATCCAGATGTATTCGCACGTCGTGCTCGACGTCGACGACCACGATTTCGAGGACATCCTCGAACACTACAAGGACGGCAAGGGCTATACGCTCGACACCGACCTCAGCGCGAAGGATTGGCGCGCGGTCATCGTCGACTACAAGGCCAAAGTCGCGCAGTCGACAGCCAAGCCGTTCCCTCAAGATCCGCGCGAGCAATTGTGGGGCGCGATCGGCGCGGTGTTCTCCTCCTGGATGAATCAGCGCGCGATCACTTATCGCCGGCTCAACGCGATCCCCGCAGACTGGGGCACCGCCGTCACCGTGCAAGCGATGGTGTTCGGCAACATGGGCGAGACGTCGGCGACTGGCGTCGCCTTCACCCGGAATCCCTCGACCGGCGCAAACGAACTCTACGGCGAATTTCTCGTCAACGCCCAGGGCGAGGACGTGGTGGCCGGCATCCGCACGCCCCAGAACATCACGGAAGCCGCCCGCAAGGCCGCCCAGTCCGACCGGCCCTCGCTCGAAACCCTTATGCCGGAGGTGTTTAAGCAATTCGCCGCCAACACGAAGATGCTCGAGAAGCATTACCGCGACATGCAGGACCTCGAGTTCACCGTCGAGCGCAGCAAACTGTGGATGCTGCAGACCCGCAACGGCAAGCGGACCGCAAAGGCTGCGCTGCGCGTGGCGGTGGAAATGGCCAATGAAGGCCTCCTGACGCGTGAGGACGCAATCACCCGGGTCGAGCCGAGCACGCTCGATCAGCTCTTGCACCCGACCCTCGATCCGAAAGCGAAACCGGCGCCGCTGGCGACCGGCCTGCCAGCGTCGCCGGGGGCGGCGAGCGGCGAGATCGTCTTCACGGCCGACGACGCCGAGCTGGCGCGTCAGGCGGGACGGAAGACCATTCTCGTGCGCGTCGAGACGAGCCCCGAGGACATTCATGGCATGCATGCCGCAGAGGGCATCGTGACGACGCGCGGCGGCATGACGTCGCATGCGGCAGTCGTCGCGCGCGGGATGGGCAAGGCCTGCGTCGCGGGCGCGGGCGCAATCCGCATCGACTACGCGGCGCAGACGATGTCTGCGGGCGGGGTGACGCTCAAGAAGGGCGACATCCTGACCATCGACGGCGGCGCCGGAGAGGTCATGCAGGGCGCCGTGCCGATGGTGAAGCCGGAGATGACCGACGACTTCGCGACCCTCATAAGCTGGGCGGACGCGGTGAGGCGCATGAAGGTGCGCGCCAACGCCGAGACGCCGACCGACGCGCGCGTCGCGCGCTCCTTCGGCGCCGAGGGCATCGGCCTCTGCCGCACCGAACACATGTTCTTCGAGGGCGAGCGCATCGTCGCGATGCGCGAGATGATCCTCGCCGACACGGAGGAGGGGCGCCGCGCGGCGCTCGCAAAGCTCCTGCCGATGCAGCGGCAGGACTTCGCGGACCTGTTCGAGATCATGAGCGGCCTGCCGGTCACGATCCGACTGCTCGATCCGCCGCTGCATGAGTTCCTGCCGAAAACCAACGCGGAGGTCGAGGAAGTCGCCAAGGATTTAGGCGTCGGCGCCGACAAGCTGCGTAGGCGCGCCGCAGAGCTGCACGAAGAGAACCCGATGCTCGGCTTCCGCGGCATTCGGCTCGCGGTCCGCTATCCGGAAATCGCCGAGATGCAGGCGCGCGCCATCTTCGAAGGCGCGGTCCAGGCCGGGCGAAAGACCGGAACGCCGATCACCGCAGAGATCATGCTGCCGGTCATCTTCGGGCGTCCCGAGTTCGACTTGGTCAAGCCGATCATCGTCGCGGCCGCGGAGGCAGTCGCCAAGGAGACGGGCGTCACGGTGGCCTATCATGTCGGGACGATGATCGAGCTGCCGCGCGCGGCGCTGAGGGCCGGCGAGATCGCGGAGAGCGCCGAATTCTTCTCCTTCGGCACCAACGACCTGACGCAGACGACGCTGGGCGTCTCGCGCGACGACGCGGCCTCGTTCCTCGGCATCTATACGACGAAGGGGCTCCTGCCGGCCGATCCGTTCGCGACGCTCGACACCGTGGGCGTCGGCGAGCTCATCAAGATCGCCGTCGAGCGCGGCCGCGCGGTCCGGCCGGACCTCAAGATCGGCATCTGCGGCGAGCATGGCGGCGATCCCGCCTCGATCGCCTTCTGCGAAACGGTGCATCTCGATTATGTCTCATGCTCGCCGTTCCGCATCCCGATCGCCCGCCTCGCCGCCGCGCAAGCGGCGCTGGGCAGGAAGGCGCATTCGACGGCGTGAGGGGCGCTTGCGCGATTCGCCGCTGCGTAACGCAGCCCGTTCGCTGGCCTCACCCAAAGAGTGCGGGTTGGCCGACCCTGTTTGCCCCCGATCAAGCGAAGATTTTGTGCACGGACCAGCCGCCGCCGACGATGCCCAGATCCTCATTGGTGAACCCGGCCCCCCCGCTGCCGGGATTCCACAACGCTGTATCACCATCGGAGTTTCGCCACAGAATACTGGCTTCGCCGGTCCCGTTGAAGTCGCCGGTCCCGGCGATCTGCCAGCTGTTGTCGACGACGCCCAGATCCTCGCCGACGAAGCCACCCGTGCCGTTTGGATTCCACAGCGACGTATCCCCATTTGCGTTCCGCCACAGGATGCTGTCTTCACCGGTCCCGGTGAAGTCACCGGTTCCGGCGATCTGCCAGCTTGTGTCGACGACGCCCAGGTTCTCATTAGTGAACCCGACCAAGCCGCTGGAATTCCACAAGGCCGTGGCTCCATTGGCGTTGCGCCACAAAATCCCGGCCGCAAAGGTCCCGGTGAAATCGCCGGTCCCGGCGATCTGCCAGCTTGTGTCGACGACGCCCAGGTCCTCACTGGTGAACCCGCCCGAGCCGTTGGAATTCCACAAGGCCGTGGCTCCATTGGCGTTGCGCCATAAAATACCAGCCTCACCGGCCTCATTGAAGTCGCCGGTTCCGGCGATCTGCCAGCTGCCGCCGACGATGCCCAGATCCTCACCGACGAACC
>Ga0116217_10004100_pt1 | contig 13037 bp, 17 predicted proteins | sample Sb_taG_6_FD_89697 | JGI IMG/M metagenome (GOLD analysis project Ga0116217, IMG submission 89697) | Peat soil microbial communities from Weissenstadt, Germany - Sb_50d_4_PS metaG | ecosystem: Environmental > Terrestrial > Soil > Wetlands > Peat | place: Germany: Weissenstadt | collected 2010-09-21 | reverse complement strand
TCGGCTGGAAAAATATAGCGGAGCGCTAGCGGGGGAGTCTCTAAATCCTGTAAGGATCGAACCGTGAATAACGGTGATGAACGCAAAGAATCTGAGGATAATCCCGCCTTCCAGCGGGTCGTGCGCTATTTCCTCGGGCATGCGAAGCCAAAGGCCGCGGGCGCGGCCAAGCCCCACGAGGAATCGAAGATCCGGAAGCCCAAACCTAAAAAGCGACTGCGGTGCCCAATGGATTCGGAAGCCGACACCTAGTAGGTGCATAATGGATTTCTCCAAAATAAAGAACGATTTCGCCAGTGAGATCAACCGGCAGCGGAGGCATATCTGCCGGGGCAAGTTCAGATTTCACTACCCTTCTTGCTGGCGCAAAGCAGATGCGTGGCGTGGAGCCATTTGCTGAGAGGGTATATGCGAGCGCTCGTACAACGTGCCCACGCGGACCGTGAAGCGCTTCCTACAAGAGAGCGTTGCCCTCTTGGGTGAAACCCTCCGGGTGAGCCTTGCTCGGCCTTGAGTGCATGGGCGCGGCCTTCACATGGTCACGCTTGTTGCAGAACGGACAAACGGGACCATCTGGCCACCGCTCGGCTTCTAGCCAAACGCGGGCCTTTTCCTCGTCATGGAAGATTGGATTTGAGAGATCGGCTTTGCTCATTTCTTAAAAGCCCTACAAGTTCTTCAATGCAATGCGGCGCAAGCGGTACAATCAGAAGTTTGTTATCCCCTGTTTTAAAGTGCAGGCGGACGAGGAAGTCTTGATTATTGGGGAGTGCCACGGACTCTACCCGCTGGATCACCGGTAGTTCGAAGGGGCCAGTCCCCTCTAGCTCAACCCTTTTTGCCATTTCATCCCTCCATATTCGCTCAATATTTTGTGCAGTCAAGTAGTCAATCTCCGGCCCCGCTCAGGTCTTCGAAAAAATTCGGACCGCGGAGCCGCCTGATAGCGGCCGTGAAACTGTCCGCCGGCGGCGGTATATCCCCAGGCTGTCATACAGACTTCGAATTGGTTTGCTAACCGGCCCTTGTTGTGGCCGAATCGGGGCTGCCGCGCGCGGAGTTGCCTCAGTCGTTTCGGCGTCGCGCGGCCGCCCTCCCTTGCAGCGAGCCGGGCTGAGACATGCCAATGAAGCTGACACCTGGGAGCATTGCGGAGCGATTCCGCAGCAGCCCAATGTTTCCGGGCCTGATGTTGCGGTCAAATCACGCCGGATTGCTGCCCTTTACGAGGCGTTGGCGCTTCAAGCCCCGAGGGCTCGGCGCCTGGCAGCCTCCCAAGATCTATGGCCGCATCGGTAATTTGGAAGTGCGACTGGCTCGCAAGCGCGGCGAGATCAGACAGGCGCAACGACTCCGCTACAAGGTGTTCTACGAGGAAATGTCGGCCGTGCCCGGCGCTCTCGCCATGCTGTCGCGGCGCGACGAAGACGCCTATGACGCGGTCTTCGACCATCTGCTCGTGGTCGACCGCGGCGACGCCATGAACGGGCACCGCTGGCGGCGGCCCCGCGTGGTCGGCACCTATCGCGTGCTGCGCCAGGAGGTCGCCGACCTCTATGACGGTTTCTATACCCAGGGCGAATACGACATTCTTCCCCTGATCCGCGCCAAGAGCCCCGACTATTCGTTCGTGGAGCTTGGCCGGTCCTGCGTGCTCAAACCCTACCGCAACAAGCGGACGCTCGAGCTGCTCTGGCAGGGCGTATGGTCCTATGTGCGCGAGCATGGCGCCAACGTCATGATCGGCTGCGCGAGCTTCGAGGGCACCGACCCGAGTTTGCATGCCGCGGCGCTGAGCTACCTCTACCACACCTCCCTCGCGCCCGAGGATTGGCGGGTCAGGGCGCATGACCGTCGCCGCGTCGACATGAACATGCAGCCCTTGGCGGCCGTCGACATGCGCGCGGCGATCAGGGGCCTGCCGCCGCTGATCAAGGGTTATCTCAGGCTAGGCGCCTATTTCGGCGATGGGGCCGTCATCGACCATCAATTCGGCACCACCGATGTCTTCGTCATCATGCCCGTCGAGGCGATCCGGACGCGCTATTTCGCCCATTTCGGCGCGCCGGATGAGCTTTCGTCTCCCATTGCGGCAGAGTTCGCCTCGCTCAACTAGCTTCAACGCCAGCCTGAAGGCGGCGCTGCCAGAGCCCCGCTTCCAGGAAGTGGCCCGGCGGTCTTGGCCGCGGCATTTGACGCTTCGCGAGCCGACCCCTAGATTTCCTACCGTCATGCGCCACACCGACGTCAGCGCCTTAATATCCGTGAGCGATGGAGCCGTGGGCTTGCGTCAGCTCAACGAGCGCTCGCGCGAGATCTTCAAGCGCATCGTCGAGACCTATCTCGCCACCGGCGAGCCGGTCGGCTCACGCAATCTGAGCCGGGCGCTGCCGATGACCCTGTCGCCGGCCTCCGTCCGCAACGTCATGTCGGATTTGGAAGCGCTCGGCCTCATCTATGCGCCGCATACGAGCGCGGGGCGGCTGCCCACGCAGACGGGCTTGCGCCTTTTCATCGACGGGCTGCTCGAGATCGGCGACGTGAGCGAGGAAGAGCGGGGCCAGATCCAAAGCCGCATGGCGGGAAGCGGCAGGCACCGAGCCGTTGAGGAATTTCTCGCCGAAGCCGGCGAGATGCTGTCCGGGCTTTCGCGCTGCGCAGGAATCGTGCTGGTCGACAAGCAAAGCAAGACGCTGAAGCAGGTCGAATTCGTCAATCTTGGGCCCGGCAAGGCGCTCGCCGTGCTCGTGGGCGAGGACGGCGATGTCGAGAACCGCATCATCGCCCTGCCCGAAGGCCTGCCGCTCGCCTCCCTCAGCGAGGCCTCCAACTACATCAACGCCCGCATCGGCGGCGTGACGCTCGCCGATGCGCGCAGCCGTATCGAGACGGAGATCGAGCAGCGGCGCGCCCAGCTCGACGAGCTCACCGCGCGCGTGGTCACCGAAGGTCTCGCCACCTGGTCGGGCGACGGCGACGAGCAGAAGAGTCTCATCGTTTGTGGGCGCTCGCACCTGCTCGAAGACGTGAAGGCGATGGAGGACCTGGAGCGTGTGCGGCTCCTGTTCGAGGACCTCGACACAAAAAAGGACTTGATCCAGCTTCTCGGTCTCGCCGAGCGCGCCGAAGGAGTGCGCATCTTCATCGGGTCGGAGAACAAGCTGTTCTCCCTCTCCGGCTCGGCGTTGATCGTCTCACCCTTCGAGGATACCGAGCAGAAGATCGTCGGCGTGCTTGGCGTGATCGGGCCAACGCGGCTCAACTACGCGCGCATCATTCCCATGGTCGACTACACAGCGCGGCTGCTCGGGCGTCTTGTCCCTTGATTTTTGCCGGCTCACGGTGGATATCCCGGTGAGCTTCCGTCGAGGCCCTTTTTCGTAAGCGAGCCCATGTCCGACGACAAGACCGATCCGCGTGAGGCCAATGAGGATCCCGCGAACCCCGCCAATTCTCAGAGAGCTAACCCGCAAGGCGATGCCACCGATTCGACGGCGCAAGCTAGTGCCGAACTTGAGGCCCTGATCACCGAGAACGCCGATATGCGCGACCGGCTGCTCCGGACCATGGCCGACATGGAGAATCTGCGCCGGCGCACCGAGCGGGAGAAAAGCGACACCGCGCGCTATGCCGTCTCCAATTTCGCGCGCGATATCCTGACCGTGGGCGACAATCTCCGGCGCACCATCGAGCACGTCCCGGCGGAAGCCGCGAGCCAGGATCCGGCTCTGAAAAGTTTCCTCGATGGGGTAGAGATCACCGAGCGGGAGCTCTTGAATGCGCTCGAGCGTCACGGCGTCACGCGCATCGAGCCGCTTGGGGCTCGCTTCGATCCAAACTGCCATCAGGCCATGTTCGAGGTGCAAGACCCGGCGGTTCCCGATGGGACTGTCGTCGACGTGATGCAGGCGGGCTACGTTATCGGCGACCGATGCCTTAGGCCCGCTCTCGTCGCGATCGCCAAAGGCGGAGCCAAGCCCGGTACGCCCGGCCAGGGCGGGGAGGGCCCGCGCAAGGCCGCCAATGACGACTTTCCGAGCGGGGAAACGCAAGGGAAAGACGAGCCCCCGCGCCACGAGCCGCCCGGCAAGGGCTCCGGCGGCAGCAAGGCCTAGTCGGGCTTCGTCACTCTTCGCAAAGTCAGGTTGAAGCGGCCGCCTTCGGGCAAGAGGTCCGAGCTGGCGGGAAGGATGCGGTCGATGCCGTGATAGGCGAGCCGGTCCTCGCCGCCCAGGACCACCACATCGCCAGAATTGAGCTCAAATTTCCGCGTCGGGCCTCGGCGCGACAGCTCGCCGACGCGGAAAATGGCCGTGTCGCCCAGCGACACCGAAAGCACCGGAGCCGAAAAATCCTGCTCATCCTCGTCGCGGTGAAGGCTCATCTTGGCGCCCGTGGCGTAATAATTGACGAGGCACGCCTCAGGGGAAGCGGGATAGCGGGCGACCTCGCGCCATAGCTGGAGCAGGGTTGGCGGCATAGCCGGCCAGGGCTTCCTCGTCTCCGGATGGGTTGCCTGATAGCGATAGCCGCCCTGCTTGTCCGAAACCCAGCCGAGCGGCCCGCAATTCGTCATGCGCACCGAGAATGGTTTGCCTGTGCGTGGCATGGTGGGCGCGAATAACGGCGCCTCGGCGATGATCGAGCGCAAAGAGCGCAGAAGGTCCATTTGCCCTGCTCGATCGAGTCTTCCGGGGAGATATTGCAAGGACACGCCTTCGCCTCCAGCCTCCATCATCCTACGATCTGCCACAGTGCGCGTTTATGAGCGATCCACGAGGTGACCATGGCGAGGGCTCGCAAAGCCAATCCCGACGGTTATGTGCATGCGCGCGACGCGAAAGACTATCAGCGTCTGCGCGATCAGGCGCGCATGTGGCAAGGCGCGACGGCAGAGGTCCTGGACAGCGTCGGACTCCAGGCCGGCATGAGCTGCCTCGATGTGGGCTCGGGACCCGGTGCGGTGATGCGGCTGATGGCCGATCGCGTTGGCCCGGAAGGTTGCGTCACCGGCATCGAGATCGATGCCGCGCTGGGCGCCCAGTCTTTGCAGGAGCTCCGCGCCGAAGGCGGCGCTCGGTTCGAAATCGTAACGACGGACCTGCACAAACTCGATACGCTTGCCGGCGCCCCCTTCGACCTGAGCTTCTGCCGGGTGCTGCTCATGCATATGCGCGACCCCGTGACGATCCTCGAAAAGATGCTTGGCTGGACCAAGCCGGGCGGCACCGTCGTGGCGCAGGAGTTCGACTTTGGCGCGATCGCCGTGGAGCCGACGTGTCCGGCAATGGGCGAATTCAACCGCGTCTTCGAGGGCGTTTTCCGTGGCCATGGGCGCAATATGCGGGCCGGGCGCCAACTCCCTGCGCAATTCGAGGCCGCCGGCCTAGGCGCCCCGGACGGCACCCGGGCCTCGGTCAATTTCCTGCCCCTCGCCGAGATGGGCAACATGCTCATCGGCGTTTATGACGGTCTTTATGCGGCCGGAGCGGAGCTTGGCCTCGCCGATCCGGCTCGGGCATCGCAGTTTCGCGCCGAGATGGCGGAGGCCGCCACCGATGGGCGCTATTACTGTCTGACGCCGGTGCTGATCGCCGCTTGGAAGCGTATTGATTGACAAACGCGCACCCGATCCCCTGCTCAACCCGCGCTTATCCTTGCGACCCATAGGCTTGGCTCCTATATAACCGCGGAAACCTGCCGGATGAGTCGGCGGGCGCGCCGATAGTGTTAGGGGACCGGTGCCACGCGGCTGAACGCGGGGCGCGCGTCGAAAGTTAGCCGGGTGCCGAGTCTTGGGCCCGGACGGTCTGCCAGAAAGAGAGGCTACGGATGGCGAAAGTGATCGGAATCGACCTCGGCACAACTAACTCCTGTGTCGCGGTCATGGAGGGGAAGAACCCCAAAGTCATCGAAAATGCCGAAGGTGTGCGTACCACGCCTTCGATGGTTGCCTTCACCGAGGACGGCGAAAGGCTGGTAGGGCTTCCCGCCAAGCGCCAGGCAGTCACCAATCCCGAAAATACCTTCTTCGCCATCAAGCGTCTCATCGGGCGACGCTACGAAGACCCGATGGTCGAGAAGGACAAGAAGCTCGTCCCCTACAAGATCGTGCGCGCCGACAATGGCGACGCCTGGGTCGAATCCCGCGGCAAGAAATACTCGCCCTCGCAGATCTCGGCCTTCATCCTGCAAAAGATGAAGGAGACCGCCGAAGCCTATCTCGGCGAGAAGATCGAGCAGGCGGTGATCACCGTTCCAGCCTATTTCAACGATGCCCAGCGCCAAGCGACCAAGGACGCCGGCAAGATCGCCGGGCTCGAGGTGTTGCGCATCATCAATGAGCCGACGGCGGCCGCGCTCGCTTACGGCCTCGACAAGAAGAAGGAGAGCAAGACCATTGCCGTCTACGATCTCGGCGGCGGCACTTTCGACATCTCCATCCTCGAGATCGGCGACGGCGTATTCGAGGTGAAGTCGACCAATGGCGATACCTTTCTCGGCGGCGAGGATTTCGACATGCGCCTCGTCGACTATCTCGCCAATGAGTTCAAGAAGTAGAGCGGCATCGATCTGCGCGGCGACAAACTCGCGCTGCAGCGGCTGAAGGAGGCTGCCGAGAAGGCCAAGATCGAGCTGTCCTCGACGACGCAGACCGAGATCAACCTGCCCTTCATCACCGCCGACAAGACCGGGCCGAAGCATCTCACCATGAAGCTCACCCGGGCCAAGCTCGAAAGCCTCGTCGACGACCTCATCCAGAAGACCATCGGTCCCTGCCAGAATGCATTGAAGGATGCCGGCCTCAAGGCTGCCGAGATCGGCGAGGTGGTTCTCGTCGGCGGCATGACGCGCATGCCGAAAGTGGTCGAGACCGTGAAGAACTTCTTCGGCCGCGAGCCGCATAAGGGCGTGAATCCCGACGAGGTGGTGGCGATCGGCGCCGCGATCCAGGCGGGCGTACTGCAGGGCGACGTCAAGGACGTGCTCTTACTCGACGTGACCCCGCTCTCGCTCGGCATCGAGACCTTGGGCGGCGTGTTCACGCGGCTGATCGACCGCAACACCACGATCCCGACCAAGAAGAGCCAAGTGTTCTCAACCGCGGAAGACAATCAGAACGCCGTCACCATCCGCGTGTTTCAAGGCGAGCGCGAGATGGCGGCCGACAACAAGCTGCTCGGTCAGTTCGATCTCGTCGGCATTCCCCCCGCGCCGCGCGGCGTGCCGCAGATCGAGGTCACCTTCGACATCGATGCGAATGGCATCGTCAATGTCGCGGCCAGCGACAAGGCTACGGGCAAGGAGCAGTCGATCCGCATCCAGGCGAGCGGAGGCCTGAGCGAGGGCGACATCGACCGCATGGTCAAGGAAGCCGAGAGTCACGCCGAGGAAGACAAGAAACGCCGCGAGCTGGTCGAGACCAGAAACCAGGGCGAGGCGCTGGTGCATTCGACGGAGAAGATGCTCCGCGATTTCGGCGACAAGGTCCCGCATGGCGACAAGAGCTTGGTGGAATCGGCCGTTGCCGAGCTCAAAACGGCGATCCAGAGCGAGGACAAGGACCTCATTAAGCAGAAGACCGATGCTCTGGCGCAAGCCTCGATGAAGCTCGGCGAGGCGCTCTATCAGGCAAATCAGGGTGCCGCCTCAGGCGAAGGCGGCAGCGCCTCGGAGGGTGGCGGCGACGGCCAGGACAATGTGGTCGATGTCGACTTCGAGGAAGTCAAGGACGACGACAGCAAGAAGTCTGCGTAAGGGACGGTTTGACGGTATTGGCGCGGGGCCTGCACGTCTTGTGGTCTCCCGCCTGAGCCCAACAGAAGAGGCTAAACGCCGCCGCCATGGGTGAGCGGTCGGTGTGAAGGCCGGAGGGGCAATGGCCAAACGGTGCTACTACGAAGTTCTTGGTGTCGCGCGGGGCGCTCCTGATCACGAGATCAAGGCGGCCTTTCGGCGTCTCGCCAAGGGATGTCATCCCGACAGCTGCAACGGCGACCACACGGCCGAGCACCGCTTCAAGGAACTCAACGAGGCCTATGAGGCGCTGAAGGACCCGCAGCGCCGGGCGGCCTATGACCGCTTCGGGCACGCCGCGTTCGAGGGCGGCCTCGGCGGCGCGGGCACCCATGGCTTTGGCGCCGATTTTTCCGCCTCCATGTCGGCCATGTTCGACGATCTGTTCGGCGAGTTTATGGGCCAGCGGCGCCCACGCCAGCGCTCGGCACGGGAGCGGGGTGCCGATCTCCGTTACAACATGGAGATCACCCTTGCCGAAGCTTATGAAGGCAAGACGGCGCAGATCCGCGTACCGACGAGCGTCACCTGCGAGGCCTGCACGGGGTCCGGCGCGCGGGCCGGCACCGCACCGACCACCTGCCGCACCTGTGGCGGTATCGGCAAAGTGCGCGCGAGCCAAGGCTTCTTCACCATCGAGCGCACCTGTCCCTCCTGCCAGGGACGCGGCGAGGTGATCGAGAGCCCATGCCCAGCCTGCAACGGGACAGGCCGCATCACGCGCGAGCGCACCTTGTCGGTGACCATTCCCGTTGGCGTCGAGGACGGCACGCGGATCAGGCTCGCGGGCGAAGGCGAGGCGGGGTTGCGCGGCGGGCCCGCCGGGGACCTCTATATCTTTCTCTCGATCAAGCCGCATGAGTTTTTCCAACGCGACGGCGCCGACCTGTTCTGCCGCGTGCCGATCGCCATGACCACCGCCGCGCTTGGGGGCCAGATCGAGGTGCCGACCATCGACGGCGGCAAGACGAGGGTGAAGATCCCGGAGGGCAGCGAGAGCGGCAAACAGTTCAGGCTCAAAGCCAAGGGCATGCCGGTGCTGCGCTCGAAGCAGCTAGGCGATCTCTACATCCAGGCGGAGGTCGAGACGCCGAAGAGCCTGACGCGCAAGCAGCGTGAGCTGCTGAAGGAGTTCGAGAACGCCTCCAACGCGAACACCAACCCGGAATCGACAGGCTTTTTTGCCCGCGTGAAGGAATTTTTCGAGGGCGAGTGACGCCTGCAGCACTCACCGCTTTTGCATAGCTTTGGCGTAGAGTAGCCTCGCCTGCGCTCTCCGCTTAAATGAGCGCCACATGATCGGGATCGCCATGACCGACGGCGCGACAACCCTCAAAAGCCCCATCGTCAATCAGGCGCAAGGCTTGACGCGGCCGGTCCTGCATACGGCCATGCGGGCCACGGTCGGCGTGGTCCTGGTGCTGGTCGTCGCTGCCGCGCTCTGGTACGCGCGGACGGCGATATTTCTCGGCTTCGCCGGCATTCTGCTTGCGATCGTGCTCCATGGGGCGAGCAGCGCGCTTTCCCGGATTACCCCGCTCCCGCCTCTCGCGGCGCTGTCCATCGTCGTGGCGCTGATCACGGCCTTCTTCGTGGTGGTCATCGCCACCTCGGGGCCGACCATCGCCCAGCAGGTCACGCAGCTGGCGACGAGTATTGCCACCGGCGTCACCAGTTTGACACACGAAATCGTCAACGCGGCCGATCAGCGGAACCTCTTCCAGAACGTCGATATCACCAAGCTGTTGAGCCAGTTCAGTCCATGGGGCATCGCCAGCGGAGCGACCTCGGTCGCCGTCGTGCTCTTCGGCGTCGCCAGCGCGTTGCTGATCGTTCTGTTCTTTGGCATCTACTTTGCCGCCGACCCCCACACCTACGTCCAGCTCGTGGCGCGGATCGCTCCTGAAGGCCGGCGGAGCGACGCGACAACCATGCTCTATGAGACCGGCGATTTGCTGCGGCGCTGGCTCATTGGCCAGGGCATCGCCATGGCCGTGATCGGCGGCGTCACCTATGTGGGCCTCTTGATCCTCGGCGTTCCGATCGCCTTCGTGCTTGCGCTGTTCGCCGGGCTCGCGGGCTTCCTCCCTTACCTTGGACCGATCATCGGCGCCGTGCCCATGGTGCTGGTGGCGGGTGGAGAAAGCTTCACGCTTGCGCTGTGGGTCACCGGGCTCTACGCCGTCGTGCAGTTCCTGGAGAGCTACCTGCTCACGCCCTTGATCCAGGCGCGCGCGGTGTCATTGCCGCCGGCCGTGGTGATCCTGAACCAGCTCGTGTTCGGCGCCCTGTTCGGCATCCTTGGCTTGGCACTGGCAACGCCGCTTGCGGCCGCGGCCATCGTCCCGCTCCGCGCCCTGTTCGGGTCGAGCAATCCTGAGACCCCCTAAGCCGGCACGCGCTTCGCTTGCGAGCGTGCGGCTTGCCGGATAAGTCTGTCGCGTGGCCTTAACCGGAGCCGGATTGATGCGGATATTGTTCTTCGCCGGCAGCACGCGCCAAGGGTCCTACAACAAGAAGCTTGCGCGGCTCGCGCAACACATCGCCTCGGCCAACGGCATCGAGGGGGTGTTCGTCGATCTCACCGATTATCCGATGCCGCTCTATAACGGGGATCTGGAGGCCGAGCAGGGGCCGCCGCTGAAGGCGGCCGAGTTCAAAGCGCTGCTGACCGAGTATCAGGGCGTGTTCATCGCGAGCCCGGAATACAATTCCTCGGTTACGCCGCTGCTCAAGAGCACGCTCGACTGGGTGACGCGGGTCAGGGGCAAGGGCGAGACTGGACTCGAAGTCTATCGCAGCCGGGTCTTCGCCATCAGCGGGGCGTCGCCCGGTAATTATGGCGCCATGCGCAGCCTGTTGCATCTCCGCCAGATCCTCGAGGTCGGCATCGGCGCGACGGTGATCCCGCAGCAGCTCGCCCTGCCGCGCGCGGGCGACGCCTTCGAGGAGGACGGCGGCCTGAAGGACAAGGCGCTACAGGCGGCGCTCAAAGGCGTGGTCGAGGCGCTCGCCGTCGCCGCGCGGAAATCCGCATCCCCATGACCGCCGCCAAGAACCGGCTGATCGTCGCGCTCGACGTGCCAAGCGTCGAGGAGGCGCGGGGGCTCATCGACCGGCTCGGCGATAGCGTCGGCGTCTACAAGATCGGGCTCGAGCTCTTGTTCGCCGGCGGGCTTGCGCTTGCTGGCGAGCTCGTGGACCGAGGCGCTCACGTCTTCATCGATGCCAAGCTGCTCGATATCGAGGCGACGGTCGAGCGCGCCACAGCCGCGGTTGCGGCCACGGGCGCGCATTTCCTCACCGTGCATGCGGTGGACCGGAAGACGCTCGATGCGGCTATGCGCGGCCGGGGGGAAAGCGGGCTCAAGCTGCTCGGTGTGACCGTGCTGACCAATCTTGGGGCCGCGGACCTTGTGCAGCAAGGCATCGACCATGCGCCTGCCGAGCTTGTCCTGCATCGGGCCATGCTTGCGAACGAAGCGGGCTTCGATGGCGTCGTCGCATCGGGGCAAGAGGCGGCGGCGATCCGCGAAGCCGAGGGCGACGAATTTCTCATCGTCACGCCCGGCATCAGGCCTGAGGGCGGGGCGAGCCATGACCAGGCGCGGATTGTTACCCCAGCAATCGCCATTGCCGCCGGCGCCAACTATCTCGTCGTCGGCCGGCCGATCACGGCCGCGCCGGACCCCCGCGCCGCCGCTATCGCCATCAGCGAGGAGATAGCGTGGGCTTTGGCGCGACAGACCCCAGCTGGGCCTTGAGCCGACCAATGCCCCCGACACGCGGGTTTCGTGACATACCACTTCGCTATCGAATTGGAAGCCACCCGGCATTTCAGCTCGACGACCAAATTCTCCATTGTTGGCATGGGGCCGATACGGCCTCGCTCGCACGAGCAGCCAAGAGGAGACAGTCCAGGTTCGCAACCAAGTCGGAGCTTGCAGCCCAGGACGAAGGCGTCTTCCGCGTGAAGAGCGCTTACCCCATGGCCGAGACGTTAAAGCGGCTGAAGATGGATATCGCGGCGAAGGGTATCCCGTTCTTCTCCGAGATCGATCAGTCAAAGCTCGCTTCAGATGCTGGCGTCAAGCTGCGCCCGTCCACGCTGCTGGTGTTCGGCAATCCGCCGCTCGGAACGCTGTTCCTCACCTCCGAACCCGCGGCAGGGCTCGACTGGCCGGTCAGGCTCCTCGTCCATGAGGATGAGAAGGGAGACGTCTGGGCGGTGTACACGGATTTTGGCTGGATCGCGCGTCGGCACGGGATCAAGGATCGCAACGATGCATTCGCCACCGCTTCCGGGTTGATCGCCTCCATCACGTCAAGCGTAAAGGCCAGATAGCCCTACGCTCGGCACGTGCCCGAAAAGTCAGCCAAGTCTGTCGAACGTGGCAAGACGGGTGGCGATCAGGCTCAAAAGGGTCTCGGCGTCGCCTTCGATCGCAACCTGTTTCAACCGCGACTTACCACCTTGCGCGACCTTCACGCTCGAGGGCGGAAGTTTGAGCCAGCGCGCGATGAGCGTTTCGAGCGCCGCATTGGCGCGTCCGCTTTCGGGAAGCGCGCGCACGCGGGCCTTGAGCGCGCAATCGCCCGCGTAATCCTCAAGCCCCACGATCTCGTCGCGGCTCGCCTTCGGCGTCAACCGCACGGGCAGCGTGACGCCAGCGCCGGAGCGGCGAAGGTTGATCTTTAGGCTTGCTGCACTCAAAGGCCGCCGGACGGCTGGACGGCCGGCAGAATCCAGCCGAGCAGGACCACGTCCCGGATGAACAGCAGGAACAGGATCAGGATCACGGGCGAGATGTCGATGCCGCCGAGATTGGGCAGGATATTGCGGATCGGGCGAAGCGCTGGCTCCGTCAGCCGGTACAGCATTTCGGCGATCATGAGCACGAACCGGTTGTTCGTGTTGATCACATTGAAGGCAACGAGCCAGCTCAAGATCGCGCTAGCGATCACGACCCAGATATAGAGGTCGATGACGAGAATGACGAAAGCGATCAATGGACCCATGAAGCCCCTCCTCGGACGGTGCATCATCTAGCGGAGAGGCGGTGACGAGAGCAAGCCTTGCGTCTGCTTCCTCTGGGGCTCGCTTGACAGGCCGGAAGGCCAATCCCTAAATGGCGCCTGTTTCCGGGGGCCGTAGCTCAGTTGGGAGAGCGCAGCAATCGCACTGCTGAGGTCAGGGGTTCGATCCCCCTCGGCTCCACCAATAACCAAAGGAATTTGCT
>Ga0116217_10004095_pt1 | contig 13043 bp, 13 predicted proteins | sample Sb_taG_6_FD_89697 | JGI IMG/M metagenome (GOLD analysis project Ga0116217, IMG submission 89697) | Peat soil microbial communities from Weissenstadt, Germany - Sb_50d_4_PS metaG | ecosystem: Environmental > Terrestrial > Soil > Wetlands > Peat | place: Germany: Weissenstadt | collected 2010-09-21 | reverse complement strand
CCCATCTCCTCGTCGGAGATGGAATCGGGCGGGCGCGAGCAGATGGGGCAGTCGGGGTCGCGGCGCACCCTGACCTCGCCGAGCGTGGCCGCGAGGGCGTCGTAGAGCAGAAGCCGCCCGATCGCGGGATCGCCGATGCCGAGGATGAGCTTGACGACCTCGGTGGCCTGCAGTAGCCCCATCGTGCCCGGGAGCACGCCGAGCACCCCATTGGCCCCGCAGGAGGGCGCGAGCTCCGCCGGCGGGGGCTGCGGGAAGAGGCAGCGGTAGCAGGGCCCCTCGTAGGGCTTGAAGATCGAGAGCTGCCCGTCGAAGCCGAGGATGGAGGCCGAGACGACGGGTATGCGCAGCCGCACGGAGGCGTCGTTGAGGAGGTAGCGCGTGGGGAAGTTGTCGACCCCGTCGACGATCACATCCCAGCCCGCGATGGTGTCCATGATGTTCTGAGCATTGAGCCGGAAGGGGTGCTTGACGACCTGCACGTCGGGGTTGAGCGCATGAATGCTCTCCTCGGCGCTGTCCACCTTGGGGATGCCGATGCGCGCCGTGGAGTGGATCACCTGGCGCTGGAGGTTCGAGAGATCGACCTCGTCGTCGTCGACGATCCCCAGCGTGCCCACCCCGGCGGCGGCGAGATAGAGCGCGGTGGGCGACCCCAGCCCCCCGGCCCCCAGCAGAAGCACCTTCGCGTCGAGCAGCTTGAGCTGCCCCTCCACCCCCACCTCGGGCATGAGCAGATGCCGCGAGTAGCGTTCGCGCTGCTCGGAGCTGAGCGCGCGCGGCACCTCCACCTCATAGCCGCGGTCCTTCCACAGCGTGATGCCCCCGGTCATGGAGGCCACATTGGTGTACCCCAGATCCTCGATCAGCGTGCGCGCCGCCCAGGCCGAGCGATTGCCGGACTGGCAGTAGAGCACCACCCGCGCATCGCGATCGGGCACGGCGGCCTCGATGCGCGTCTCCAGATAGCTCCTGGGCACGTGCTTTGCTCCCGGAATGTGCCCCGCGGCGAACTCCTCGACCTCGCGCACGTCGATCAACACCGGCCCGAGCGGGCCGGCGCCATTGCCGGCCTGGGCGCTGCCGTTCGAAGATGCCACCACCGCGCCAGCGCCGCTCGAAGCGAACACCAGCTGCTCGTGCACGACACCCGGATCGACCTCCTCGATACGGCTCTTGACCTGGCGGAGAAGCTCCGCACCGGACGGGCTCATCTGAAAACTCCTAAACCTCGGTCAGCTTTCATGGGGACTTCACAAAGTATAGCGGGCGAGGGCTGCTCCCGGCTACCCTGAACGGCGATGGGCCGGCCCCCTCGCCCCCGCACCCTCGCGCTGGCTCTCCCAGCACTGCTCGCGCTCGGCCTGGGGCTGGCCCTGATCCTCCTCGCCACGACCCCCGAGACCCCCACGCGCGGCCCATCCTCCTCCCCCCAAAAGACCACCGCCGGGGCGAGCGCGCCGATGGGCTTCGACGGCGCAGCCCTCCCCTCCGGCACCGTGGCCCCCGGCTGGACGCTCGCGGATCAGAACGGCAGGCGCGTGGCGCTGAGCGGCTACCGCGGGAGGGCGCTGATCCTGACCTTTCTCACGGCGACCCCCACCGGCACAAGCCCGCTGGTGGCGCAGGGGATTCGCGGCGCGCTGGACGACCTGCCCCGGCCGGCCCCGGCGATCGCCATCAGCGCGGACCCCGCGGCGGACACGCGCGCGCGTGTGCGCGCCTTCCTGGCAGCCGCATCCCTGAGCGACCGCATGCGCTACCTCACGGGCGCCAAAGCCCAGCTGCAGCCGATCTGGCGCGCCTATCGCGTGGCGCCCGCGAGCGCGGGGCGGGCGCGTTTCGAACGTGCGGCCACGGTGCTCCTGATCGACGCGCGCGGGCGCGAGCGGGTGCTTTTCGGCGTGGAACAGCTGACGCCCGAGGCGCTGGCGCACGATGTGCGCAAGCTGCAGAGCGAGAGATAGGGCCAGCGCAGCGGGGGTCGGCGCCGCGACCCGCCTGGAACGCCCTTCCATTGCCACCCCCGCCTGAAGGATGTCAGCCGAGATTTGCGGCAACCCTGGCGGCCGGTAGGCCGCTCATCCCAACCCCGACCCCCAAACGCCTACACAGAAAAACGGAAACCCTCCCGCCTAGCCGCCCAGGGCGTCCCGATGCGAGCCCTCCAAGAGATGATGGGCCACCGCGATTTCAAGACGACGCTGATCTACGCCGATTACGCTCCGAGCGCACACGAGGCGGAATGGATCGAGGCCGCGTTCGCCTCTCCGGCTCACGAGCTGGCCATCGGAGCCTGTGGGCGACCCGGTGTGACGGACGAGGAGCCGCCCACAGGCTATGAGATCGCCGAGGGGGGGTCGAGCAAGGCCGGGTTGCCTGGGGTTTCCGGGGTTGGGTCGGGCTGACCAGGGTCGGCTTCGCTCAAGACGGAACCTTGAGTGGAGTCCTGGAGGGGGCTCGATTGTTCCGGGCTGGACACCAACGGATTGGCAGCGTCGACACCGAGTGGGTCTCCATTGGTCGTGCGCGGCAACATCCGCTCGGCGGGTATAAGGGGCAGAAGGTCGAGGGGCGAGGATGAGTCGCTCTCGACGGGTGGGGGCTCGATGCGGATACGCGGTGCGCGCACCTGCCATGCCTTGAGGTTCTGGACCAGGTCGCGGTAGAACGTCACTGCCTGCGCGCGCGTCTCGCGTACGAATGAGCCCTCGGACCGGCCTCGCTTCTGGCCCATCGGCCGGGTGAGCGTCAGCATGAAGGACCGCGGATCGCGCTTGACGTCTCCCGGACATAGTAGGCCCTCTGGCTGCTCGCGCGCCTGCTCCAAGGTCGCGGCGACGCTCTCCCGCGCATGTGGATACCAGACCTCGATGCGCAGGTCCGGCCATGCCTCGGCCAGCTGACGCAGCAGCCAGTTGATGCGGGACTTGGGTCGTCCTTCCGTGGGCGCACCAACATCCACGCTGAAGGATGTCAGCCGAGATTTGAGATCGGCGCGTACCGACAGGTCGCCGATGGCGTCTGGGACGCGAATCGTCGCCTGAAGCGTGCCGAGGGTGGCCAGCGACTTCGCCACCTCGTCCAGCCGGTCACTTGTCGTCTGCTTGCGAGGACGGAGCGCGATGACGTCGCGCCCGAGTTCCTGGGAGAAGCTCAAGCACAGATAATGGATGAACTGCTCCCAGCGTTCGGCCACATGACGAACGGCCGCATCGCCCTGTCGTAGCGTCCCGTCGTGAGCCGCGCTGCGGACTGGCACCCAGTGCTCGCCCATGTCCTCGAAGCCGGCTGCTCCGGAGGCGTCACTGCTGAGATAGTGGATCAGCTCGCGAAGCACCCAAGCCTGGTCGGGGTCGGACACCCCGCGATAGCGGCTCTGCACGACCGCCTCGGTCAAGACTCGCCACCATGAGAAGTGCCAGAGCTTGGCCCTGCGGAGCCTGCGGCCATCCACGCATACGGGTGACTCGGAGGCGCTGTGGGTGATCTGGTTTGAGATCGTAAGGACCCCGTCGAAGCCCTGGTTGCGTGCGATGTCGAGGTATCTCCCGACCTGCTCGTCCTTCAGGGTGGCAGAGCCGGTCTTGACCTCGACCAGACAGGTCCAGCGTTTCCCGCCCCGCTCGCACACGATCGCGCCGTCGGGAATGTCTGTCTTGCCGTCCGCGTTCTTGAAGCGAACCTCGGCAAAGGTGTCGATGCCGGGCGACCTCGGCGCACCCAACTCGCCGAGTAGAGCGTGTCCGAACTCGGGTACACCGTGCATGACGGCGAGCAGACAAGAGGTCGCGCGCTTCTCCTGTTCCTCCTGGCTGCGTGTGCCGTAAGTTGGGATCAGGCGAGCATGCAGCCAGCGTTCAGCTCCCGGGCCAGCCTGTCCCCCTTCGCTGGCAATTGCCATAGCGGAAACTTATCGAGAATGCTCTCAGGCTGGAGCGTCAAGCAGCCACTCGACCGGCCGCTCAAAGCGCGTGGGCTCGTCGTCGAATGACGAGTCCGGGTCGATCTCGACGCGCACGATGCGCCGGCCGCCAGCGCCGATGTTGCCACGATCCTCGATGACGCGAGCACGCTTGATCTCGCGGCCCATGCGGACACCGACGATCGAGCCGACCTTGGGAACTCCGCGACGTTGCCTTCGATGTGCGCTCGTGGGAGTCATGTGCTCACCAACGGTATCACCAGGGCCTTCCGCCAACGATCGACTCCATGTGGCGGGCGAGAACCTTGTCGAACGTCACCGCCAGCCGGTTGCAGCACGACCGAAAGGCGCGTGCCTCGTCCAGGACGAGGCTGGTAGCGCCCGCGAGCACATCCTGCTGGTGTCGCGTGAAGTCAAAATCTTGATGGGCGATCGCGTTGCGCCAGATGTTCAGTCGCTCCAGCCGCCTCGACCGCATCGCAGTGCGAGCGTCGATTTGATTTGCGGCGTCCCAGATGTCGAGGTCGAAGCTCTTGAAGTCCGCGCCGATGCTGCCCGGACTGGCATTGCCTCGGTCGAGTTGGCGGTTCCGGGTCAGGGCGGTCAGCGCGATGTCGGCGATGGCCGAGCTGTTCATCGCGCCGGATACGCCTGCCGAGTGGATCGCGTTCGCGATCACATCGACGCACTCGCTGTGCAGGTCTCGACAGAAGCCCTGGAACTGCGATGCGATCGCCACGGCATACGCGTGGTTGAGCTGTCGCGTCGCATAGCGTCTCCCCGGACCTGTGCCACCCACGGCACCGTGCGCCAAGTCCAGCTCGTCGAGCTGGCCGCTACGAGTTCCTTGCCACGCCTGGAGAGCGAACGACGACATGACCGTGACGCTACCGGCGAGCACCGACGTTGCAAGCACACAAAGTGCTCATTTGCAGGTCTTTCTTAGGGGTGAGCGACGGGACTCGAACCCGCGGCCACCGGGACCACAACCCGGAGCTCTACCAGCTGAGCTACGCCCACCAAGCGAAGGGTTGGAGTCTAGCTGCTGCATCGCGCCCCCTCGCGCCCCACCGTGTGGACGATGAGCGGATCGCCGAGCAGCACATCCTCGCGGGCTGGGGCGAGGCCTGAGCGGTGCATTCTGGCGTTGGCACTGTTGGCTTATCCAGCTCGGGCACCGAGGATGCCCGGCGTGCGTGCAGGGGCCAGCCCGGAGAGAATAGCCGAACAGATGCGCATGTTCGGGCAGAACATGCGTGCGGCGCGCAAGCGCACGAGCCGGGCGCAGGACAAGCTGGGGCTGGACAAGAAGATGGTCAGCTACCTGGAGCTGGGCGAGCGCTCTCCGCGCCTGGTGACGATCCTGAGCGTGGCGAGGGCGCTCGGAGTGGCGCCGCAGGCGCTGCTGAAGGGCATCGGCGCCGATGGCGGGCCGGTGGAGCTGCCGCCGCCGCGGCCCGACCTGCAATGGCCCGCGGCGAGGTTCGGAGCCAACGTGCGCTGGCTGCGCGGGCGCGAGGGCGTCTCGCAGATGGACCTGGGCGGCGAAGCGAACATCCATCGCGTGGCGATCGGCGCGATCGAGCGCGGTGAGCGCAGTCCAAAGCTGCATACGATCCTGAAGTTGGCGTGGACGCTGGAGGTGCCCGCGGCCCTGCTGCTGCACGGCGTGCAGAACGATCGTGGGCCAGGCGGCGCGGACGGCGCCCATGACGATCGTGGGCCAGGCGGCGCGGACGGCGCCCGCAACGATCACGGGCCGGCCGGCGCGGACGGCGCCGGCTGATGGCGCACGCGCTCGCGCAGGTCCGCATAGCGCAGCGCCTCATACGCGATCAGCAGCGCGAGCAGCGCCGCGAGGATCCCCAGCGTGGCCAGCGCCGGCAGCGTGACCCCCAGCGGCAGCAGCGCCACGAGCACGATCGCGCACAGCAGCCGGCGCACGCTGAGCGTGTGGACGTTGCGCAGGCGAAAGCCGACGTGGGCCAGGAGGTAGAGCGCGGCGCCCCCCAGCAGGGCGATGGCCGGCACGAGCTTCAGCGGCTCCTCGACGTGGAGGAGCGTCGCCTTCATGCCCACGGCGAGCAGCGCGATCCCGGCCACCATCAGGAAGTGCAGGTAGGAGTAGGAGTCGCGCGCCATCTCGTTGCGCTCGCGCCCCTCGGCCGCCTGTGAGAGGCGCCACTCGGCGACGATCGCGGTGACGTCGAAGTAGACCCACCACAGCGCGGCGGCCACCACCACGCCGAGCACCGCCGCGAGCACGACCCCCGCATCGAGGCTGGGCCTGGCGCCGACGCCCAGCGCCACGATCGACTCGCCCAGCGCGATGATGACGATCAGCCCGTGGCGCTCGGCGAAGTGCCCGGGAACCAGGTGCCAGCCATCCGCTCCGAACAGATAGGGGCCGCCCGCGTCGAGCACCAGCGCGAGCCCCCACAGGCCGAGCTGCGCGCCGCCGTGGGCGAAGGCCGCGATCAGGAGCAGCCCGACGCTGACCGCGGTGCTCCCGGCCAGCCCGATGACAGAGCGCCGCAGCGCAGGATCGCCGCGGCTGGCGAGCAGGAAGAGCACGATGTGCGCGCCGCGCACGGCGGCATAGGCGCAGGCGAACAGCAGCGCGTCGGCGCCGAAGGCGCCCGGCACGCACAGCGCGGCGATCAGGAACGCGGCCATGGCCGCGAACATCGCCAGGCGCACCACCCCCTCCTCGGGGTCCACGACGCTGGTGAGCCAGGCGTAGCCCACCCACGACCACCACAGCATCCCCAGCACGAGCACCCCCTTGAGGAGCCCCTCCCAGGAGGGGTCGCGCACGATCAGCGTGGTGCACTGTGTGAGCGCCAGCACGAAGACGAGGTCGAAGAACAGCTCCAGCGGCGTCACGCGCTCGTCCTGGCGCAGCGTGGCGTTGACGCGCGGGGTCCGTGCGGGAGCGGCGATGCTCACCCCCTCATCTTGACGAATGCGCGGCGCCCGTCCCAGGCGCAGCGCATCCAGGCGCTGCTGGCCCGCCTCAGGCCAGCTCTTCGGAGACCGTGCGGAAGACGGCCAGCTGCTGCGCGAGCGCTTCGCCGCCGTAGGCGGTGATCACGCCGACGCCGTCGACCACCGAGGCCGCCCTGACGACCAGCCTGCGGAAGTCGGCGCCGGCCTCGATCTGATCCAGCTTTTCGCGCTCGCCGCGAATCAGGATGAACCCGGCCAGGTCGCCGCCGTGGGGGCTGAGCAGAATCGGCTCGAAGCTTTCGATCTTGCCTTCCTGCTGGAGCCTGCCGTAGTACTCGATGGTTTCCTGAAAGACCTCGAGGCTCTTCAGCTCGCGCCCGCGCACGATCTGGCCCCAGCCAAGGAACAATGCATCGCCAGCCATGTCTGAATCCTTCCTGTTGGAATTAGGAGGGAATGAGACTACTCCCCGAGGACGGGGAGCGGAGGGCCGCCGCCGCGCTGCGCCGCGTCCCCCGCGAAGGCCCGCGCCGGGGCCTCGCCCCACAGCTGCTCCAGGCGGTAGTACTCGCGCGTGGCGGGGGTGAAGATGTGCACGACGACGTCGAGGTAGTCCATCAGGATCCAGGAGGCCCTCGCGACGCCTTCGACCCGTCGCGGCAGCAGCGCGTGCTCGTGCTTGAGGCCCTCGTGGATGCCGTCGTGGATGGCCTTGGTCTGGCGCTCGGTGTTGCCCGAGCAGATGACGAACCAGTCGGTGTAGCCCACCACCCCGCGCAGGTCGATCTCGACGATCTCCAGGGCCTTCTTGTCCGAGGCGCAGCGGCAGACGGCGTCGGCGAGGCGATCGGAGGTCATGGTGCGGGCGCTCCGCCGGGTTGGCCGCTCGGATGCCGGTAGAGCCGCTGCTCGGCGATGTAGGCCGCGACCGCGGGACCCACGAGCTCCCGCACGGGCTCCCCCTGCGCCACGCGCTCGCGCACCATCGAGGAGGAGATGTCGATCGCGGGCATCTCCAGGAAGTCCACGCGCGCGCCCAGGGTCCCCAGCACCGCGAGCACCTCCTCGCGCCCATCCCCGGCGCGCTCGGCGACGGCGATGTCGGCCAGCTCCAGCAGCTCGCCCGGCCGGCGCCAGGCGGGCAGCGTGCGGGCCATGTCCGAGCCGAGGATCAACGTCAGCCGCGGGGCGGGGTCGCGGGCATCCGCATCGACATCGGCATCGGCACGAGCATGAAGGGCAAGGAGGGTATCCACCGTGTACGACGCCCCGCCCCGCTCGACCTCCAGCGCGCAGGCATCGAGTCCCTCATGGCCCTCGACGGCAAGCCGGCACATGCGCAGCCGCTGCAGGGGCCCGGGATCGTGTTGGGAGGGCTTGTGCGGCGGCGTGTGCGAGGGCATCAGGAGCACCCGCTCCAGCCCCAGCTGCGCGAGCGCGTGCGAGGCGACGGCGAGGTGCCCGAGGTGCGGCGGGTTGAAGCTGCCGCCGAGCACGCCCAGGCGCCGCGGCATCGAGCGGGAGGCCACCGGCTCAGGCGCGGACGTGTCCGTCGCCCTCGATGAGGTACTTGAAGGCGCACAGCTCGCGCAGCCCGATCGGCCCGCGCGCGTGGAGCTTCTGCGTGGAGTTGCCGATCTCGGCGCCCATCCCGAACTCGCCCCCGTCGGTGAAGCGCGTGGAGGCGTTGACGTACACGCAGGCCGCATCGACCCCGAGCTGGAAGGCGCGCGCGGAGGCGGTGTCGCTGGTGAGGATCGCCTCGGAGTGCCCCGAGCCGTGGCGGGCGATGTGCGCGATGGCCTCGTCGACCGAATCGACCACCCCCATGGCGAGCGTGAGGCCCAGGTACTCCGTGTCCCAGTCCTCCTCGCCGACTGGCCGCACGCCGGCGTCGATCTCGTTCATGTCGTAGGCATCGGGTTCGTCGGATTCGGCGAGGGTCTCCGCCATCCCGGCGACCATGCGCAGCGTGTACTCATCCCCCCGCACCTCCACTCCGGCCTCGACGAGCGCGGCGATGGCGGGAGGCATGAATTCGGGTGCGGCCTGGCGGTGCACGAGCACGGTCTCGACGGCGTTGCAGACCCCGGGGCGCTGCGTCTTGGCGTTGAGCACGATCGCCACGGCCTCGTCGATGTCGGCGAACTCATCGACGTAGATGTGGCAGTTGCCCGAGGCCGCATAGATGACGGGCACGGTGGCGACGGCCTTCAGAGCGGCCTTCAGCCCCTCCCCCCCGCGCGGGACGATCAGATCCACGGTCTCCGTCTGCGTGGAGAGCTCGGCCAGCTCCTCGCGCCCTCCGCCCGACACGAGCGCGATGCACCCTTCGGGCAGCCCCGCCCCCGCGGCCGCCTCGGAGGCGACGGAGGCGAGCACGGCGTTGGAGTGCGCGGCCGCAGAGGACCCCCGCAGGACGATGGCGTTGCCCGACTTCAGGCACAGCGCGGCGGCGTCGATGGTGACGTTGGGCCGCGCCTCGTAGACGACCGCGACGACCCCCAGCGGCACGCGCACGCGGCGCACGTCGAGCCCGTTGGGCAGGCGCCACCCGTCGATCACCTCCCCGACCGGATCGGGCAGAGCCACGATCCGATCCACCGCCCCCGCGATGGCGGCGATGCGCTCCCCATCCAGCAGCAGGCGGTCGAGCAGCGCCGCGTCCAGCCCGCTCTCGCGCCCCGCCTCCATGTCCAGCGCGTTGGCCCGCAGGATCTCCGGCGTGCGCTCGATCAGCGCGGCCGCGATCGCCCGCAGCGCGGCGTCCTTGGACGCGGTATCCAGCACCGCGAGCCGCCGCGAGGCAACGCGCGCCGCAAGGCACTGCTCGGCGATGGACGAGACGGCGGTGGCCATGGCCCTACAGGGTACGACAGCACAGCGTGATGGTCACAAGGCGGCAAGGTCAGTGGCGAGAGCAGCAAGCAGTCGCGCCTCGTTGGCCTCGCGGACCAGATGAGCAAGGGTGTCGATCATAGTCGCCCCATCCTCCTGCGCAAGCCGGCGCAGAATATCGCGGGTTTCCGGCCGCACCTTGATGCCTACTGTCTGAGACACACTTAAATGATGCCTCACAGCGCGGCGGCAGGTCGTCTTAAAGCATCACCAGGCGATCGCGGTGGATGGCCTCCTCAGTGGCGTGCGGAAGCTGCTCGAGGACCGCTGCGGACTGCAACCCCTTCACCCGCCGCAGCTCGGCCGAGGAGTAGTTGACGATCCCCTTGGCGAGGACCAAACCGGCCCCCCCCTCCTCCTCCCCCGACTGCGCGACCTCGACGGCGTCGCCCGCGTCGAAGTCGCCGGCCACGGAGACGATGCCCACCGGCAGAAGGCTCGTGTGCCGCTCGCGCAGCGCCCGCACCGCCCCCTGATCCACCACGAGCGTGCCGAGCGTGGGCTTGGCGTAGCGCAGCCAGAGCTTGAACGCGGAGTGACCGGAGTGGCGCGGGTGAAAACGAGTGCCGGCGGCGCGCCCGGCGAGCACCTCCTCGAGCGCGAGCGGATCGAGCCCGTTGCAGACCACGGTGGCGATCCCCGCGGCCGTGGCCATGTCCGCGGCGAGGACCTTGGAGCGCATCCCCCCCGAGCCCAGCGGCGACGTGCTCACCCCGATCTCAAGCTCGCGCAGGGCCTCGAAGTCGTGCACCTCGCGCACGAGCGAAGCGCCAGGATCCAGGCGCGGGTCGGCGCTGTGCAGGCCGTCGATGTCGGTGAGCAGCACGAGCAGGTCGGCACCGACGAGCAATGCGACGTGCGCCGCTAGGAAGTCGTTGTCGCCGAAGGAGATCTCGTCGGTGGCCGTGGTGTCGTTCTCGTTGACGACGGCGACGACGCGCCACTCCAGCAGCTTGGCGAGCGTGTGGCGCGCGTTGAGATACCCCGTCCTCGCGGACAAATCGCCGATCGTGAGGAGCACCTGCGCGCTGCGCACCCCCCGCGGACCCAGAAGCTCGTCGTAGGCCCGATACAGCCCCCCCTGCCCGACGGCGGAGGCGGCCTGAAGCTCGGGAATGAGCGCGGGCCGCGCGGGCAGCCCCATCAGGCGCACCCCCCGCGCGATGGCCCCGGAGGAGACGAGCACCACCTCCTCCCCGCGCGCGCAAAGCCCCCCCACTGCATCGGCGATGCGCGCGAGCACGTCGGCGCGCAACTCCCCGCGCTCGTCGGCGACGATGCTTGAACCGAGCTTGATCACAACCCGCGTCATGCGAGATGCAGCGTAGATGCTGGAGGGTTTTTTTGAGAGGGGCCGCAGGAGCGGCCCCGGATGGCCGGTTTGTGGCGTGGCCTGACGGCGTGTGTCAGCCCGCCTGCGCGGGCGTGGCCTCGGCGCGGATGGTGCGCTCGACCTCCAGCCCCTTCCCGGTGAGCCGCCAGGCGTTGGCTTCCCCCCGGCTGTGCCCGGCGCCGGTGTTCTCGATGAGGCCGAGCGAGGTGAGGCGCTGGAGCAGCTTGGAGATCTGCCCCTGGTCGGCGATGCCGGCGGCCTCCCCCACGTGCCGGTTGGAGGCGCCGGGAGTGGTGGCGATCGCGATCAACACCCTGACCGTACGGTAGGTGAGGCGCATGTCAAGATCCCTGAGCGGGTCCCCGTGCGGACGCGGGGGCCGCGGGCGCCCCTTGGGCCTCGGTCGCGCGAGCTCGCGGTTGGCCGCGGCGGCGCCCTGGTAGGGCAGCACGATCATGTTCATGAGCGGAGCGAGCAGATCGACCATCGCCTGCCCCCGCGGCTGCACGAGGCGCGCGTGGATGACGGCGAGCACGGCCCCGACGACCCCCTCCGCCGTGAGCGGAGCGTTCGCCGCGGCAGCGGCGCCCCTGCGCGCGCCCTGAGATCCCTCGCCGCCCTCATCCACGGCGGCGATGAGCGCGTCCACGATCCGCCGGCGGCGCTCCAGCGCGGTGGGTCCGGCGCCGAGCGAGTGCACGACGCAGAGCGCCCCCATGCTGGGCTCTTCATCCAGGAACCCCAGCAGCGCGGAGAGCCCCGCGCGCATGCGCTCGCGCCACGGGGCGGGCCGCTGGTACTCCGGCAGCACCGCGGCGGCGGCGAGGGCGAGAGCGTGGTCAAACGCGGCCAGGAAGCACTCCTCGCGGTCGGCGAAGAGTTCGTAGAAGGTGCGCCGCGAGACCCCCGCGCGCGAGACGACGGTCGCCACCGTCGCGGCCGGCAGCCCCAGGTCCGTGACGACCTCGGCCATCGCGCTGAGGATCCGCGCGCGCTGGATCCCGTCCACCTTGTCGCGCGAGAGCGAGTCGCGCCCGGGCCGCAGGCGCGCCAGGGCGAGCGCCGCCGCGTCCGTATCCGGACCGCCAGGGCGCTTGCGCGCCCTGGGCCTGGTGTCGCGCGGTGGCATCAGAACAGCCACTCCTACTTCTTCCCGCCCTTCCTATGGGCCTTTGTTTTCTTCTTCTTGGGTTTGGGACACCCCGTGACGGCGATCTTGACGTTCTGGTTGAGCTGCGCGCCGTTCTGGCCGGCGATCGTGAAGGGCATCGCGAGCGACGTCCCGCAGAGGCTCCCCTTGGCCTTGGCGGGGAGAACCGCGGTAAGGCCGGAGTGCGGACCCTCGGGGAGGCTCAGCTGGAAGCTTGAGATCGGCGCGTCGGGGACGGTCGCGAAGTCGCTCGTGGTGATGCCGTGCTTGATGTTCACGCTGCCGACGAGGTCGAGCGTGACGCCTTCGTCCTGGAAGACGAGGTCGACATCGGGGAACGCCGCGCCACCGTGAGAGACGAGGTACGCGGGACCCGTCGCCGGGGCCGTGAGGATCGGCGTGCTGGCCGTACCGACCCCGATGTCCGAGCCCGCCGGACACGACGCGGGGTTCGCTGCGAACGTCGCTTCCGGGCAGGCCTGCTGGATCGTCGTCAGGCGCGCGGGGAGCTGCTTGGGGAGCACCACCCCCACACTACGGATGTTCGCCTGCGCACCCTTGGGGAACGTGGTCCTCACCGTCAGGCTCGCACCATCGTGCTTGCTCGTCTTCGCCTGCGTCGAGACGGTGAACACCGGGTGAAACGGCAGGCCCTGGCAGTTGGCGGCCTGGAAGCGTGAAGAGACGTTCGCGCTCGCGCCCTGGGCGCTCGTGAGCGACCCATCCACCGCGAGGGGTTCGCAACTGGTGGGGTTGAACATGAACCCGGAGCGGTCGATCGTGACGTT
>Ga0116217_10004093_pt1 | contig 13053 bp, 9 predicted proteins | sample Sb_taG_6_FD_89697 | JGI IMG/M metagenome (GOLD analysis project Ga0116217, IMG submission 89697) | Peat soil microbial communities from Weissenstadt, Germany - Sb_50d_4_PS metaG | ecosystem: Environmental > Terrestrial > Soil > Wetlands > Peat | place: Germany: Weissenstadt | collected 2010-09-21 | reverse complement strand
TGATGGAGCCAGCGGCGCCTTTATTGCTCCTTTCTTACAGCCGGAACTCTTTTGGGACTTTCGTGTGAAGAGGGTCAAATCGATCAACACCTCAGGACATAAATACGGCCTGGTCTATCCAGGCGTCGGATGGATCATCTGGCGCGACCAGAACGCGTTAGCGGAAGATCTTGTGTTCAAAGTGAACTACCTGGGTGGAGAGATGGATACGTTTGCGCTGAACTTTTCGCGTCCGGGCAGCCAGATTGTCGCCCAGTATTATAACTTCCTCCGTTTGGGGAAGGATGGCTATCGGCGTATCCAGCAGGCCTGCCAGGATGTAGCGGTCTACCTCTCTGGAGAGATAGCGAAACTGGGACCATTCGAGCTTTTGTCTGAGGGGCGTGATATCCCGGTCTTCGCGTTCAAACTCAAGAGACCCGCCAATTTTACCGTCTTCGATCTCTCGGAGCGGTTGCGAGATCGGGGCTGGATTCTCCCAGCCTATACCTTCCCGGAAAACCTTGAAGACTTAGCAGTGTTGCGTGTCGTGGTGAGAGACGGATTCAGCCAGGATATGGCCAATATGTTACTGGGTGATGTGCGCCGTCACCTGGAGTTCTTTGCATCGCAACCTGGGTACAAACCAAAACTTACAGGTGGAGGCGACAGTCATGGCATTGCCCCCCGTAAAAAGAAAACAACAAGCGAAGCATCCATCAATCGTTAGTCCGTAGCAATGGCTACGAATATATAAGTGGGTAACGCTAAGTAGCAGGTGGTAAGGAGCTTTCAGGGTACTTTACTCCCTGCTACTTCGTTCATAACGTCATAAATGAAAGGAACAAGTCATGTCAGACAAAAAACGTGTGTTAGTCCTGCAACATATCCATGATGATCCTGCTGGCCGCGTAGGCGCCATCCTGGATGAATATGAAACCTTCTACCATCTTATTCACATCGGGAGAGATCAGCTTCCTGATCCTACCAGGTACGACGCAATTGTGGTTCTTGGCGGAGCAGCGCATCTCTACGATGCGCACAGATATCCCTATACCGTCCACGAGGAAGCCTACCTGCATCAAGCGATCAAGCAAGGCGTTCCATACCTGGGCATGTGTCTGGGTGGACAATTGCTCGCGAAAGCGTTTGGTGCCGAAGTGAAGAAATTGCCGAAATATCATATTGGCTTTTTAGAGATCCATTTTGATGAAGAGGGCAAGAACGATCCGCTCTTCCAGGGCTTTGAGACCTACCAGTTGGCGTTTCAATGGCATGCGGATTGCTTCGAGCAGCCAGAAGGGGCAATTTCACTGGCCCGTCATACTGAAGGCTTTAACCAGGCTTTTCGCTATGGTGAGCGCGCGTATGGATTGCAGTATCACTGCGAACTCACCGAAGATTTGATCGATCTCTGGTTACATGAGCCTGGGATGAAAAAAGAGTTTATCGAGAGGTACGGTCTGGATACATATGAGAAGACTGAACGGGATGCTGTGGATCTCTACCCAACGTATGCTCAGCACTCGACCATGATGCTGAAAAACTTTTTCAAGCTGAGTGAAGTGATCTAACTTCCCTGGTGACATTCCTTACCAGAGAGGCGAGAAAGGTGAGGAGAGATCGGGTGGGCCTCTCTGGTCGCTTGCTGTTCCTCAATGACGATGAAGTCGAGCTAGAAGTGGTCGGGCACATGCATGTACCCAGTCCTTTGTATGAACCGATACAAGACGTAATCAAGCGTGCTTCTCCACGTTTGATCCTCTTTTCGTGCCCAAAAGAATATGGCGTGGACATGAAGTCTCACCATGAGGATGGGAATATTCATGCTTCGGTCTATTCCTATCCTATCCGTGGGGCTGCTTTTACGGACCCCAAGAACGAAGAGGCGCCCTCACTGCTTCTCCTACCTGAAACCCCGGCTATGAAAGAAACGTTCAAAGCACTCAAAAGTGTATACAGCTACTATGGGATACCGGCACCAGGAGTCGTGTGGGGACCTGACCCTGTTGAAGCAGGAGAGAGATTTGGAGTCTTTGATGAAGCTGTTGCACACCAACCCGAAGTCATCCAACACATTCTCTCGGCTACCCTCAACAGGCGAACCAGGTATGCTCTGATATCGCATGCGTATACTCCGGAAACCGAGCAGGTACGTCTCGCTTTAGAACAGGCCGGTATGCATGTTGTCCCCGTCTTTGGCCCGAAAGACTATGGTCATAAGACTGCTCATGATCGAAGCGGATCTGCTGATTTTGCAGAGAAATATGGGCTACCTTATCCCTTCTCACGCGTAGGATATACCTTGCCTCAGATTCATACAGCCTATGAAGAAGTTGCTTCTCGCACCGAAAATCCCCACGTCTTTGTCAAAGCGGCCATTACAGGAGGAGGATATTTGATCAACGAGGTCACCAGCGTTGAAGAGGCTCTCACCGCGGTACGCGCATGGGATGCTGAAGGCATCCGTGAACCTGTCTACGGCGGTGAGATGATCGCTGTCGAATTGCAAGGAAGCATTCCTGGGATTGTGGCTGTCTGCTCGTGGCAAGACGCCCATGGTTCGATTACTACTCCCTTACGAAAAGGTATTCAAGCAACAAAAGGACCTGCATACTGCATCCAATATCTCGATGGCACAGCAAGTGCTGGAAATGGCTATAAAGTCACCTTACCCATCCCTGAACATGAACTGGCCCGAACGGAGCGGTTCATTGCCATCTACCAGCAACGCTATATGGCTGCATTACAGCAAGAACCGGCATACGATCCGACCGATACAGGAAGTACGGATTTTGCGATCGTCGATCTCCACGAAATGAGTGCAAAACAGGCAAAACTGCTGTTAAAAGGGATGTGGCACGTTGCAATGGCTCTTGATGCCCGTTATGCGCCGGTCGGCATTGAACGCAATGGCAAACGGGTCTCCGATGCTGTCCCTCCCATAGCGTTTGCGGAAATAACCGGTTTGTTAGCTAACGATTATCCGCTTGCAGCATTCAAAATCGAAGGCATTGCCGCAGATCCTTCAGCTATCATAGAGTTGCTGATGAAAGAAAAGCTGATGCTTGATCCAAAGGATGGCCAACGAGGGATAGCACCTCTTGCACTCATTTATGACCCGCACAAACATATCCATTACGGCTATGGTATTGTCGGCGCAGAACACGAAGCAGACCTGTTCCGATCGAGAGATCATGTGCTGGAAAGGCTGGAAAAAGCTGGTTTCTTCTCTACGAGTAGCTAATGGATGGTATCCTCGCCAAACCACCATCCTACGCCCTGGCTGCAATTTTTGTGATCTTCACCCAGATGAGTGGAGTATCCGCAATAGCAGGTCTCGATCATTTTTTTCAACAGATACGGTATTGAATGTCAAGGGGTAATCAGCTGGAGTTTCTCGATGCTGAGAACCAGACTCCTATCAGAAAAACATGATACGAATGATGTCTTGTAACAGTATGGAAGAGAAGCAAAGTCCAATGCAAAGTTGCTGGCTAACAGATCATGTAAGAAGGATTGAGAACTAATACTATACAATCCAACCCCCCGTCAAAAACTGGAGTAGCATGAAGGAGAGCACGGCTCCTGAGAGTGTGAGGTAGTAGAGGTTGAACTGCTGCTTTTTGCCGATTGCTGCCAGCACGATGAAGGCGGGGAAAATCTCCAACATATAACGAGGCACTGACGCCAGCGGAAAACCTCCTGCAAGAGGAAAAAGTAGGCTGAAGAGATAGGTGATAGTAGCGTAGAGAGCATATGCCCAGCGGTCTCGAGAAAATTTCCAGGGTCCGACAAAGCAGAGAAATACCAGGATAAGCATCAATAAACCTGCACTCAGATCAATCACATTATGTATCGAGTCGAAGCTCAGGATAGCATGTCGAATAATTGCCACGAAAGAGTCGATCAATCCATGCCACGGGCCATGCAACTCGTGGTGCCAAACTGCTTGTGAGTGCGAAAAAGCCAGCAGGTCATGAAACTGGAAATAACAATAGAGGGTGAAGATACCAAGGCCTGCAGGAATAATTATGCTGCTGATGATATCGAAACGAATCGTTTTTATCTTAAAGTCATGCTGACGTAGATATTCATAGAAGAAAGGCACAAGCAAGAGAAGCCCTGCCGAGCGGGTCAGGCTGGCCAGAAAACCGAACATGCCAGCAAGCCACCAGTGACCATGACGCATGTGGTAGAAGCTGAGTAAAGCAAGGCAAAGAAAAAGCGACTCGTTATAGGCTGCGGCAAAGAAAAAGGCGGTAGGGAACACAGAGAGATAGAGCACCGTGCGATATGCCTGCTCGGAATCAAAATCTTCCTGCACGAGGCGGAAGAGAACAACAAGCATAACTAAACCAGCCAGGTTTGCAACGATCAGGCCAGCAACAAATGGGTCGTGGGTAAGGAAGGCTAGACTTCTTTCAAGCAGAGGGAAGAGAGGGAAAAAGGCCGTTCTCCATGCAGCATCATAACCATAGGTAGCTATGTGTGTAAAATGTCCGCTATCCCAGCGATACCATGAATGCCACAATGAAGAGAGCGGAAGAGCTTTCGGCGAGAAATTAGGGAAAGAGAATAAGGTTGCAAGGTAGGTCAGGATGAGAAAAGCCAGGTGTATAGCGAGATAGATAGGCAGGACCTGCTTAAATGCTTTATACCATTTTAGCCAGGGAAATGGTCTGGGAGCTTGCCTGGTTTGTGTTGGGGAGATGACAACCTCAACATGATCGGAATCGGCAATGGATTGTGTGGCAGAAACGCCGTTGGGATGGGCGCCTTGTGTCTGTGTAAGGGCGGGTATTTCATTTTCGTTGTAATCAGCGGACGACCCCATATGTGCTCCTAATCTGAGTTCTCTCACTTTTCTTGTAGGACGTTCTCATTTAGAACGAGGTAACGATTTAGGGGTGTTATCCTATGGCTAGTATTAGGCAAAGCAAAGTGAGTAGTAGTTGGAGCACAGGGTCTGTGAGTAATCCTTGCACCCCTTGCGCATGCCAGAGCAAAAACTATAAAACTATACTTCCCTGTATAGATACGTTATAATCCACCTAAAACAGAACTGAGGGAAGTTCTAGAAAAGGTTTCAAAAGGACATGAGGATATTGAGGAATGTGCAGGCAAGGTACGTTGTTATATTCAGCCTGGTGCTGATTGGTAGTATTGCGCTGACCGTGTTCGTATATCGCATAACTCTCTTGCCGCAGCCAATAAAGACGAGCCAGGCTCGGTTAACTCCTACCTCACTTGCAGGGGACACTCCTACAGTGATCCCAACACCGACATCGCCAACACCGACATCGACTCTCACACCTGTACTGAATCCGAGCACGGTGCTAGGGATAAGTGGTAGCCCTCCCTCCTTGTATCCAGGCATTTATTGGACACGGGTTGGCTACAAAACGTGTGGTTCTGATTTAGCCGGCGATAAATTGAAGACCGCTATCCAAAACAATCATATTCAAGGCGTCCATGTCCTGCTCTTGATCTGTCAACGGCCCGGTGCGCACCTGCTGGATATGCAACCACTACAAGATATCGCTCAAGCAGGTGCGGACGCTATCGAGTGTGGCAACGAGCAGATGAAGCACAATCCGTACCCGACGTATGTCTCACCCGCGGACTTTGCCCGCTTCTTTGATCTGTGTGAACGCACCGTTCACGCGGTGAGTCCCGGCATCCCGGTGTTACTAGGCTCGCTAGATCCCCATGTAGGAGGAGTGGACATCGGACCGCTGTATGACCAGGTGAGCTATCTGGATGAGATGCAGTCGGCGATGAATAGCACCGTGCACCCAGGAGGGCACTGGAGCTGGCGTGCCCAGAGCCTGGGTCTGATCGATAGCTGGCACAATGGCTATCCCAGTCAGTACGTCAATAGTCTGCAGGCCCTATTCGAGTTCTGGTCGAAGCAGTTTGGGGTTGATTTGAATAGCGGAGGGTTAGGTAAACATATGTGGGTAGTAGAAGGCACTGGTTGCTATGAAGGGTGCGGCATTAATCCTAATAGTTCATATGAAGTAGCGGTCTCCCATGTCTTAACACTTATCACCGATGTCCAGACGGCGCTGCAATATAAAGTACCTTTCTTTTATTTTAGTGGCAAAGACTTCTACTTCACAGTGGCTGGAAATATTGCGCCATTTGGTATTCTCGATGTAAATGGTCATCCCAAGCCGATCCGCCAGGATCTTTCGATGGGAGCGCGTTCCCTGACGATGTCCTGCTCTCATAAGCAGACTGTTGTAGTTGATCAGGAGCAATTGTTGGTGAAACTCTACCAGGGTTGCAGTCTTCCAGGTAACTATCTCAGTACACTGACAAGTTAAGGAAGGCAAATCAAAATTGTGCTGCTCATTCTCATACAACAATCAAGATGACATGCATCAACTATGAAGTGAGAGGAAGCCCGCCCTTTCCAATCTTTCTATCACTTGATCCTTCGATCGGAACAGGTCTGCTTCGTCTACTGCACCGACGAGAGCATAGCCAAACTGGATATTTTTTTGAAGGTCATAATAGAATGCAAGAGGAGCTATTCCACTTTGGCCCTCCTTCGGATCAAGCATCAGCTTTTCTTTCAGTAGCAGTTCCAGGATAGCTGAAGGATTTGCAGCAATGCCTTCGATTTTGAATGCGGCAAGTGGACAATCGCCAGCTACCAAACCGGCTATTTCCGCAAACGCTATGGGAGGGACAGCATCGGAGACTCGTTTGCCATTGCGTTCAATGCCGACCGGCACATAACGGGCATCAAGGGCTTTTGCGACATGCCACATCTCTTTTAACATAAGTTTTGCCTGTTTTTCGCTCACTTCGTGGAGATCGACGATCGCAAAATCCGTGCTGCCTGTATCATTCGGATTATAGTCAGGCTCTTGCTGTAATGCAGTCATATAGCGTTGCTGGTACATGGCAATAAACGTCTCCGTTCGTGCCAGTTCATGTTCAGGGATGGGTAAAGTGACTTTATAGCCATTTCCAGCATGTGCTGTGCCATCAAGGTATTGGATGCAGTAGGCGGGTCCTTTTGTTGCTTGAATACCTTTTCGTAATGGAGTGGTGATAGAACCGTGGGCGTCTTGCCATGAGCAGTCAGCTACCATCGCGGGAATGCTTCCTTGCAGTTCGACAGCAATCGTCTCTCCATCGTAGACAGGTTCCCTGACACCCCACCTATCCCATGTGCGTACCGTGGTGAGAGCCTCTTCAACGCTTGTGACCTGGTTGATCAAATATCCTCCTCCAGCAATGGCTGCTTTGACAAAGACGTGGGGATTTTCGGTCCTTAAAGCGACCTCTTCATAGGCTGCATGTATTTGGGACAGCGTATATCCTACACGTGAGAAGGGATAGGGTAACCCATATTTCTCTGCAAAATCAGCAGACCCGCTTCTATCATGAGCGTTTTTACGACCATAGTCCTTTGGGCCAAATACTGGGATGGCATGCATACCGGCCTGTTCTAAAGCGAGGCATACCTGCTCGGTTTCTGGAGTATATGCATGCGATATAAGAGCGTACCTGGTACGCCTATCTGGGGTAAGCGAGAGAATGTGTTGGATAACTTCGGGTTGGTGTGCAACAGCTTCATCAAAGACGCCAAATTTCTCTCCTGCTTCAACAGGATCAGGTCCCCACACGACTTCTGGTGCTGGTATCTCATAAAAGCTGAACACACGCTGGAGTGCTTTGAATGTTTCTTTCATAGCCGCGGTTTCAGGTAGAATAAGAAGTGAGGGCGCCTCTTCGTTCTTGGGGTCCGTAAAAGCAGCTCCACGGATGGGATACGAATAAAGCGAGGGGTGGATATTCCCATCATATTGAGATTTTACATCCACGCCATATTCCTTTGGGCAAGAAAAGAGGATCAAACGTGGAGAAGCACTCTCGATTACTTCTTGTATCGGTTTGTACAGGGGAATAGGTGTTTGCATGTGACTAACCATTTCTATTGCAGGAGCAGGAGATACCCATCTCCAGACCCTATATCAGTTCATCACTTCCTTCGATGAGCAGAACACTTCGACTATCTTACAACACACAGTATAGCACGGAAAAATCACATATCCCTCACACAGCACGATTCCTACGACACGGAATGGTCACAAGCAAGGTTACTACTTGAACCTGTAGAACCATTCAATATGCACAAAAAGTCGAGTAGCATGAGGCTATGATGTACAATCATTGTACATTGCTACTGATATTAAGCAACGAGGCGGGAGAAGAAGAGAAAGTTTTCCATAGCCTGGCACTGGACCTCAATCTTCAGCGAATACCTTAGTGAGGGAAATGATTGTCCTACCATTGTATCCGATCATAATGGACAAACAGATCGTGAGCCATTAGAGAGGTTGTGCCTGGTTTTCGTGATGCCATTGTAATACTTAAGAAGAATACTTATAAATGAAGGCTATGGGTGAATAAGCTTATTGCTGTTCATAGAAGTAACATAGAAGTAGCAAAGAACAAGGTAGGAGTCTCACGTTCATGTGGAGCATTCAAAGGGTTAGCTTCAAGCCGTTATGCTTGCTGGTTTCGCTTGCAGCGCTGTTGACCTTTATGCTTGCCGCTTGCGGAGGAACTGGATCGGGGATCAGTTCTACGCCCACGCCGATACCCACAAGCGTGCAGGGATATGGCACTGTTCATGGGTGCCCGAGTGACGCCGTCGTGACGTCTGCACCCTCTGCTGCCAATGTGACGATCACGTTGTCTGATGCGAATGCTGCTGTGACAGCGCACGTTGGGGAGGTGCTTGAAATCCAATTGCCCTTTGGACTCAGGTGGACAGGTCCCACGATCTCAGGAGGTGGACTGCGCGTACACACACCTGCTGGGTATGCATCGACAGCTCTGGGAATGTGTATCTGGAGCTTCAACACTTTGAGTGCAGGAACGACACATCTCACCTTTTTCGCCATGGCCATCTGTCAGAACGGGCAGTTTTGTCCACAGTATATCTTAGCTCTCCCTTTTACAAAAAGCCGAGCGCAAAAGCCCCTGTGATTGATCCGGGGGATGAAGCGCCGTTCCTTTTGGGGAGGGGAGGGGAAAATACCAGGCCGCTTGACAGAGGGGAGCCTGGACTGCTATGATTGGAAGAGATGTTCTACTCTCCAGAAAAGCGAGAGGCTGATGGGCACCAAAGCACGTGGGAAGCAAAAGTCCCCCAAAAAGAAGACGCCGACGTTTCTGCTCGAACTGCCCCTGGTCGTCGAGGCAGGGCAGGCCGCACGCCAGCGTGCGCACCTGGAAGCCGGGCGGCAGTTCTACAACGCCGTGCTCTCCGCGGGGCAGCGCCGCCTGCGCCAGATGCGAGCCGACCCCGCCTGGCGGGAGGCCCGTGCTATCCCCCGGAAACACACCCAGGAGCGCAAAGCAGCCTTCGCGGCGCTGCGGGAGCGCTACGGCTTTTCCGAGTACGCCTTCCATGAACTGGCGAAAGCACTGCGGGTCTCGTGGTTGGCCGAGCATCTGGAGGCCGTGCTGGCCCAGACGCTCGCCACCCGCGCCTACCGCGCGCTCAATCGGGTGTGTGTGGGCCAGGCGCGTCGCGTGCGCTTCAAGAGTCGTGGCCGCGGGCTCGGAAGCATCGAGAATAAGCGCAACGACACCGGACTGCGCTTTGTGCTGGAGACGTCAGAGGACGGACGACAGCTTGGCTACCTGCTGTGGCACGACGACCGACTGCCCGCGCTCATCGACCTGGACGACCCGGTGGTCAGCCACGCTTTGGCGCACCCGGTCAAGTACGCTAGGCTGGTGCGCCGCCCAGCCTCCAGCCCACGCGCACAGGGTGCCGACCGAGAGGGGGAGCGCTACGCCGTACAACTGGTGCTCTCCGGCGTGCCGTTGCAGAAGCCCAAACACGTGGCGGGCACTGACACGGTCGGCCTGGACCTGGGACCGTCCAGCATTGCCATTGTGCCGCAGCAAGGTGAGGCCCGGCTCGGGCCGCTGTGTGCGGAACTGCGTCCCGATGCGCGAGCTACCCGCCGGATGCAACGGCAGATGGAGCGGCAGCGGCGTGCCGCCAATCCGGAGCACTATGACGAGCGGGGTCGGCCCAGGAAGCGGGGCAAAGGCGCCAAAGGCTGGAAGCAGAGCCATGGATACCAGGTCAGCAGGCGATGCCTCGCGGCCCGCGAGCGCAGGCTGGCGGCTCACCGCAAGAGTCTACATGGCCGACTGGCTCACCAGATCGCGGCCGTGGGCCACACCATCATCACCGAGAAGCTCTCCTATAAAGGCTGGCAGAAACGCTATGGCAAGAGCGTGGGACTTCGCGCCCCAGGGATGTTGATAACACACCTCAAACGCACCGTTGCAAGTACGGGCGGCACCCTGCACGAGGTCCCTACACGTTCCACGAAACTGTCCCAATGGTGTCATGGCTGCGACACGTTCGTCCCCAAGCCGCTCTCCCAGCGTTGGCATCAGTGCCCGTGCGGCATCGGGCCGGTGCAGCGTGACCTGTACTCCGCGTTTCTAGCTGCCTATCTCGATCCAGCAGATCCCATTCCCTCGTGTGCCCAGTATGTTGTTCCCTGGGAAGGTGCGGAGGCGCGCCTGAAGGCAGCACACGAGCAAGTTATCCAACGCGCGAAAGAGGGGCAGGTGCTGCCCCGAAGCATGGGCATTACCTATGCCGGAGCGCGTCTGCCCAAAAGTCCGAGCGAAGCCACACAAGAGCTGCTGTTCCTCTCGCGTGAGAGGGAAGGTAGAAGCGTGGAAGCGCCGCCCAGAACCCCCCGTGCTTCAGCCGGGGGAGTCTTCAGAATTGTGGTGAAATGATCTCGTCCCTGTGACTGTCTGATCTCGAATATGTCCTCTATCACATGGCATGATGCCAACGGAAACGGAATATGAAAGTATGACTGAAGTGATTCTTGCACTCAATGCAGGCTCGACCAGCCTCAAATTCTCACTCTTCGCCACCACGAGGGAGTCGGACTCGCTTTCTTTGCTCTACCGGGGAGGGATTGAAGGTCTTGGCAGCGAAGCGCACTTCCTTGTCTATGATGCCAGGGGCCAGCGGCAGGAAGACGAACAGTTTACCATCAAAGCGGCGATCAGCCATGAAGATGCACTGAACGTTTTACTGAAGTGGATTGAACGTCATGAGGCTGGGCTGAAGCTGATTGCTGCTGGTCACCGGGTCGTCCACGGTGGAACGCTGTTTTCGGCACCCGTGCTGGTTGATGCGTCGGTCTACACCTACCTGGAGCAATTGGTACCGTTGGCACCGTTACATCAGCCGCATAACCTGACTGCGATTCGTGCTATCGCCAAGATCAAGCCTCATATCCCACAAGTCGCCTGCTTTGATACCGCCTTTCACCACACGCAACCCTCCGTTGCCCAGGCCTTTGCTTTGCCGCGCGATGTGACGTCTCTCGGTGTGAAGCGCTACGGCTTTCATGGGCTTTCCTATGAATACATCGCCTCCGTTCTGCCCTCCTACGTGGGTGAAAGTGCTGATGGGCGTGTCGTGATGGCCCACCTGGGCGGCGGAGCCAGCATGTGCGCACTGCGTGGCCGTCGCAGCGTTGGCACCTCGATGGGGTTTACCGCCCTCGATGGCTTGCCGATGGGTACGCGCTGTGGGGCGCTTGACCCCGGCGTTGTCCTCTACCTCTTGAGCGAACAGCGCATGACTCTCTCTGACGTGACTGACTTGCTCTATCACCGTTCAGGTCTGCTGGGTGTTTCCGGCGAGAGCAGCGAGATGCACGAACTGCTGGCAAGTGATTCCCCGTATGCAGCCGAGGCCATCGACCTGTTCGTATACCGTATCAGGCGCGAGCTGGGATCACTGGTTGCTGTCTTAGGAGGCCTGGACGTACTGGTCTTCACGGGCGGCATTGGGGAGCATGCTGTACCCGTTCGAGCACGGATCTGCCAGGATGCGCAGTGGCTAGGAGTGCGGCTGGATGAGGAAACCAATCGCACAGGCGGTCCAAAGATCAGCGCCGGAGACAGCGCCGTCGCAGTATGGGTGATTCCGACAGACGAAGATATGATGATCACACGTCATACCTATGACGTTCTCAACTCAGTTGGGAAGAACAACACACGCGGATAGCCACTGTCCTAACTGCATAGCTGACTCATCGAGCAGCACGGAAGGGTGAAAAGACATCTTTTCCGCTCACGGTGGCGAATGGCGGCTTGTCGAGCCAGCATTGAGGATGGGCATCATCCTGGGCATGGTCTGGCTTCCTGGTTGCTCTGCGCCATCAATACCGCGAGCGCACAGGAGGCTTTGTGTACCAGAGGGCTATCAGCGCGGCTGGTGAGAATGATAGGTACCCGTGCGCCCAGCACGATACCTGCTGCCTGCGCCTCAGCCAGATACTCTAATTGCTTCGCCAACATATTGCCCGATTCCAAATCAGGCACGATCAGAATATCGGCCTGACCTTCGACCAGGGAGACGATGCCTTTCGTACGGGCAGCCTCCGGCGATACTGCAGTATCAAAGGCCAACGGGCCATCTACTATGCCCCCAGTGATTTGCCCACGCTCGGCCATCTTGCAGAGCGCTGCCGCTTCCAGGGTAGAATGGATCTTGGGATTCACGGTTTCAATGGCGGAAAGGATGGCAACCTTGGGGACTTCAATGCCCAGGACATGTGCCAGATCGATAGCATTTTGCACGATGTCCCGCTTGGCATCCAAATCGGGGTAGATATTGATGGCGGTGTCAGTCAGGAACAGCGGGCGCGGATAGGTCGGCACATCCTCCACGAAGATATGGCTCATACGGCGCGCTGTGGAGAGACCAATTCCCGGAGCAAGCACGGCCTGCATGAGTTCATCGGTATGCAGGCTGCCTTTCATGAGTGCATCGACCTGACCAGCGCGTGCCAGGGCTACCGCTTGCTCAGCGGCAGCATGACTGTGCTCCGTCGCGATCAATCTATATGGCGAGAGATCCACGTGCAGCGCGGCTGCGACTGCCTGAATCTTCTTCTCAGGGCCAACCAGAATGGGAATAATCAGGTCGGCCTCGGCTGCTTCAATTGCCCCGAGCAAGGCATTCTCATCCACCGGATGAACGAC
>Ga0116217_10004092_pt1 | contig 13054 bp, 15 predicted proteins | sample Sb_taG_6_FD_89697 | JGI IMG/M metagenome (GOLD analysis project Ga0116217, IMG submission 89697) | Peat soil microbial communities from Weissenstadt, Germany - Sb_50d_4_PS metaG | ecosystem: Environmental > Terrestrial > Soil > Wetlands > Peat | place: Germany: Weissenstadt | collected 2010-09-21 | reverse complement strand
GTGCCGGGGTCGTGTCGGACAACCCCTGCCCGGGCCGGCCACGGCGACTCCAGGGAAGCCACCGCGACGCACCACGGACCACCTCGGTTCGGATCCTCGTACCCACTCCGGTCGCGCCCCCCTCGCGGGGTTCGCTCCCTTCCCTCGATCCCGCCTTGCAGCGTTCTCTCGGCTTCCCCCCGTTCGGCCTTGCGGCTTCCCTTCGGGCTTCCCTCGCTCGTGCCTTTCGGCGCTCGCTTGAGGTTCGGTGGGCTCTCGTCTCCGAACTGGAGACAGGTTGCGCCTCGCGTCACGCAAGGTCAATAAGCATTCGCGAAATCCAGATGTTCTCCCCATCTTTCTTCACGTCATCCCCAAGCGGCACCGCCGCCATCCCCAGTTCTTCCCCATAGCGAGCATGTCGCGGAGCCGTCATGTCGCCGCCGCCATCGGCATCGCGGCCTGCCTGGCGGCGGTGGCGATCACCGTGCCGGGCGTCGTCGGATTCCACGGGCCCCTACCTGGCGGCACCACTCGAGGTCAGCGGGCCGGGCTGAGCCCCCGGTGACACCACGTAACGCCGAAGGTCGCCGATGCCTGGGGTGAGATGACCTCGACCGACGCGGGCGTCACGTGGTGGGGGTGGTTGGAGAGGTCCTCGAGGTCGTCTTGGTGGTCGGCGCAGCGGGCCGGGACGCCACTCCGCAGACGACGAAGGGCCTCATGCTCATCGCGATGCCAGGGCTCAGCGGAGCGGTGACGATCCCAACGGTCTCCCAGGTGCTCGCGTTGAGCGGGATCGACACGCGGAGTCCGACGTTACGGTCGTTCACGACGCCGAGGGCGGAGACCTGCGCGCTCCCGCTCATGAGAATTTTCCCGATGGGGCAGGCCGTCATGGCCACGAGAACGGTGCCGACGGGGGGGTTCGGCGCCGACGTCAGCGGCGGCCCGGCCACAACCGACGCGGACGCAATGGTGCCGGCGGGCCCCGACGGACCGGGAGGTCCGGTCGCTCCGCTCGGGCCGGGGACTCCTTGGGGTCCCTGCGCGCCGGTTGCACCAGTGGGGCCGACCGCTCCCCGGGGCCCCGACGTCTTGGCCGGCATCTTCGCCACGGCGTAGATGCCGACTCCGAGTCCGGCGAGCCCCACCACGAGGGCCGCGACGACGAGCGGTACGGCCCACCCCGGCGTGGGCCGGGTTGGCCCGGCACTTGCAGTTGCCTCAGATCCCGATTCGGGACTCGACAAGGGTCACGCCTTTCGTCTCGGCCACGGGGGCACGATGCACCGGCGAGCTCCCCTTGCCGATGCTATCCGCAGGACCTTCGGAGCCTGGGTCACCGATTCCCGGCCCGTAAGCTCCGTCCCATGCAGCTGAGCCGGGAGTGCGCGCGGGTGCTGGGCTCGCTGGTGGAGAAGGGGCTCACGACGCCCCAGCAGTACCCGCTCACGATCAACGCCCTCGTGGCCGCCTGCAACCAGACGTCGAACAGGGAGCCGGTCGTCAGCTACGACGAGCAGCTCGTGCTGTCGGCCCTCGACGAGCTCAAGGGGATGCGACTGGTCCGCTTCGTCCTGCCCTCGCACGGCCGCTCCGTCGTCCGCTACCGCCAGGTGCTCGACGAGGCACTCGGGCTCGACTCCCGGCAGTGCGCCATCCTGGCCGTGCTCATGTTGCGCGGGGCGCAGACGGTGGGTGAGCTGCGCACCCGGACCGATCGGATGTCACGATTCGACGGGCTCGACGAGGTGGAACACGAGCTGGACCTCCTGGCCTCGCGAGACGAGCCTCTCACCAGGAACGTCGGCCGCCGGCCGGGGCAGAAGGAGGAGAGGTGGGCGAGTCCCCTCGTGAGCTCCGAGGGCCGTGGTGCGGCTGACGACGCCGAACCCGGGGTCTCGCCACGCTCGCCCGCGGAGGATGAAGGCACCGGATACGTGGGAGACGACCGTCCGCCGCTGAATGCCCGGGTGGACGACCTGCGATCGGAGCTGACGGACCTCAGATCCGAAGTCGCCCAGCTCCGGCACGAGCTGGAGGAACTGCGGGAGAGCCTCGGGGGCTGACTCGCTCAGAGCGCCGCAGGGCAGGCGCCAGACGACTTGATCTCGTAGATGGACGAGCTCGGTGGTGACGGGTACGTGCCGCTGTTGAGCCCGAAGACGACGTCGTTCGGAGCCTTCCAGAAGTCGGTGCCGGTCTGGGTGAGCCGGTAGGTGCGCTTCAATTCCGCGAACGTGCTGCCCAGGGTGATCCCCTTGGCGGTCTGCAACCTCGGGGCGATGGCCGAGGCGGACGGCGATGGCGAACCCGAGCCGTCGACCCAGTAGCGGTACCCGCTGAAGCGGCCGTGCCGGAACTGGACGATCAGGTCGTGCCACGCCACCTCGGTGTACCCACCGACGCAGCCGGCATCGGGGTGCCCCGTCGGAGCCCCCAGCCTCGCCGAGACGGCCTTCGTCACGGAGCGAGCCGACGAGCCGAAGCGGACGACGCCGAGACCGTGGCCGCGCAGCACGATCGGGGTCTCCGCGGTCGAGCTTGCGGCGGCAGCTGTGGGGGCGGCGGCCGCCAACACCAGCAGGCAGGCGACGAGAACCCCGACCATCGGGCGACGCCGCCGCCGCGGCCCGAGTCTCACCTCGTGGCCCAGCTCACAGCGGCGTGACGTAGGCACCCGAGATCCCGCCGTCGACGAGGAACGTCGACGCCGTGATGAACGACGAGTCGTCCGAGGCGAGGAAGGCTGCCGCGGCGGCGATCTCCGAGGCCTCCCCGAAGCGACCCATGGGGATGTGCACGAGGCGCCGGGCGGCCCGCTCGGGATCCTTGGCAAAGAGCTCCCGCAGCAGCGGTGTGTTGACCGGGCCGGGGCACAGCGCGTTGACGCGCACGCCCTGGCGGGCGAACTGCACGCCCAGCTCGCGCGACATGGCCAGCACGCCTCCTTTGGAGGCGGTGTAGCTGACCTGGCTCGTCGCCGCGCCCATGACGGCGACGAACGACGCCGTGTTGATGATCGACCCCTTGCCGCGCGCCAGCAGGTGCGGCAGCGCGTGCTTGCAGCAGAGGTAGACGGATGTCAGGTTGACCCGCTGCACCCGCTCCCAGGCGTCCATCCCGGTGTCGAGGATGGAGTCGTCGTCGGGCGGGCTGATGCCCGCGTTGTTGCAGCAGACGTCGATCCCCCCAAGGCGCCCGGCCACGTCCGCGTAGAGGGCCTCGACCTCGGAGGGCGACGTCACGTCGGTGCGGACGAAGATCCCGTCGACCGCTGCCGCCACCTCGCCCCCGGCGGCTTCGTCGAGGTCGACGACGGCCACCCTGGCCCCCTCGGCGGCGAAGCGCTCGCACATGGCGCGGCCGATTCCACTCGCACCGCCGGTGACGACAGCCACGCGGTCGACCAGGCGGCGGGCGTAGGCGGCGGTCTCGCTCATGTCTCTCCTTGCTGAGTCGATGGGTGGCGGGCGCGCTCGGTCTGCGCCCGCTTAGTCCGAGCTGATGAAGACGTTCTTGACGTCGCAGAACGCGTCGAGGGCGTCGGGGCCGAGCTCCCGGCCGATCCCGGACTGCTTGACCCCACCGAAGGGCGTCCAGTAGCGCACCGACGAGTGCGAGTTCACCGACAGCGTCCCCGTCTCGACCGCCCGCGCCACGCGCAGCGCCCGCCCGACATCGCGTGTCCACAGCGAGCCCGAGAGCCCGTACGGGGTGTCGTTGGCCAGGCGGACGGCGTCCGCCTCGTCCTCGAAGGGGATGACGGCCACCACCGGCCCGAAGATCTCCTCGGTCGCGGCGCGGTCCTTCGGGTCGACCGGCGCCAACACGGTGGGGGCGAACCAGTTCCCCGGGCCGTCGGGGCACGAGCCGCGCAGCGCCACCGGGGCGTCCTCGGGCACGAAGGAGGACACGGTGGCCAGGTGGGCCTCGGAGATCAGCGGGCCCATCTCGGTCACCTCGAGCGTCGGGTCGCCCACGACGACGCCCGCGACGGCCGGCTCGAGGAGCGCCATGAAGCGCTCGTAGACGGAGTGCTGGACGAGGATGCGCGAGCGCGCGCAGCAGTCCTGGCCGGCGTTGTCGAACACCCCGTAGGGGGCCCGGGCGGCCGCCAGCTCGAGGTCGGCATCGGCGAAGACGATGTTGGCGCTCTTGCCGCCCAGCTCCAGGGTGACCCGCTTGATCTGCTGGGCGCAGCCCGCCATGACGGCGCGCCCCACTTCCGTGGAGCCCGTGAAGCACACCTTGCGCACGGCAGGGTGGGCCACGAAGCGCTGGCCGACCACGCTGCCCTTGCCGGGCAGGATCTGCAGGACCCCTTCGGGCAGGCCGGCCTGGAGCGCCAGCTGGCCGATCCGCAGCGCGCTGAGCGGGGTCAGCTCGGCCGGCTTGACCACGACGGTGTTGCCGGCGGCCAGCGCAGGCGCGAACCCCCAGCCGGCGATCGCCATGGGGAAGTTCCAGGGCACGATGACGCCCACGACGCCCAGCGGCTCGTGGAACGTGACGTCGAGGCCGCCCGGGACCGGGATCTGCCGGCCGCTCTGGCGCTCGGGCGCGGCGGCGAAGTACTCGAGCACGTCCCGCACGTTGCCGGCCTCCCAGCGCGCGTTGGTGATCACGTGACCCGCGTTGAGCACCTCGAGCGCGGCAAGTTCGTCACGGTTGGCGTCCACCTCGGCGGCGAAGCGCCGGAGCAGGCGGGCCCGGTCGCCCGGGGCGATGGCCCGCCAGTGCCCGAACGCAGCGGCAGCCAGCTCAATGGCCGCGTCGACCTGTTCCCCGGTCATCCCCTCGACCGTCGTGATCACCTCTCCGGTGGCTGGGTTGCGGACGTCCACGGACTGATCTTTGCCGATGGTGGCCCGGGCCCCCAACCGGTGGCCCGGCCGGGCGGACGGCGCGCCGGTACAGTGCGGGACCGTGCCCGAGTCCCCATCCCCGTCTCCGGTCCAATTCAACCTGGCCAAGGTCTTCGACACGCTCGTCGAGTCCCTGGCCGACCGGGAGTGCATCGTGTGGAGGGACCGGCGCCTCACCTACGGCGACGTGGCCGAGCGCTCGCGCCGGCTGGCCGCCTACCTCCACGGGCGGGGCCTGCGCCTGCACCGCGAGCGCTCCGAGCTCCAGGGCCACGAGTCGGGGCAGGACCATGTCGCCCTGGCGCTCTACAACGGCAACGAGTACCTGGAGGGGATGCTGGGCTCGTACCGGGCCCGGATCGCCCCGTTCAACGTCAACTACCGCTACGTCGGCGAGGAGCTGCGCTACCTGCTCAACGACGCCCGGCCGCGGGCGCTGATCCTGCACTCCTCGCTGGCCCCCACCCTCGCCGACGTGCTGCCCACACTGGACTCGCCCCCCGACGTGCTGCTCCAGGTGGGCGACGAATCGGGCCACACCCTCCTCCCCGGGGCGGAGTGGTACGAGGAGGCACTGGCCGCATCCTCGCCCGACGGAGCGCCGGTCGAACCCTCCCCCGACGACCTGTACATCCTCTACACGGGGGGCACCACGGGCATGCCCAAGGGCGTGCTGTGGCGCCAGCACGACATCTTCATGGCCGCCATGGGCGGGCGGAAGGTGGGCACATGGGAGATCGTCACCAGCTACGAGGGCATCACCGAGCGGCTGGCCGAGAGCTTCCCGCTCAAGCTGATGCTGCTGCCGCCCCTCATGCACGGCGCGGCGCAGTGGGCGGCCTTCATGCTGATGGCCCAGGGGGCGACGATCGTCTTCCCCGACGACACGCGGCGCGTCGACCCCGACGACGTCTGGTCCACCGTCGAGCGTGAGGGGGCCAACACCATGAGCGTCGTCGGCGACGCCGTGCTGCGCCCGCTGCTGCTCCAGCTCGACAAGAAGAGCTACGACCTCTCCTCGTTCTTCGCCGTGGGCAACGGCGGCGCGCCGCTGACCGCGGCGGTGCGGGCCATGGCGCTCGAGCGCCTGCCCAATCTCGTCATCTCCGACTCGGCGGGCTCGTCGGAGACCGGGGCGCAGATGCACGTCACCTCGGTCGACGACGTCGAGGTCGGGACGTTCCTGCCCGGGCCGGGCACCGTCGTGGTGGACGAGTCACTGTCACGCGTGCTCGTGCCGGGGCACGAGGGCAACGGGTGGCTGGCCCAGACCGGGAGCGTGCCGCTGGGGTATCTCGGTGACCCGGACAAGACGGCGCGCACCTTCCCCGTGATCGACGGCGTCCGTTACTCCATCCCCGGCGACCGGGCGCGGCACCTCGCCAACGGCGAGATCCAGCTGCTCGGCCGCGACTCGGTGACGGTGAACTCAGGCGGGGAGAAGATCTTCGTGGAGGAGGTGGAGCGGGCCATCGCCGGGCACCCCGCCGTGGCCGACGTCGTCGTGACCGGCCGCCCGTCGGAGCGCTGGGGCTCCGAGGTGGTCGCCGTGGTGCAGCTGGCCGAGGGCGCATCGTCCGACCAGGCGTCCATCATCGACCACGCCTCGGCGCACATCGCCCGCTACAAGCTGCCCAAGGAGGTCGTGTTCGTGGCGAACATCCAACGCTCGCCCTCGGGCAAGGCCGACTACCGCTGGGCGGCCGAGACGGCCGTCAAGGGCACCGGGGGGGCGTAGCCACGGCGAGGGCGGCGGCAGGGGCGGGTCCTGTGATCGAGACCTCCCGGCTCATCCTACGACCGTTCACCGACGTGGACCGGGGGCCCTTCGCCGAGCTGAACGCACACCCGCTGGTGGTCGAGTCGCTGGGGTCGTCGCCGACCCGGGCCGAGAGCGGCGCCTTCGTCGACCGCATCGAGGCGGAGATGGTACGCGAGGGCTGGGGGCTGTGGGCCGTCGAGGTGGCCGGCGGCGCGCCGTTCGCGGGCATGGTCGGGTTGCACCGGGTCAACGCCGCCCTCCCCTGCGCCCCGGCCGTCGAAGTGGGCTGGCGGCTGCACCCTGACCACTGGGGGCACGGGTACGCCACCGAGGCCGCCGGCGCGTCGCTGCGCTTCGGCTTCGACGAGGCCGGGCTGGTCGAGATCGTGGCGTTCACCACGACCCTGAACACCCGCTCGCAGGCGGTCATGGAGCGGATCGGCATGGCGCGCGACCCGGGCGCCGACTTCGACCACCCCGCCCTGCCCGAGGGCAGCCCGCTCCGCCGCCACGTGCTCTACCGCGCCGCCGCGTCGCAGCCCCGCCCTACGGTGGGCCGATGAGCGACGAGCGGCGGCGCTGCGAGTGGGCGCAGAGCCCTGAGATGATCGCCTACCACGACACCGAATGGGGCGTGCCGGTGCACGACGACCCGACCCACTTCGAGTTCCTGGTGCTCGAGGGCGCGCAAGCGGGCCTGAGCTGGTCCACCATCCTCAAGCGGCGCGCCGGCTACCGCAAGGCCTTCGCCGGCTTCGACGCCACCAAGGTGGCGCGCTTCACGCCCGCCCGGGTGGAGAAGCTCCTCGCCGATCCGGGGATCATCCGCAACCGGGCCAAGGTCGAGGCGACCGTGCGCAACGCCCGGGCCTTCCTTGACGTGCAGGAGGAGTTCGGCTCCTTCGACGCCTACATCTGGGGCTTCGTCGGCGGGCAGCCCATCGTGAAGGGGTGGCGGCGGACGGGGCAGGTCCCCGCGGTCACGGCGATCTCGGAGGCGGTCTGTGCCGACCTGCGCCGGCGCGGCTTCGGCTTCGTCGGGCCCACCGTCTGCTACGCCCACCTGCAGGCGACCGGGCTGGTCAACGACCACCTGGTGAGCTGTTTCCGCTACCGGGACCTCACAGGCGCCGGCTCATGAGGACCCGCGTGCCGAAACGGCCCATCACGGGCTCCTCGGGCCGCCGGCCGTGGGCGACGAGCCAGTCGTCCACCGGCCCGATCTCGACGAAGCCCTCCGACGCGTAGAACGGCCCGTTCCACGGGACGTCGCGGTAGGTGGCCAGCGTGAGCTCCCGGTGGCCGTGGCCGGCCGCCCAGGCGCAGCCGGCCCGGAGCAGGGCCCGGCCGACGCCGCGCCGGGCGTGGTCGGGGTGGACCGAGAGCTGCTCCAGGTGGGCGCCGCCCCCGATGCGGTCGATGCGGCACAGCCCGACGGGCGGGTCGCCGGCCACCAGGACGACCAGGGCGGCGGCGTAGTCCTCCACCGAGCCCGGTTCGGGCAGTGGCCCGACACCGAGCGACTCGAACATGGTGTCGGCAGCCGCCTCGAGGCCGGGTAGCAGCGCGAGCTCGTCGGGCCGCACGGGCCGGACCGGCGGCGGGGACCCGGTGCGCTCCACGCGGCGACGGTAGCGTCTCGACCCGTGCGCGCCGCCGTCTGCCACGAGCTCGGCCCGCCGTCCGTCTTACGGGTGGAGGAACGGCCCGATCCCGAGCCCGGCCCGGGCGAGGTCGCGGTCGCCGTCGAGGCGGCCGGCGTGAACTTCGTCGACGGCCTCTTCGTGGCCGGGCAGTACCAGATGAAGCCCTCGCTCCCCTTCGTGCCGGGCAGCGAGGTGGCCGGGCACGTCGTGGCGGTCGGGCCGGACGTCACTGCGGTGGCGCTGGGCGACCGTGTGCTGGCCTCGGTGGGCCTGGGCGGCTTCGCGAGCCGCGTCGTAGTGCCGGCCGCCTCGGCCATCGCGCTGCCCGAAGGCATGGACACCGCCCGGGCGGCCACGTTCACTCAGAGCTACAGCACAAGCCTGTTCGCCCTGCGCGACCGCGCCCAGGCGGCGCCCGGCGAGACGGTGCTCGTCCTCGGGGCGGGCGGCGGCGTCGGGCTGGCCGCCATCGGCGTGGCACGGGCGCTGGGGTGCCGGGTCCTCGGGGTGGCATCGAGCGCGGACAAGCGGGAGGCGGCGCTCGCGGCCGGCGCCGAGGCAGTGGTCGATCCGGAAGCCGAGCCGCTCAAGGAGGCGGCGCGGGCCTGGGCGGGCGGCACCGGCGTCGACCTGGTCGTCGATCCCGTCGGCGGGCCGTTGGCGGAGCCCTCGCTGCGCGCCCTCGGCGACCGCGGCCGGTACCTGGTCATCGGCTTCGCTTCGGGCGACATCCCCGCCGTACCCCTGAACCAGGTCCTGCTGCGCAACCGCTCGGTCATCGGCATCGACTGGGGGATCTGGGCCATGACGCACCCGGCGGAGCAGCGCGCGCTGCTCGACGACCTGCTGGACATGGTGGCGGCGGGGACGCTCGACCCGGTCCGCCCGGCCGAGTACCCGCTCGAGGACGTGGCGGGTGCCCTCGAGGACCTGCTGGGCCGGCGCGCCGTGGGGAAGGTGGCGCTGATCCCCTGAGCCCTGTCGGGCGCTCTCGGAGCTGGCGGCCAGAGTGCCCGATGCGGCCGCCCCCGATGGGCGCGGTTCAGTCCGCGAAGGCGGGGATGACCTCGGTGCCCATGAGCTCGATCGTCTGCATGACCGACTCGTGGGAGACCTTGTAGGGGTTGACCAGGCAGAGCAGCAGGTCGACCCCGGCCGCCTCGTACTGGCGGCAGGCCTCCAGGCACTCGTCGGGCGTCCCCAGCACGCAGGCGTTGGAGTCGATCAGGTACTCGAGGTTGAGCAGGTCGAGCAGGCCGTCGTCGTCGGTCTTCTTCATGTCCGCCGCGTAGGAGTAGGAGCCGAGCTCCTCGTTGCGCTCGGCCATCCAGTCCGTCAGCGTGGCGATCTGGCGGGCGCCCGTCTTGGGGTACCACTCGAAGGACTCGCGGGCCTCGGCGATCGCCGCGTCGCGGTCCGGGGCGCACATGGCCATGGTGAAGGTCGCCGCCTGGTTGTGGACGAAGGCGCCGATGGGGGCGCTGCAGCCGGCGACGGCGGCCCGGTAGATGTCGATCTTGCGCTTCACCTCCGAGGGCGGAAGCCCGACGGCGAAGGAGCACAGGCCGAGGCCCAGGTCGCCTACCTGGGCGTGGCCCTCGTCGCTCGTGGTGGCGCCCCACAGCGGCGGGTGAGGCTTCTGCCACGGCTTGGGCTGCACGCGGCGCCGGGGCATCTGCCAGAACTCGCCGGAGAACTCGTACTCGTCGTTGGTCCAGCAGCCCACGACGTGCCCGATGGCCTCCTGCCACATCCGCCGGCTTTCGGCGGGGTCGACGCCGAAACCCTCGAGCTCGGCCCGGGTGGCCGACCGGCCGGTCCCGAGGTCGACCCGGCCGCCGGAGAGCAGGTCGAGCACCGCCACCGACTCCGCCGTGCGCACGGGGTGGTTGTAGGGCTTGGGCATGAGGCGCACGCCGTAGCCGAGGCGGATCCGCTCGGTGCGCGCCGCGATGGCCCCGTAGAGGACCTCGGGGTTCGAGCAGTGCGAGTACTCCTGCAGGAAGTGGTGCTCGACCGTCCAGAAGGCGTGCCACCCGAAGCGGTCGCCGGCGATGGCCTGCTCCAGGGTGTTGCGATAGGCCACGAGCTCGCTGTCCTGCCCCCAGGGGCGCGGGACCGGGATTTCGTAGAACAGAGCGAACTTCATGGCGTGGGCTCCCCCCGTAAGACAGTGGCCCCGGGGACGACCCGGGCTAGAACAGTGCACTGCTCCTATCAGCCCGGGTCGGCCGGGCGCAACCAAGCCGGGAGGTGCCATGCGCGGACTGCAAGGGCGGACCTACATCGTGACCGGGGCCGCCTCGGGGATCGGCCGGGCCACGGCGGCCCGGCTCCTCGAGGAGGGGGCCCGCGTCATGGGGGCCGACATCGCCGCGCCACCCGACGACGCGCCGGGCGGCGGACCCCAAGGCGAGTGGGCCTTCCGGCATACCGACGTCACCGACGAGGCCTCGGTCGCCGAGCTCGTAGAGGACGCAGTCACCTTCGGCGGCGGGGTCGACGGGCTCGTCAATGCGGCCGGCGTGGCTGGCGGGGGCCCCGTCCACATGCTCCCGGCCGAGGAGTGGGCCCGGGTGATCGGGGTCAACCTGACCGGCACCTTCCTCACCGCCAAGCACGTCTTGGCCCAGATGCTCCGCCAGCGAGTCCGCGACGACGGGCAACGCGGTTCGGTGGTGACGGTGGCCAGCATCGAGGGGCTGGAGGGGACGGCGGGCGGCAGCGCCTACAGCGCGTCGAAGGGAGGCGTCGTCCTGCTCACCAAGAACATGGCGATCGACTACGCCGGACGCGGCATCAGGGTCAACGCCATCTGCCCGGGCTTCATCGAGACGCCGATGACGGACGCCGTCTTCGGCCCCGGCATGGCGGAGGCACTCGCCGACATCGTCCGCGAGCACAAACTGGGCCACCGTATGGGCCGCCCCGAGGAGATCGCCTCGGTCGCCGCGTTCCTGCTCTCGGACGACTCGTCCTTCGTCACGGGCCACGCGCTCCCGGTCGACGGCGGCTACACGGCGGGCCGTGACCACGGCGTCACCAAGATGCTCGGGCTGTCGGGCCCCGAGCCAGCGCCGGCCTGAGCGACCGCCTCCGCTCCCCTCTTGACGACGGCATGCTGCCGGCGCAATACTTAAGTTAATGCTTAAGCAACGGCCACCGGTCGACGATGTCTTCCGGGCCCTGGGCGATCCCACCCGGCGGGACATGGTCGAGCGGTTGAGCCTGGGCCCCGCCACGGTGAGCCAGTTGGCGCAGCCCTTCGACATGACCCTCTCGGCGGTCGTGCAGCACCTCGCCGTGCTCGAGTCGAGCGGGCTGGTCCGCTCCGAGAAGGTGGGGCGGATCCGCACGTGCCGGCTCGAGCCGGTGGGCCTGGGGCTGGCGGAGGACTGGTTCGCCGGGCAGCGCGCCGCCTGGGAGCGCCGCCTCGATCGGCTGGGCGAGGTCCTCGCCGACGACGTGGCACGGGATCAGGCGCACGAGCAGGAGCAGCCACCGAGGCCAACGAAAGGACCACGACGATGACCCCATCCACGAGATCTGCCGAGCACGGCACCTTCACCGTCACTCGTACCTACCCCGCCCCGCCCGCACGGGTCTTCGCCGCCTGGTCCAGCCGGGAGGCCAAGGCCCGATGGTTCGGTGCCCCGGGCACGAGCGAGTATGCCCTCGACTTCCGCGTCGGCGGCACCGAGACCAACCGGGGCGGCCCCCCCGGGGGTCCCGTGTACTCCTACGAGGCCACCTACAAGGACATCGTCCCCGGCGAGCGACTCGTCTACGGCTACACGATGGAGGCCGGGGACAGCCTCATTTCGGTCTCGGTCGCGACGGTCGAGTTCGCGCCCGACGGTGCCGGCACCACGCTGACCCTCACCGAGCAGGGCGTCTTCCTCGACGGGGGCGACACGCGGGCCGTCCGCGAGAAGGGCACGGGCGAGCTCCTCGACTCCCTCGGTGCCGCGCTGGCATGAGCGGGGGCCAGGTCGTGGTCCACCGCGCGACGCACAAGGCAAGGACGGCGGACGACAACCCTGACGCCGCCTTCGTGTCGGGCGACATCGCCGAGGCGGTGGCGACCGGGCTGGAGGCGGCCGCCGCCACGAGGATGTCTCCCTGAACTATAATCAATACTGTTTAGAGTTCAGGGAGAGGCCACCGCCCCCGCCACCCGGACCCGAAACCGGCGGGGCACCCCGGCTCAGCCGAGCACCAGCCGGCCCCCCGTGTAGTCGAGCACGATCCAACCGAAGCGCTTGAGCTGGTCCGAGCCCAGTAGGCCCTGTATGCCGGCCAGGCTGATGGTGCCGAAGTCGGTCTCGCCGATGAGCTGGGGGTGCAGCCCCTGCCCCGGCACCGACCAGGGACCGCTGTGGACGAGCGGGACGGTGATGACCGAGCACACCGTCGACTGGCGCTGCGCCAGGTCCGTGCCCGCCAGCGACGACGCCCTGGCGACGGAGGTGGCCACGACGCTCTGCGACGACCCGGTGTCCACCACGAAGCTGCGCCTGGTGCCACCGTCGAAGCGGACCGCGACGTTGAGCGAGACGTCACCCTCGAGGGGCGTCACCGTCAGCGGCACCGTGGTCCCCTCCCCCTGCGTCAGCGCCGTCGGCGGCGGGCCCGACGGACCCGTGTACGACGTGGTCCCGCTCAGCGGCGGCCCCTCTGGACCGGGCAGCACGAGCGCGCCGGACGCGAAGTCGATGCGCACCGCGCCGAAGCGGGAGAGGACATCGGAGCCGATGAGGCCCACCGGCTCCCCCTTCCCGCCGATCTGCGGCAGC
>Ga0116217_10004085_pt1 | contig 13063 bp, 4 predicted proteins | sample Sb_taG_6_FD_89697 | JGI IMG/M metagenome (GOLD analysis project Ga0116217, IMG submission 89697) | Peat soil microbial communities from Weissenstadt, Germany - Sb_50d_4_PS metaG | ecosystem: Environmental > Terrestrial > Soil > Wetlands > Peat | place: Germany: Weissenstadt | collected 2010-09-21 | reverse complement strand
GCAAAGAACGCGGCTAGAATGGGCCACCGACAATACGAGAGGAACTATTCGGCAATCGGTGCGGAGTTTGCCTCGGCGCAAGATCGCTAGCGCACGTTTTCGATCATGCCGATATTCTCTTCCAGAACCGGCTGCGTTTGGAAGGCCAGGTGTCGCCCATCGGGGGAAACATCGAACTGATTCCCAATAGACGACCGGTGGTAACTGGGATTATAGAGTATCGGAATGCTCGCCCCTATGCGGACAAGGCCCTTACCGTTCCAACCAACCTTCCACAGAGCCCCATTCAAATCCGGTTTTCCCTCGAGTAGATAAATCTCATCGCCCGCGCCGACGGTGTACCAGATGACCCAACCGCGAAAGACCTGTCGCGGCTGGCCTTCTAAGTCGTACACCCACACCCCGGCGTTGGGCTCGTTCTCTTTGCTCGGATACACCCCGTAGGCAACCGAATGTTCGTCCTGCGACCACTGCAACCGCCCAGCGTTTTGATCAGGGAGCGTCCCCAGCGTCTGGGTCTTGCCCTCTCGAGAATCGAACGCCTCAATTTGCCCTTTGGCCCCTAGGAAGAGCATACGGCCATCGCGCCCGACCTTGGGGATGTCGATCGCGACCACCTCGGCAACGACTGGGACGCGAGCACCTTCCGTGAGCGACTGCGGCGCTCCTCCCGTTATGGGTACACTGCGAAATTCCGATTTCCCGGCAGCAGAAGACCTAGACATGTAGACCAGATGTGTGCCGTCCGGGGTCCAATCCGGAAAGATATTGATGCGCGCGTCCTGAACTAACTGCACGGCGTTTGAGCCATCGGCGTCAGCAAGCCCGATGCTTTCGTTTTCAGTCCCCTTGAAATTGGTGAAATAGGCCAAATGTTTTCCATCCGGAGAATAGGCGGGCCCGAATTGATTGCGGACCGGATCGGTGGTGAGGAGCTTCACGCTCTGTTCGCCCGGTTTTGCCTGAAGGTCTAGTTGTGCAAGAACGATATTCTCGCGGAGTGTCGAAAATACTATTCGCTTGCCATCCGGAGAAACGTCAAGTTGTGCGTCGTCGCCCTCGCCGGCAGTAATTTGCTGAAGCCCGCTGCCGTCGGCGCCAGTTTTCCAGATGTTCAGGGTTCCGCCGCGACTCGAAGCAAAGTAAATCGAGCGGCTGTCCGGCGACCAGGCGGGAGAAAGCGCCAGTTGGCCATCGTGGGTCAACAGGCGCACTTTCCCCGAATCGACATCGGCCAGCGCCAGTTCACCATAGGGACCGGCGGCCCGGTCAGCAAAAGCCAGTTGCCTCCCGTCAGGCGAAAACCGCGGCTCAGTAGCGAACCGCCCCGGCTCGGTCGACACTAATTGCCGTCCGTTCTGGCCGGACGCGCTGGCGACCCAAATTGTGCCCGTGGACCAGTTCTCGTAAGCGAGCGAGTGGCTGTCGGGGGACCAGGCTGGATCGGTCGCATTTAGAATCACCCGCCGCGGCGTTCCGCCCAATGCCGGAACTTCCCAGACGTCCCAAACGCCGGATTCATTGAGCCGCGCAAACGCGATCGTGCTACCGTCCGGTGACCAGGAAGGATGTGATTTGAGGTTGGGGTCTTGGGTGATTTGAACCAGGCTGCCGCCGCTGATCAGGCCCACATAAATGTTGCAATGACCGTCGCGGTTGGAAACAAAGGCCACCGAGCGACCGTCGGGCGAAAGCGACGGCTGCGTCTGCACGCCCGCGAAATTGGTGACCCGGCTAAAGTGCATGGAGGCAGATTGGGGCGCGTGCACCATGCGCTCCACCGCGAGGATTCCGGCGGTGAGAAATCCAAGCGCCGCCAGCGCCCAGGGCAGACCGCGACGCCACATCGGTAGCGGCGGCTTTAAGCTGCCATTTTCGACGTGGCGGATTGAACCCCTCCCTTGGTCCGCCCCGCTAAGCGTTGCTTCAATTACAATGCGCGCCTCGCCGATGGCTTGCAAACGCTGCCTGCGATCCCTGGTCAAACAACGGCAGAGGAGATGCAAGATCGACGGCGGCGTCGACGAAGGCAGCGCGTTCCAATCGGGGTCGAACTTCAGCACCGAGGCCAATACGTCCGCGGTGGTCTCGCCTGGGAAGGCGCGACGGCCGGCTAGCATCTCAAACAGCACCGCGCCAAACGACCAGATATCGGCGCGGCGGTCCACAGCGTGGCCGCGAGCCTGTTCCGGAGCCATGTAGGCCGCGGTGCCCATGATCATGCCCGCCTGCGTGGCCGGCGTCGTCAACGTGGGAGAGTTGGAGGGATCGCTGGTCGGAGCACAGTCGTCGGCCGCTTTCGCCAGGCCGAAATCCAACACCTTCACCGCGCCGTCAGGCGTGATCTTCACATTCGCCGGCTTCAAATCGCGATGCACCACGCCACGCTCGTGGGCATATTCCAGCGCATCGGCGATCTGTTTGGCAATGTGGAGGGCTTCCTCGATTGGTAGGGGCGCCTCTCGTGGGCGCCCTCCTTGTGCACGCCCAGATTGGGCAGGGACGAGGCCTGCCCCTACGCCGATTCTGTCCGCCAGCGTTGGACCCTCCACCAGCTCCATCACCAACGCGCGGGTCCCGTTTGATTCTTCCAGGCCGTAGATCGCTGCGATACTGGGATGATTCAGCGAGGCGAGCACTTGCGCCTCGCGCTGAAATCGAGCCATGCGCTCGGCGTCTTTGGCGAAGCCTTCCGGCAGGACTTTGAGCGCCACCTCGCGGTTCAGCTTCGTGTCCCGCGCGCGATACACCTCGCCCATCCCACCCGCGCCCAGCGGGGAGACAATTTCATAAGGCCCGAGTCTGGTTCCGGCCGGCAGGGTCATCGTTTTCCACTCTCAGCGGGTGCAAGCACCTCGCCGGTGAAGTTCAACTCAACACCGTCCAATTAGGCACTCTCTTAGCCAGCTCTGCACGACTATCTCGTCGTGCCCGCTGTCGCGTTGAGCACTACCGTCAACGGTTCGACATGGTCGGGCTTGACGAAGCTGTTGACGAGGAAGCGTTTTCCGTCTTTAGAGACATCGTAGGTATAAAGATCAGTATTTGAAATTGGCGCTCGTCCGTGAATCTGGAAAAGCGGTGAAGGTGACCCGGTGGAAAACGTTTCGCCGGCATTCACGGGCACCGCGGTCAGCATTCCCTTGGGGTCGACGAAGAAGATCTCCATCCCGTCACCTCGCCATCGGGGTTCGGTGCCGCCGCCCCGCGAGACCTGCCACTTTCCCTGCGCGCCCGGAAACGTGGTGACGTAGACCTCCCATTCGCCCGAGTCATTCGAAGCGTAAGCCACCCACTTGCCGTCCGGCGAAATCATCCCATTGGTATCGCTCGCCTGGCCTGTCAGAAAGGGAGTCGTTTTGCCGGAGGCGACGTCCACCAGGACCAGGTTGGAGCCGCCGGCCGCCGGTTCGTAGGTGCAAAGGACAGCCTTGTCGTCGAGAGTCCATGAGTTCGGCAGGATGTCGTCTTGTGGCCGAGTGGTGTAGACCTCCCTGGCGGCCTCGAGTCCGCTCGCGTTCTTGAGGTCAAGAATCGCGGCGTCGGCGCCTTGGAATCGATACGCGATGGTTCGCCCGTCGCGCGACCAGATTGCGGTCGCTTCCTCGGTAGGATCGAAGGTAAAGCGGGAGCCTGCGTTGTGGCTGAGGTCTTCAATCCAGACGTCAACGTTGAAGGTCTTGAAATCGGCGATGTCCACCACCACCCGATTCCCGTCGGGCGCAATCGAGGGATTCGCCATTACCGCCGGCGCGCCGATGCGTCCTAACTCTTTGCCGCTCCGGTCGTACCAGACCAATGCCGAGAGCACACCCGCCCCGGCGCCGAGGTAGACCACCGTACCGTCTCCTCCGGCGGAGAAAGTGCTGTAAGCGACCGAAGGCTCGTAGCTGACGTGGTCCGAAATCACTAAGGGCTCGCCGCTAACTTTCCCGTTGCCAGGGCTGAACAGAACGCCGACCAGGCTCGCTCTCTCATCGCGATAATAGAGCCGTCCGTTCGCGTAGGCGGCATTGGCTTCCGTAAGAACAACCAGTTTCTTCTCCTGAGCCGCGAGCGAACTGAAATAGGTCCCCTGCTTTGAGGTGTCCCCCGTTCCGAAGGACCCTGAATAAAAGAGGAAATGATTGCCGTCGGGAAGGAACTGGGGCCAGCGGTGCGAAGTCTCGCTGGAAAGATAGATTTTGTCGGTCAGCGGCGCTGCGCCGCTGCCCTCGGCGTTGACGCGCCAAACCGGGCCACCCGTGTCCGGCGTGTAGATGATCACGTCCCGGCTGCCCCAGGATCCTCCCCGGCCGTGCGACGCCGTGGCCAGCACTTGCGGCGCGCCGCCCGCGACGGCGATCTTCTGAAGCTTCCCGTCAGCGAAAAACCCGATGCTTACGTCATCCGGCGACCAGAAGGGGTAGGAAGCGCCTTCAGTTCCCTCCAGCCGGGTAGCGCCGGGCGAGCCGAGCCGCTCAAAATAGAGCATGTTTTCACCGGAGGCGTCATCGCGCCTGACCAAAGCCAGCATTCTCCCGTCGGCAGAAAGGGCCAGATTCACCGAGTCACTCTCGAGAGGAATCGCGAATTGCATCCGTCCTGCCGGGGCAGGCCGCTCCATAACCACATAAAGGGCGAATAAGCCGGCCGCCACCACGGCTGCCATCGCTGCCCAGGGCATCCATCGTCGCTGACGGGGTGCTTCGAGCGCGGGTAGATTGGGCGCAGTTCCCGATCCGGAAAGCGCTCCCAGCGCGAACGCCAGGTCCTTGGCCGATTGAAAACGAAGCTCCGGGCTCTTTTCAAGGCAATGGTCGGCGATCCGCTGAAGCGACGGCGGAACATTCTTGCCGGATGTTGAGAGCTCCGGCGGCTCCTCCTTCAGAATCGCCGCCATGGTCTCCGCCGACGTATCCCGCTGGAAGGCGCGGCAGCCGGTGAGCATTTCGTAGAGGATGGCGCCGAATGAGAAAATGTCGGAGCGGGCGTCGGTGGGTTGGGCGCGGACCTGTTCGGGCGACATATAGCCCACCGTGCCCATGACCACGCCTGGAAGGGTTTGCAGAGTGGCGGTACGCGCGCTGCCTGCTGCTCCGGCGTCTCCTTCGCTCCCGAGCAATTTGGCCAGGCCGAAGTCCAGAATCTTCACGCGGCCGTCGGCGGTGATGAAGATGTTCTCGGGTTTCAGATCGCGATGCACGATGCCCCTGTCGTGGGCTGCCGCCAGACCGTGCGCGATTTGGAGCGCGTACTCGGTGGCCTTGCGCGTTCCGAGCGGCCCCGATTCGATCCGCTCGCGAAGCGTCGCACCTTCGAGGAGTTCCTGGATTACGTAGGGCGAGCCCTGGTGCGTCCCGAAATCGTGCACCGTCACAATGTTCGGATGGTTGAGCTGACTGGCGGCGCGCGCTTCCTGTTCGAAGCGGCGCAAGCGATCAGGATCGGCCGAATACGAGGCGGGCAGGACTTTCACGGCCACGTCGCGTTCGAGACGCGTATCGCGCGCCCGATAGACTTCGCCCATTCCGCCCGCACCCAGCGGCGCGAGGATTTCGTACGGGCCCATTTTTGTGCCGGACGCCAAGGTCATTTCAAATCCTAGATGGAAGAACGAGCCTCAATTCCCCTCTTCCCTCTCCTCTGGGAGAGAGTGTGTATGGCTACTGATGGTCGTCTCGCTTCGCGGGACGAGACCGAAGCGAGGCTTGGCCCCGGGGGCCTTACTTGCTTTGCGGCGTAAACTTCCAAATGTTGGCTTTCCAGTCGTCCGTCAGCCCTATGATTCTCCCGTCCGGAGTCCAAGTCATATGGTGGAAGTCGCTAACGTAGTCGAGTGGAATGCGCGCCGACTTTCCGGCGGCGAGATCGAATATTCCAGGCGGCCAATACCACGTGGGCGCTCCCATCGGCGCCACCAGCTTCCCATTCCGGATGCTGCCGGCGTCAATGTAGTATCCCAAGTGGAAAGGGCCCACGATCTCCTGCTGTGGCCCGCCGTTCAAGGGAACGCGGACCAGACGGCTGTTGGGCGGCTCGCGCACCTCAATCACCAGGCTTTGAGTGGCGGCATCCACGGCGATTCCGTCGCCGGTGCGAATCTTGCGAGGCTCGCCGCCCGCCAGCGGCACGGCCCAGACCATACCACCCGCCAGGCAATAGAGAGTTTTCGAGTCCGGCGATGTGGCCAAGCCGGTGACCGCGCCTTGATCGAATGGCAGGCGGCGCGTAGTGCGCCCGTTGGCGAGCGCCGCCAGCGCAATCGTGTGCCGCGGCGGCGCGCCGACCATAAAGGCCAACTGATCGGAGCCCACCGGCGTCATGGGTCCTGCCGTATCTTCCGTGGTGTTGATCAGTGGAGAAGGAACCTTTCCGGGCTCGACCAAGATCAGCCGGGTGCGGGATGCAATGCGTTCCGCCCAGACCACGCGGCCGTCCGGGAGCACTGTGAAGTACTCGCCCTCGTCATGCTCGCCCACAGCAGGATTGGAGATGGCTGCAACCTTCTCCGCATGCCCGCCCTGCGCGGAAAAACGCACCAGTTCTGACCCGCGGTCGCTCTGATCGAGGTAGACGCTGCCGTCCGGACCCGTATCGAGCGCGAAGACTGGGTGGACCATCTCGAGCAGCGTGCGGGTCGGTCCGTGGCCATCCAGCGCCACCGCCGCCACACGATAGATGTTCCCTCGCATGGTCGAGATCACCGCGTCCTTGCCGTCGCGAGTAGCCGCGACAGCCGAGTTGAAACCGCTAAATTCGCCGGGATAGTCTTCCGGAAGCTGCCGCATCTTTCCAGTCGCCAGATCGACGACCCACAGATGCGCGGCGGTATCCGCCTCTGGCCCGAGTTTGGTTCCAATCACCAGAGCCTCACGGCCGCTTGGAATGGCTCGCACGTAATTAACGTCTGATAGACCGTTCACTGCCACGGGGTAGGCTTGTGATTGGCCGGTCTCCGGCCAGTAGTGGAACACTTGGTAACGGTTCTCGGGGTTGCGCCGGGCGATGAGAAGGCTTCCGTCCGGCAAGGCCTCCGGAAACTCCGCGTTCTCGACCACCAACTGTTCGTCCCCGCCCAGCGCAGGCACGGAATAGATTCCGTTGGGTTGGTCGTACCAACGATCGTAGTAAATGCGGCTCCCATCGGGAGACCACGATACCCTCGTAACCAAGCCCTTTTCGCGGATGTGAGTGAGCATGATGCGATTGCCGGAGTCGGGCTGCATCACCCAGAGTTGCATCACGTCGTCGGGGTCCTTGGCAATGAAAGCCAGTAGGTGTCCATCCGGGGAAAGGCGCGGGAAGATCGAGACCACAGACCCTCCCAGCATCACGCCGGTCCAGAAAGGCTGTACGCGCCCGCGCCATGACTGGCCGATAATCAGCGCCACCAGAGCGAGCGCTAAAATCCCGGCCAGCGCCCAGGGCAGAACGCGCCGCCCAAATAGCTGGGGCGACACCTTCGTTGTGCTGCCGGTTGGCTCCGGTGGTCCCTCGCCGACGGGCACAAGAACTTGCCCAGGGTGCAGCGAAGGGCCCGTCCCGGCGTCCGGAGCTCCGCTGAGCGTTTCCTCAATGGTGATGCGGGCTTCGCCAATGTCTCGCAGCCGCTGCTTGGGCTCTTTGATAAGGCATCGGCGCAGCAGCTTCTGAATGGCGATGGGCGTCTTGGCCGGCAGCGCGTTCCACTCCGGTTCGGCGCGCACCACCGCTGCCAGCACGTCGGTGGTGGTCTCGCCGGAGAAGGCTTGCAGGCCCGTGAGCATCTCGTAGAGCACGCACCCGAACGCCCAGATGTCCGCCCGCCGGTCTACCGCCTTTCCCTTCGCCTGCTCGGGGCTCATGTAAGCCGCCGTCCCCAGTATGATGCCCGCCTGCGTGGCCAGCCCGCTGATGGTCGGCGAGCTGGAGACATCGCCCTTGGCCTGCTCCCCTTCCAGCGCCTTGGCCAAACCGAAGTCCAGGATCTTCACCGCGCCTTCCGGCGTGAGCTTCAGGTTGGCCGGCTTGAGATCGCGATGCACAATCCCGCGCTCGTGCGCGTACTCGAGCGCTTCCGCAATCTGCCTGGCGATCGGCAAAGGGTCGAAGCTCGATAATGCAAAATCGGAACTCGGGCCGATATTCGAACTCCCATTTTGCAGTTTCGATTTTCCGGTTTCCAGCAATTCGGCCAGCGTCCGGCCTTCCACCAGTTCCATCACTAGCGCGCTCGCGCCGTTCGATTCTTCCAGGCCGTAAATCGCCGCGATATTGGGGTGATTGAGCGAGGCGAGGACTTGCGCTTCGCGCTCGAAGCGGGCCATGCGCTCAGCATTGTGCGCCATGGGCGCAGGCAGGACCTTCAGCGCCACTTCGCGGTGCAGCTTCGTATCCCGTGCGCGATACACCTCACCCATGCCGCCCGAGCCGAGCACCGAGAGGATTTCGTAAACACCTAGCTTTGCACCTGGGCTTAGAACCATTAATACCAATCATTATACACGACGACGCGAACCATGTGGCCCTACGACGAGTGTCCCCTACCTGCCTCTGCGACCCTACGGCGGCAGGCCCACACGGCGCAACAACTCTCCGAACCTCGGGTCGGAGCGCAGTGGGTCGAAGATAGGGTCGACAAGAAAATAAGCAAATCGGCGGCAATCACGCTCCTCGTAAGCCCGGTCAAGCCACTTGAAGACCTCGTCCCTCTGACCTAATCCCAGAAGCACAAAAGCGTTTGCCAAAGGCGGCACGTATCGGTGCTGAGCAAGCTCCTTGAGCTTCAACAACGCTCGGTCAGCTTCAGTCCGATAGCCGGCCAGCCCGCAGGCATATCCCCAATAACCCACCGCGTAGGGGTTGTCCTCAGAGTCGTCCACCGCCCTCCCAAACTCCTGGACGGCCTCTTCAAGTCTTCCGGTCACGGCATACACCTCGCCCAAGTCGAGACGGCTCAAAAGGAATTTGGGATCGAGTTCGAGGGAGTGGCGCAGCGCCTGCTCCGCTTCCGGAAAGTTTCGCGCCCAAAGGTGCGCCAGCCCGATTCCTGAGACCATGTGGGCAGAGGCCGGCTCAAGCTGGGCGGCGTAGATCGCTTTGTTTATTCCTTCAGTGGTGCGACCGAGTGCACACAAGGCAAGGCCGTGGAGATGACGCGCCAGCGCAGAATTTGGGTCAAGCTCGACCGCATGTTTGAAGTGCCGTTCACCCGCCGCAAGATTCCATTCGTAAAACATCTCTATCAGGCCGAGGATAATGTGGCCCAAAGGAATCGTTTCGTCTAGAGCGAGTGCCTTTTGGGCAAAGTCGAGCCCCTTAGGGAATGCGTTTCGCGGCGCGAGCAGACCGATGTATGGCGGGGCGGTAAAGCAGTTTCCGAGTGCTGCATAAGCGGGAGCGTAACTCGGGTCTTCCGCGATGGCTTGGCGCAGAAATCCCTCGGCCCGGCGGAAGCCGTCTTCGGTCCACTTATTCCAAAAATAGGTTCCTTTCAGATAGAGTGAGTAGGCGTCCGGGTTCACGGTATAGCGCTTGGCCAGCCGCTTTTCTTCCTTGGGCGTCAGCTTGACTCGCAGCTTCTCAAAGATGACCCTGGCGATTTCTTCCTGCACGTCAAAGATGTCGGCCACGTTCCGCTTGTACCGCTCTCCCCAGAGCTGCAAACCGTTCGCTACATCCATCAGCTCCGCGCCGATCACGAGCGTCTGGCCGCGTTGAAGGACCCGGCCTGTGAGGACGGCGATAGCTCCCAGCTCGCGCCCTACCTGCTGCGGGTCCTGAGTGCGCCCCTTGTATCGGAAAACCGTGCTGCGCGCCAGCACCCTCAGTCGCCCCAGTTGCGACAAACTATTGATCAGGGTCTCCGTGATCCCGTCGCTCAGGTATTCGGAGTCGGGGTCGCCGCTGGTGTTCTCAAAGGGCAACACAGCGACGCAAAGGCCCTGCGCGGCGCGCACCGCCCCCGAGTCCCTCCGAAGTTCCTGCCCGCTGACCGAATCCGCGGCGGACGCGGGAACCCGCTTCTCCTCACTCTTGGAGTCGAGTACAACTTCCCTCGCCGCAGACCCCGATGGGCCGAACGTGAGGCCGGCCTTCTGCAATCCCTGCAAAAGCTGATCCACGGCATCTTTGTCAGTCAGCCATTTCTCGATATCGTCACGGACATTATTAAGGTCGAGAAACGTCGGATTGTATTTGCGCAAAAGCTCGATGGCCGGGTGAGCCTCCTCACGGCGGCCCAGCATGCCACAAGCGGCCGCGATCATCAGTTGCGCCCAATGGAACTCCGGCATATTGATCTTCTTTGCGGTTTGCAACGCAGCTTCGTACTCGCCTTTGCGATACTGATGGTGCACGACGGTAAGGTGATACCAACCGGGATGATGGCGATTGAGCTCCATCGTTCTTTGCGCCAGCACCGCGCCCCGCTCCCATTCGCCAGAGTAGGCAATCAGGATCGCCATGAGAGCCGAAGTGATGCCGTCGCGCGGATTGAGCGACATCGCTCGCTCCGCCGTCTCGCGAAACGCGCTGAAATCGCGACTGAAGAACTGCACTTCTGCAAGTTGCTTCCAGCCCATCTGGCAGGCCGGATCAATCTTCACCGATCGCCACGCAGCCTCTCGCGCCCGCTCCATCGGTTTCTCCCGCGGATTCCACCGATCGAGATACTCCCATAGGTACACATCGGAAAGACAAGCCCAGGCAGTGGCGTGGTTGGGCTCGCGCTCGAGCGCCCGTTCCAAGCCGGCACGGAGCACGGCATGTTCCTGCGGATCGACTTGCTGCATGAAAGCGTAGTAGCGCAGCACAAGTTCAGACGCGCTCAGGTCCTCCGCATTCTTATTCCGAGTGGGGGCAGCCAAGGAGCGAACCAGAACCCCATAACCATCCGCGACCGTAGTCACAATATGGTCGGTCAGGTCGTCCTGAATCTCGAAAGTGCTGGTGTTGCTTATTTCGCGGTCATACGCCTCCGCCCAAAGCTGCGTGCCGCTTGCGGCGTCCAACAGTTGCGCACTGACGCGAACGGCGCTGCCCCGCTTGCGAACACTTCCCTCCAGCACATAACGCGCGCCCAATTCACGGCCCACGGTGCGGATGTCCGCCGCGCGGCCTCGAAAAGCCATTGCCGACTTGTGGGCAATGACCTGCAGGTACGGGAAGCGCGAAAGCCCCGACGTGACGTCCTCGGTAAGACCGTCCGCCAGGGCCTCGAGGTCCGCATCACCGCCTGGCGCCCTGAAGGGCAGCACCGCAACCCAGAAGCCCTCGTCGGGGCGGGTCGCGCCCGTATTGGGCTTAGCCACGGCCTGGGAAGCGGGGGCCGCAGCCGCAGTCGGACTGGAGACGAGCCGCGCCAGATCGCGAAACTCGTTGCCCACATCGCGCGCCGTCTGTACACGATACCGGGGATCTTTCTCCAGGCAGCGCCGGATTACGCGCGCCAGGTCGGAAGGCAGGTCGGGGCGCAGTTCGGTAACCGGGGAGGGAGTGTCGCGCAAGATGGATGAAATCAGCTCCGCGGAGGAAACTCCGTCGAACGGCCGCCGTCCCGTTGCCATTTCGTGCAGCACGACCCCCAGCGAAAAGATATCCGAACGATGGTCGAGCGCGCGTCCCGAGACCTGTTCGGGTGACATGTAGGCGGGCGTTCCCATCACCACGCCCGCTTGCGTGCAGCCTGCCGAGGTGAGCGTCGCAGCATCGGAGCTTTCGGCGCCGACGTCTTTCGCCAACCCGAAATCCAGCACCTTCACCCGGCCCTCATTCGTCACCATCACGTTGGCCGGTTTCAGGTCCCGGTGCAAAATCCCTTTCTCATGCGCCGCCGCCAGCGCCTCAGCCAGCGCGCCAGCAATCTCTACGATTCGATCCACCGGAAGGCCATTCCCCGGAATCAGGCGATCGAGCGAATGCCCCTCCACCAATTCCATGGTGAGAAAGTGGATGCCCTCGAATTCTTCCACCGAGTAGAGCGTGACCACATTGGGATGGTTGAGTGCGGCGACGGCGCGCGCCTCGCGTTGGAAGCGGGCCAACCGCTCGGGATCGCCGGCTACGTTCGGCGGCAGGACCTTGAGCGCCACTTGGCGCCCCAGCTTGGTGTCCGTGGCGCGATACACCTCCCCCATTCCGCCGGCTCCGAGTGCGGCGTTAATCCGATAGTGTGCGAGCCTTCGTCCGATCAGATCGAGCTCCCCCCGGATTGGCCAGTTAGAAGCGTCCCTGAAACTAGGTGTTCTTTATTATACACTAAGCGATCCTCCTGAGAATGTTCGCGGCGGGTGAGCCGTAAGTTGCACACGTCAAGACCCGCGCCTAAGCACGGTCCAGACCGGAGAACGGTAGTTAGCGATAACAGCCCAACTATCAAGCTGTATCTAATTACCTACATTGAATTAGGTCAGCGTGGGAACCGCCCGCCGGAGAACCCAACCCGCATAACTGCCCATCCGGGTCAGGAACGTGTGAAAAAATTGAATTTGGACCGCTTATCAACCGTGTAACTTATTGAAAATGCGTAATGCTGAAATCAGCAAAACCAATTTTTTCACATGTTCCAGTCACCACTTTTGGAACAGTCCGCGAGTCTTGGAACAGTTTTGGTACACCTGAGAGAAGTGGACTAATCGCCTAGCCGCAAGCCTCTGAATCGGAATAGCTTGAGTCGCGCAGTCTGTGATTAGAGACAAGACCCCATGCTTCTTAAGCATGCGCTCTACAGAAGCAATAAATCCCTTCTTTTCAATAAAACAAGAGCAATTTATTAACTTCTGTTGTAAAGAAGGGACATGTAGGAAATTTTGTAATCTTGAAATAACTATCTTATTTCCAATGGCTTGGAAAGCTGGCGGGGACGACGGGGCTCGAACCCGCGACCTCATGCGTGACAGGCATGCGTTCTAACCAGCTGAACTACGTCCCCACGTGCAGTTGCCAGTGCTTAGTGGCTAGAAGAAAAGCGCGTGACTAGCCACTAACCACTGAGCACGAGCCACTCTCTTTCTGGTGGGCGGTGCCCGGCTCGAACGGGCGACCTTCTGCTTGTAAGGCAGACGCTCTAACCAACTGAGCTAACCGCCCCGCCCAGTCCAAG
>Ga0116217_10004083_pt1 | contig 13066 bp, 12 predicted proteins | sample Sb_taG_6_FD_89697 | JGI IMG/M metagenome (GOLD analysis project Ga0116217, IMG submission 89697) | Peat soil microbial communities from Weissenstadt, Germany - Sb_50d_4_PS metaG | ecosystem: Environmental > Terrestrial > Soil > Wetlands > Peat | place: Germany: Weissenstadt | collected 2010-09-21 | reverse complement strand
GCCGCCGGGGAGATCGGGGAACGTGGCCGCGTACAGGGTCGGCAGCGCTCCCATCTCCGCGCTCTGGGCGAACAGCTTGTTGCCGATCGCCATGAACCAGCGCTCGTAGAAACGGTCGGTCCCTGCTGCCTGGAGGTTCGTGGCGGCGTAGCCCGGATGGGCGGCCATGCTCAGCAGCGCGCTATCCGCCTCGACCGCGCGGCGCTGGAGCTCGAAGCAGAACATCAGGTTGGCGAGCTTCGACTGGCTGTACGCGCCCCAGCGGCTGTACTTGCGCTCGCTCTGGAGGTCGTCGAAATCGATCGTGCCGCCGCGATGCATCGTGCTCGAGACCGTCACGACGCGCGGCGCCGACGCCGCCAGCAGGCGACCGAGCAGCAGTCCGGTCAGCGCGAAGTGGCCGAGGTGGTTGGTCGCGAACTGGCTCTCGAAGCCGTCCTTGGTGAGCCGGCGCGGGGCCGCCATCACGCCGGCGTTGTTGATCAGCAGGTCGACGCAATCCGGGGCGCGCTCGGCGAACGCCCCCACGGACTCGAGATCGGCGAGGTCAAGCACCGCGGGCTGAACATCGGCGCTGGGCACCGAAGACGCGATCCGCGCAGCGGCACTCTGCCCCTTCTCGGCGCTGCGGGAGGCGAGCACGACTCGGGCGCCGGCGCGCGCCAGCTCGCGCGCGGTCACGAGACCGAGACCGCTGTTGGCCCCGGTCACGATCGCCACCCGCCCACCCTGGTCGGGGATATCGCCGGCGGTCCAGTTGAGGTCAGACATCGAGCACCTTGAACTCGATCCCGGCCGCCTCCAGCCGCCGCCGGAGCACCGGCCCCATCGCGACCGCCGGCGTGAGCTGCCCCGCGCGCTCGGGGAGGTCGTCGTGCGCCAGGCACAGCGCCGACTCGGCGAGCATCTTCGAGGTCTCCGTGTAGCCGGGGTCGCCGCCGCTCACCTCGGTTCGCAACTCCGCACCGTCCCCCGTATGCGCCGCGAATCGGATGCTGAACCACGACTTCGCCCGCTGCTCCTCGGACGGTCCCTCTCCCGAGCCCTTGAGCTTCAGCAGCTGCGTGCGGACCGGCGGGATCTGCGAGAGCAGGATCAGTGCGCCGGCGCCGCCGACAAGGCCAGCCAGCACGGGCAGGCGCTTGACCGCGAGATAGTGGCTGTAGCTGAAGTCGGGCCCGTAGCGGTCGAGTGCTCGCGCTGAGCGAAGCACGGTGATCGGATCGAGCGTCGGGAGCGGGACCACCCAGCCGCCGCCGAACTCGTCGTGGTGGGGCGCTCCGGTGACGCCTCTGACCCTGCGCCCGTTCGGGGGCCCCTCGCGGCGCCGGCGCTCACGCGCCACCGCGGACGCCGACCGCATCCGGCTGAAGATCTCGATCGTCGACTGATAGGTCCCGCCGGAGAACGATCCGTTCGTGCGCATGAACCCGTCAATCGAGATCGGCATGCCCTCGGGCAGCTGCTCGACCGTGAACTGCACGCCCAGGTCGTACGGGATCGAGTCGAAGCCGCACGAGTGCACGATCCGCGCGCCGCTTCGCTCGGCCTGCTCGTGGTAGCCCAGCCACATCCGGTCGACGAACTCGGGCTCGCCGGTCAGGTCGACGTAATCGGTCCCGATGGCGGCGCACGCGGCAACCAGCGGCTCGCCGTACCGGATGTACGGGCCGACGGTCGTGATCACGACCTTGGTCGCCTCAGCCACCGCCCGAAGCGACGCCGGGTCCCCGACGTCCGCATGCAGCAGCGCCAGCTCCGCCCATCCCGGGTCGACCACCGCGAGCCGCCCGCGTACCTGCTCGAGCTTGGCCGCGTTCCGTCCGGCGAGCGCCCAGCGCGTCCCGGCCGGCGCGTGGCCCGCGAGGTACTCGGCGGTCAGCCCACCGGTGAATCCGGTGGCGCCGAACACGACGATGTCGTACGGGCGATCAGCCATCGCCCGCGATTTCGCGCGCGATCCGGAGCGCCTCGTCGAGGTCGACACCGGCCTTGGCCGCGACCCAGGCCGACGCCGGCGCGGCGACTCGTTCCGAGGAATGCGCCGCCTCGCCCGCCAGGTCGAGGATCGTCTTGAACTCCTGGGTTGTGGGCGGCTCGGTCCCGAGCCGCGCGGCAAACGCGGCCAGCCATTCGTTCGCGTTCATGGCCGTTCGGACTCTAGATGGTTGGGTCATGCCGCGACCCGCCGTGCGCATGCTCGATCGCTCGGGACGGCGGCCAATTGGTACATTTGTACCACTATGCTCGCAAGCCCTCCCAACGGCGCTCGCCCCCGGGGAGCGGCCCGCCGCGACGCGCTGCTCGATGCGGTACTGCGGGTCATCGCCGAGGTGGGGGTGGATGCCGTCACGCACCGGCGCGTCGCCGAGGTGGCGGGGCTGCCGCTCGCCTCGACGACCTACTGGTTCGAATCCAAGGAGCACCTGCTGACGGCGGCGCTCGAGCGCGCCGCCGACCGCGACGTCGCGCGCCTGCGCGCGCTCCTCGGCGACACCCCGGAGCACGCCCCCGACCCGCTCGGGCTGGCGGTCGGCGCGGTTCTCGGCCCCAGCGAGGACTCGGCTAAGGCGCCGCCGTCAGGCGCCGCCGACAATTCGACTAAGGCGCCGCCGTCAGGCGCCGCCGACAATTCGACTAAGGCGCCGCCGTCAGGCGCCGCCGACTATTCCACTTACACCAGCCGCGGCTGGCTCCTCGCGACCTACGCGCTGGTCCTCGAAGCCGCGCGCCGGCCGGCGCTGCGCGACGTGACCACGCGTTGGACCGACGCCTACTTGGAGGCACTCCCGCCGCTGCTCGCCGCGGCCGGCTCGCGGCATCCGCGGTCCGATGCGGAGCTCCTGCTCGCAGCCGCCGACGGCCTGCTCGTCGATCAGCTCGCGTCCGGCGACGCCTCGGACCTCGCTCCGCGGCTCCGGCGGCTCGCGGACGCGCTGGTGAAGGCGTGACCGCGCTCCGAACGCGCCCGTGGCGCCCCGCAGCGCGCGGGCTCGAGCCCGAGCGGCGCACGATCGTGCTGATCCGCGTGCTGCTGGGGTTCGAGTCGGTCCTGTATTCGGTCCTCACCCCGGTGCTGCCGCACTACGCGCACGCGTTCGGGGCGTCCAAGCCGGCGATCGGCGTGCTCGCCGCCTCCTACCCCGCGGGGATGCTTCCGGGCGCGCTGCTCGGCGGATGGATCGCAACCCGCGCGGGCGTGCGTCGCACCACCGTGACCGGCTTGCTGTTGTTCACCGTCGCGATCGTCGCATTCGGATTCGGATCGGACATCGTGGCGCTCGACGGCCTGCGGTTCGTCCAGGGCATCGCGTGCGGCTGCATCTGGGGCGGCGGCCTCGCCTGGGTGATTGCGATCTCGCCCCGAGAACGGCGCGGCGAGGCGCTCGGCTCGGTGTTCGCCTCGGCGATCTTCGGCACGCTGATCGGGCCACTGCTCGGCACGGTGGCGGTGGCAACCGGGACCGCGGTCGTGTTCGCGTGCGTCGGCGGCGTGTCGCTCGCGCTGACGGCGTGGACGCTTCAGCACCCGGAACCTCCTCGCGCAGCGCTCGGCGCCGGCGCGCCGCTGCGGGTGCTTGCGCGCGACCCCAGGATCCTGCTTGGCTGCTGGCTGATCCTGCTCGAGGCCTGCACGATCGGTGCGACCGGCACGCTGCTTCCGCTGCGCCTGTCCCGGTTCGGCGCCTCCGCCGTGGCGATCGGCATGACGTTCGTGCTCGCGTCGCTGCTGGCCTTGCTGGTCAACCCGGCGATCGGACGCCTCGTCGATCGGCGCGGGGTCCTGCTGCCGCTGAGCGCCGGCCTCGGCGCGACCGCGGCTCTGCTCGTGTTGCTGCCGGTGCCGCGGTCGCCGCTGCTGCTGGCGGCGCTGACCGTGCTCACGCTCGGCGGGCCGCTGACCGCCTACGGGCTGCCTGCGATCTCGATCATGACCGACGCGATCGAGCGGATCGGCGCCGCGCTCGCGTTCGGCTCGATGTTGTTCAACCTGGCGTGGGCGACCGGAGAGACGATCGGCGCACCGGCAGCGGCGACCGTCGCGCGCGCGACGAGCGATGCCGTGCCGCTCGCCGCACTGGCGGCGCTGATGCTGGTAACGCTCGTGGCCGTGCGGTTGGGGTCCGTGATCAGCTCGAGGCCGGCGCCGCGCTGGTCACGTCCAGCGGCTCGTCGCCGAGCGTCTCGTCGCGAATCTCGGCGACGCTGACGCCCAGGTCGGGCAGGACGCGCAGCGCGTCGGCCGGAAGGTCAACCTTCACGGGCGTCCCCTGGCTGTACGGCACCTCGCTCCCCTCGTTGCGCACCAGTGCCTGGAGCGCCGAGCCGGTGGCCAGGCGGACGTAGATATGCGTGGTGGAGCCGAGGAAGACGAGGCGCTCGACCATCCCCGGCACGCAGTTGACACCACCCTCCTCGTACGGATGCAGGTGGACGCGCTCGGGTCTGATCGCGACCTTGACAGCGCCGGTCGCGTCGAGCTGGCCTGCCTGTGCCTCCAGAGTGAAATCGCCCAGGCGCAGGCGGCAGGGTCCCTGCCCGTTGCCGCCGGGCTCCACTCGAGCGTCCATCAGGTTCGACACGCCCAGGAAGTCGGCCACGTAGGCATCTGCCGGCTCGTTGTAGACCTCTTCGGGCGTGCCGAGCTGGGCGATGCGTCCGTGGTTCATGACGGCCAGGCGATCGGACATCGTGAGCGCCTCTTCCTGGTCGTGGGTGACATACAGGAAGGTGATCCCCACCTGCTTCTGCAGTGCGCCCAGCTCGACCTGGAGCGTGCGGCGGAGCTTGGCGTCGAGCGCGCCCAGGGGCTCGTCCAGCAGGAGGACCGACGGGCGCGGCACCAGTGCCCGTGCCAGCGCGACGCGCTGTTGCTGGCCGCCCGAGAGCTGGTTGGGGCGTCGCTTCCCCAACCCGGACAGCTGGACCAGCTCGAGCGCCTCCGCCACCCGGCTGTCCCTCTCGGACTTGGACACAGACTTGTAGCCGGCTCCGACCATTGGGTGGCCGGCTACATGGAGGGCGCGGTCCGCACCGGCCGCGATGCCGCGCGCGCTGCCCTCGGTGCGGGCTCGCCGGCCTGAAGCCTCTCCCCCAGACCGAGGTCCCGCGCGAGCGCGCTCGATACCGCCTGGCGCGCGCGGTCCAGCGGGACCGCGCCGTCGCCGATCAGCGTCCTGATGCCGTAGCCGTCGATCAGCGCCAGCGTTCGGTCGGCGACCTCGTCGGGGTCGCACCGGCTGAACTCGCCGTCCTGCACGCCGCCGTCGATCTCGTCGCGGAACCACGAGTGCATGCGCGCGTAGAGCTCCTCGGCGACCGGCCGCAAATCGGGGTGGCGCGCTGCCCGCAGCCACAGTTCGACCCACAGCACCCAGTCCTCGGTCAAGCCGGGTGTCGTGGGCAGGCAGCCGTCGATCATCGACTGCAGGCGCTCGCCGTGCGAGGCCGTCGGCAGCTCGCCCTCACCGGCGATCCGCGCCTCGCCGGCCTGCTGGTAGGAGTAGTCGAGCGCTTCCGCGAGCAGAGCGTCACGGGTCTCGAAGTGGTAGTGGACGAGCGCGCTCGAGACCCGCGCCTCCATCGCGATCCGGGCGATCCGCACACCGTCGATGCCCTCGCGGGCGATCTGGCGCACCGCCGCGGCGAGGATCCGCTCGCGGGCGCTCGGTTTCCCCTCGCTCACGACCCAGCGGCCGGGTGGGTGGGAATCAAATCGGCGCGCACCCGGTCCGCGAACCACGCCACCGCGCTCTCGCGCCGCGACAGCGGACCGCACCGGTATCCGCGCGTCTTCAGCCCGAGCTGGACGTTCTTGACGAGGTCGATGTCCTCCTTCAGCACGAGCGTGTTCAGCCAGTTGTTGAGACGCTGCACGGCGCGCGTGCGGGGACCGCTGCCCGGCGCCCGATAGCAACCGAACACGTCGCGGGTACGGCCGACTCCGTCGGGAATGATCTGCCAGGTGTTGACCTGGTCGGGATACAGGTCGATCGTGGTGTTCGGGTAGATGAACACGTAGCGCCAGGCGTGGCGGTCCTGCTCGTCGAGGCCCGGCATCGGCGTCACCAACTGCGCGTACAAGCGCTCGAGCCGGTTGCTGCTCGGCTTCTCTCGCAGCGGCGCGTCGATCCACGCGTAGTGCTCGTGCAGGTCGGTCTCGTAGTGCTTGTAGTCGAGCATTCGCATCAGGCCGGGATGCGCGATCGGGATGTGGTAGCCCTCGAGGTAGTTCTCGACCACCACCTTCCAGTTCGCGGGCTGCGAGCCTCCCCCGGACGAGAACGGCTCGAGCGTCGGGATCCGGTAGCGCTCGAGGCGCGCGGGCAGATCGCCGACGAGGTCGGCCAGCGGCGTCGCGTCGGGATCGAGGTTGACGAACACGAACCCGCACAGCTCCTCGACCCGTGCCGGCATCAGCCCGAGCGCGGACTTGTTCAGGCGCTCGCCGAACTGGAGTGCCTCGGGAGCGCCGATCAGCGTCCCGTCGAACTTGTACGTCCAGCCGTGGTAGCGGCAGCGGATCGCCCCTTTGCACTGGCCCGACCCGCTGAGCAGGCACGACCCGCGGTGGCGGCAGACATTCCGGTACGCGCGCAGGCCGTTCGCCTCGTCGCGCAGCACCAGCACCGGCTGCGAGCCGGCGAACCCCGTCGTGTAGCTGCCCGGCCCCGGCAGTGCGGAGACGTGGCCGATCAGCTGCCAGGTCCGTTCGAAGATCCTCTCCTGCTCGACCTCGATCAGCTCCGGGTCGAGGTACAGCCTGGGCTCGAGTGCCTCGGCCGGTGGGGCTTGAACGTCGGTCACGGCTGCCATGGAATCGTCCTCGCGTCTCGTTTATTTGGTCCCCGCCCACCCCGCCCACCGCTCCCGCCACCGGGCAATGGCGGCTGGCCGGGCCCTCGACACCTGAAAACAAATCAATCCTGACTTTGTGATCAGTTGCTGTTAGTCTACCGCCCGTGGTCAAGCGCGCGCCCTGGCTGTCGGTGACGCCCGAACCCGAGCGCGAGCTTCCAGCCGCGGTCGCGACGCTGTCCTGCGGTCGCCGGGCGACCGACCGCGAGGTTGCCGACGAGGCCGAGCGGATCGAGCGATTGGTCCTGCGCGGCAGCGAGCGGCGCTGGGACAGCTACCTGCACGAAGTCGTCTCGCTGATCGATCAGCGAGCGGGCGACGCCGACCCCGACGTGGCGCAGGCCCGAGAGGTCGCGATCGTCGTGATCTCGAACCACCACAACCTGCTGCTCGCCCTCCCCGGGCGTGGAGCGCGACGAACCGAGACCGACAGGCGGCGGCTCTCCGAGCTGCTCGCCACGAGAAACGAGGAGCAAGCATGAGCACCGCCGTGATCACCACGTCCGCCGGCTTCGAGCTGACATCCGACCAGCTCGAGCTCCAGCAGCGAACGCGGACGTTCGTCGAGACGGTGCTGATGCCGCTCGAGCTCGAGGCCGAGGAGCTGGGCGGGCAGTTGCCCGAGGAGACCGTCGAGCACATCAAGCGCGAGGCGATCGCCGCGCGGCTGAACGGCGGCCGGTTCGCGCCCGAGTACGGCGGCCAGGGATGGTCGATGCTCGAGTGGTTCCTGGTCAACGAGCAGTTCGGCCGCGTCACCAACGGCCTGCACTGGCACGTGCCGAGCGCCTACAACGTGTTGCTCCAGGGGACCCCGGAGCAGGTCGAGCGCTACCTAGTGCCGGCGCTGCGCGGCGAGGGCGGCGACGCCTACGCGGTAACCGAGGCCGAGGCGGGGTCTGACCCGGGCGGGATCGCGTCGATCGCCGAGTCGACGGGCGACGGCTGGCGGATCAACGGCGAGAAGTGGTTCGTGACCTCTGGCGACGTCGCTCGCGTGCTGATCGTGATGGCGAACGTCGTCGACGGCGCGGATCGGCTTCCGACACTGTTCCTGATCGAGCCCGACGCTCCCGGCGTCGAGTTCGTCGACAACCCGCGGTTCACCCACAACTACCCGCACGGCCACCCGACGATCCGCTTCACCGATGTCGAGATCGGCCCGGACGCCGTGATCGGCGGCGTGGGCAACGGCGAGGCGCTGCAGCGCGCCTGGTTCACCGAGGAACGCCTCGGGATCGCGACGCACGGGCTCGGCGCGATGTGGCGCCTGCTCGAGGAGACGACGGCCTGGGCGCTCGAGCGCCGTCAGGGTGGGGCGCGGATCATGGACTACCAAGGCGTCTCGTTCCCGCTCGCGGACTCGGCCACCGACGCGGCGCTGGGCCGTCTGCTCGCGCTGCACGTCGCCGGGATGGTCGATGCCGGCGCCGATGTGAAGCTGATCCACGCCAAGGCTTCGATGGCCAAGCTGTTCGTGTCCGAGGCGGCGGGCCGGTGCGCCGACCGGGCCGTCCAGATCTTCGGAGGGCGCGGCTATCTCCGCAGCAACGTCGCCGAGCGGTTCCTACGCGAGCTCCGGGTCGACCGGATCTGGGAGGGCACGAGCGAGGTGCAGCGGCTGATCATCGCCCGCGCGCTCGAGCGCCGCGGCGTCGAGGCGACGATTCACTGACCGACGGTGGATCTGAGCCGTCTCTTCCGTCCCGCGTCGATCGCGGTCGTCGGCGCCACCGATCGCCCCGGCAGCTACGGCGCGCAGGCGCTGCTGAACCTCGACGCGATCGGGTTTGCCGGTCCGGTCTGGGGCGTGAACCCGGGCCGGACAGAGGCGCTCGGGCGGCCGTGCGTGCCTTCGATCGCCGATTTGCCGTGCGCGGTGGATGCCGTGATCGTTTCGGTCCCGGCCGCGGGGGTCGCGGCAGCGGTGGAGGAGGCCGGCGCGCTGGGCTGCGGCGGCGCGGTCGTGTTCAGCGCCGGGTTCGCGGAGTTCGCCGGCGGGGTCGGGTTGCAGCGCCACCTTGTCGCGGCCGCGGCGCGTCATGGCTTGCCCGTGTGCGGACCGAACTGCAACGGGATCGTCGCGATGCATGCGCGCACCGCGCTGTGGGGCGACGCGCTGGCGCCGCGCGAGCCCGGAGCGGTGGCGCTGATCTCGCAGAGCGGCAACGTCGCGGTGAACGCGCTGGCGACGCGTCGCGGCCTGCGGTTCCACACGGTGGTCGCGAGCGGCAACCAGGCGGTCGTTTCGGCCGCCGACTATCTGGGGTTCTTGGCGGGCGATGAAGGTATTGGGGCGATCGCGCTGTACCTCGAGGACGACGGCGGCCCGGGGCTGTGCGACGGCCTGGCCGAGTGCGCCGAGAATGGGGTACGCGTGGCGGTTTTGAAAGTGGGCAGCTCCGCGGCGGGAGCCCACGCCGCGGCGGCCCACAGCGGCGCGCTCGTCGGCGACCAGCGGATCTTCCGCGCGCTGATCGAGGACGCCGGGGCCGTGTGGGCGTCCGACCTCCACGAGCTGCTCGAGCTCGCCAAGACGCTCGCGGTGGGTTCCGCGCGTCGGCCCTCGTGGAGTCGCGCGAGCGGGCTCGCGATCATGACCTGCTCGGGTGGCGACTCCGCCCAGGGCGCCGACGAGGCCGAGCGCCTCGGGGTCGAGCTGCCCGAGCTCGCGCCGGCAACGTGCGACCGCTTGCGCGAGTTGCTCCCCGCGGCCGCCACGGCGGCGAACCCGCTCGACTACACGGCGATGATCTGGGGCGACGTGGCTGCCGTGGGTGGGCTGGTGCAAACGGTCGGCGCTGACCCCTCGATCGGCCGCGTGCTCGTGTTCTACGACCAGCCCCCTGATCTCGACGGCGCGGTAAGGGAGTCGTGGGATGCGGTCCGCGCCGGCATCACCGCCGGCGCCGAGCTGAGTGAGGCCGCGACGATTGTCTCCTCGACGTTGCCCGAGCTGCTCGACGACGACGCCGCCTGGCGGTTCATCCAGGAGGGCATCCCCGCGGTCGCCGGTCTGCGCACCGGTCTGCGCTGCGCCGCTGCGCTCGAGCGGCCGGCGGGCGATCCGGACCGGTTGCGCGAGATCGCCCGGGTGGCGCGGGGCGTCCGCGCTTCGCCGGCGGCCGCGGTCGAGGGCGAGTGGCTGTCCGAGCACGACGCCAAGGAGCTGCTGCGGGGCGCTGGCGTGAGCGTCGTCGAGGGCCGAGTCGTGTGCGACGAGGACGATGCCGTGATCGCGCTCGGGGAGCTCGGCGGGCAGATCGCGCTCAAGCTGAGCGCGCCCGGGATCCAGCACAAATCGGATGTCGGCGCGATCGAGCTCGGGGTGCGCTCGGAGGCCGACGTGCGGAGCGCGTTCGCCCGGCTTTCCGCGCTCGGCGGCGGAACCACCGCGTCCGTGCTCGCCGAGCGAATGGCTGCGCCCGGGGTCGAGTTGATCGTGGCGGCGCGTGCCGACGCGATCGTGCCGGCGCTCGTGGTCGGGCTCGGCGGCGTCTGGACCGAGATGGTTAGCGACGTCGCGATCGTGCCGTTGCCGGCGAATGCAGCCAGGGTCGAGACCGCGATCCGGACGCTCCGGGGCGCCCCGCTGTTGACCGGCGGCCGCGGCACCGCGCCGGTGGACCTGGCCGCGGCCGCGCGGCTGGCCGAGCGGGTCGGGGAGGTCCTCGTCGAGGAGTCACTTGATCTGATCGAACTGAACCCCGTGTTCGTGGGCCCCGACGGGGCGGTCGCGGTCGACGCCACCGCGCGCCGGCGGGTCCCGGTCGCTGCTCCCGCGGTGGCCGTCACATGAACGACGTGATCGTCGTCGGCGGCGGTTTTGCCGGCGTCACCGCGGCCCGAGAGGCATCCCTCCGGGGCCGCTCGGTCCTGCTGCTCGAGGCCCGCGACCGACTCGGCGGGCGCACGTGGACGGCGCCGTGGAGCGGATCGACGATCGAGTACGGCGGCGCCTGGGTCCACTGGCACCAGCCCCACACGTGGTCGGAGATCACGCGGGCCGGCCTGCGGGTCGAGGTCTCAGGCGGCGCGCAGGTGGCCGGCTGGTACGTCGGCTCCGAGCGCCGGTCGGGGTCGATCGAGCAGCGGGACGAGATCGCCCGGCGCGGCTGGGACCGATTCGTCGACGGTGTGCGGGAGGCGTTGCCGGTGCCCCACGATCCGACTCGCGTGCTGGACGCGCTCGTCCGCTTCGACCGTTTGTCGATCGCCGAGCGGCTGGAGGAGTTGGCGCTGTCGCCTGAGGAGCACGACGTGCTGACCGCCGAGCTCGAGTCGCTCGCGCACGCTCCGCTGGAGGAGGCCGGTGCGGTGTCCGTTTTGCGGTGGCACGCGCTGTCGGGCTACAGCCTTGAGCTGACCCAGTTCACGGGCGGACGGGTGACGCTCGCCGAAGGCACGGGGGCGCTGCTCGGAGCGATCGCCCGCGGCGGTCGGTTCGAGCACCGACTCGGGGTGGCGGCGGCCGCGATCACGCAGCGCAACGGCCGCGTCGAGGTCGAGAGCCGCGACGGCTCGGGGTTCGCCGCGCGCGCGGTGGTCGTCGCGGTCCCGCTGAACGCGCTGGGGGCGATCGAGTTCACGCCGGCCCTACCGGACGACAAGCTGGCCGCGATCGCACTGGGCCAGGCGTCGCGCGGGATCAAGGTCTTCATCCACGCGCGCGGAGAGGCAATGCTCCAGAACTCGATCCGGCCGGGGCACCCGTTCGGCTACCTCGGCACGGAGTCGGTCAACGGCGACGGCTCGCAGCTGATGATCGGGTTCGGTGCCGACGCGGAGCGCTGCGACGCCGGCGACCTGGCCGCGGTCCAGGGCCAGCTCGACGCGATCCTGCCGGGATACCAGGTGCTCGACGCCACCGCCCACGATTGGCTCGCCGACGAGTTCTCGCGCGGCACGTGGGCGATCCACCGCCCCGGCTGGTACGAGCACCATCACGCCGCGATGCAGCGCCCCGAGGGTGTCGTCGTGTTCGCCGGCTCCGACATCGCCAACGGCTGGTCGGGGTTCATCGACGGCGCAATCGAGTCGGGGCTCCGTGGCGCCTCATTGGCCGCCGCGCTGGCATGATGGCCAGCCTGGACACACGAAATTGGAGGCCTGGACATGGCAATCCTCGATGACAAGGTGGCGATCGTCACCGGCTCGGCCCGCGGAATCGGGCGCGCGACAGCGGAACTGCTCTCCGAGAACGGCGCGAAGGTCCTGATCAACGACCTCGACGCGGACGTCGCCGAGCAGACCGCGGGCGAGATCGCTGGCGAAACCGTCGTGTTTGCAGGGGATTTGACGTTGCCAGGGGTTCCCGACGAGCTCGTGCAGAAGGTGATCGACACGTGGGGCAAGGTCGACATCCTGATCAACAACGCCGGCTACACGCTCGACGCGCCGATCCACAAGATGAGCGACGACTGGTTCCAGAAGATGATCGACATCCACACGGTCGTGCCCTTTCGGATGTGCCGCGCGGTCGCGCCCCACATGCGCGAGCCCGCCAAGGCGGAGCGCGCACAGGGCATCGAGGTGTTCCGCAAGATCGTCAACGTCTCGTCGATCTCGGGCACGATGGGCAACGCCGGCCAGGCCAACTACTCCTCGGGCAAGTCCGCGGTGGTCGGCCTGACCAAGACGCTCGCCAAGGAGTGGGGTCAGTTCAAGATCAACGTCAACGCCGTCGCGTTCGGGTTCATCGAGACCCGCCTGACTGCGCCCAAGACCGACGAGAACGTGACCGAGATCGGCGGCGAGAAGGTCCAGCTCGGCATTCCCGACCAGCTGCGTGCGCTGGGTCCTGCGCTGATCCCGCTCGGCCGCGCCGGCACGCCGCGTGAGGCCGCCGGCGGCGTGTTCCTCCTGTGCACGCCGTGGGCGAATTACGTGAACGGACAGGTGCTGACGATCAGCGGCGGCCAGTTCGGCGGTATGACCTCATAGGGCTGGCCGCCGGCGTTCAAGCCCCCGTGTAGCTCACTGCCCTCCGGTCGCGCGTAGATACGCGAGCACCGCCAGCACCCGCCGGTGATCATCGTCGCCGGCGGGCAGGTTGAGCTTGGCGAAGATGTTCGAGACATGCTTCTCGACAGCGCCCAGCGTGACCACCATCTCGCGGGCGATCGCGGCGTTCGTGCGGCCCTGGGCGATCAGCTCGAGCGTCTCGCGCTCGCGAGGCGTGAGCGCCCCTAGCTCCGCGCCGTCGCTG
>Ga0116217_10004082_pt1 | contig 13070 bp, 12 predicted proteins | sample Sb_taG_6_FD_89697 | JGI IMG/M metagenome (GOLD analysis project Ga0116217, IMG submission 89697) | Peat soil microbial communities from Weissenstadt, Germany - Sb_50d_4_PS metaG | ecosystem: Environmental > Terrestrial > Soil > Wetlands > Peat | place: Germany: Weissenstadt | collected 2010-09-21 | reverse complement strand
GAGCTGTTCCGCGTGGACGAGGTCGTCATCTCGACGCTCCCCGGCGAGCGCTCCGGCTGGATGCGCGCCAACCTGATCGAGCGCGTGCGCGGCGCCGCCTCGGTGCCGGTGGAGCACGTCGAAGCCGCCGCCAAGTCAACAACCGCCGCGGCCGCGGCCGCCGAATAGGAGCGAGAGAGCGCGATGGAGGCAGCCAGCGTCACACACGCCCCCGGGCACGGCCACGGGCCCGAGCACGCAGGCGCGGGCGAGCACCACGGCCCGCCGCCGGCCAATCGCAGCTCGCGCGTGGACCCCCAGCTGCTGGGGATGCTGCTTTTCATCATCTCCGAGGTGATGGTCTTCGGGGCCTTCTTCACGGCCTACTTCTTCATCCGCGTCGCGCAGGGCGACCCCTGGCCGGCGATCGGCACGAAGCTGCCGGTGGAAGTGGCGGGGGTGAACACGCTGATCCTGGTGTCCTCCTCCTTCACGCTGCACTGGGCGGAGGCATGCATCAAGCGGGGCAACCGCTTCGGCTTCAAGGCCGGCATGGTGCTCACCTTCCTGCTCGGCGCCACCTTCCTGTTCATCCAGATCAACGAGTACGCCAACATCGGCTTCGCCCCCCAGGACACCGCCCAGGCCACGATCTTCTACGGCCTCACGGGCCTGCACGGGGCGCACGTGACGATCGGCCTGATCCTGCTGATGATCGTCTGCATACGCGCCTTCCGCGGGCACTACTCCCCCGAGCAGCACCGCGGCGTGGAGATACCGGGGATCTACTGGCACTTCGTCGACATCATGTGGATCGTCGTGTATCTGACGGTCTACGTCATCTGATGTGCTGAACCCGCTGCGCTCCGAGGGCGAGGCGTTTCGCCTGCTGATCTATGTGATCGCCGTAGCCGTCGTGATCGCCGTGGCGGTACTGGTGCTGCGCGCCGTCACTTGACCGTCAGGGTGCCTTCCATCCCCGCCTGCCTGTGCCCGGGGACCTGGCAGAAGAAGGTGTAGGTGCCGGGCTTGAGCGTGACGGTCACCGAGGTGGTGCCCTTGCTGATGAAGCTGGTGGCGCCCACGATCGGGCCAGTGGGGCCCGTGCCGGACTGGATCGCGAGGTTGTGGGTGACCCCGGACATGTTCGGCATTTCGACCGTCACCGCGCCCGCGGTGGCCGTGGCCTTGTTGGTGGCGTAGGCCAGCTGGCCGGTCGGGCTGGCCGCTATCTGCAGCTTGCCGTTCTGCTCCACCGCAGGCTTGCCGGCGCCGGCGGGCGCCACGGCGGCCGCCAGCAGGCCCGTGTCCTGGCCGGGACGATCGGCCGCGTAGGCGACATAGGCGGCGACGTTTTCGAGCGCTGCGCCGCCGAGCAGGCCCTTGGGCATGGCGCCGATGGGGTTGGGCTCCAGCACCTGACCGTGGACGACCCCGCGGATCGTGTTGCGTCCCAGCCCTTCGGCGATGTCGGCGCGGAAGGCCACGTCCAGGTTGGGGCCGACGATGCCCCTGGTATTGGCTCGCGCCAGCGTGTGGCAGGAGCCGCACTTGGCCACGAACTCCTGCTTGCCGGCGATCAGGTTGGGATTGGGGTCCTGCTTGACTCCGCCGCAGCCGGCGAGGAGCAGCAGCAGGCCGCCGATCACGGCGAGCGTCTTTTTGCGTGGAGCGCGCATCGGGCGCGGGAACTCTATCCGAAGGGGTCACGGTACTGCCAGATCATCCCTCGCCCGGTGCCTCCACACCCCCCGCCCGGCGCCTTCGGTAAAGTGCCCGGCGATGAGCAACGCCCAGCGATACCGCCTGCGCAACCCCGCCAGCGGCCGGGAGATCGTGCTGGCGGCGGAGCCCGGGGAGATCTACGTGGACCGCGACTCGGGCACCCCGATGGAGATCGTGGGCAAGCTGCTGCCGCTTGCTCCCTCGGCGTCGAAGCTGCCGTGGGCCGTGGAGAACCTGCGCTTCTGCCAGTGGTGCGACCAGCTCGCCCAGAAGGACCTCAACGACTGCCCCACCTGCGGCCGGCGCATGGGGCCGCTGGGCGCGTGAGGCCGCGCATGGGCGGCGCACCCCACGTGAGCGGCGCACCCAATCTCCCTTCGCGCGCGGCAGCCGGCGCGACCCTCCTTCTCATGCTCAGCGGCCTGACGCTGAACGCGTGCGGCGGCGCCAGCGTGTCCGATGCCGTGCCTCGCAGCACCCCCAACATCACACCGCCCAGCAATACCACCGCGGAAAGCGAAGCGGCGCAGACGACATCGGTGTCGACCACGTCGACGCGGTCCTCCAGCACGGGCGCCGGCACTTCCGGTGAAACGGGCGCGAGCGAATCGAGCGGCTCGACCGGGGCCTCCGAAAGCGGCGGCGCCGGCGCCGGCGAAGGGACCAGCGGAGGCAGCTCCGGAGGCACGTCCGGCGGCGGCACATCTGGAGGCGGCACCTCTGGCGGAGGCACTTCCGGCGGCGGCACAGGCGGTGGCTCGACCGGCGGCGGCTCAGGCTCGGGGACCGGCGGCGGCACCTCCGGCGGCACCGGCGGCGCCAGCGCCCCGGGCGGCTGACAAGCAGCCTGGCAGGCAGCGCCCTCCTCGAATCTCTACCCAGACGGCTTGGTGCGTCATGCGCGCACCTTTTTTACGGCGTCGATATCAGCGTGGCGCTGTAGGTCAGGCGCGCGGTGCGATAGAGGCAGATGTACTGCACCACCGAGCCAATGCTGGTCTGCGCCGTTTGTTCGCTGGTGCTGGAGCACTGCGTCTTGGGCCGGCTGGCGCGCCAGGAGGTCGTATTGGGGAAGCCCAGCGCCAGTGCGGGCGCCCAGGTGGGAACCGTCAGGGCCACGATGTCGCCCTTCTTGACTGGGATGGTGGTGGTGAGCGGGAACTGCGCGCTCTTGCCGAAGTACTTTTCCAGCTTCACCACCGGGCTCTGGGCGATCAGCCTGTAGGCGAGGTTGGGCTTGCGTTCCTGGCGCAGGATCGCGATGCCCGCGCTGGCTTCGCCGCCCTCGTTGGCGTCGAAGAACTTGATCTGCGTCTTGTTGGGCTTGCCCAGCGCGATCGTCCACGCCACCACGCGGCCTTCGTTGGGCGCGATGAGGAGGTTGTGCGTATTGCCCACCTTGACCTGAAACCCCGTGGTGCGGCTGACGGCCAGGCAGGGGGTGCCGGGGCAGCTGGGCACAGTCGCGGGGGTGGTTTCCGGGATGATGCCCACTTCGGCGAGGGTCGCCAGCGAGCCGTTGGGCAGCGCCAGGGCGAGAAGCAGACCGGCAAGGACGGCGAAGTATGCGCGTGTGGCTTTCATATGGCCCTTCAACACGAGGATCGGGACGATGTAGCGGTTCGACGCCGATCGCGTGATTCCCCCTTACAACGTGAATACTCCGCTGCGGCTTTCCTCAGCTCCGGCTTTCCTCAGCTCGCTTTGGCTCCTCGACTGCGCTCCGGCTTCCTCAACCCCCGCTCAGCTCCCCCGCCGCGGCCGCGATCTCGCTCGGATCGCCCGGTGCCGGTGTCCACGGCAGCCGCAGGGGGTCGCCGGCGTAGCGGGGGATCACGTGAAGGTGGAAGTGGAACACTGTCTGCCAGGCCGCCGCGCCGCAGGAGTTGATGACGTTGACCCCATCGGCCCCCAGGCGCTCGCCGACGCGGCGCGCCAGGCGCTGGGCGGCCAGGGCCACCGCCGCCAGGTCCTCGGGATCGACGCTCAGCAGGTCGCGCGAGTGCGCGCGGGGGATCACCAGCGCATGGCCGCGCGTGGCCGGATTGATGTCCATGAAGGACACCGTGCGCTCGTCCTCGTCCACGACCGTGGCGGGCAGCTCGCCGGCGACGATCTTGCAGAAGATGCAATCGGGGTGCTCGCTCACGACGAGGGCATCCTAGCCTGGAGTCGAGCGCGCGCAAAATCGAGCGCCTGCGCCGGCGTGCGCACCCTCCCCGCGTACTGCGCCCGCGCCAGCTCCTCCAACAGCTCCCCCACCTTCGGCCCCAGCCCGATGCCCAGCTCCTGCGCCAGCGCATCGCCGCGCCACAGCGCCGGCGGCGGCCCTCCCTGCGCGCGCCAGCGCAGGGCGTCCCTGAGCATCGCGCGCGCCAGGCGCACGTGCGCGTCGATCGCCTCTCGCGCACGCTTGCCGCGGGTGGCCAGGCGATCGGCCACCGACAGCAGGGTCACGTCCACCTCCACCGGCTCGCAGGCGCGCAGGTAGCCGAACACCGCCTCGCGCGCCAGCGGCTGGGGCTCGTGCACCATGAAGCCCAGGCGCAGATGGTGGCGCACCAGTGCCGCCACGTGCCCGCGCAGGCGCTCGCTGGCGCGCAGCCGGCCGAGCACCTCACGCGCCAGCTCGGCTCCCAGGTCGTCGTGGCCGATGAAAGTCACGCGCCCCCCCAGGGGCGTCACGGCGCGCGTGGCTGGCTTGGCGGCGTCATGCAGCAATGCGCCCCAGCGCAGCGCGCTCCCGCGCGTGAGCCCATCGGCCAGCGGCTCGGCCAGGAGGGCCGCGACAGCCTCGCCGTGCTCCGCGCCGAAGGCAACCGCGGGGTCCGCCTGCAACGCGATCACCTGCTCGAGCACCTCGAGTGTATGTCCATAGACGTCGCGGTGGTGGTAGCGGCTCTGCGCCACCCCGCGCAACTGCTCGAGCTCGGGCAGCACCGCGGCGCTCGCCCCGAGATCGCCCATGAGCTCGAGCCCCCGCAGCGCCTCGGAGGCGTCGAGGATGCGGCGCAGCTCCATGAACACCCGCTCGCCCGCCACCGATCGCAACCGCGCCGCCGTCTCGCGCGCGGCGCACAGCGTATGCGGCTCGGCTGCGAATCCGAGCTCGACGGCGATGCGCACCAGGCGCAGGACACGCAGCGGATCGGCGGCAAACGCCTGAGGGGAGACCATGCGCAGGCGCCGCTCCCGCAGATCGCTCAAGCCGCCCAGCGGGTCGATCGGCGGGCCCCCGGCGACGTGTTCGGCGATCGCGTCGATCGTGAAGTCGCGCAGCTCCAGATCGTCCGCGAGCGTGTCCCCGCGCATGCGCTCCACGTCGATCTGCCACGAGCCGTCGCGCGCCACGACGCGCCAGGCGCCGAAGGCCTCGGAGAGGGCAAAGCTGGCCGCGCGGCCCGTGGCGCGGGCCAACGCACGGGCGGTATCGGCCGGGTCGCCGTCGATCACCACGTCCAGGTCGGCCGTGGGGCGGCCCAACAGGTGATCGCGCACGCTGCCCCCCACCAGCCACGCCTCGCGCCCGGCAAGCGCCGCGCGGACGGCATCGAGCAGGTCACGGCTCACACCCGGCTCCCCGCGCCCAGCGTCTGCCTGGCGTGCGCCGCTATTCAAGCCAGGCTCGCTCGCGCCGGGCTTCCTCCAGCCAGATCGGCTCCGTCCACGGCCTGCCGTCGTGGTGATACCAGCGCTTCACGCGCGCCGTGAGGCCGCAGGTGATCTCGTAGTTGATCGTGTCCAGGCGTCGCGCCACGTCCTCCGCCGTGATGCGCTCGGCGCCACGCTTGCCCTCCGTGCCCTCGCTGCCCTCGGCGCCCTCGGCACCCTGGCTGCCGATCAGCACCGCCTCCTCGCCCCGCAGCCGCTGCGCGCCGGCATCCGGCCCCAGGTCGACGGCCACGCTGTCCATGCTGATGGTCCCCACCAGCGGATACCGACGGCCGCCGATGAGCACCTCGGCGTTGTTGGACAACCCCCGACGCCAGCCATCGCCGTAGCCGATCGGCAGCAGACCCAGATGCGTATCCTGGGCCGCCCTGTAGGTGCGCCCGTACCCCGTGCTCTCCCCCGCCGCGCAGCGCTTGACCTCGGCCACGACGGTCAGCAGCTCCAGCGCGGGCTCCAGCGCGCAGGCCGAGGGGTCCTCGCCGAAGGGATCCATGCCGTAGATGGCGATCCCGCAGCGCACCATGTCGAAGTGCGCGCCCGAGTCCCGCAGCGTGGCGGCGCTGTTGGCGGCGTGCACGAGCACGTCGGGATGCTCCTGCTTGAGCGGCTGCGCCCAACGCGAGAAGCGCCGCAGCTGCTCGGAGAAGAAGCTGTCGCCCTCCTCGTCGGCGGTGGCGAAGTGGGTCATCAGCCCGACCAGCTCCACGTTCGGGTCGGCCGCGGCGGCGGCGGCCAGGCGCGAGGCCTGCTCCTCCTCGCGCGTGCCGAAGCGGCCCATGCCGCTGTCGAGCTTCACGTGCACGCGGCCCCGCCTGTCCATGTCCTCGGCGAGCCAGGCGATCGCATCCAGGTGCTCATCGCTCCACACCACAAGGTCGAAGCCGCAGGCCACCGCCTCCTCCAGGTCGTCGCGCTGGAGCGGGCCCATGATGAGCAGAGGCGCCTTCATCTCCTCGGCCAGGTCGGTCAATTCGCGCGCTTCCTGGATGCCGGCGACGGCCAGCCACGTGGCGCCCCCCGCCAGCGCCGCCTGCGCGCTCTGCACCATGCCGTGGCCGTAGCCGTCGGCCTTGACGACCGCGCACAGCCGCTTGCCCTCGTGCAGCTCTCCCAGCAGACGCGCGCAGTTGCGTTCGATCGCCGCGAGGTTGACCGATGCCTTGGTCATGAGCCGCCCCCAGTATCCCGCGGCCCGGCCCCTTCCCGCGCACGCGGCAGCGCGGCGATCACATCGCTCGCCATCACGCCCTCCGCCGAGCCCTGCGCGCGCGCGGCCACACGCCCCGCCTCGGCGTGCAGCCAAACCCCCGCGCACGCCGCCTCGAAGACCTCGAGTCCCTGCGAGAGCAGCGCGGCGATCACGCCGCTGAGCACATCGCCGGTGCCGGCCGTGGCCAGCCCGGGGCTTCCCCCACGACTGATCGCCACCCGCCCGGAGGGCTCGGCGACGAGCGTGTCGTCGCCCTTGAGCACCACCACCGCGCGCGCCCGCTCGGCGGCTGTGCGCACACTGGCCAGGCGCTCGCGCTCGATCTCCTCGCTGTCGCGCTCGAGCAGCCGCCCCAGCTCGCCCGCGTGAGGGGTGAGCACGGTCGGCGCCTGTCTGCGCGCCAGGTCCCCCAGGCGCCCCGCGTGGGCGTTCAGGCCGTCGGCGTCCAGCACCATCGCCACCGGCGCCTGCCTCGCCAGCTCGCGCGCGAAGGCCACGGCGCCCGCGGCGCCCCCCAGGCCAGGACCGAGCACGAGAGCTCCCCCCCTGCCGAGCGCCTGAAGCACCGCCGGCACGCCTTCGACCTCCAGATCGCCGCCCGCGTCGGGCAGGGGGCGCGTCATGACCTCCAGCAGAGTGGCGGCCAGCACCGGCTGCAGCGAGCCGGGCAGGCAGGCGGTCACGTACCCCGCGCCCGCGCGCGCGCTCGCCAGCGCGGCCATGCGCGGCGCACCGGTGAGATCGCGCGAGCCCCCCGCCACGATCACGTGGCCGCTGGAGAACTTCGTCGAGGAGGCACCCCGGCGCGGCAGCTCGCCCGCGATGGAGGGCTCGATCAGGCCGACCAGAGCCTCGTCGGGGGCATCGCTCGGGGCGCCCCTGGGGATGCCGATGTCGATCGTGCGCACGCGCCCCGCATGGACCTTGCCCGGTCGGATCCACAGCCCCGGCTTGGCGGCATGAAACGTGACGGTCACCGCTGCGCGCACCGCCGCGCCGGCCACCCTGCCCGTGGAGGCGTCCACGCCACTGGGCACATCGACGCTCACCACGGGCGCCGGCGCCCCGGCGATGGCCTCGATCGCGTCGGCCACGATGCCTCGCGGCGCCCCCTCGAAGCCCGTTCCCAGGAGAGCATCCACGATCGCCGTTGCATCCCCCAGCGCGCTTGCGCCTTGGGCAAGATCCCGCGGCGGATCCCCCGGCAGGCGCGCGAGGTTCGCCGCCGCATCCACGGAGAGCTCCTCCGGCGGAGCCATGCAGAGCACCGTCACGGGCCTGCCGGCATCGCGCAGCAGGCGCGCAACCACCAGGCCGTCGCCGCCGTTGTTGCCCCTGCCGCACACGACGACGAGCGGCCCGTCGGGCGCCATCTCCTCGACGGCGCGCGCCACGCCCTGCCCGGCGCGCTCCATGAGATCGAGCGAGGGCACTCCCCGCTCCTCGATCGCCCAGCGATCGATGGCCCGCATCTGCTCGGCGTCGGGAAGCGGTGTGAGCCAGTGCGGCAGCGACACGAAAGCGATGCTAGAGCCCCGTGCCCCCCGCCGCCTCCCGGCGGAGCCGAACGCAACCGATCTCTACTCGACCGTGACCGTCTTGGCGAGGTTGCGAGGCTGGTCCACGTTGAGCCCCCGCCGGCGCGCGATCTCATAGGCGAGCAGCTGCAGAGGTATCACCGCGAGGATCGGCTGGAGCATCCAGTCCACGGCGGGCACCGCGATGGCGGCGTCGGCGTGCTGGGCGATCTGCTCGTTGCCGGCGGTGACGATGGCGATGGTGTGCGCCCCGCGCGCGCGCACCTCCTGCATGTTGGAGGCCATCTTCTCGAGCACGGGGGAGTCGGTGGCCACGCACACCACCGGCGTGGAGTCGTCGAGCAGCGCGATCGGACCGTGCTTCATCTCGCCGGCGGCGTAGGCGTCGGTGGCGATGTAGGAGATCTCCTTGAGCTTGAGCGCCCCCTCGAGCGCCACGGGCAGGCCGATGTGGCGGCCGATGTAGAGGAAGAACTCCCGGCGCCAGTACTCATCGGCGACGCGTCGCACCGGCTCGCCCACCCCCGCGATGACCTCGTCGATGAGGCGCGGCAGGCGCTTGACCCCGCTCACGAGCTCGGCGATGCGCTCGGGCTCCAGCGTGCCCCGCAGCGCGGCGAGGCGCAGCCCCAGCAGATAGACGACGGCGACCTGGCACACGAAGGTCTTGGTCGCCGCCACGCCGACCTCGAGCCCCGCGCGCGTGAAGAGCACCCCATCGGCTTCGCGCGTGGCCTGCGAGCCCATGACGTTGGTGATCGCCAGGACGCTCGCGCCGCGCTCGCGCGCGGTGCGCATGGCGGCGAGCGTATCGGCCGTCTCGCCCGACTGGGAGACCCCGATCACGAGATCCCCCGGGCCGACGACGGGGTTGCGGTAGCGGTACTCCGAGGCGATGTCGACCTCCACCGGCACGCGCGCCCACTCCTCGATGGCGTAGCGCCCGATGAGCCCGGCGTGGTAGGCGGTGCCGCAGGCGACCATGACGATGCGCCGCACGCCCGCGAGGATGGACTCGTCCAGCGCGCCCTGCTCGTCGAGATCGACGCCGACGCCCGAGGCGGTGCGGTCGGCGATGGTGTCGGCCACGGCGTCGGCCTGTTCGTGGATCTCCTTGAGCATGAAGGTCTCATAACCGCCCTTCTCGGCGGTCTCCTCGTCCCAATCCACGACCTCGGGCGCGCGGGCCACCTCCTGGCCGAAGGACGTTTCGATGCTCACGCCCTCCGGGCGCAGCACCACGATCTCGCCGTTTTCCACGTACTGCACGGTGCGCGTCTGCGCGAGGAAGGCCGGCACGGCGGAGGCGATGAACTGCTCGCCCTCGCCGCGCCCGACGACCAGCGGACACTCCCTGCGCGCCCCCACGAGCGTGTCGGGCTCATCGAGGCTCATGGCCACGAAGGCATAGTGCCCCTCGAGCTCCCCATAGGCCGCGCGCACGGCGGCGGCGAGATCGCCCTGGTAGTGGTGGGCGATGAGGTGCGCGATCGTCTCGGCGTCGGTTTCGGAGGTGAAGCGGCAGCCTTCCGCGAGCAGGCGCTCTTTCAGCGCGATGTAGTTCTCGACGATGCCGTTGACGACGACGTGCACGCGATCGTGGCTGTCGCAGTGCGGGTGCGCGTTCTCCTCGCTGACGCGCCCGTGCGTGGCCCAGCGCGTGTGCCCGATGCCGGTGGTGGCGGGCCGCACGGCGAGCGCCACCGCGCCGGCGCCCTCCCCGTCGCCGCCCGGCGATCCGCCGAGCTTGGCCTGAAGCGCGTCGAGGTTGCCCACCGCGCGCACCGCCTCGATGCGGTCCTCGGCGAGCACGGAGATGCCGGCGCTGTCATAGCCGCGGTACTCGAGCTTGCGCAGCCCGGCGAGCAGAAGACCCCGCGCGGGCCGGCCGCCCACATAGCCAACGATCCCACACACCGCCACGACGATACCAGCGGCTGTGCGCTCGGCTCAAACGTGGTGGACGGATTTGGACGCCGCGCCCAGCGGAGGCGATCGGCGGTGGAGGGCCTCGCTCGTCTTTGGGTTTGGATGGGCCGGCAAAAGCCGGCCGGGTGGCCGCGTGGTGGCGGTCCCGCCGCGCCATCTGGTGCTGGGCGTTTACCTGTAGCCGCTCTTCTTGGCCACGGCGGCATACCGCTTGCGTGCCTGCCGCGCGCAGGCCGCGCGCCTGACCTTGGGCTTCTTCTCGCATACTCTCAACGCTGCGGAGAGCTTCTTGCGAGGGGTCGACTTGGGCGCTGCGCCGGAGAGAGCGGATGCCGCGGCACCGCCCCAGGGGCTACTCGCCGCGGACGGCGCCGAGACGCTCTGCGAGCCCAGGGGCGCATTCAGCGCCGGGCCGTTCGATGACGGTCCGCTGGCGCTCGCAGGCGACGAGGGCGCCGCAACGAAGGTGAGCTCGCCGCCGCGCGCCGCGCCCTTGGCGTTGACCGCCACCAGCCAGTAGCGGTACGTCGCCCCGGGGGTCAGGCCGGTGACTTCCAACGGCGGCACTTCCTGCTGCGTACCGCCTTCGAGCGGCCCGCCGACGGCGGTCGTGGGGCCGCAACCCAGCTCTTCTTCGCATTCGGTCGCGGTGTCCTTGTAGACGAACCAGTAGGTGGTCGGCGCGTTCCCCGGGTTCAGCTTGCCCTTCAGCTGCACCCCGTTGGGAGTCGCCGCGGCGGGTTCGGTCTGGACTTCGCTCGGCGCCACCGCGGCAACCGTCGCGCCCTGTGCCAGATCGACCCCGAAAGTGCCGATCGCCACCGCGAGCGTCAGCATCGAAGCGACCAGACGGCCGATGCGAAGCCGTCTTGGAGATAGCATTAAGACCATAGGTTCGAAGGACATTCGCAGACAATACCATGCGGGACGGCACCAAGTCAAGTTCCATAGCATCGAAAAACACCGATGGCTCGCAAGCCTTGTGTGGGCATGGCCGGCCTGCGAAACGTTGCCGATTTGCCGAGCATCCGAAGTGTTGGCGACTCGCGGGGCGGCCGCCGCGAGGGACCTATTCATGCTATTCATGCCGGCCTCGGGCTGCCGTTCCCACGACCCCGCGGACACCTGCCGCGCCCGCCCCCTTGGCGGGGGTCTGGCCGCTCCCGGGGACTGTGCGCCGGGCGTGGGTTGCCAAGTGGGGCGGATGCCCGTGCATCGCGCGAGCGCCCGTCGGCGCGGCTGGGGGCGGCTTGGCTGGGAGCGGCTTGGGAGTGCGCGCTCGTTCGGTGACGGTGCCGGTGTTCCCGACGCCCACGGTGCTTGCCACGTGGGCGGTGGTTGCGACGCGGGCCGAGGGAGTGTCCGCGACGTGGGCAACCGGGGCGCCCGCGCCGGCGACGCTCACTGGCTGCCTGGCCGCAGGGCGCGAGCCTGAGGAGCCGCCACACCCCGTCAGGCCTACGCCCACGCACAGAGCGGCGGCAGACGCCGCCGCGCGACGCCTCGTCATGGTTCGAAGGTGACGAGGTTGCCGGTCGTGTCCGCCGCCGCGCACAGCGAGCTGCCTGCGCACGAGACGCTCGTCAGTTTGTCTCCGGTCGCGAACACCTTGGTCCAGCTCGTGCCGCTGTTGGCCGAGGCGAACACGTTGCCCGCGCTGTCCACCGCAACACAGGTCGAGCCCGTGCACGTGACGGCCGTGAGGTCGTTCGTGCCGTCGATGTCATCTTTGGTCGCAGTGGCGGCGCCTTCGCTTGAGATCGCCAGATTGAGCACTTCGCCGCTGCCGTTGACGGCCACACAGGAGCTGGTGGACGTGCAGGCGATCCCATTGAGCGCGACGCTGTCCACGTTCGTGCTCTTCCAGGAGGAGGACTCGATCTGGCTCGTGCTGTTGGCGATGTGCACGTCGCCCACACTGTCGGCGATCGCGCAGAACGACGAGGACAGGCAGTGGACGGCGTTCATGCTGGCCGACCCCTGGAGCTCGAGCGTCCAGGAGCTGGACGCCGGGCTGGTGGAGTAGCGGAAGTAGCCTTCGCCGTTCTGTCCGTCGACGCAGAATGACGACGAGACACACGAGATCGCATCGACTCCGTAGACCGGGCTGTACGCCTCGGTCCAGGCGCCGCCGAGCGACGTCGCGTAGTAGAGGTTGCCGTCTTTGCCTTCTTCGCGCCCGTCCGCCATCAGGCACAGCGAGCCCGAGGGACAGTCCAGCGCCTCGCTGGGCTTTGTCCCCGGTCCGTTCCACGTTTTCCACGTGGCCGAGCCGGCGGCGCTGGCGCTCAGCGTGTAGAACGCTTTGCCCTGGCTGTCGCTGGCCACGCAGTCTTTGCTGCCGGGGACGCAGGAAACCGCGTTCAGACTGTTGGGGCTGTCGATGGCCTGCTTGTAATCGGTGGGTATCGTGCCCACCGCCAGGGCGTAGTTCACCCCGCCGTCGATCGCGATCGCGTCGCTGAGGTTGCTGACCGCGATCGGCACCTTGCTGCAGGCACGCGTCGCTTCTTCGACCGGTTCGCAGGTTTCCGGGCCGGTGCTGGTGCCGTCGCCGAGCTGGCCGTCGGAGTTGCGGCCCCAGTCCATCACCACGCCGCTCTTCAGCAGCGCCAGGCTGTGGTAGCCGGCGGCGAGGGCGGTGGCTTCGGTGAGGCCGCTCACTTTCCCCGGCACGTCGCTGAAGCTGCAGCAGCTGCCGTAGCCGAGCTGGCCCGACTGGTTGGCGCCCCAGGACTTCACCGAGCCGCTCTTGAGCAGCGCCAGGCTGTGCGCGGCGCCGGCCGCGACGCTCACGACTTCCGAGAGGCTGCTGACCGCGACGGGCACGTCGCTGCTGGTGGTGCCCCCATCGCCGAGCTGCCCGGAGCCGTTGTAGCCCCACGCCTGCACGGTGCCGTTCTTGAGCACGGCAAGGCTGAATTCGGCGCCAGCGGAGATCGCCACCGCTTCGGTGATGCCGCTCACTTTGACCGGCACGTCGCTGCTGGTGGTGGTCCCGTTGCCCAGCTCACCCT
>Ga0116217_10004078_pt1 | contig 13075 bp, 14 predicted proteins | sample Sb_taG_6_FD_89697 | JGI IMG/M metagenome (GOLD analysis project Ga0116217, IMG submission 89697) | Peat soil microbial communities from Weissenstadt, Germany - Sb_50d_4_PS metaG | ecosystem: Environmental > Terrestrial > Soil > Wetlands > Peat | place: Germany: Weissenstadt | collected 2010-09-21 | reverse complement strand
CGGAGGGCGACCTGATGGAGCTGAACGGCTGGTCCTCCCCGCAGATGCTCCAGCGGTATGGCGGCAGCGCGGGCGGCGCGCGGGCACGCCGCCACTACGACCTCATCATGCGGGACTGACCCCAGCCGCGGATGTTCCCGGGCTAAGGGCGTGTGCTTGACGATCGCCCGTGCCCGGTGCTGACCTGCTGTAGGCGGTGCGCAGCGCGAGAAGAGGAAAATCATGCCCGCACCACAGTCCCGTTACCGGCAGCCCAGGCAGCTGGACGCCGGGGGCTTCCAGCCGGAGATCAGCTCGTTCGGCCTGTACCTGGCCGCCGAGGGCAAGGCCGCCAAGACGGTCCGGACCTACACCGAGGCGGTGGCCTGGTTCGCCGCCGCCCACCTGCTCAAGCGGACCGGCTGGACCCGCTGGGAGGAGGCGGGCAAGCAAGACGTGCAGCAGTGGATGGTGTGGCTGCTGGGCCGGTACAGCAGCGCGTACGCCAGCAACCAGTACCGGGCGCTGCAGCAGTTCTTCAAATGGCTCGCCGCCGAGGAGGAGATCCCGGACCCGATGGACGGGCTGAGGCCGCCGCACGTCCCCGACAAGCCCGTCCCGGTCTTCACTGGCGAAGACCTGTCGCGGCTGGAGCGGGCCTGCGCGGGCCGGTCGTTCCAGCAGCGCCGCGACGCCGCAGTGATCGCCGTGTTCCGGGCCACCGGGATCAGGCTGTCGGAGCTGGCGGAGATCCGGTATGACCCGGATGACCCGCAGCACAGCGACATCGACCTGCAGCTGCGGGAGATCACCGTCCATGGCAAGAGGCGGAAGACCCGGACCGTCAAGATCGGCTTCGGGGCCGCCCGCAGCGTCGACCGGTACATCCGCATCCGCGCCAGGCACGGCCAGGCGCACCGGCCGCAGCTGTGGCTCGGGGCCGGCAGCCGCGGCCCGATGACCGCCAGCGGCATCTACCAGATGATCGCCCGCCGTGGCCGAGAGTGCGGCGTCGACGTGTTCCCGCACCGGTTCCGGCACCACTTCAGCCACACCTGGCTGGACTGCGGCGGCCCCGAGGGCGACCTGATGGAACTCAACGGCTGGACCTCTCCCCAGATGCTCCGCCGCTACGGTGCCAGCGCCCGCAGCGCGAGAGCCCGCCGCACCTACGACCGCATCATGGAAGACAGCCCCTGAAGACGCCCGTGCCTCGCCAGCAAACCCGGCACACGGCGACAGCACCGGCCGGCCACTGACCCGGCGGGGTTCGAGTGTCGTTACGCCGCGCTTTCGGCGACGGATGAAGCCGACGTCGACGGCGCGCAAATACCCGCCGTTCGGCGCGACTATTTTGCATGGGCCGTGTATGTGGTTTCATGCATAACGACGTGATCTGTGTACAGCGATATAGATTCGATCATGGCCACCATCGATAAACGTCTGTCACTGCATTGGCGCATTTTTCAATAGCCGTGACACCGCTGACTTCAACTATGGCCGGTGCAGCTGCTGCGACGATGTCGATGTCGAGGCAGACTTCCCGGTCAGTACCGTTGACACAGTTGCGGAGCAGGTCGGCGTAGGCAAGTCGTGTTCCTCGCGTCAGCAGCGCCTGGCCACTTTTCAGGATGGCTATGAGTGCTTGCGGGGACGTCTTGGGCGCCGAGTTCAGCGCTGGAGGAGCAGGTCGGCCGACAGGCGCGATGCCAGCCGCTGCCGTTCATCTACGAGTCCACCGGGACCGAGACGCGGTTCACCAACGGCTATGACCCGGAGGCCCGCAGTCGCCGGGTATTCACGTTCCACCGACCGCAGACGCTGGCCGAGTGGGCACGGCAGATCACCGAAGATCCCGCAGTGCCGACCTTCCGTGGCCGGCTGAAGGCCATGCCGCCGCTGGACGAGCGCGGCCTGTGGGGCAAGCAGGCCGAGGCGATCCGGAACATAGAGCGTTCCCTGGCCGAGGACCGCCCGCGCGCTGATCCAGATGGCCACCGGGTCCGGGAAAACGTTCACGGCCGAGACTCTGTGCTACCGGCTGATCAGGTATGCCGGGGCGCAGCGGATCTTGTTCCTGGTCGACCGGTCGAACCTGGGCGGGCAGGCCAAGCTGGAGTTCAACAAGTTCACCATCGCCGAGACCCAGCGGAAGTTCCCCGCCGAGTACAACATCCAGCACCTGACCACGAACACGACCGACACGGGTCTGCATCGCCACGATCCAGCGGATCTTCTCCATCCTCAAAGGCGACGCGGAACTGGACCCCGAACTCGACGAGAAGTCGGGCTACGAGTTGCAGGCCGCCCAGTGGGCCGAGGTCGCCTACAGCCCGGCGCTGCCGCCGGACGCGTTCGCCCAGCTCAGCGACGTGGTCGCCGCGATGCAGCGGGGCATGCGCGTCACGGCCGTTGGCCTCGACTATGCGCGTTATGACCGGTTCGACCAGCTCACGCCCAAAGTTTTTGGCACTGGAGAACACCGGAGAGTAAACGCTGATTTCGACTATGCCCCGACCCGGCAGGAATACGATGACTGTGTCCAGTTCGTCGTCGCCACCGCACTTCGCCTAGCCGAACTGGAAGCAGACGCGGCGCAGCCCTCATTGCGCCAAGCGCGGCTCGGCAGGCCGACATGAGGCTGCCGAGGTCGAACCGCGACTGCTCTAACGGCTGGTGAGGCCGGACCCGGCAGTCTCAGCGAGATCCTCGCCGAGCACCACCGTCAGGCCCATCCCGAAGCACTCGGCCTGCCTCCCTGCTTCCCCGCCCGCGAAGCCCCGCACGATAATGACAGCGATCACGGAGCATCGTCGAAATCTGCGCGGAGCGCGGAGCGCTCGAGCCGCTGGGCTTTACGCTCAGCCCCGCGATCGGAGCGCTCGGTATGTCCGGCTCGAGCGTGATCGTTGCGCTGAACGTGGTCATGCTCAGAGGCCTTCGCCTCCCAGGCGGGCTGGTCCGCGGCTTTAGTGGTCGGCGGGGGCGGGCAGGTGCATCAGCCGGTGGTCCGGGGTGAAGAGCCGGCGGATCAGGCCCAGGGCGATCACCACGGTGGTGGTGGCGGTGGCGGCGAGCACGAGGAACATGACGACCGCCTGGACGAGCACGGCTTGGAGAGGAGCGGTGCCGGCGAGGATGAGCCCGGTCATAGCCCCGGGCAGGAACACCAGGCCGGTCGCCTTGGTGGTTTCGATCTGCGGAGTCAGGGCTGCGCGTAGTGCTGCGCGCACGTAGGGGGTGGCGGCCTGCCGGGAGTCCTGGCCCAGCGCCAGGCGGGCCTCGACTTCGTCGCGTTTGTCGCGCAGTTCGTCGGTCAGCCGCCGCCCGGCCAGGATGGTCGCGGTCATCGAGTTCCCGATCATCATCCCGGCGATGGGCACCAGGGTCCGGCCGGTGAGCGGGAAGACGTGGAGGCCGAACAGCACGCCCAGGGTGACGACCGCGGCGGCGGTGAAGGAGGCCAGGGCCAGGGAGAGCAGGTTCGGGATGTCGGGGGCGCGGCGGCGGGCGACCGTGGCGGCGTAGCCGAGCATCGCGGCGACCCACAGCCAGGACCACCAGATGGAGCGGCCGGGGCTGATGATCAGGGTGAGGGCGGCGCCGACGAGCAACAGCTGGGCCAGCGCGCGGACGGCGGCGACCAGGATCTCGCGCTGCAGGCCCAGGCGCTGCCACCAGGAGATCCCGGCCGCGACCGCCGCGAGAAGCAATGACACGGCAAGGCCTAGCCAGCTGACGGTGTTATTCATGGCCTTGCCTCCCCTGCGGCGGCAACGGTCAGGTGCCCATCGCGCAGATGGTAGATCCGGTCGGCTACCCGGCCGGCCTGGGCGTCATCGTGGGTGACCCAGATGATAGCGATGCCCTGGGCCGCCAGGGCTCTTGCGGTGGACTCGAAGACGAGTTTGGGCTGCTCGTCCAGCGCCGAGGTAGGCTCGTCAAGCAGCAAGGTTTCCGGGCCGGTGATCAGGGTGCGGGCCAGGCACATGCGCTGCAGCTCACCCCCGGACAAGGTGCGCGCCTCCTGGTCGAGCAGGCCGGGATCCAGGGCCACCCGTTCCAGGGCGGCGCTCATCTCCGCGGTGCCTGTGTCCGGGCGGGCCACGGCGAGGTTGCCGGCCACGCTTCCCGGGAACGGGGCGGGTCGCTGGAACACCATGCCCACCCGGCGGCGCAGCGCCAGCGGGTCCAGCTCATCCAGAGGCTGGCCGCGGTAGCTGACCACGCCCGCGTCGGGGATCTCCAGCCGGTTGCACAGCCGCAGCAAGGTGGTCTTGCCAGCGCCTGATGGTCCCGATACCACGGTGATGCCCGCCGCCGGAACCGACGCGGTGACCTCGTCCAGGACCCGACGGCCGGCCCGTACGACGGTCACCCGGTGAAACTCGAACGCCGCCTCCTGCTGATCACTCACTGGCGGCGCCGCCCGGGGGCGGGGCGGGACCGCGTGTCCTGACCAGGTGCCGCCCCGCTCGTTTGGCCTGATACTCGCGCCAGGTCAGCCATACGAGCACGGCGTCGAAGACGGTCAGCGCGGCGAGGCCGACGGAGAAGTGCACGGCGGTGATCCGGTAGAGCTGGTAGACGATGAAGGCCAGCAACAAGACGATCAGCCACGGGTAGGCCCACAGCTTGTCCCGGAGCACCAGCACCACCAGCACGATCTTGGCAGCGCCGTGGCTGAGCAGGTAGATGGCGCCGAACAACGTCGTGCTCGTGGTCAGGTGGCTGGCAGTATGCAAGAGGTAGCGGGCGATCAGGTCGTGCGGGTCCTCGCTGAGCTCGTGGGCGGTCAGCGTGCGGACGATGTGCTCGATGGCGTGCGGGCTCAAGAACAGCAGCAAGATCCCGCCGGCGACCTCCAGGATCCCGTCCAGTCCCTTGAGAACCAGGCCGATCTTGAACGTCTTGTCCAGCGCCGGGGGACAGCGGCCGGACCGGGGCGCTGGCGGCGGGCTCTGAGGCGGTCATCCGCCCTCCCCCCTGGTTTGGGGATGGTGGTGGGTCGGCCAGACGCGAGAAGCCGCCCGAGAGTCAGGAGACGCCAGCGGCGCGCGCGGATTCGAGCAGAGCGTGCAGGTCGCGGGCGGCCTCCAGCGCGGAGACGCCGGCGACCGCGACCAGCAAGACGGCGGCGGCCAGCAGCAGCAGCCGCAGGTCTGGCGCCGGGCGGAGCAGGGCGGCGACCCGGCGGGGCACCGGCCCGGCCCGGCGCATGCGGGCCGGGGTGCTGACGGCGCCCAGCACGCTGGCGGCATGGGCGGCCCGGCGGGGTTTCCGGGGTGGGGCCGCGGTAGCGGCCAGGGCAGCGCGGGCGATGGCGCGGGCGGCCAGTTGCCGGTCACCGGCGACGGCGGCGGCGTGCTCGTCGGCCCACCGTTCCAGGGTGTAGCCGGCGGCCGCGGCGACCGGGCGCAGCAGCGGGTTGGCGGCGGCGGCCAGCCGCGCCGCGGTGGTGAACAGGTAGTGCAGCCCCGAGGCATGGGCACGCTCGTGGGCCAGCAGCACCCGCCGCTCGGGATCGCTGAGGGCGCGCAGCATCCCGGCGGTGATCACGATCCGGCATGGCATCCCGGGCAGGGTGTAAGCATCGGCGGCCTCGTCGTCGGTCACCACGACCTGCCCGGCGCCGGGCAGGAGGCGAGCCTGGCGGCCCGCCTCGATCAGCGCGGCCGCGCGGCGCCAAAGTGCCCGGCACGCCGCGGCGGCAGCGGCAGCAAGCAGCGCCCCGGCGGCGATCGCGGCCGGCACCGAGGCCGGGTCATCATGGCTGATCACCTGCCCGGACATCTCCCCGAGCGAGTCCACCAGGGGGATGCGGACCACGGCGGTCAGCGCGAGCATGCCCAGCACCGCGCTGCTGGCGGCGGCAAGCGCGACGGAACTGAGCACCAGCAGCCAGGTCGCAGTAGCCGGGGGTAGCCGCTCGGCCAGCGGCCAGGCTGCCACTGCTGCCAGTAGCGGCATCACCAGCGGAAGGTAGATCGCCAGATGCATTCAGGCCTCCCGGTTACCCACCGTCCGCGGCGGCCTCACCGAGCATCCGGCGCAGCAGTTCCTCGTCGGTATCAGACAGGCCGGACACGAACCGGGCCAGTACCGCTTCCCGGTCAGGCTCGGCGTCCAGGACCCGTGCCATACGGCGGGCCGCCAGCCCCGGCTCGTCAGCGGCCGGCACATACAAGAACGCCCGCCCGGCCTTGCTGCGCTCCAGCATTCCCTTGGCATGCAGCCGGGACAAGATCGTCACCACCGTGGTGTAGGCGAGATCGCCGCCGAGCCGGTCACGGACCTCGCCCGGGGACAGCGCGGATCCGGCGGCCTGCAGCACCGCCAGCACCGCTGCCTCCAGTTCTCCAGCCGCCCGCCGTCCGGCGGCGTCATCGCCAGAGCGTCCGGCTCTTTCGCGCACAGCCGCACATCCTCTCGCCGAGTCGTATACCATCTACATGTTTGTAGAACTTCTATGCGGGCGTAGATGCACAGGTCCCGCTGACAGTGTGCCACAGGGCACCGCCGCCCCGACCTAGTGAGGATCCGAAGTGTCCTACCTGCAGGCGTTCATCATCGCCGTCATCCAGGGCGTGACCGAGCTGTTCCCGATCTCCAGCCTGGGCCATTCGGTTCTCGTCCCGGCCTGGATCGGCGGCAGCTGGCAGGCCATGGTGACCCAGTCCTCCCAGGCCAGCAGCGAGACATCGTACTACCTGGCCTACATCGTGGCCCTGCACTGCGCCACGGCACTAACTCTGTTGTGGTTCTTCCGCGCCGACTGGGTCCGGATCATCCGCGGACTGCTCGCCAGCCTGCTCCGCAGCACGCGGGGACGGCAGCTGAGCATCAAGGGGCCCGATGAGCGCCTGGCCTGGATGATCGTGCTGGCCACCATCCCGGTCGGGCTCACCGGCGTCGCCCTGGAGCACACCTTCCGGACCATCTTCGCCAAGCCCGCCGCCGCGGCGGTGTTCCTGTTCATCAACGGGCTCGTCCTGCTCGCCGGGGAACGGTTCCGCCGGGCCCAGCCCCAGCCCCAGCCTCAGCCCCAGGTCCGCGTGCCCGCCGAGGCCGCTGCCATGACCAGGCCAGCCATGCCGGGAGCCCACGCCCGGCAGGCGGGCGGCCGGGAACTGACCGAGATCCGCGCCGCCGCCGCCTCAGACGCCCGCATCGCCCGGCTGCCGTTCCGCGACAGCTTCTATGTGGGGGTGCTGCAGATCACGGCCTTGTTCGCCGGGATCAGCCGGTCGGGGGTCACCATGGCCGGCGGGCTGTGGCGGGGCCTGAACCACGAGGATGCCGCCCGGTTTGCCTTCCTCCTGGCGACCCCGCCGATCCTCGCCGCGGGCGTCCTCAAGCTGCCCTCCCTGGCCGGCAGCGCCGGCGCGCACATCCACGGCCAGGTCGTGCTCGGCGTCGTGGTCACCGCCGTCACCGCTTACCTGTCGGTCCGCTTCCTGGTCCGCTACTTCGAGACCCGCACCCTCACCCCGTTCGCCATTTACTGTCTGGTCTTCGGAGCCGCCAGCATCCTGCGCTTCGCATTCTGAGCGAACCACACCTGGCGCCGCCCCTTCCATTTCATGTACGGCGGTGGCGGGAGTATTGGCTAAACGAGCTGCCATGCAGGGGTATCTGCCCATAGGTCCAGACGGCCCTGGACTTTCCTGGGTCGGCACCAGCCGCACCTGTCCGTCAACCAGGCGGCCTCAGCGCGCCGGCGAGGCCGGGGTGCTCGTCCGGAGGGGGAGCATGAGGACGAAGGTGGCGCCGCGCCCGGGCCCGGGTGAGGAGGCGGTGACCTCGCCGCCGTGGCCGCGGGCGATGTTGCGGGCGATGGTCAGTCCGATGCCCGAGCCGCCGGAGCCGCGCGGCTGGCCGGGGGCGCGGTAGAACCGCTCGAACACCCGCTCAAGGTCCCCCGGGGCCAGCCCGGCGCCCGTATCGGTTACCGAGACTTCGGCTCGCTGCCCGGCCGCGCGGGCCTGGACGGTCACGGTGCCTTCCGCCGGGGTGGCGGCCAGCGCGTTGCCGATGATGTTGGTCAGGACCTGGGTGATCCGGTCGGGGTCGGCCCGCACGGGCAGCGGGCCGGCCGCGTGCACGGCCAGGGTGACATGACGGTCGGCGAACTGGGGCGCCAGCCGCCCGGCCGCCCGCCGGGCCAGGCCGGCCAGGTCGGCGTCCGCGGGGTGCAGGTCCAGCCGCTGTTCCTCGGCCCGCGACAGGGCCGACAGGTCGTCGGCGAGCCGGCCCAGCCGGCGGAGCTCGTCGCTGACCGCCCCGAGGATTTCCGGTTCCGGGGCGAAGACGCCGTCGATGAGGCCTTCCACGTACCCCCCCAGGGCGGTCAGCGGTGTGCGCATCTCGTGGGCGACCTCGCCCAGCAGCCGGGTACGCCGGGCCTCGGTGCTGGCCAGCGCCGCCGCGAGCGTGTTCACGTCACCCGCGAGCGCCGCCAGTTCGGGCACCTCGGGAACCGGCACGCTCGCCTGGTAGTGGCCCGCCGCGATCCGCCGGGTCGCCGTCCGCACCGCGTTGAGCGGCCGCAGCAGCCGGCTCGTGACGAACGCGGCGGCCAGCCCGGCAGCCGCCACGCTGGCGAGCACGCCCACCAGCAGGGCGGTGGTCAGCGCGGAGATGAACGCGGACTGCACGCTCCCGGCAGTCCCGCCCTGCCCGCCCGGGCCCATTCCCATGTGGTCGCCGCCGAGCATGTTCATGTGCTGGTCAAACAGGGTGGGGGCGAGCAGCCGTACCGTCACGTAGGTCACGGCCGCGCCGATCACGACCACCGCCGCGTAGGAGATGAACAGCCGGACCGGCAGGCGCATCCTCATGCCGGCCGCCCGGTGAACTTGTAGCCGACCCCGCGGACGGTGGCGATCAGCCGCGGGCTCGCCGCGTCGTCGCCCAGCCGCGCCCGCAGGCTCCGGATGTGCACGTCGACGACCCGTTCGTCGCCGAAGAAGTCATAACCCCACACCCGCTCAAGCAGCTGACGGCGGGAAAACACCCGCCCGGGCGCCTCGGCGAGCGCGGCCAGCAGATCGAACTCCAGCGCCGACAGCCCGACCGGCGTGCCGTCCGCCTGTACCTCACGGGTGCCGGGGTCGACGGTCAGGCCGTCGAACCGCAGCACGGCCGCGCCGGTCTCCCGCATGCCCCGGTCCCGCCGCAGCACCGCCTTGACCCGGGCGGCGACCTCCCGCGGGCTGAACGGCTTGGTCACATAGTCATCCGCGCCAACCCCGAGCCCGACCAGCTTGTCGACTTCCTCGGCGCGGGCCGTCACCACGATGACGTAGACGTCGCTGAAGGTCCGCACCTGCCGCAGCGCCTCGATCCCGTCCATCCCGGGCAGCATCACATCCAGCAGCACCAGATCCGGCGCGTCCTGGCGGACCTGACGCACCGCGTCCTCCCCGTCGGCCGCCTCGGCCACGGCGAACCCGTCCGCTTCCAGGTACCCGCGCAACACCGCCCGGATGTGCGGTTCGTCATCCACGACGAGCACCCGGCGCATTGCCCACCCCGATTCCCGGCCTGGCATCCCGAGAAGGCCCTCGGGTCACCGTTCATCTTCAGCATCCGCCGCGCGGATGAGGCTATTGCCGCGCTGATCGTGAAGCTTCCATGAAGCCTGCCAGGAAAGCCCGGCCGGCGCCTTCATGCAAGCTTCACGGTCGCGCCGGTCATCGCATCACATCACCCCGGGATGCTCGAAGCGTAGGGAACAGATAAGGAGCGCAGGCAGATGAAGCTGACCAGAAAGCACGTGGTGACCGGGCTTGCCGCGGCCGGGCTGCTGACCGGCGCGCTCACCGGCGGCGGCGTGGCCCTCGCGTCGACCGGCCCGGCCCCGACCTCTGCCATATCGGCCTCGGCAACGCCGTCCTACGGCCCGGGCACCGGGAACTGCGGCGGCATGTACGGCATGTGGTCCGGCCAGCAGCCGGTCATGACGGCCGCCGCGGACTACCTCGGCCTGAGCCTGACCCAGCTCCGCACCCAACTGCAGTCGGGTCACTCGCTCGCCGGCATCGCCACGGCGCAGGGCAGATCGGTGTCCGGTCTCAAGGACGCGATCCTGGCCGCCATGACCAGCCGTATCAACGCGGACACCGCGCTGACCGCGCAGCAGAAGGCGGCCGTGATCAGCCAGGTGAAGAGCCACCTCGACACGATGGTCAACATGGACATGGACCATCTGCCCGGCACGGGGGCGGGCATGGGCTCGCGCATGACCGGGACCGGATCGCCGATGGGCGGGATGTGGCGTTAGCCTCACCGGTGCCGTGCGCGCCGGGAGGCGCACGGCACCGTCATGGAACCAGGCACCCCGTTGCCCGTGGCTTGGGCGCGGCGGAAGTGCCGGGACGGAAGGAGACGACGATGATGTACGGGTACGGCAACGGAACCGGCGGCTGGGGGTACGCTCTGATTGCGATCGGCATGGTCCTGTTCTGGGGGGCCGTGATCTTCGGCATCGTCGCGCTGGTCCGCTACGCCCGCCGGGACGGCCCGCCGGGACGTGACCGCGCCGGGCCGCCCGCACCCGGACCGGAGCGGCTGCTCGCCGAGCGATTCGCCCGCGGCGAGATCGACGAGGACGAGTACCACCAGCGCCTCACAAGCCTGCGCGTCGCGCGCCCGGCAGCGACACGGTGACGTCCGCACCCCTAGCCTAGCCTCATGAGATTGCTCGCCGCCGGGTTCCGCCTGCCGGGCACATCCGGAAATCGCGAACCCGTCCGGGCGATGGCATCGCCGCGATCGGCGTTCCATGACGCTCATCCCCTTTGTTGCCACATACCGATGGCGGGTATCACCTATACGGCTACCTCCCTGGGGTATATGGAAATACGGACTGACGGCACCGGCGGCCGGGACCTTCGTCCTTGAATTCCCGGGCTCAGGGCCCATTCCTCTGCGCGCCCGGCGGAAGGCCGTACCCTATCTGTCCGGAGACATCAAGCAGTCCACGGGAGTCCGGTGCCGAACGCGAAGAAGGTCAAGCAGGCCGCCCGCCGCGAGCGGGTCGCCGCCATGCGCGCCCAGCAAAAACGCGCCGAGCGGCGCCGCAACCTGATCACCATTGGTGTCATCGCCGCGGTCGCCGCGGTGATCATCGGCGTGGTGGCCTGGTACGCCGCCAGCCGCAGCGAAAGCGCCGCCACCGCCGCCGAGGTGATTCCGCCGGGCGTGAGCGGCACGGTAACCGTGCAGGCCGCCGCGCACCAGGTGCCGGATACTTCCGGCATCCCCGGCGTCATCGCATACGTCACCACTGGCTGGCCGCAGGCCAGCCACAACGGCCCGGCCGCCCAGGCGCTGGCCCACGACCACGTCACCGGGCCGGTGACCTACTCGGTCACCCCGCCGGTGGGCGGCCAGCACAACGCGACCTGGATGAACTGCGGCATCTACGACAAGCCGGTGCCCAGCGAGCGCGCGGTGCACAACCTGGAGCACGGCGCGGTCTGGATCACCTACCGGCCGTCGCTGCCGCAATCGGAGGTGAGCCAGCTGCGGGCATTCGCGGAGAAGCAGACCATGGTGCCCTCGGCCGAAGGCGCTGCCTCCCGGTACATGGACCTGACCCCGTACCCGGGGCTGCCGTCGCCGATCGTCATCTCGTCCTGGGGGTTCCAGCTGAAAGTCAGCTCGCCGGCCGATCCCCGGCTGCAGCAGTTCGTGGGCAAGTTCCGCGCGTCGCCGAAGTACACCCCCGAGTACGGCGGCGCGTGCACCGGAGGGGTCGGCACCCCGCTGCAGAAGTGACAGGCTGACGGGGCGTCGTACCACGGCCCGTTCGGAATAAAGATCTATTTATCCCGAACGAACCGTGATGCCTCAGGACCCGGCGGCCCCTGTGACCGATCTTCCGTCGGCTGCGGCCGGGTGCAGCTGCGGCGGGAACGCCGCAAGGGCGGCGCGGGCCGGCCGCGCGGCAAGCAGCCGGGAGCACCGGGCGCGGCGATGAGGTGGGCGGAATCCGATGAGGTCGTGGAGCCCCGCCCGGCCGGCGCCTGTAGCGGCTGTGGCGCGGATCTGGCGGGGGCGGCGGACCTGGGGGTGGTCAGGTCGTACCAGCAGGTGGAGGTGCCACTGCCGGTCGAGCGGTGCGCCTGGCTGATCGCGGACATCACCGGCGCGGAGGTCTCGGCCAGGTTCGCGCACTCCTGCCTGGCACGGGCGGCCGAGATGATCGCGGACGTGGGCAAGCTGATCAAGACGCTGATCACCGCCGCCTACGTGGCCGGGTTCGATGAGACCATGCTGCGTTGCGGGCCCGCCGGGCCCGGGACTGTGGAGCATGGCCGGCCGGGCCGGCACCGCAGGACGGCATGCGAGGGTGGCGTGAGCCGGCGCGTGGCGCGGCTGGCACCACGACCGCAGAAGGCGGCTGTTTGCGCGTTGGAGGGGAACCGGTGAACAAGTTCGATGTGAGCGTGTACGCGATCCGGCGGCGGGCCGCCCGCCGCCGCCCTTTCGAGGTCCGCTGGCAGGCCGCGGGCCGGGCCAGGTCGAAGTCCTTCATCACCCGGGCACTTGCCGACAGCTACCGCGCGGAACTAATCCGGGCGGCGCGCCAGGGACTGGAGTTCGACCCGGCCACCGGCGAACCGGTGCTGTGGGCCGGACCAGAACCGGTGACCGTGACCTGGTACCAGCACGCGGCCGCCTACGCGGCGATGAAATGGCCGGGCCTGGCCGCGCACTCGCGGGCCAGCCTGGCCGACGCGCTGGCCACCGTCACGCCCGCGCTGACCCGCACCGCTGCGGAGCGGCCGCAGGCGGCAGCGCTGCGCACCGCCTTGTACCAGCACGCCTTCAACCCCGCCCGCCCCGCCACGGACGCCGCGACCGCCCGGATCCTGGACTGGGTGCAGCAGGCGTCGCTGCCGGTCGCCCGGCTAGCTGACCCCGTGGTGCTCCGCCAGGCCCTGGACGCCCTCACGCTGCGACTTGACGGGGTCCGGGCGGCGGCGAACACCGTCATCCGCAAGCGGGCGGTATTCCACGGCGCGCTGGGGTACGCGGTCGAGACCGGGCTGCTGGAATCCAACCCGGCCGACCGGATCAGCTGGCG
>Ga0116217_10004076_pt1 | contig 13079 bp, 15 predicted proteins | sample Sb_taG_6_FD_89697 | JGI IMG/M metagenome (GOLD analysis project Ga0116217, IMG submission 89697) | Peat soil microbial communities from Weissenstadt, Germany - Sb_50d_4_PS metaG | ecosystem: Environmental > Terrestrial > Soil > Wetlands > Peat | place: Germany: Weissenstadt | collected 2010-09-21 | reverse complement strand
CTGGAAGAATCTAGGGAAGCTCTGAACAAGCACTGTTCTTGGGCAGTGGCTGATCAGCAATGAACGATTCAAGCGGGGCGCACTCTTTCCATGAGAGTATCCGGCTGCTCGATCGGCTCGCCGACGTCCTCTGCGGCCCTACGCCGCTGCCCGACGCAGCAGGTTCTTGCGAATCGTAAACAGGTTCACCGGGGCGCAGGTGGCAAACAAGCGATTGGCATTCTTCTTGAGTCCTCGGTAGCGCTGGCTTGCGCGTCCTTTTTTGCCCAGGCACCGAATTGAAAATCCGCGGTGTTCAATCCGTGACTCATCGCCTTGGTGCCTCGATCGTCCCACGGCTCAACTCCTGGACGGGACCCGGTTTCGGATATCTTCCCGTCCGCGTCCGAGCGGTGAACACGGTCTCGGCCTCCTGCGCCATCGATCCCAGGCTGCGCATCCACCGGGTGGCGTCGATCCCCTCCGCACGCGCGACCACCAGCCACTCCGGCGACTCCTCGGTGATGCCTGCGAACTGTTCCGCCCAGTTGTGTTCCACACCCAACGCCATGGCGTAAGGCAGGCAGCGTTCCAGCTGCTTCGGCGAGGCCCGCTTCAACCTGTCCGCATCCACTCGCTCCATAAACTCCCGGAACCCCTCCACTGCAGCGCACGCCCGCATGCCGGCGAGACTCTTTGCGGTAAGGTTCAGTCCCATCACGTACACGATCAGAGCCGAAGCGCCCACCAGCGCGACCGCCAGCGGTCCGGCGTCGTACAGCGTGATCCAGCCCGTAGACGGCACCGCCAGCAGCAAGGTCCCCGCCAGGATTACCAACCCCACGCGGTATACCTGGGCGGACACCGGATCCACCCGGTACATGCCTTTATCGATCAGCGCATTCAGAATGCCTGCGCGCATAGACGGCACCGCCACTACGAAGCGCAGCTTCAGGCTGGAGAGCTTAGTCCACTGGCCGCCGTAGAAGGTATTGAACAGCATGTCGATCTCGTAGTTGGTCAGGCCTTGCCACTGATCGCGCGGTTTCACCAGCCGAATGATGTAGTCCGGGTGCCCCTCCGAGTTGTCTTCCTCGAGCTTCACGTAGCCGCGGACTGCCAAGTCCACCAGCGTCGCGGTGATGTCCCGTGGCTCCACGCGGTCGGTGAGCAACGTGCCCGCCTCGGCAGGGGTTAACCCCGGGGGCGGCTCGTACTCCGCTACCACCGCTACCGGTGGCAGGTTTCCCTTCAGTCTGCGTATCCACAACATCACTAGGAACACCACCAGCGGCATCAACACGATGGGATTGCTCTCCACAAACCACAGCGCGCGCGATGGCCACCACGGCCTGTGAAACACGCCCTTGGGAACAATGACCTCGACCGCGAACGGCTCATGCGCCCCCACTCCGCCCGGCGCCACGAACTCCACGCTGGCTCCGTTCACCTGTCCTGCAACTGTTCCGCCGTGCGGCCCGCTGATGAATCCTTGAGCCCGCAAGCCTTCGATCACTTTATCCGGCAGCAACACCGTCGCCGACGACTGCTCCGCCGGCATAGACAGCGTGCTCGACGTCAGGTTCCAGTAGACTTCGTCATGATCGGCGTTGTAGCGCAACGCGTTGTGGATGAAGTACCCGATCTCCACCGTCCGTGACTCACCCGTGCGCCCCAACATTGGGACCCGTATTTCTGTCTGGCCGCCCCAGACGCGCACACGGTAGGGCAGGGAGTGCCCGTCGCCATCGGTCACCTCAAGCACTCTGAGGTAGAGCCGACGTTTCGTCCCCAGCGGTCCGGCCGACTCCACCGGGATCAGGCGCTGGATGCCATGAAAGTCCCTCCCCGGGGCCACTTGCAGGTAACTCAGCTCCAGGCGCTCGAGGATGACGGCCGAGCCATCGTCGGCGACATTCACGATGCTGTGGAAGTCACGCAGGTGCCACTCGGGTGCGCCTTGTGCCGACACACTGGCTGCCAGCGCCAGCAGCGCCGCTACCAGCCCGAACTGAACGCCTCTCCGCATTTTTCAATCCCCGAGGTAGGCGTCGGCTTCGATCTCCACCAGCATCTCCGGCGAGATCAGTTGTAAATCCCTTTGGCCGTCTCCTACGTCCGCAGTTAGGATACCCGTCCGAGGAGTCATCATGGACATGAATAGGGGTCTTGCAGAGCTTCGTGCGGAGCGCGACCGTATCGACCAAGCCATTTCGGCCCTTGACGCTGTCAACTCGACTGGACGCCGCAGAGCAGGCCGTCCCCCAGGAGCGACACGTAAGGCCCGCGGACGTGGCCGCATGAGTGAATTCCTTTGTATCCCACTGTGTCCTTTGTGGTAGACACGAAGTGTGACTGGAAACTGCAGCGCTGCTCGGGTCAGCGATGCTAAGCCGCGCTTGGCCCGCCAACTAGGCCTGTTCGACGCCATCATGGTCGTGATGGGCGGCATCGTGGGTTCTGGCATTTTCATGAACCCGTATGTCGTGGCTCGACAGGTACACACGCCCACGCTAATTCTGGGCGCGTGGGTCTTGGGCGGAGCGATCGCCGTTGGCGGCGCTTTCATCTGGGCAGAACTGGCGTCCACGCTGCCCGAAGTAGGCGGGCAATACGCCTACATGCGCGAGGCCTACCATCCGGCAGTCGCGTTTCTCTATGGCTGGGTGCTGCTGCTGGTAATCCAGACCGGCGGCATGGCGGCGGTTACAATCACCTTCGCGCGCTACTTCATCGAACTCACCGGAATGCATGTGCAGGATTGGCTGGTCGGTGCCACCGCGCTCAGCATCCTGACACTGATCAACTGCCTTGGCGTTAAGACCGGCGGACGGACCCAGAGCGCGCTCATGATGATGAGGATCGTCGCCATCGCGGTGCTGGTGTTCGCCGGATTGGCTTTCGCGGGATCGCACGTGCCCACCACTACGGCCGCGGAACGCGCCTCGTCTCTAGCCTCGTTCGGCGCAGCGATGGTGCCGGTGCTCTTCGCCTATGGTGGATGGCAGACGGCGAACTTCATCGCCGCCGAAATCAAGCAGCCTGAACAGAACCTGCCCCGCGCACTCCTGATCGGAGTTGCCGGCGTCATCGTGCTGTACACGACAGTAAACTGGATCTGCTTGCGCGCGCTCGGCCCGCAGGATTTAGCCGCGACCACTACACCGGCGACGGCCGTTATGCGGCTGGCGCTCGGCCAGCGTGGTGCAACGTTTATCGCAGCAGCAATCGCGATCTCGACGCTCGGCTTCCTCAGCCAGTCGATCCTCACCGCACCACGGGTCTACTTCGCCATGGCCGACGACGGCCTCTTCTTTCGCACGGTGGCTCGTCTTGACCCGCGCACCCATGTGCCCGTGGCGGCGATCGTACTGCAAACCGTGTGGACAATTGTCATCGTGCTCTCCGGCCGCTACGAACAGATCCTGAACTATGTCGTGTCGATGGACTTTCTGTTTTTTGGCCTGACCGCGAGCACGCTGTTCGTCTTCCGCCGGCGTCCGAAGACTGGCCAGACGCAGCCGAGTACCCGGTACTGCACGCCCGGTCACCCGGTGACCACGATAATCTTCGTTACGATATGCTTCTGGATCGTGGCGAACACCATCTATCGCTACCCGCAGAACAGCCTGATCGGGATGGGCCTTTTGCTTGCGGGTGTCCCCGTGTACATGTTCTGGAGCCGGAGAGCGAAAAACCTAATGCCAACAACGGAGGCGGGGCACGGCTGATCCCATTCTGAGTGAAGCCAAAGACGATTCACCAGGAGAAAAAGGCATGACTGGTTCGGGCGCCGAAGCTGTATCTCACTACATAGAGTGGGCCAAGCTACACTCGACAGCGCCTTTCAACCTCGCTTTCAGCGGCGTCATCGACTACCCCCTCGCCGAGCTGCCTGTCAGGATCGAGGATCTGGAGATCGGCGGCACCGGCCCCTACGGCTACGGGCCGCTCATGGAGCGGCTGGCAAAGAAATCCGGTGTCGCGGAGCAGAATGTCGTCCACACACTCGGCACCTCGATGGCTAACTACGTGGCGTTGACCGCGCTGGTCCATCGCGGTGACGAAGTGCTGGTCGAGCAGCCCACCTACGATCCGCTGCTCGCCATTCTCGATCACATTGGCGCGAAGGTGCACCGCTTCGAGCGTCGGCCGGACAAGGGTTTTCGCCTCGGGCTCGGCGAACTCGAGCGCCGCATCACGCCGAAAACACGGCTCATCGTTTTCTGTAACCTGCACAATCCCAGCAGCGCATTCACCGACGAAGACACTCTGCGCCAGGCCGGCGAGATGGCCTCCCTGATCGGAGCGCGGGTTTTGGTAGACGAGGTTTACCTCGAAGCCGTCTTCGACCAGCCATGGCGTTCGGCGTTTCACCTTGGCCCGCACTTCGTCGTTACCAGCAGTCTGACGAAGGCATACGGGCTTAGCGGTATCCGGTGCGGTTGGATTCTCGCAGAACCGGAGCTGGTCCAACGGATGTGGCAGATCGTTGACTTCACCTACGGAAGCCATGTCCACCCGGCTGAGCTGATCGCGGTCATCGCGCTTGACAACCTCTACCACGTTCGCGATCGCGCGCAGCGTCTGCTCGAGACCAATCGCGTGCTGGTCAACCAATTCCTCACCGGCCGTCCTGAGCTCGACTGCGAACCGAGCCGTTTCGGCACCACGGTTTTTCCCCGCCTCCGCGTCGGTCGCGCCTGCGATTTCGTGAAGCTCCTGCGCGAGCAGTTCGACACCAGTGTTGTGCCCGGCGAGTTCTTCGAGCAGCCGCAGCACTTTCGCCTGGGTTTCGGCGGGACCAGCGAAACCGTTCGCGACGGTCTGGAACGAGTCAATGCCGCACTGGATAAGTTCAAACGGGTACCACATAGGCAGTGAGGCATATAGGCGACGCGAATCATCGGCGGCACTGGACGTACAGCCGTTGCTCCTGCGCATCTCCGGCTGCCTGAATTTCGACTGCTCGATGAGGTGCTACCAGTTTCCGACGCGCTACTGTCGCGAGCTCGACAGACCTTAGCCAGCCGATGAATTCCCTTAACCCGCCCCCTTCGCATATCGCGTTGCCAGCGCCACTAGGCGCTTTCGGGGAGGGTGAGGCCTAGTCGTCCCCAGTGAGCAGCCACTCCATAGTTCTGCCGAACTCGCGCGCAATTCTCACCAAGATCTCGGCCCGAACCTCGACTTTCCCGTGCTCGACATTGGACGCATCGGAGTCCGCTGACTGAGATGATTCCCAATCAAAAGAGAGGTCCGCAAGGCTAAACGCTTCCCGCGAGCATTCCAACGAATCGGGCCGCACTGTATTACAAATCAAGCGTAAACGGCTTCGTGGTCCTTGAGAGTCGGGAGCGCCCTGATGGATTTGCCTGCCTTCTGCTGCGCGAGTCGCAGCTCGTAGAGGCTCTGCAGGTTAAGCCAAAACTCGGCGGTCGTGCCGAAGAAATGGGCAAGGCGCAGGGCCGTATCGCCGGTGATGGCGCGCTCGCCGTTGAGAATCCCGGTGATGCGGTTGGTCGGCACCTCAAGCTGGCGCGCGAGCGCAGCGGCGCTCATATTAAGTTCTTTCAGTTCTTCGGCCAGGTGTTCGCCTGGGTGGATAGCGTGGAGAGCCATAGCGTTTTCTCCTTTAGTGATAATCAACAATTTCCACGTTCGATGGCCCCGGCGACCCGTCTGGCCACTCGAAGCAAACCCGCCAGCTTAAATTGTGCGTTACGTCAAGCATAATGACGGGGAGGTACTGGGCTAATTCTGTGTTGCCACGAAATACGCGGCTCCGGCAATGGCCGTCAAAGCGAGGATTCGCAAGCCAATGAGAGGCAAATCGGGCGCTGCAAGTGCGCCCTCAAAGTCGTGGGTTGTTGGTCCGACCCACAGCCACCCGTAACCAACTCGTATGTAGTCCGTGCCGGGCGCGATGTGCCACGGCACCCACAGGCAGCAGTAGGCCAGCAGAAGGCAGTAGGCAACGAGGACGATGCGGGTCGATCTCCTCATAAAAAATGGCCCAATGTCGGTTGGGCCTGCATGTGATCCAATTGTCTTACAGCCGAATCCAGTTTACACCCGGAGACGGCAACATGGAAAACGAAAATAGGTCTCTTGATCTGGGCGATCTCTTGCTGGCAAACATCTTCCGGCTAGTGCGCCAGTCTGACTATCCGGTCTGCGCGAAAGCAAAGAGTCTCGTTCGCGCTGGAAAGATTGGCGAAATGTACTTGGGCGTACTGGCGGATGATGCGGGAGATAACGCACTCACTTGCCAGGAATCGAACGCTCCAAAAGGATGATTAACTGCTTCCCATCTGGATGGGCCGTCATCATCACTGGACGCCATCCGCCGTTGAACTCCATATCGAGGTACATTGGCAGATCATCGAATGGTTTAACGAGAGATTTGTAGTGCTGCGGGATGTGCTTGGGGGCTGTCATGGGCTCTCCATCATGCCTGAAGCTGCCGGAATGGAAATTCTATGCCGCCCCCACAAGTTCAGCAACGCTCCAAACGCGATCCGTTAGTCCCGCCTGCATCGCAGGCATGACACGCAGGCTCTGATGCACGCGGCAGAAGTTGTAAAACGCGACGTACACCGTTACAGCGGCTTTCAGGTTGTCCAGCGTTTTGCTGGCCGCGTTCGTCTTTCTGGTGAACCTCCGCAAGTGCATCCGCACAGACAAATTGGCGCGTTCGATATGAGAAGTCGAGATGCGGGAGAAATCAGGATTCCCGCTTCTGACTCGGGGGACTGCTGCAATCACTGTGCCGCCGCCATACCACTCTGGGCCTGCCTCGGTACGCCCGTAAATCTTCTGCAATTGCGCGTAGTCCACATCAGCCCCGAACCATTCCTCGATTGCGCCCACGTACCCGCGAAGCGCGTCCGTGGTGATCTGGTAGCGGCCAACCGTGCGGCCTGCGAGATCGTGGACGAATTTGTAGGCGTTCACCGTGTTTCTCGCCCCAATGTGGTGCGAGATGATGAGCTTGCTGTCAGAATCGAGCGCCAGCCATGTCCACTGGTCTCCCCATTCGGCGGGAGCGTTACTGGCCTTCCGGTTTCCGTGGCACCCCACGTAAGTCCACAGCTCATCGAGCTGAACGAAGCGGGGGCGCACGCCACGCACGTAGGTGTCAAGCACGCGCTGCGCGTTCGCTGCCGCTGTACCCATCAGGTCCAGAATCGTCCCTTTGTGCAGGCCGGTGATGCGCGAGATGGCGCGGAGGCTCATGCCCTCAAGCATCAGCGTCAGCGCCTTGGCTGCTGTTTCAGGGTCGGTGTAGTGCGTCCCCAGCCTGGGGACGGATTCAGAGAACGTGGCGCGGCAGGAAGTGCAGCGGTAGCGCTGGACTCGGCGCTTCCCGTACACTCCAAACTTCTTCGCGTGGTGCTGGCAAATTCGGCAGATCATGGGCTTTCTCCGCTTGATTTCTGCGGAGCGAAAGCCCACAATGGCTTTGGGTCTGGATCGCGGGTCGCTCCGCGTTCTGGATTAGCCGCGACCCCTGTTTGCGCAGGAGTCGCGGTGTTTCAGGTTAATGGTTTACGGTGGAATAACGGTTACTTCCACCGTAGGTTGACCAGCAGTGAAGCGAATGACAATCACGATCTTCACTGCGATTTGTCCTCCCTTCTGAGACGCTCTGCGCGGCAAACGCAGGGCGTTTCGTATTTAGCTCCAAAGTCAAATCTTTTTCACCGTTCGCTTACTGAAATGGGCGACAGGTCCATCGAGCACCCGTGTTCCGCGCAGTTCGGACAAGGAGCTGACCTTCCCTGTCCATTGGTAGCAGGGCTTGTTGTCGGCCCTGTTTCCGGCCTGCTTGATCTCGCCCTTCTGCACAAGGCGATTGATGATGGTGTGAACCGATGCCATCACATTGCCATATTTGGCTGTGTCATAGCCCATCATCTCCAGCCGGCCTTTCACTTCCGTGGGCGTGAGAGTGCTCGTCTCTCCCACAGACTTGAACGCTTCGCGGACAGCATCAGTAAAGCCAATCGCGTCTTCCTCGACAAATTCCTCATCGAGCATCCGAGAGAGTGCGGCAATCGTGGCGCGGAGGCCAGTGATTCTCTTCTCCAGCGTTTCCTGCTGCTTAAAGCACTCGCCCAAATCTTTCTGGGTCTGGAGAAGGTCCGCCTTTGCTTTCTCCAGTATGGGTTTGTAATCTTTGTCCGTCATGGGAGAGGATGGTAGCGTATGTCTCTACGCATGTCAACAACAACTTTAGACACATCTAAAGACTTGTTGAATCAGGCAGTTAGGGATGCAACTCGCAAGATAGCAGAAGCAAAGCACAGAATCAAGGAATTAGAGCGTGCGCGGGAAGTTTTCAGGAAGAACGCAAGAGAGCGAGTGGCGGTGCCTGGAAGCTATAGCTTGCCGCTCGCCGCGCCAACCGCTGCCTCAGTCACAGCAGTTAACGGTGACCATGCCGATTCACCGGCAACACGGAATTAGCCCAGTACCGACGGGGACAAGATGTTGCAATCCGACGCAAGTTTCGGACGTCGAACGGTGGGCAGGTGCCGTTTGGCTCGAGGACGCCGGGTGCTGGATTTTGTGCAACCCGGTTGCACATTTCGACGTGTTGCCGGTCCCAACGCGCTACTGTCGATTACCAGCCGACGAATTCCCTGCCCCGCTCCCTTCACATATCGCGTTACCGGCGCCATATCGCCAAGCCTCGCCCTCAGGCGATATGATCCATCCGGCGCACCAAATTTGGCGTTTCGGCGTCGCCTCGATGTCTGTCAGAACCGAGACTGAGGTGAGCTGGCTAGAGGTCTCACGTCGCGTTCGATTGTGTTCTGGAGTTCGTCCTGAGCGACCTCCAACTGGTAGATCGCTTGAGCGTTGAGCCAGAACCGCGCACTGGTATTGAAATAACGACCCAGGCGCAGCGCGGTCTCTGGGGTGATGCCGCGACGCTGGTGGACAATCTCGGCAATTCGCGTGACGGGAACGTGAAGCTCGAGCGCCAGCTTATTCATACTTAGGCCGAGCGGTACCATGAAATCCTCGCGAAGTATTTCCCCGGGATGAATCGGCGGCAAGAGCTTTTTAGACTTGGCCATTAGCACCTCTAGTGGTAATCGACAATCTCCACATCGTAAGCATCCCCGTTGCGCCAGACAAAGCAGATGCGCCACTGATCGTTGATGCGAATACTGTGTTGCCCTTCTCGGTCGCCTTTAAGCGCTTCCAGGTGATTTCCCGGGGGCGACGCCAGGTCACGTAGCTCCGCGGCAATGTCCAGCTGCCGGAGTTTTCGCTGGGCCACCCGCTCGAAAGCCCGGAACCGCCTGACGCGCTCCCTCGCATGAAGCTGTTCCGTACCTTTCGACCGGAAGGACTTGATCACTTTTCGAGTCTATAACGCACATCATTATACGTCAAGCGTTAAAGCAGCTTCGAGGCTCAGGACCAGCGGCCGTTCGAGATCCGGCTCGACAGCATCGAGCAGGTCATCTTGCGGCGCGGCTCTACGCGGCAATTCGCGCGCGAACCCATTACTCTGGAGCAGCTTTCGACCCTACTCGATCGCGCAACGCGCGGCGTGCCGGCGGACTTCCTCGATCCCGCCGGCGGGCAGCTCAACGATATGTACCTGATCGTGAACGCGGTCGAGGGCCTGGCGCCGGGCGCGTACTTCTTTCACCGCGAGGAAGGGTCGCTCGAACTTCTGAAGGAGGGCGACTTCCGCGAACACGCCGCGTACCTCGGTCTCGAACAGGAGCTGCCCGGTGACGCAAGTGTTGCGGTGTTCTTCCTCGCCGACCTGCGGCGTATTCTGGAGCGGTTCGGCAATCGCGGCTATCGCGCAGTGCAGCTGGAAGCGGGCATCCTCGGCGGCAAGCTGTACCTCGGCGCCTACGCCCAGCGTCTGGGCGCGAGTGGACTGACGTTTTTTGATGATGATGTGACCATCTTTTTTTCGCCGCACGCCGCCGGCAAGAGCGCGATATTCCTCACCGCCGTGGGAAAGAGAGCGTTCCGGAGCCATGCGGCAGATTGAGCGAGTTCCTAGGTCTGGGTCATGGATGTTTCAGGAGGTATTAGCCCACCGTGTTGCCAGCTTCTCGTGTTCCAGCAGGCCGTTGATGCCGCGCAGATCCGCCCCGCGGTTGAGCATGTGCGCGGCGCCAGCCCGCCGCACCCATGGCAGGACGGAAGGCCGAAGAGCCAGCAGGACGCAGCGGGAGCCGGCAGGCAGGACCTTAAGCCTACTTCCTATGTCGTACCGCACCCCTACAGGCCCCTGCAGGGATGACCAAAGGGGGCGGGCACTAAAGCATGAACTGGTGTTGGCTCCGCGCTTCTTGTTTTCCTTCAACTTGGATATTCTGAGAGCAACTCAGCTAGGAAGTGTTTGGTCATGAAACCGGCTCCGGCCAAAAAGCCTCGCATCCGCATCGCTGTCCTGGAAAGCGACCCCTTGCGCTTCGTTGGTTTCCGCGCCTTGTTTGACACCGAATCCGACCTGGAGATTCTGGCGTCGAGCATTCCCGAGGTGCCGACGCTGGGCGCCGTGGACCTGGTGCTGCTGGGCAGCCGCATCGGCGTGAACCTGTTCGACACCATGGCCGGGTTGAAGGCGTCGCGCCCCGACCTGAAAATCATTGTGACCGGCTCGGGCGCCGATGACGAGACCATTCTGAAGGCCCTGGCCGCCGGAGCCACCGGTTACGTGGATGAGGCGGCCGCGCCGCTGGAGTTCGTGCAGGCCATCCGCATGGTCCACCAGGGATCGGTGTGGGCGCCCCGCCGCGTGCTGTCCACGTTCGTCGAGCGCGTCACCACGTCGCCAGGGCGGATCTTCCCCGCCGGTCGTGTCACCTTTACCGACCGCGAGAAGGAAGTGCTGGCATTGCTGGTTGCGGCCCGCTCCAACAAGGAGATCGGCTCGGTGCTGGGAATCAAGGAGCGCACGGTGAAGGCGCACGTCGCAAAGCTGATGCGCAAGGTCGGAGTGCAGAACCGGATCGCGCTCTCCGTTCACGCCATCACTCACTCTCTCGTGAGTGCGAAGTAAGCTTCGGCACTACCGTATTTCTCCGCTAAGAGGCCAGGCTAAGAAGCCAGCAGACGCCGCAGAACGTGCGGAACGGCAATGTCGTCTGTGCGGCCGGCGGATGCCTCGGAAAAAGGCAGGGTGCGGGAAGGCGAGATCAGCAGCCCAGAGAGGCTGTGAACAGTGTTCACACCACGCCAGAGGGGTTGCGCCTGTGGTGAATACGTCCCTTTTCGGATTTTGGCCATGCCCGGAAGACACCTACCCGTCTGCACGCACTCTCGATAAGTATGCAGACCTAGCCCGGACTATTCGTGAACGCACACCGGACGGCAACTTCCCCGGAGTGCGCGACGTCTGAGGACACTCGGAAAGAGGTGGCACCGCTCCGACGACGGGTGTTTGTGTTCACAGCCAGCGCCAGAGATTCCTCGGCCGATTCCGGACATAGCTATCGCTTCGCCGATTTCGGCGGAAACATGTTTCGGACCTGTTTGGCTCAGAGCGGCGTGTTAGCCGGACAGGGCACCGAGCGCCAGCGCCACTTTACGGAAGGTCGGAAGAAAAGGGAACGAGGCCGGCAAGTGCACCACCACGCGGCGCGCAGAAGCGACCACACGTGCTCCGAGTTTCAGCAGTCGTTCGCGCAGCATCCAGACCTGAGCGCGGGCGCAGCGGGTGCCAGCCGCACGCAGGCGCAACTCCTGCATCAGCACGTAGGCGGCGGCGGTCAGCAGCACGCGAAACTGGTTGGCCCAGAAAGCGCTGCAACTGGTGCGGTCGATCTGCAAATCGTGCAGTTCTTTTATCCGGTTCTCGATCTCGCCGCGCTGGCAGTAGACCTGTTCGTAACTCCACTGCGGACTCTGTTGCAGGTTGGTGATGACGAAACGCGGGTTGTCTTTTGGCGCTTTGTCCTCGGCGCGTACCACCTCAGCTTTAATAATGACGCGGCGTTCGTGCGGCCAACTGCGGGCTGCATAGCGGGCTTCACCGTAGACGTGTTCGGTCTGGCCACTCTGCCGGGAGAGCTTGCGCGCCTGCTGCATCGCCGGCTTGGCCTTGCGCTTCAACACCGCATTCTTGGCCATCGCGACCACGTATTCGAGGTTGGGTTCGGAGTCCAGAAAGTCGAGTACCTCAGGATGAGCGAAGCCGCCATCGAGACGCACGCGAATACGCACCCCGGGCAGAAAGTAGCGGATCAGCCAGATCAGGCGGCGCAGAACCCCCACCGCTCCCTTCGCGGCGGTGACGTTGCCGGGACGCAGTACGGCGGCGCACAGGTATTGTTCCGGCTCGTCGTTGAAGCTCACGAAGCCCATCACCGGCAGGTAGCACCAGGTGTCGTAGTGGCCGTTGAAGAACGACAACTGCTGTGCACCGTGGGTGGGATCGTCGGTCGGGTCCAGATCGAGGGTGACGCGACGGAGGCGACGGCGCAAGCGCGCGGCATGGCGCTGGATCACGCTGGCGGCCAGGGCCTCGCTCAGCCGATAGAGTTCTTTGGTATCGATGGCATTCTCGAAGCGCGACAGCGTGGGCTGCGAGGCCAGATCGTTGCCCTCGACCGGGTCGCGGCCGAGCAGCAGCTTGTGAATGGGATCGCCGGCCAGACGGGCGGCATCGTTGGCATCCGGATAGCCGCAGGCGATCGCGAACACGCGCTGCGACAGCAACTCTTCCAGCGTGTGATCAATCTTGCCAGCCTGCCGCCCATCCTGAAGACAGGAAGCCAGGCAAGCGATCAATCCGTAGCGTCGCTCGGCCGCCTTCAGCAGCAGGGCCCCGCCGTCGGAACTGCCCTGCCGCTGGTCAAACCGAGCCACCACGGACTTGGGAAAAATGTCGGAGAACAACAAACACTGTGTCGTGCTATCGTCAATCATGCGGAAGCCTCTTCGGTTGCTCCAAACACTGTCTTGATAACATGTTTGTAGCACAAGAGGCTTCTCGCGCCTTCAACTTCGCGAATTATGCAGGTTAGATGCTCGAATGGTGCATGGGCCTGTAGACACGCCGGACAGGTTGGCACAGCTACCAATTCATCGTCAGGCACATCAAGAATGTCAAT
>Ga0116217_10004074_pt1 | contig 13079 bp, 10 predicted proteins | sample Sb_taG_6_FD_89697 | JGI IMG/M metagenome (GOLD analysis project Ga0116217, IMG submission 89697) | Peat soil microbial communities from Weissenstadt, Germany - Sb_50d_4_PS metaG | ecosystem: Environmental > Terrestrial > Soil > Wetlands > Peat | place: Germany: Weissenstadt | collected 2010-09-21 | reverse complement strand
GCCGAGAGGGCTGCCGTCACCCTTGGTTCAGGGTCGTTTCGGAATACACCCGGAGGAGTTGGTCAAGGCAGTGATCTCATGTGGTGAGGTCGGGGCTCTTGGGTCCTGGCCCCGCAGCTACCTTGACCAGCACCCTGGCCAGCTTGGTCGGGGGAATATTCAGCGGGACTGCCGTGGCGAGCCCCTCTGACGCCAGCTCGGTTAGTCCTGACGTGTCGGCAACAACGACCTTCCGTCCGAGAGCGAGCGCCTCCATGAGAGCAACGGGGTTCGCTTCATAGTCGCTCAGGAGCGCCACGATGTCGCTGGAGCGAACGAGTCCGCCGAGCGCTGCTCGCTCTGTGGTGTCGAATGAGGTGAACATCACGGCTTGTTCTACCCCGAGCCGGGTGACGAGGCGCCGGAGTTGCCTCTCATAGGTGCCGCGGCCGACAATCGCCAGCCTCGCATCCGGCGCCATCTCCAGGAGCGCCGGCATAGCCGCAACGAGCCGGTGATGACCCTTGTAGCGTTCCAACCGCCCCACCGAGCTGATGAGCGGGGAGCCGGGCGCGACGCGCGGAGAGTCGTCGACCGGGAGAGGCTCGGCACCATTTCGTATGAGCTGGATTCTGTGCGGATCAATCTTCAGCCGGCGGGCGAACTGCTCGACCTCGTATGCGCACACGGCGATGAGAGCATTCGATCGGCGAAGAAGGGGTCGCAGCATCAGCCACTGAGGCTCGCGCACTGCGGTCCGAAGCCGACTGGAGTGGCCCCCCGTGTGGAAACTCACCACGGTTGGGATCCCCGTTCGCTGTGAGGCCATGAGCGCCATCGGCGGTAGGAGAGTATGCAAGCCCTGCACGTGTACGAGGTCGTAGGTACCGCTGGCGATCTCCCGGACGAGGGTCGGCGACGCATGAAGGTCGGTCCCGCGTGGCCCGGCGCGAAACCGTCGAATGGTGAGCCCGTCCCGGTGCTCGCGGGGGAGGAGTTGGCCGCTTACGTCGGTAGTGAGCACCGTCACGTCCAGGCCCCTGGCGGCCATCCTGCGTGCTACCTCGCCGACGTGGGTCTCGATACCACCGAGGAGCGGCGCAAAGCGAGAAGCCACCATGGCAACCCGTAGTCCTTTCGTTTCTGGGTGCTCGCGTGCTTGGGAATCAGCGTGAGGGATCACGCCGGTCACCCGAGCCTCCATCGCTGGAGCTGCGCTCGGAAGCGAAGGCGTCCCCAGTCCATGACGAGGCGTCTCGGAAGTCGGTATGGATCCGTCGATGGTCTGGCCGTACCCGGCAGGGTGGTGCACGCATTGTCGAAGTTGGCCAAGCGGACAGCTTCGACCGAAGTGTCGTCGAAGTCGTCGCGGCGGCCGAAGGGATACGCAAATTGGGACACGCGTCGTCCGAGAAACCGTTCCAGATCCAACCTCGACGCAGTGATGGTTTCGACCTGTTCCTGTTTCGGGCGGCCCCGCAGTCGGACATGGTCGACCGTGTGGGCGCCGATCGTGACGACGTTGGCGGTCGCGAGCTGGAGAAGCTCCGCAGGCGTCAGAGCTCGAGCGTCAGGCGGAGGCGTCGATCCGACGGACCACTGTTCCGAGACGGCGTCGAGGGCGGATTGGATTTCTTGGACTGAAAGGGGGAGTAAGTGGCGACGCACTGCACTCAGGTCCGCGCAAAAGTCAGACTCACCAAGTGGGATGCGAACGGTCTGCCCGCCTGCCGCCAAGCAGAACTCGCGGATTCCTCGCGGACGGGAGCGCAACAGGGTGCCGAGACGATCCCACCAGAACCCACGGTGGCCACCGAGAAGACCGCTCGTCACGAAAATGGTGATGGGTACACCCTTTGATTCAGCAATCGGCAGCGCATTGCCCAGGTTGTCGCTGTAGCCATCGTCGAAGGTCACGACCACTCTGGGTCGACGCGACCGCAAGGACAAGTCGTCCAGGGTCGATGGTTCGCGTCTACGCGCAATTTCCTCGAGGTGAGCGGCAAAGTGTTCGGGACTCACGCAGAGACCAAAAGGATCCTTGACACCTTCCGCTACTCGGTGATAGCAGAGGATGAGCGTTCCCCTATTTTTCACTGCAGGGACGCTCCAATCGCGAACGCAGTCGGCGCTCGCCGAGCCAGCCTGAGTCGCACAAGCTTCGTTCCGTCTTCAAATGTGCACCCATCGCCACGCATTCTACCTAGGGCCAGGCGACCGCTGTTCGGAAGGACGGCGCTCTGGGCAAGTGCCTCTGGCGGCCAGAGAACCGAGGAGAAATATGAGTGCGTGGAGTGGCGAGAACGCTCCATTGATCGCCGCTAGAGCTCCGGAAAGCCCACGAATGAGTCCCACATTTCCTTGCAGAGGCGCTCGACTTCAGGGTTGAGGTCATCCACCGTCGCGGCGTTTGGTTGCGCTCTAACCTTCTTGACTATCGAGCGCTCGGGTAGCGAGATTCCGATATACGTCGACAGTTTTTGGACCACTTCGCCTGGGCCGGTGCAAGCGTGCTCATAGCGGAGGATCCGAATCCGCTCCTCGTTCCAGAGCTGCTGGTCAAAATAGAGCTGGTTGCGAGTCCACCAGAAGAGCGCGGCCGCATCGAGCGGCGAGAGTCCGACACTCAGGAGGTCGATCACAGTCTCTCGTGTCTTCTTGGTAGCACCTCTATAGTGCCAATCCAGGGAGTCACCGGAACGAAAGGGCTCTAGGTCCTGATAAGGGTTCTCGGTACCGAAGCGCTTGAGATTGGACCGTGCAACATCCTTGTAATGGCGAAGCATCCAGATGGCCTTTGCACCGCCGGCGGCATCGGCGAGCTCACTGACCCGACAGCTCTCCACCAGGGCTTTTGCAGCGACTACTTCGAACGGGAGGCGGTGGATTCGGCGGAACACGGTAGGAACGTCTTTCCAGCTGGTTTCCTCTGGGTCGTCACCCACGAGACGATGATCGTGTTCCTCAAGGATGAGAACCCGCCATGATTGATCGAGGAAGGTTTGCTGCAACATGGTGGTTCCCGATCGCTGGCATCCAAAGATGAGAACGACCCTTCGCTGATCATGAGGCGCTCGAACGATCGAACGCGCGAGTGTCTTCACGACCGATCGCATCCGTCGTGTGATGAGCGGCTCATCGTCTCGCTCCTTGTTGCGAGCGATGGGCGTGACGGGGGACAGTTCCTGTTGGTCTGTCGATGACATCGCGAACAGCCTTTTCACGGATCTGCGAAATCGTTTGATTGTCCGCCTGGCACCCATAGGGAATCGCAATGGTAGATGATCGGCGAACACCAGGGCATCAGTCGGCAACTCCATGAATGCGCCTGGCAAGTCTGATTCATTCAAACCGCTGTCGATGCAGGTACCGAGTGTCCGATCCGCGCGCCAGATGCCGCTCGGGATGCTGAGGATGTGGTGCGTCACACCAAACCGCTTGTTGCAGCCGAACCTCCCGCACATGGGTTCGCACCGTCCTTGTCGTAGCCGTTCTCGGCAGCGCACTGTCGCTCGCGGTTGGGTCCGATTAGTTTGGGTTGACCATGCGCGTCCTGATGGTGTCTCAGTTCTATCCGCCGATCGTCGGCGGACAGGAGGCTCACGTCCGCAACCTGGCCTTGGCGCTTGCGGCGCGTGGCCATGATGTCGAAGTGGCGACGATCGCCGTGGATGGCACTGAAGGAACGTTCCCGGATGGCCTGGTACCGGTCCACCGCCTCCACGCGGCTGCGCAGTACCTGCCTCAAATCTTCAGTGACCCTCAACGCCCACATTCCATGCCGATAGCTGATCCGCAATTTCGCGCTGGTATCCGGAGGCTTCTTCGGACAGGGCGATTTGACGTGATCCACGCGCACGATTGGAGCGTCGGTTCGGCACTCGGTCCCGCCCGACGGTCCGGAACGCCCGTTGTGTTCACCCAGCACGATTACAGCCACATCTGCGCCACGAAGCGGCTGATGCGCGGAGATGAGGTCTGCCCGGGTCCGGCGCTGGTTGCTTGCACTCGCTGCGCGTCATCCCAGTACGGCCCTATGGTTGGTCCCGCCGTGGTGCTCACCAACTTCGCTTCATCTCGCGCGCGCCAAAGGCAGATCGATACATTCATTCCCGTGAGTTCGGCGGTGGCGTTCAGCACGGGCTTACCGGGTCGTTGTCGCTACGAGGTCATCCCGAACTTTATTCCTGACAACCTCCTGCTCGACGAGGCCATCCCACACCCTGACGGACCTATCGTGTTCGTTGGCGATCTGAGCCGCGACAAGGGTATCGATGTGCTGATCGAGGCATATCTGCGACTTGGCGATGTGCCCCGCCTCGTGCTCGCCGGTCGGATCCTCGCGGAAATTCCGTTCGACCTTCCTGAGCGGATCGAACTGCTCGGCGTCATAGATCACGATGCAGTCATGACACTCATGCGGTCGGCGAGCGTCGTCGCCGTCCCGTCGATCGTGCCCGACTGTTGTCCGACGGTGATCCTCGAGGCGATGGCCGCCGGCCGACCGGTTGTCGCGGCCGCGAGCGGGGGGATCGTGGAACTGGTCGACAACGGCGTGACCGGCTTGCTCGTCGCCGCCGGCGACCCGGTACGCCTTGCCGAAGCACTCTCTTCGATCATCCACGACGTCGATAGCGCGACCGCGATGGGACGCAAGGCGCTCGACCGCGTGCGCTTGTTCACTGCATCGGCAGTCGTGACACGGATCGAGACGGTCTACGAGCGCCTTGCTGCCGGCGGGAGGCCGAGGAAGCACCCGCGGGGTAGGTCGAACTTCACATAGGGGCTGTACGGACAAGATATTCCGAAGCTCTCAGCGCTCCCGGCCCGCTCAGATCCCGATCGGGCCGGGTCGGCCTCGTTGTCAGAAGGTCGTCCCAGAGCTCGCACCGCTCGCAGGCTCGAGACCAACCGGCCGAAGTCATGGGGTGGTTTCCAGAGGCACGGGAAAAGGTTGGCTGCGGGGTCGCTGACGTGCACCTGCGGAGCGTCCCCTGACATACTGGACTCTTGTTGAGGTCCGATCGCTAGACCAGGAGAGGCCACTCCTGTATTCAGCACAAGAGTCCTTGCCCTCCGTGGGGCTGGTTCACGACACGACATGGCAGCGGGGCAAGCGATGGATGTGCGAATTCCAGATAGTCGTCACGATCTCGACGTCGGGAAGGTGTCGACGTTGCCCGAGGAAGTCGGTTCCCAGAGCGCCAGTCCCATTTCTCCAGGCGTCACCTCGCCAGAGGCCTTGCATGTGAGTGGGTCACGTCTCGGATCCGTGATTGCGATCGTGGGAGGCGGCCTGTTGATGGTGGGAGTCGGCGACGCCCTTGCCCGTACCGGTCACCAGTCGCCCGTCGTGCCGCTCTTCTTGGTGGGACTGCTGTTCATCTTCGCTCCGTGTGCCTGGCGTCTCACCGGTACCGCCGCGACGCGGAACGAGCGACTGTGGGTCTCGGTGATACTCGGTCTCGGGCTCCTCGCGTCCTACGCATTCCGCAGCCCGCTCATCTTTGACGGCTTCGACGAGTTGGCCCATGGGGCGACGCTCATGCGGATTCTCGACAGCCGATCGCTGTTTCCGACCAACCCCATTTTGCCGGTTAGTCCGTTCTATCCCGGGATTGAACTGGTGACGATCGCCACCAAGTGGTTGACCGGACTCCCATTGCTGCTCGACCAGATGGTCGTGCTGATCGGCGCCCGCATCGTGCTCGTGCTGTGCATTTTTCTCATCGTGGAGCGGGCTTGTAATTCTTCACGTGCCGGCGGCATTGGCGTACTCGTCTATGCCGCGAGTCCGGAGTTCTATTCCCAGGGTGCACAGTACGGCTACCAGACACTCGCCCTCGCTTTTGCCGTTGCGATCGTTCATTTGATATTTGTCTCAATCGACGCAACCCAACCGAAGAGGGGAAGGCTGTTCGCGCTTGCGCTCGTCTGCATCGCAGCGATGGTCGTGTCCCACCACGTCACGTCTTGGCTCACCGTCGGATTCCTCGTGGTGTGGGCGACAGGACTGCGCTTTATCATCGATCCATCGGGTCCGTCAGCGCCCGATTCCACAGCAGGTCAGACTCTCGTAGCCGAGAATCTTCCGCCTTCACAAGCTGGAATTGAGTCTCGGGAGGAACGATTTACGAGGCGGAGGGAGCAGTCGCAGATCGTTGGCGTCGCTGCTCTCATTGGCGTTGTGCTCACCGGGATGTGGATCGCGTTCGTCGGCCATGTTCTCACTGAATACGTCGGCCCGATCATTCAGGCAGGGGTCAGGGGCATCACTGCGACGCTGGACCAACTTCACGGCGATCGAACGCTCTTCTACAGCTCGGCGGGCGGCGGTTCGCCTGCTTGGGAGTCGGCCCTCATTCTGGCGTCCGCCGTTTTCTTCTGCCTCATCATCTTGATGTCCCTCTACACGGTGATCTGGAAGAAGAGCGTTCGGGGTGGCAGGCTTCGCTACTTGCCTGCCGCGATTGCCGCGGCGTATCCGCTCGCAATGCTCTCGAACATATCGTCTGACGCCAAGGAGATCGGCGCCCGAACGACCACTTTTATATTTTTCGGTGTGGCGGTTGTCGTTGGAGGATGGCTAGCCAGACGGCTCTTGACACAACGCCGGCTGATCGAGCGAATGGCGACCATCGGTGTAGCTGTCATTTGCTTCCTCGGAAGCACTCTTTACGGAGGGGGCCCCTTACCCGCCCTGGTGGATGGTCCCTACATCGTCGGCGCACATGAACGTTCGCTGGGTTCACCGTCACTGGCGCTGGCACATTGGGTCAGTACGCATCTACCAGAAGGTGTCCACGTGGCGGTCGATCGCGACAATGGCGGGTTGCTCAACGACATCGGGGGGGTCGACCCGGTCACTCCTCTTAATGGGTCGCCTAACGTGGCCTCGCTGTTCTTCGACCGACAGCTCACCCCATCTGACATCTCCCTCATCCGCAGGGATGACATTCGCTATGTCGTGACCGATACACGTCTCGCCGAGGGATTGCCGCTGTACGGGGCTTACATAGCGCCAGGTGAAGCCCGACCTCGAACCCGCCTGACAGCGGCGGAGCTCGAGAAGTTCAACTCCGATTTCTCGGTCCATCGCATCTACGACAACGGCACGATCCAGGTGTACGATGTTTCGCTATTCCTGGGTAAGCGCCCCCTCGCTTTGCCCGCGACCTCTGTCGGTGCAACATCGTCGTCTGGGACCGACGTGGTCGTGTTCGTCCTTGCCAGCTTGGTCGCAATCGTGTGGCTGTTCAGACTGCGCCGCCGCACGAGCCCCGCTTCGATCGACGCGCACTTGGTGGTCTGCGCGTTGGTGGGGGCGATGGCAATCGGACTCTTCGGGGCGTTCGCAATCCTGTTCGTCCATCTGCCGCCCGGACCCACAGCCCTCCTCACTCTGCTTGTCTTGTTGGCGCTGGGCGTACGGCCCGCAAGGTGGAGGACGCATCCCGAGCGCACTATCCACCGCTGGGCGGCAACGCCTCCAGTACCGCTGGAATCGACGGCCGAGGCCCCCATCCCATCGGCGGCGACGAATGTCAGCGGATCAGGGGTGACCAGCAGCCCGGTCGTAGCGTCGCCGAGCCAACCGCCACACGGTACTCATCGTGTCCGCTCTCAGCTCGCGCTGGGGTGCGCCGGGCTCATGCTCTTTGCCGTCGGAGCCTCATTGGCAACGGCAACGGCACGAACGGAATGGGTGCCCCCCTCGGAGTTGTCCATTGACGTTGGGCAGGTCGGCCAGCCAATCGCTAGCGTGGATCTCGGCGCGGCAGCTCCGATATCCGCCCACCTCGCCGTAGTCACGGGAGCCCGAGTCCTCTGGTCAGCCCCACTCTCATCAAACAGCGCGACGCAGAACGTTGTCCTTCCAGCTGACTTGCTTAAGCCGGATTCACGTTTGCTTCTCGTTGCTGGCGGGAGGACCATCCGTTCCGTCTACGGTTGACATGCTCCGGGAAGGGCTCGGCCAGCATGCAACATGAGCCGCCGGATCACCGCGGCAAGGCATAGGCCTGAATCTCGGCCACGCTCATGACCGACGGATTCGGAGACACGCCAGTCGTGTCATTACCCGAGAAAAAGGCATTTGCCTGTGCGTTCCACATGATGATCTCATAGGGAGTGGTGCTGATGTTCTGACTCCACGAACCGACCAGCCTGCCATTGAAGTACGTCTTGATCGACCGGCCGGGGATGTACTCCATCCCGTAGGTGTTGAATCCAGCATTCATGGGAGTGGGAGTGGCGTAACCGAAGTTCGATTGACTGCCAGATGCCGTGTGGTAGGTCGACAGAAAGACGTTGTTCAGAGGAGTGCCACTCGGTAGTCCGGCGTCAGCAGGTGTGAATCCCCCCTCCTGTAGATCGATCTCTTGACTGCCGCCTCCGCTCTTCGGATCGATGAACCAAATGGCGGGCCAAACTCCCCGAGACTCGTCGGGCATTTTGGCCTTGATCTGAACGTAACCGCTCGTAAGCGTGAACTTGTCATACGACGTCACGACGCCGGATCGGTACCCGTAGCCCAGCGATGAGTATGTGGTGTCGGGCACCATGGTCAGGTTCAGTCCGTTGTGCACAGTCACCTGCGAAGGAGAAAAGTAGGTCTGATGAAAGTAGGTTCCGGCGGCTGAATCACCTGCAGGAAGGCCATCGGAATTCCAGGTCGGATCACCCTGACCGCCGATAGCAGTGTTCCAGCGCGCAGAATTGAGCGACGTGCCGGTGAAATGGTCATCGAAGATGAGCTGAGCCGCCGCGTAGCCAGCTGGCGGTGCCATCCCCGTTGCTTTACCGATCGTGTGCATCTGCGATGATGTCACGAGCAGCGTGACAAGAGCCACGATCAACCCGGCAACGACAAACAGTGTGATCGGTATACGCCGGCTCCTACCATTACGGTCGTCCATGCGTGTTGAGCGCAGCTGGTCCATGATGCGTAGCTCGTCGGGCTGCCGGCGCCGCCGCTTGACCCAGCGGTAATTCGGCAGCTGTGGTCGAGGTCGCACGATGCTCACGCCCCAGCGCGTCGGTTCGGGCGGTGTAGCGTGCGTGATGGGTGTGATGAACAGCTCGTCCCTGCCCGGCGAAGCCGATGATGTGACCCGGGCACCTGCGTCCGACGGAGTGACCACATGCGGCTCATGCCATACCGGGTTCGTCGTGCACCGTTCGACGACGAACGGATCGCTGTCGCCCACCCCACCATTGTTAGCACTCGCCTGACGATGCTCTTGATCGCGTTCAATCATGATTCGGAGGCGCCCGGGTCACGGCCTCGCCGAGACCTGGTCGGACTCGACGTCCACTGCGGCGTGGACCCGTGTAGGGACTGCACTGTCAATCTTCCGACAACCGGAAGCGTGCGTCCTCAGCCAGGGTCTCCGCCAACGAAGCGCGCGCTGGCGGACGTCACCGCCGATGGGCCGCACCAAGAGCTGCGCCACCCCAGCTGTGCCGGGGATCCTGCTTCATCCGCAAGCGGCTGGTCCCCTTCGTCTGGTGAGCGACCGTCCGTCGAGACTCCGGCGACGTGTTGTTGTCACGCGGGGCCATCATCACACGACTCGCCGTGAGGTACCGTCGAAGTGGGAGGAGGCAGCCGTGAGACGACGGAAGAGGGGGCCCGCGGTCGCGTTCGTGGTCACCGCAATGTTGTGGCTGGGCCTGACGATCGGCGGCGCGCCCGGCGTCGCGTCGGCCGGCACGCCAGTGCCCGGCGCGCCCAACTGCCCCATGTTCCCGGCCGACAACGTCTGGAACACGCCCATCGCGAACTTGCCGGTCGACCCGCAGAGCGCGCAATGGCTGGCCAGCATGAACAGCGCCAGCACCAACATCCACATGGTCTTCGGGCCGATCTTCGGCATGCCCTACACCGTGGTGTCCCCGTCGCATCCCTTGGTGCCCATCACGTTCAAGTACGCGGACGAGAGCGATCCCGGGCCGTACCCGTTCGGTGCCGACACGCAGATCCAGGGCGGTCCCGGCTCCACGGGTGACCGCCACGCCATCATGGTCAACCCGTCCACGTGCACCCTCTACGAGCTCTACGACGCGCAATACAATTCGTCGGGCTCGACCGCCGGCGCGGGGGCGATATGGAACCTCAACTCCGACGCCCTGCGCCCGGCCGGCTGGACGTCTGCCGATGCGGCGGGCCTCCCGATGCTGCCGGGGCTGCTGCGCCAGGACGAAGTGCAGTCGGGCGTCATCACCCATGCCATACGGGTGACGGCCGAGGAGACGGACACCTCGTACATCTGGCCGGCCCGCCACCAGTCGGGGGCGGCCTCTAACCCGAACCTCCCGCCTATGGGGGCGCGGTTCCGGCTCAAGGCGAGCTTCGACATCTTGGGCTACTCGCCCCAGGCCCAGATGGTGCTGCGCGCCATGCAGCGGTACGGGCTGATCATGGCCGACAACGGCCCCAACTGGTCTTTCTGGGGCACGGCGGACTCGAACTGGCCCATCGCGCTTGTCAACGAACTCGACACGGTGCCGGCGAGCGCGTTCGAGGCGGTCGACGAGTCGGGACTGATGATCGACCCCAACTCGGGGCAGGCCCGCCAGCTCGGCGTCGCGGTCAACTGCACGTCCCAACCGGGGTACCGCATGGTGGCCACAGACGGCGGCATGTTCTCGTTCTGCGAGCCCTTCTTCGGCTCCATGGGCGGCCAGCACCTCAACGCCCCCGTGGTGGGTATGGCGCCGACGCCCGGCAACGGCGGCTACTGGGAGGTGGCCTCCGACGGCGGGATCTTCAGCTTCGGCAACGCCGGCTTCCACGGCTCGACCGGGAGCCTGCACCTCAATGCCCCCATCGTGGGCATGGCGACCACCCCCGACGGCGGCGGCTACTGGCTGGTGGCCTCCGACGGCGGGATCTTCAACTACGGCGACGCCGCCTTCTACGGCTCACGCGGTGCCCAGCCCCTCAACAAGCCCATCGTGGGCATGGCGGCCACCCCCGACGGCCGCGGCTACTGGCTGGTGGCCTCCGACGGGGGGATCTTCGACTACGGCGACGCGCTGTTCCACGGCTCGCGGGGTGGCCAGGCCCTCAACGCTCCCATCGTGGGCATGGCCTCGAGCACCACGGGGCACGGCTACTGGCTGGTGGCCTCCGACGGGGGCATCTTCGATTACGGCGACGCGCCGTTCGAGGGCTCGGCCGGGTCGATCCGCCTCGACAAGCCCGTCGTCGGCATGGCCCCGAGCGCGTCCGGGCTGGGCTACTGGCTGGTGGCCTCCGACGGCGGGATCTTCGACTACAGCGCCGTCTTCCATGGTTCGATGGGCGGCACCGTGCTCGTCGCTCCGATCGTGGCGATGGGGTGACCGAGCCGCAGGGAGCCCGGTTGACGGTGAGCCGACCCGTAGGCGGGTTCTGCCACCGCCGAGCTGACATTTGACCATCGTTTTTGAGGACGATTGAGGCCCAGCCCTCAGTCTGGAGCGGCGCGACCGTCCCGCTTCGGTCCTCACGTGCTGCCGGAGTTTGATCGGCCTCCGTCCGGAGTCTGCCAGCCGTGAGTGTCGGGTGATGCTGAGCGATGCGGAGGTGCGCTGCTACGGATGAGGTGGTGTGGTGACCGTTGTCCGGCACGAGAATAGTGGTCGAACGTTCTCGTGTTCCTTAGCCGTAGACTTGGACCTCCGCGATGCTCAGAACCGACGGATTGGGCGACGTGCCTACCGTGTGGTACTCAGACGTACCGCTGGACGCCTGGGTGTTCCACAGAACGATCTCGTATGGGGTCGTGCTGATGTTCTGAGTCCAGGACCCCACGAGCACACCGTCGAAGTAGGTCTTTATCGATACGCCAGGGATGTACTCCACACCGTATGTGTTGTAGCCGTCATTCATGGGGGTCGGGGTGGCGTAACCGAATCCTGATTGGCTGCCCGTTGGTGTGTGATATGTCGACACAAACATGTTGTTCTCGGGAGTCCCGGCTGGCAGGCCGGCATCGGCGGCAGTGAATCCACCCTCGTGCACATCGATTTCTTGGTCGCCACCACCAGCATTCGGGTCCATGAGCCAGATGGCTGGCCAAGCTCCGCTCGATGAGTCGGGCATCTCGGCTTTTATCTGAACGTATCCGCTGGTAAGCGAGAATTTGCCGTCAGTGGTGACGACTCCGGACCGCGTGAGGTAACCCATGCTTGAGTACTGGGTGTCAGGCACCATCGTCAGGTCAAGCCCGTTGTTCACCGTCACCTGAGACGGAGCGAAGTACGTCCCGTGGGTGGAGGTTCCGGCGGCGGAGTCGCCGGAGGGCAGAGCCCCCGAGTTCCAGACAGAACCACCCTGGCCCCCGATGACGGTGTTCCAGTCATTCGTGTTCAGCGAGGTTCCTTGGAACTGGTCGTCGAAGATCAACTGCTGGCTCGTGTAGCCGGCGGGAGGCGACATGCCACCGGACGCGGACCCGGCCGTGATCGTGACGCTGCTCGTCGCCACCGCCGTGGAGAGGCCACTGCTGGTGGCCTTGAGCACATAGGTGCCGGCTGCGGCGCTGCCGGTGATCGCGCACCCCGAGAAGGTCGCCACGCCGCCGCCGGCGGCAACCGGGTTGGCGGTGCAGCCCGTGATCGAGCCCTGAGCACCACCACCGTTGCTAGCGGTGTAGCTGCTGATGCGCAAGGTGACGGATGCCGAGGAGTTGACGGAGTTGTGGAACTGGTCATCGATGGTGACCGTGGGCTGGGTGAAGGCGGTGCCCTCACCCACGCTGCCCGCGGGCTGGGTGGTGAACACGAGCTGTGCGGCGGACCCGGACGCGGGTGGGCCTGCATTCGAGTTGCCGACAGGCGGCGATGCTCCTGTGGTCAACGCTGAAGGAGCGGCCATCCCCACGATGGGCTTGTCCAGGGCCATGCCGCCGGGGGAGCCGTAGAAGGCGGCGTCGCCGTAGGTGAAGATCCCCCCGTCGGAGCCGACGAGCCAATAGCCCCGGCCGTCGGGCGTGGCGGCCATCCCCACGATGGGCTTGTCCAGGGCCATGCCGCCGGGGGAGCCGTCGAAGGCGGCGTCGCCGTAGGTGAAGATCCCCCCGTCGGAGCCGACGAGCCAATAGCCCCGGCCG
>Ga0116217_10004073_pt1 | contig 13080 bp, 14 predicted proteins | sample Sb_taG_6_FD_89697 | JGI IMG/M metagenome (GOLD analysis project Ga0116217, IMG submission 89697) | Peat soil microbial communities from Weissenstadt, Germany - Sb_50d_4_PS metaG | ecosystem: Environmental > Terrestrial > Soil > Wetlands > Peat | place: Germany: Weissenstadt | collected 2010-09-21 | reverse complement strand
TACGCTCTGGGGTGCGAAGCAAGGCTTCTGCGATGGAATGACGCGGCGTAGCTTCTTGCGCATCGGCGCATTTGGCACTGGGCTGACGCTGGCCGAAATGCTGCGCTGCCGCGCCAGTGCCGCCACGGCTTCCCCATCCAACAAATCCGCCATCATGATCTACTTGCCGGGCGGGCCGTCGCACATGGATATGTACGACCTCAAGCCCGAAGCGCCTGTCGAGTTTCGCGGCGAGTTCAAACCCATTCCGACGAACGTGCCCGGCGTGCAAATCTGCGAGCACTTCCCGCTGCAAGCGCGCATGTGGGACAAACTGGCAGTCATCCGCTCGGTCACGCCTATCCGCGAAGAGCACTCCGACTCGGAAGTAACCACAGGCTATCCCGACGCGATCAATATCAACGAGCATCACCCATCGTTTGGCGCCGTTCTCTCCAAGATGCGTGGAAGCACTCACTCCGACATTCCGCCGTTTGTCAGCTTGCGCGGTATGACGTCCGGCACGGAGCCTGGATTCCTTGGAGTCGCTCACCGGCCTTTCACGCCAGACGGCGCAGGACTTGAAAACTTGCGCCTGGCCAACGGCGTCGACTCCGCGCGGCACGAGGAGCGGAAAACCATCCTGGCGAGCTTCGACGATGTCCGGCGCGACATCGATGCGTCGGGCACGATTCGCGGGATGGACGCATTTACGGTGCGCGCCTTTGACATGGTTGCCTCCGGGACTGTCCGCAAAGCTCTCGATTTGAATCGAGAGGCCCCACGCGTTCGGGACCGCTACCAGGGCATCGAGCAATTCCTCACTGCGCGGCGCTTGATTGAAGCAGGCGTCGGCTGTGTAACTCTTGCCATCGGCGGCTGGGATACGCACAGCAGCAATTTCAAGACCTTGCGCAGCCAATTGCCTCAGGTCGACCGCGGCATAGCCAATCTCATCGAGGATCTACATGACCGCGGCATGGATCAGGACGTGCTGACGATCATGTGGGGCGAGTTTGGCCGGACACCCAGAGTGAATGGCAACGACGGCGGCCGGGATCATTGGCCCGCAGTCATGTCAGCCCTGGTTGCCGGCGGCGGCCTGAAAACAGGACAAGCTATCGGGGCTAGCAGTGCGCGTGGCGAGTATCCCAAAGATCGGCCCTATCGGCCGGCGCAGGTTCTGAGTACCCTTTATCAGGCGATGGGTATCGACGCTTCAAAGACGTTCCCGAGCAACACGGGGCGTCCCATGTACATCCTCGACGATCGCGAACCAGTCGCCGAATTATTGTGATGGAACCGCGATCGCACTTGGGCGGCTTTGCGCAGTCTGTTTTGCGCAAAGCCGTCCATTTCTCATTGTTCCGCGGTACTCTTCATTTCGCCACATTTTTGATGAAGCGTTCCCCCGATCAAGGCGGCGCCTAACTTGAACCCGCCCTCGGCATTCCACTCGAAGATTACCAGGTCAGCAGGGTAGCCGGGCTCCAGCTTTCGAGCAGGCAGTCCCAGCAATTCTCTTGGGCGAGCCCCTGCCATATCTACTGCGTCGCCAAGCGTGACGCCCGCACATCGAACCATGTGCCCGATGCATTCGTCCGTGAAGGAAGACGACCCGGCAAGATAGCCGGATTCGGCGACAACGATCTTGCCCCCTGGCAGCACGAGCAGTTCCTGGTCCCATTCCTGATATCGGCCCGGCGGCAGCCCGGCCAGGCTGCTGGCGTCGCAAGTGATAATTGTTCGAGCCGGCGTTTTTACGCGCACGATGCAGCGGATTACGGCAGGCGGAAGATGATGGCCGTCTGGGATAATGCTAGCCCAGAGCTCGTCAGCAGCCAATTGCTCCCAAATGTAGTTGTCGTGCCTGGGCAGAAGAGCGTGCGAGCCGTTGCCCAGATGCGTGCTCAAACGCGCACCCGAGGCGATCGCTTCGCGAATGCGCGCGCCAGTAGCGGCCGTATGACCGATCGCAACAACGATGCCGGCGTCCACGAGGCGCTCGATGAACGGGAGCGCCCCTTCGAGCTCGGGTGCCAACGTGACCAGGCCAATTCTTCCACCCGCGGCGTCTTGCAACCGGCGGAACTCGTCCCAATCGGGGGGGTGGACATGTTGGCGGGCATGAGCCCCTCGCGGTCCATCTTCCGCAGAAATGTACGGCCCTTCCAGGTGAAAGACGGGCATGGCGCCGGCAATTTCGGCGTCGCTTTCACACGCATGCCGTCCCACGCCAAACGAATGCAACAGCGCCGGGATGGCGTTGGTTACAAACGTTGGACAGAATCCCGCGATGCCATGCTGGCGACCGGTCCTCACTATCCTGCGAATCTGGTCCTCTGTCAAACCGGCGGAACTAAAGCTCAACCCTCCACATCCATTGATCTGGAGATCAAAAAACGCAGGTGCAACCCATCCCGCCCGCAAATCTGCGGGAGACTCGGTCGGAGCTTCGACCGAGCGAATCAATCCATTCTCGCAAGTAAGCTGGACTAAAGCGCCGGTGGCGTAGTGGCGGGCCGCAATTCTCATGACCGGCAGGTCCCCTAAACGACTGATCAGCAGCCATTCGCAATGTGTCATCAGTATAGTGTCCGGCAACAAGCCGGATAACCGTGGTCACAATTCCTTGCATCGGCAAGCGCGGCGGTGCCAGTCCCGCGAAAGGGCATCTTGCTGCTACAATACCGCGATGGATTTGGACCGCGCCTTATTTCAGTTGTCGCAGGATCCGAGCCCTCCGCTCGATATAGCGGAATTGGCACTTCGGCTCGCTTGCGACGAATACCCTGACCTGGACGTGGAGGCGTATCTCAGCGAGCTGGCTGGCATCGCTCATGAAGCGGGTGCGTATATCCGAGGCAGCCTCAGGACTCGGGCGAACGGACTCTGCCGCTACCTTTTTCATGAGATGGGTTTTCACGGCAATGTTCAGGAGTATCACGACCCGCTCAACAGCTACTTCAACCAGGTGCTCGACAGGCGCACGGGAATCCCGATCTCGTTGGCACTCGTGGCAATGGCTGTGGGCCGCCGAGCCGGACTAAAGGTCGAGGGCGTGGGCCTACCGGGACACTTCGTCGCCAAAATCTGTGCCGCCGGGCAAGAGATCATCGTCGACCCTTTTCACGGCGGCCGACAATTAACGCTCACGGATTGCGAAAATCTGGTACACCAGGTAACGGGCATGTCGTTCACTGCGACGGCCGAGAACTTGGCACCGGCCCCACTAAACGCAATCGTTATCCGCATGCTTACCAATCTGAAAGCAATTTATCTGCGCCGGAAGGATTTCGTGCGGGCAGCAAGGGTAATCAGACGGTTGCGCCAGATTACTCCCCAAGACATGGAGCAGCGGCGCGACCTGGGACTCTGCTTGCTGCAGTCTGGGCAGCCCGGACAGGCCATCGATCATCTTCGGGCATACTTGGAGGCTGCCTCGGATAACCCAGATGAAGAGAGCACTCAACAGTGGCTCAACCAGGCACTTAAAGACGTTGGGACCTGGAACTGAGCAGCTTTCAGGGGTTTCATTGCCCTTTGCCGTTCTGAATTACTTTGTCCGCCAATGCATCTTCGTGGTACAGGTCTCCCAGTGCACGGCGGATTCGAGCCGCCTCGGCTGGGTCTTTTGCTTTCTTCGCCTGGTCCAGCACCGCAGCAATAGCTTTTCCCTGACGTTCCGAAAACGGCACATTGGCGTCCATTCCTGCCAGGCCTTCCTCCGACAGGTGGACCCAGCGCTGCTCCGAGTCGATTCCCTTGAAGGCGATGGTGACGTTTTCCCAGATGCGTCGGGCGGCACCTGGGTCTCCCTCCTGGCAAAGCCTCAGCCCGCGTCGATAGAAACGCTCGGCTTCACCAGTGGTGCTAGCTGATTTGATGCCGGCCAGGGCGTGGCGCAGAGTGGAATGGTCGTCGATCTGCTGACGAAACTGGGCGACCTCGTCATGGAACGCGTGGTTGGGGTAATTGCGATTTAATGGTTCCAGATAGTCGTGCCACGCCTTGTCCCAGTCGTGTGGTTCTGAGGACGCCATCAGTCCTGAGCCTTGCTCAAACAAATACTCTGGAGTCCCGAGCCGGTTCGGCCAGAGCCGCCACACGATCAGGCCAACGCAAATCACCAGCAGCGTCACAAGCACCCAGGGCCGATTGAACCACTGACTCCAGGCGCTGCCGCGGTTCTGTTCCGCAAGCTCGCGCTGGATCAGGCGACTCATCAGTGTGGGCACGCCTGGGTTGCTGTCGGCGGGGTCGGGGCCCGCCTCGGCGCGAGTGTCCGCCACCGTTTGGTCCATGGGCTGCTCGACCACAGTGTGCCGCGCCTTTCTCTCGAGTTTGCGCCGCAAACGATCGAGGTCCCGATGCAAAACCATGCCGTCTGCCGGTCGTTGAGTGGGATCCTTCGCCAGCAACTGACAGACGATCTCGTCCAACTCGTGGGGGATGTCAGGCACCACTTTCTTTGGCGGATCAAACTGTGCGTACAGGTGCTTGTGCAGAATTTCCGCACTGCTCTGCCCTTCAAAAGGAGGCCGGCCCGTAAGCAGCGTATAAAGGACTACGCCAAGGGAATAGAGATCGCTGCGCTTCGTAGCCTGTTTGCCCGACGCCTGCTCCGGGGAGAGGAATTCGGCGGTGCCGACCACTCCGCCCGTACTCGTCAAGTGGCGAGCAGCAAAAACCTTGGCGATGCCGAAATCAGTGAGCTTGACAGTACCCCAGTCGGTTCGCAGGAGGTTAGGAGGTTTAATATCACGATGAATGATGCCACGATCGTGCGCATGTTTGAGCGCGGGGCAGAGCTGGAGCGCTGCATCGAGAACCTCTTTCCAGGGCAGCCTACCCTTCTCATGCAGGAGCTGCTCGAAATTCTCCCCTTCCAGGTACTCCATTACATAGTAGTGGACCCCGTTCTGCGAGCCTGATTCGTAGAAATGGACGATGTTGGGATGATCCAGGTCGCGGAGCACCTCAATCTCGCGCTCAAATCGCTGTAAGAAGCCTGGCTCTTGGGCCAGGTCAGCCGCCAGAACCTTGATCGCCGCCGGCTTGCCGCTCGGATCTTCACGTGCCAGATAGACCCGCCCCATCCCACCGCGGCCAACTTCTTTTTCGATGACCCAATTACCCAGGCGAGCGCCGATCATGAGTTTCAATCCCCGCGACTTGCCACGCAATGCTCTCAACTCTGAGAGAGAGATGACGAACATCACTCAGGATATCCCATCACGCTGGTCATTCCTATAGAATGCGGGTGTTACTACACATCCGCACTGCCCTAGGTCGGAGCAAAGCCAGGTCGCATGCGCACGCCAACATCATCAACACCGGATGCGATCGCTCGCTCTGGAACTGCCCTCCTGCTCATCGCTCACGGTAGCCGACAGGAGATGGCGAATGCCGACCTGCACCATCTGGTCGATCAACTCAACGAACGCGCTGCGTACTGCTGCGTCGTAGCTTCTTTCCTGGAACTGGCCGAGCCCAGTATTCTCAAGGGGGGCGCACGCTGTGTTGAACGCGGGGCAGAGCGGGTCATTCTGCTTCCCTATTTCCTTTCGGCCGGCGTCCACGTGCAGCGCGATTTGACGAAAGCCTGCCAGGATCTCCGCGATCTGTATCCAAAGGTGCATTTCTGTCCGGCCGAGCCGCTTGGTCGTCACCCATTGCTTGTCGAAGTTGTGCTCGATCGTGCTCGTGCGGCCGAGAATCCAGATTCGGTAAGCTCTCCCGGATGAATGCTGATCCGCGTCAAAGTTCCGCCTGATGCAGCCGACAGGTGCGCCATAAGTGCGCCGAAAGTACGCCGTTCCAGAGGCCAAGGATTTTCAGGCGGCCTGCAGCTCCACCAAGGCTATTAGCCCGAAGCGTGAGCGAGGCATTTTCCCGACCCTTGCAAGTCATCGCCATTTCTAAGGCTTCGAATCCGCACATCAAACCACCGCAACGGACCGTGGCCACGGATCACCAGTCGACCGCGCAGATCATGACTGCCGGCGTCCGAGGACCCAATTGTAGAACCAGCCAGGCGCAAGAGAAACCGCAGTCGAGGAAATTTGTGCCCTCCGCTCCGCCCACTCGGCTGGATAAACGCCGATGATGGAAATGGCGTCTAGAAAAATGGAGATGTGCTTCCTCGGCACCTGAAGCAGAAACGGTCCGCATCTTCTTCGTCTATCGATGTTTGGAATTTCACATTCTCGCCTGACAGCACCGCGCACGCATTTATCGACAGGTGAAACCGCCCTGATCGCCAGAACTCGCGCGGCCGTCACACAAGCTTTAGCTTGTGCCACATTCCCCCTGCCGCGCAGCTTCACAGTATCTGCTCCGTTCGATTTTGGCACAAGCTAAAGCTTGTGCTACAAACTTGCAACCCAGAGCGAAGCCGCATAGTGAGTCTTCCGGCTCGTGTCAGCCGCGGAAGAATGGCATAATGACACGATGATCGAGCGACGAGCAAACGGAGCCGTTGCACCTCGCCGGTTCCAGCTCACGTCGTCAACATCGTGGGCAATCCGACGGCCGCTCGTTTCGGCGCACAGCCTGGCGGCCTAGGTTTGCCTGACCAACGGGCTGTGGAAGCTGTACGGCTACGTGAAGAACGTCAACAAGGTGACGGCGCTGACCAGCATGAGCATCAGCGCGCCGGTGCTGGGCGCATCGCCCACGGTCAGCGATAAGCCGCCGCGCCACATCGGCGTCGGCTTCAGCTGCGACTTCTGAACGGAGACCTCATGAGCGATCACCCAACACCACTGGGCGGCACGTGCAGCGCCCGCTTCGACCGCCTGCGCGAGTTGTTCGCAGCCAAGCTCGAGTCGGGTGAAGACCTCGGCGCCTCGCTCGCCGTCAACATCGACGGCGAGATGGTGGTCGACCTGTGGGGCGGCTGGACCGACGAGGCCCGCACCGTGCCGTGGACCGAGAACACGATCACCTGCGTATTTTCCACCACCAAGACGATGACCGCGCTCGCCGCGCTCGTGCTGGTCGACCGCGGCGAACTCGACCTCGACGCGAACGTCGCGGCGTACTGGCCCGAGTTCGCGGCCCGGGGCAAGGCGGGGATCAAGGTTCGCCAGGTGCTGTCGCACACCTCGGGCGTCTCGGGCTGGGACCAGCCGGTCACCCTCGACGACTTGTACGACTGGGACAAGTCGACCGCCATGCTGGCAGCGCAGGCGCCTTGGTGGGGGCCCGGGGCGGGCTCGGGCTACCACGCGCTGACCTACGGCCACCTGATCGGCGAAGTGATACGGCGCATCACCGGCCAGCGCCTGGGCGAGTTCTTTGCGGCGCACATTGCGGGGCCGCTGGGCGCCGACTTCCACATCGGCCTGCCGCCCTCGGAGTTCCAGCGCGTCGCCAACGTGGTGCCGCCGCCGGCAATGCCGACGACGCCGATACCCCTGACCCAGCTCGACCCCAACTGCCCGATGTTCAAGACCTTCACTGGTCCGACCATGCGGGCGGACTGCAGATGGAGCCGGACCGAGCGCTGGCGGCGCGCCGACATCGGCGCGGGGAACGGCCACGGCAATGCCCGCTCGGTGGCGCGCATCCAGTCGGCGCTGGACTGCGGCGGCGCAGTCGATGACGTCCGGCTGCTCTCGCCTAAGACGATCAACCGCATCCTCGAAGTGCAGAGCAACACGGTCGACCACGTGCTGGGAATACCGCTCAAGATCGGCGTCGGTTATGGCCTGCCCTGGCCGCAGGTGCTGCCCTTCGTCCCTGAAGGCCGGCAGTGTTTCGGGACCGGCGCGGGCGGCTCGCTGGTGATCGCCGACGTGGATCGCCGCATGACCGTCGCCTACGTGATGAACAAGATGGTGCCGGTCCCGGTCGTCGGGCCCATCGCGGCGGCGCTGCTCGAGCGGGTGTACGACATCGTGAACCGCTAAGCCACGCGCTGTGTAGAGCGGCGTCCGAGGCCCCAATTGTAGATAGAGCAAGGCGCAAGAGAAACTGCAGCCGAGGAAATTTGTGCCCTCATCTTCACCCACCCGGCTGGATAAACGCCGACGATGGAAATGCCCTGTATAAAAAGGGAGATGTGATTGCTTGGCACCGCAAACAGAAACAGTCCGCGTCTCCTGGCCGGTTTTGAATCGCCCAATGACAGAATGGCAAGCGAAAAAAGAACTGACACCAATTATTTCTTCTGGGGTCGGCGTTTGCATGCTCCGAGAGGAAGAACAAGGGGAGTCGAATGGATAACCGGCGAATTCAACTGGCCTACAAAGGGAACAGATGCGCCTATTGCGGGATGTCCGTGTTGGAATCGCTTCGGCGATACGACACTTTTCACAGGATGTACCAGTTCAACCACGTCGATCCAGATAAAAAGAACCCTGATTACGACAATCTGATCCGTCGAAACATCTCGACCGAGCAACTGGACGAACTTGACAAGTGCGTGCTGCTATGCAACCAGTGTCACGGAATTCTGCACGGCCAGAACATCGTCACCACGATGACCATCAGGGTGGATGTCCGGGGCCAAACCGCTGAGCAAACTTTCAAGGGGCAGGTGATATTCGACAAGGTGGACAACAGGCTGGCGTTTTTCACGGATGACGAGTTGTTGATCCTTCCCTATTGGCTGATTCTTGGAGATGATTCGGCACGGCTGATTTTCGGGAAAGACCTGAAGGATGTCCTGATGAGTCAATGGGTGCCGCTGACAAGGGAACGAGGGCCACTTGTCGTTCTAAATGAAAAGCGTGAAGGGCTGTTCGGGGCGAGGCGACTCGATGACGAGCATGTCGAGATTGAGCATGATTGCAGGTTTTCCCTTTTACCGATGCAGGTTGATCCGCCAACGAAGGACCAGACCATCTGGTTCAGGAACGGTCTGGCCATCGTTCGGAAAGGGACCGAGGTTGCAATCCACAGTAGCGCCACCTGCAAAGGTGTACTGGCCTATGAAGCTCTTCGGAAGAGTGCTTGAGCCGTGCCCAAGGTGGGATTTCTTGTGCAGCTTGGCTAGTTTCCTTACAATTCAGGGGTTTTCTTTCAAATTGGGGCGTTTCCTCGCAAGTCAGGGTTTTCTTGCAACGCCGCCAGCCAGCGCATTCCGCTTTGAAATTAAAACGATGAAATGCAATGCTTTACGGCGTTCAGAGGGTAAAAAAGGGCAAAGCCCTTTCAGCACGTCTTCTGGTCCCTTTGAAATTACCAGCGGGCAGGGCTGGCCGCAAGCAGATTCTTGCAACTTCGATTTTCTTGCGGTAGCATTGTCCCAGCTGACTTACACTCCTTCACCCAAGAACGAAAACCGCTGAGACCGGGCAAGGCATCACGAGAAAGGACACTTGTCATGCGAACTGCTGTTTTGAGTCATCCCGCGATTTCGAAGCACGATTTAGAGACTTTTGTGTCCATCATGGAAATGCTTGGCGTTTTTCCGCAAATCGAGAAACGGCAACACGGCGAAAACGCCTTTACGGTTACAAAGTGCACGATCAGCTACGATTCACAAACTGATCTCATGACTCGGGAAGATCGAAAATCGTTCGACGAAGATGGACACTGGGGCAAGATCCAGAAAGAGTGGGAACGGGTCGGTTTTGCCCAGACGGCGTAACGGAAAGAGAAAGGGCCGGGTCGCCTCGGGGATTGCTCCCCGAAGCTCCCACAGATCCGGACGTGCCCAATTAAGGCATCCGGTTCGTCCCGTCATGGATTCACTTTCCCGCTTCGCTATCCGTGGGTGTGCTGTTGACCCGGAACCAGGGTACAGAGTCCCTGACGGGTTTCCCACCCCCGAGGCCACGACGAACACCTCCCTTCCCTCCACAGGGTCCCCGCGGTACAGGTTCCCCGGCTTCAACGGTACTACGAAGGTGTGCGACTTCCTGTGTCCCTCTCGCCGCGCTTCGTTGCCTTCGCTTGGCGATACCATGTGGTGCGTCTGTCGCTTCGCTCCCAGCAGCACAGAACGCTGGCCGCGGGCCTGGGGTTCATCTTCCGGTCCCCACTCCCGGAAGTTGCGCATGGAGACGACTCAGGATCTCCCAGGTTCCTGGAGAATCCTCGTGTGCCTACGCCCTGCTCTACGACCCCGGCAGGACCGACTCGCCAGGCCATACGACGTAGTCGGCGCGGCCCCCGCTACGTCCACGACGAGGGCTCCCGCGACAATTATTCTTTCGGGGCTCCATCACACGGCCTGGGCACTCGCTGTCTACGCTTCGTAGCCTGGGTCGCCCCAGGACCCTACGCAAGACTCGCTTCCCGCTGCTGGCCACTCTGCGGGACGGGATTGGTTACCCGCAGGATTCCGATGAAAGGTTTCCGAGTTGTTTCCTTACATCTCATCCCCCTTTCCCAAGCTTTGCCTAGCGCAAGGACGCATCTAATTAGTTATCGCCTATCGTTTGGGACAGGACAAATAGGACGGATCAAAGGGGTCGGGAGTCTATTCCGATCCGAGGGATCGGAATAAACTCCCGACGCCTTGTTTTTCAGGACACGATGTCCCGTGAGAAAAAGGGAGGAAAAAAGAGGATGAAGTTCGTTCTCCTACTTGGCAATACCGGAGCGGGACGGTCGATGAGTTGTTCATGACAACACTTCAACGGGAATATCTGGGAAGGAACTCGATTGTTTGTCGTTGGTAAGGAACAGCGTGCAGCCGTGTTCGACCGCGGCAGCCAGATGCAAGGAATCGAGCGGCTTAAATCCGTGCGTGGTTCGAATTCGCGCTGCTCTTTCACATACCGCCGCTACGATTGGCAAGACCCGGACGTCGTGGGATGTAAAGAAGGTGCGGAAGTCACTCTCAATTTGGAGATCCCCTGGCTTGAGCGGCCCGACCAGGCACTCCATTCGCACAATATCCGTCACTGCTAATTGCTCACCCGCGGCGAGCAAGGCCATGATACGCGCCTTCGCCTTCGGCCCCCAGGTCGGAGTTTGCTCGACAAAGTAGATCACTGGATTGGCGTCGAGAAATACCACTATTCCGCCTGCTCCGGAGATTGCTCGCCGGCAGACTGGCACCCCTCGTGCAGGCGTTCCACCGCATGCATCTCTTCATCCGCCTCTTCGCGCAGCTTGTTCATCTCGGCGTCGATCTCTTCCCTACTCCTGGGAACATGGCCACGGGCTTTTTGGTTCGCCCAGACGCGTTCCATCAGGACGCCGAGACGGACTAGATCGGGTTTCTCCGATTCGTGGCACGTGCGCACGGTGACGTGGACTCGCCCAGCGGGCAGGCCCACCTTTTCATCCAGGGCCAAGCTGCCGTCGGGTCGCACTGTTCCCAGCACCTCGATCATTTCTCGACTCACGGCGACCTCCGCAGGCGAAAGGACTTGATTGCCTAATTCTACTCGAAAAGAACTCAAGTGATAGTCGTAGTGGACACCCGGCGATGAAGTGAACGACTTCCTTCCTTTTCGCTCCCTGACTGCCAGAATCGCATGGTTGAAAAAGGTGTCAGAAACGAATGGCACACTGCCCGGCGCGGGAGACGGATCAAACGTGTCGAGAGCCTATTCCGATCCAAGGGATCTGAATAGGCACCCAACCCTTTATTGCTACAGAGTCAGAGTGCTCGCCAGTTCGTAAATCTCTTCGGCGTCCAAGACCTGGTCGTTGCTCTCGAACAAGCGCGCGATCGCGGCGCGGTGGATTTTCATTTTGGTATCGCCCACGCCGATAGCTCCGTAGCAAATAACGCCGTCGCGCTCGACGCCTTTATCCGTCACCTCCACTCCTGCAATGCCAAGCGGAGGCACCGCGTTCAGATCAATGGCAACGCGCAAGTTCGAGGCTTCCTTTCGGGTAGCGGCGGAGAGCAACTGGACGCCAGCGGCTCCCGTTGCCATAACCAACTCGCAATCTTGCAAAGACGCTGTCAACTGTTCCGTCGTCAACGCCTGCACCGGTACGAGGCGGCCCCCGGCGACCCTGCCCCGGATTTCCGCACATACGCTTGCTGCCCGGGCGAGATCCCGCGAACTGATCCGGACTTCGGCATCCTGCAAAGCCAGTAGCCGGGCTGCGCGCTGGCCGACCGGTCCAGTGCCTCCCAGCAGTAAACAGCGAACGCCCTGGAGCGGCAGGTGCCGGGCGGCGGCGCGGACCGCTGCCACGGCCGTCGTGTTCGCTCCGTTGGCGTCGAAAAGAATGGAAACACGCAGCCCAAATTGTGGAATCAAGCTTTTGCCGGCTTCTTGTAGCAAGCGCTCGCCCTTGGCGACGTTGGTGCCGCCGATGAACAGGGCAGTCCGCTTCAAATCCTTGGGCCTGCGTGTGAAGATCGCCCCGTGAACGATCGTGCGGACGTGCTCCGGCTCGACGCTGCCGTAGCTGAATACTTCATCTGCGCCGGAGTCGATCGCCACGATCCGGTCAAAAACGCTTGGCTGCGGATCGCTGTCGATCTGGATGAGGATCTTTCGTTTTTCCACGATAATTGTAGGCGAGCGAAAGGCCGTCCTCCGCTCGCCTTTCCATTCGCAAGGTTATTTGTAAAAGGGATGCTTCGCCGTGTCCCTGCGGGACAGCACCTCGTCGATCTTGGGTTCCCCGCGCATGGCACGCTGGATGGAAAGCTTGGTGGCGTCGTAGTTGTACTGGTAGATCTTGCTATCGTCCTTGGCGTCCCAGTGAATGAAGACGCCGCAGATAATGACGAGATTCTCCGCCTGATCCTTGGGAATCACGTTGGCCGCGACACTATCGGCCACAGCCTTGGCAACCGCCTTCTGAGCCGGGCCGAACATCTGGACTGCCTGCCTTGCTCCCTTGATAGTCACCTTCGTGATGAGCACTGTCGCCGGTTTGCAAACGAGGTTCGGCTCGAGCACGGCCAACAGGTTGGAATGGCCCTGCTTCTGATCCGCCAAGGCGTTGGCAAACGCCGTACCCACTGGGCCATCCTTGGATCCGATCAGCAGATCGATATGTGCCACCTCGTTCCCTTCGCCGCATAGTGCTTCGCCGACAAACATGGACATAGCAGTTTCTCCTTCGCGAAAGATTTTCGATGCCTTCCCGAGCATTGGCAAGGACTATAACAGCGCCGTGCCACTGACTAAAGTAAAAAGGTAAGGGGCAAAAGGCAAAGAACTCAGG
>Ga0116217_10004070_pt1 | contig 13086 bp, 10 predicted proteins | sample Sb_taG_6_FD_89697 | JGI IMG/M metagenome (GOLD analysis project Ga0116217, IMG submission 89697) | Peat soil microbial communities from Weissenstadt, Germany - Sb_50d_4_PS metaG | ecosystem: Environmental > Terrestrial > Soil > Wetlands > Peat | place: Germany: Weissenstadt | collected 2010-09-21 | reverse complement strand
GGCCTGTTCGAAAGCGGCTTTGTCGCTGTCGGGCACCTTCGCGATCATTTCGACCAGACGCACAGCGGTCATTTGGGATGGACCCACAAGTGCAACGGCATCCCAAATTCTACTGGGGAGGAATTGCGCCACTTCGAGAGGCTTTTGTCGTCTTTCCTCGATGCCAGGCCAGCTTATGATGGCATTCGTCAACGCCTGGACGGCGGCCACATAACCGTTCGTGGTGGGAGACTGCTCGGCGGCGGCGATCTTAGCCTTGAGTTGGAGCGCAGCGTGGGCGGCCCACTCAGCATAATGACGGTTTTGAAAATTGGTGGCAAAAAGGTGCCCGGCCAGCACCAGCAACAACCCGGAGATTTCTTTGCGCGTTGGCAGGTCGGCCTTTCGGGCCATCTCCGTTAAGTCACTCGTCTGGTTTTGCAGGTGGCCGATGTAAAAGTTGTGCATCCGCGTTGCCATCCAGCTTAAGGCGGCCAGCCGATTGCGCCCGGTGAGATTCAAGGCATTCAGCGCCTTGAACAAAGCCTCAGTGGTGACGGACACGTAAAGGCGCAGCTCGGGACACGCCGCCGCTTTCCTAAAGGCATCAAGTGATTCGTTCTCCTTGGCGGAGTGATACAACCGGTCTGCTAGCAGATAATATCCCAGCGCATTGTTAGGGTCGCGCTTGATCAGTTCGCTAATCGACTCCTCGTTGGGGCCGTCCATGCCGATGGCCAGTATCGTGGCGATGGGGGCATAGTCAGGTCGGGCCTTCACTGCCAGGCCGGAAATCTCTTGGCGGACGGGGCTTCCCACCTCGGCGAGGAAAGCCAACCCGAGCAAGACTTGAGGATCGGTGGTTCTCGAGGCGGCGGCCTTGAGGCTTTCCGCCGAAACCGCCTTGTCCACCGCCTCACAATTTGTCGGCAGAGTAAAGGTTTCTATGTACAGGTATTTACTGGGCGTCATAATTTCCGTGGCGAATGTTCGATTGCACCTGAAAAACTTAGACAAAACGGTCCGGGCACCCGCACGAACTTTTTAAGCCTCTCCTCACCGGAATTCCCTGCGAACGGTCCTTCATGTCCACAAGTGTTATGCAAAATGTATGCCAACGAGACTTATCGGCTGATTTCGGCCATTTTGGGTAACCTGTGACTTGAACCTGCGTGAGGCTCACGCAAAAGTCGTGATCTTCACGCGAGACTGCCGCTATCCGTTGCCGCAAAGGCCTTGAACCCCAAAGCATGGTGGACCCAGGGCGGGCAGTCCCCTGGATGTGTTTAGCGCCGAGCGCAGGGGCGGGGACGTCTCGTCCCCGCAAGTTCTCGACGCGCCCAGGTTTGCGAAAACGGCGCAGGTCCAGCCTGCGGGCTGGATCCGCCGGCCGCTTCCTTTCACACGTGCTGGCAGGTCTGCGGCGGATCGCGGGGACGAGACGTCCCCGCCCCTGACTGTGGCAGACACGCCGCTGAAGACATACCCTCTGCCCGCCGACGAATGGCGCGGGACGGCGTTTGTTCGGGGGCGCACGAGCGGCGCGCAAGCGGAGCCCCGACCCGCGACATGTTGGACGGACCCGTCTTTCATTTCACCGAAAATGCAAAGATAGTGCTGCTGCGAAAAATCTGGCCAGGGCGGAGAATCGTGGAGGGAAAGCCTGGGTGGTTCACCGAGTCGGGATAATGTTGCGTTTCCAGGCAGAGCGCCGCGTGCTTCACGTGATTGCCAGTGTAGAGTTGCACGGCCGGCTGCGTCGTGCGCAGTTCCATCACGCGCCCGCTGACCGGATCCCTGACACGAGCCGCAAGGACGAGCGCCTTCCCGTTCCGGGCGCGACGGCCAGGACGAAGTTGTGATCGTAGCCGCCCGGTTTCGGATAAAACTGCGCGATGCGCGCGCCGATGCGCGTCGGTGTGGTGAAATCCAGAGCTGTTCCCTTCACAGGCGCGATTTGCCCCGTAGGAATCAAGGCGTCGTCTGTGGGCGTGTAACGATCGGCCGCCAGCCACAACTCGTGGTCGAGCACGTCGCCGCCGCCGGCGAGGTTCCAGTAGGCGTGACTGGTGAGGTTGATGGGGGTGGCTTTGTCGGTGACTGCTTCATAATCCAGGCGCAGTTCATTGTCGTCGGTGAGAGTGTAAGTCACTTTCACGGTTACGTCTCCCGGGTAACCCTCCTCTCCGTCCTTGCTGAGGTACGTGAGTTGGACAGCAGCTCGCCCCTCGGCGGGCGGAAGCGCGTTGGCCTGCCACACCCGCTTATCGAAAACGCCGTGGATATGATTGGGCCCGTCATTGGCGGGCAGTTTATATTCGACGCCATCGAGGGTGAAGTGCGCGCCGGCAATGCGATTGGCCACTCGCCCGATAATCGCCGCCGGACCCCGGAACCCTTTGAGGTACTGCTCGAGGGTGCCGGCGCCCAAGACGACGTTCGTAGCCACCCCGTGGCGGTCAGGCACCTGCAGTTCAGTCAGGATCGCCCCGTAAGTGATGATCTTCGCAGACATGCCGCCGGCATTGCGCAGCGTGAAGAGCTGCACCGCGGTGCCATCCGGCATTTTGCCAAACTCGCGTTCTTCGAGCCGTTGCAGTGAGGCGCCACGGACAGGATTCCAGGCGACTACTAACACGAATAACGCGAGGAGGGTCTTCGAGTTGCGGCGGCGCATGGCGGAGTTTTGACCTGCGCACCACCGGACGCAAACAGAAAATCAGCGGCCGATATAACCGAAATCAGGCGGACGCCAGCGGCGGCGGGAGCTCGCGTTGGCGATAGACGGTGGTCCCCTTTGCCCCGAACAGGGTCTCGTTGATCAACCGGGCCAGTTGGTTTGCGCCAGTCTCGGGGTTGAAGCTCTGGATCAAACTCGCCACCGGTCCCTGGCCATCCGTCTTGAGCACCATCTCCAGGACCTGTCCCGCCATGCGGCACCTGATCAATGCCCCGCTGGAAGCATAACGGAAGGCGGCCTCGACCAAAAAGACGTCTCGCGCGTAGATGACATAGCGGTAACTGAAGCCCTCGATCAACAAACGATGCTGTTCGGGATCAAAAACGCACACGCCCCGATCCTCGATGACGAGTTTGATCTTGCGGATCGTTCTCGCGTCTTCAATCCCCACCGGCCGGGTTGCTCGGCCACCCGCCGCTTTGATGAGATTGTCTGCTCGCATTGTCAAACAAACCCTTACAATCCCTGCTTTCACTTGGCGCAGGAGCAGCGTCACCGCCAGCCCGCCCAGAGAGACGGCGTAAAAAGTGAACTGATGAATGACCCCCAACACCGACAGCAGGAATGTGGCCGCTAAAGCCAGCAGACAGCCGGCGGCAATGATGACATGGAACACATCGATCCCATTAAGCCAGCCGCGCCCGCCCGGGATGGGGACACAGCCGGATTCGCCCAAGTCGGGGAGGCTTTGGCATCCCACCCGCTCCATCTTCTCGCGCGTTGCCGCCGCGATTGCCTCGCGAAAATCCGTAGTCATTCAGCCAACCAATCCTATCGAAGGAAGATCATAGGCCTCGCGTCGGCGGTGGCAAGTGAAATCCGGCCGGGGCGTGCGATGAAATCCACGCGCCCAACCCCCCGGGTTGGGCGCCCGGCCATGTTCGGCGGCGGGCAGGGGACTGCCCGGGGACTGCCCGCCCTACCTTGTGTCAGGCTGCGGCTTGCGAAATCGTTTGCTGCGTTGCCGCTGGATGCACTGCGAGGATTTTGGATTTTTGTCTTAGGCCCCTTAGGCCCGCGCAGGCTTGTCCAGCCCCTGCTTCTCTGCTAAGAGTACCCGGCCTTATGGAGTATGAAGCGGTGATCGGGCTGGAGACGCATGTCCAGCTCAAGACCAAGTCCAAGATGTGGTGCGGGTGCGCGCAGGAATTCGGGGCGCCGCCTAACACGCTGGTGTGCCCGGTTTGCCTGGGCTTGCCGGGAGTGCTGCCGGTGGCGAACGCGGAGGCGCTGCGGTTGACCGCGCTGACGGGTTTGCTGCTGCATTGCCAGATCTGCCCGTCGGCCAAGTTCGACCGCAAGAATTACTTCTACCCGGACATGCCGAAGAATTACCAGATTACCCAATATGATCAGCCCTCAACACGCCAGGGCTACGTGGACTTCGAGTTCCAGGGCAGCTTGGCACGTGTGCGGATTACGCGGGCGCACCTTGAGGAAGACGTCGGCAAGAATTTTCATTTTGAGCGGCACAGCGGGGTGGATTTCAATCGGGCAGGGGTTCCTTTGATGGAGATTGTGTCCGAGCCGGACATTACCGGCGCGGAGATGGCTTACGAATACCTCAATGCTCTCAAGGACATCCTGGTCTATGGCGGGGTGAGCGATTGCGACATGGAAAAGGGAATGGTGCGCTGCGACGTGAACGTGAGTGTGCGGCCGCGCGGCCAGTCGGAGTTGGGGGCCAAGATCGAAATCAAGAACATGAATAGTTTCAGCGGAGTGCGCAAGGCGCTGGAGTATGAAATCCCCCGCCAGACGGACGTGCTCGCGAAGGGCGGCAAACTTTTCCAATCCACCCGCCGGTGGGACGACGAGGCCGGCATGACCGCCGAAATGCGCACGAAGGAACATGCGCATGATTACCGCTACTTCCCGGAGCCGGACCTCATGCCGTTTGCGCCGACGGAGCGCTGGCTCGAGGAGGTGTCCCGCCGCGTGGTCGAACTGCCCCTGGCGCGCAAGCAGCGTTTCATGCGCGATTACCATCTGCCCGCGTCCGACGCGCAAACCTTCGTCTGGGACGCGCCGTTGGGCGAGTACTTTGAAAGCATTGCGAAGCAGGCGCGCAACCCGAAAGCGGTCGCCAACTGGGTCATCAACAATCTACGGGCGAAATTGGCGGAAACCCGAAGCACGCTGGCAGACCTGAAATTCCCACCGGGTGCAATTCTCGAACTGATTGACCTGGTGGAAAGCGGGAAAATCAGCAGCCGGCTCGCTCAAGATGTGTTCCTGGAGATGTTTGCGACGGGGCAGTCACCAGCCGCGATCGTTCAGGCGAAGGGTTTGGCGCAGTTGAGCGACACGGGCGCACTGGAGCGGCTCTGCGAGCAGGCAATTGCCGCGCACCCCGGTCCGGCGGCCGATTACAAGGCGGGCAAAGTGGCCGCCCTGAATTTTCTCAAGGGTCAGGTTATGAAACTCAGCCAGGGTAAGGCCAACCCCGCGCTGGTGGGGCAGATTCTCGAGCGCAAGCTAAAGGGGTAACACCTGGGGCAAGGCCCAGCCGGCGCGATAATCGCGCCGCAGGAATTTGCTGGCGTCTTCCGAATTAGCGAATTTGAAGGCCTGGGAATCCCAGAGGAGTTTGCGCAAGGTGAGCTCTTCCCGGAGTTGAACACGCAGGGCAACATTACCGAGCAGCACGGCTTCGGCCAGGGGCCCCGCCCAGTCGAAATACGCGCCGGGGTTCGGACCGCCTTTGCAGGCAAGCACCCACTCGCGATGATGGCCGGGCGAGCGCGGGATGGTTGAGGTGATGTCCCCAACGGCCTTGGCACGCGCGGGCGGATAGATGGCGTTGCCAAGGATGAAGCCTTCGTCGCCGACCAAGAGCCGGCCATTGTCTCCCATCACGGTGCCATCCGGCAGTCCCTCGGGACGCGGCGGACGCAACCCACCGTCGTACCACACGAGCTTGCAAGCGGGCATTTCGACGGCGCCGGCTTCGGTGCCCTTCAGGTCGCGGACATGAGGGTTGATGGATTGCGGCGCGGCCGGGCGGGCCGGGAATTGATAAGTTACCATCGAGCCCAACGGGTAGGTCTCTTCATTCACCCGGGTTGAGGCGGCTTGGACGCTAGTCGGCGCGCCCAGCTTGAGCGCGCGAAACACAGGGTCCATGGAGTGACAGCCGATGTCCACGAGGGCGCCGGTGCCGAAGTCCCACCACCCACGCCATTTGAAAGGCAAGTAGGCGGGGTTAAAGGGCCGCAATGGGGCAGGGCCGACCCAGAGGTCCCAGTCCAGCGTCGCGGGCGCCTGAGGTGTATCTTTGGGGCGCTCGACGCCTTGGGGCCAATACTCTTTGAACAGGCCCTGTGAGGGGCGGTCGGTCCAGATATGAACTTCATGGACCTTGCCAATGGCGCCGGCCCAGACCAATTCACACAGGCGGCGGGTTTGTTCGGAGGCTTGGCCGCCGTTGCCCATTTGAGTGGCCACCTTGGCCTCGTGTGCGGCCTTAGCCAGCACTCGCGCTTCCAAGACCGAATGGGTTAAGGGCTTCTCGCAATAAACATGTTTGCCTCGGCGGATCGCTTCCAACGACGCGAAGGCATGGTGGTGGTCCGGTGTCGCGATCACCACTCCGTCAATTTCCTTCATTTCGTCGAGCATCTGGCGATAATCGGTGAACTGCCTCGCCTTGGGATACTTTTTGAAAATGGGTGCCGCGTAGGCGTGATCCACGTCGCAGAGCGCGACGATGTTCTCGCTTTCCAAATGGGCGAGGTCGTCGCCGCCTTGGCCGCCAATGCCGATGCCAGCGAGGTTTAGCTTTTCATTGGGAGAGGATGCGCCTCGACCCTGGAGGGCGGTGGCCGAGGCGGCCAGCACCGCGCCGGCGGACAGGGCGGTATCTCGCAGGAAAATTCGACGGCTGATTTGAGGAGGCAGGTTTGAGTTCGCGTTCATAAACCGGTCTGAGAGTAGCGAACTCCGCCCAGACCTCAAACCTAAAACGCGCTTCAGTTTAGTGGCAGCTTGTCGTGCGTTTCGGGGAAGCGCCGCCGCACCGTGAATAGCGGAAGTAGATGAGCGAGACGAACGTCAACCGGCACCAGGGGCCCAACCTCTCCTCCGTGGATCTTGAAACTTACTTCCAATCGCGAAGCACCTCGGTGATGGGCGGCCATTCCGCGGCCTCGGAGATTCGCACCTTGCCCCAGGTGGTGCAAAGGTAACCGAGCAAGCGTGGGTTTTTCTGCTGACGCGAGAAAGCACTGAAGGCCTGGCTGGCGTCGAGGGGTTGCCAGCCGGAAGGCCAGACGCGAAACCCCTTGTCGAGCAGCAGCGGCACTGACGGATAGTTGGCGCTTTTGCCATAGTGCCAATCGCACACGATAATGTCCTTGGGAACGAGATCAATCGCGCCCGGCGTGCCGTTGGTGGCAGCCTCCCAACGGGAGTAACCCAGGGTGTTCGCATCCAGCAGGCGATCACCCCACATGAGCATTTCGAGTTTGCGCTTGCCAACGATGTGGCCGTGCAAATCGTTGACCGCTTTGGCAAAAAGCTTGGCCGGATCGCCGCCCCGGCAGCGTGGGCAATATTCCGACGCGATCAGGAAAACTTCGTCCATCCCGACATGAAAGGCGTCGGCCTGGAAGGCATCGGCGAATTCGTCGATCAGCGCGAAGACCACCGGATCGAGATCCGGGTTTTGGGGACACCAACTGCGGCAATAGATTCCCTGGTTTTGCGGGAATTGGCCGGGGGTTTCGTCGAACTGCGGATACTTGGAGAGAAGCGGAGCGGTGACTCTGCTCCAGGACTGATGGCCCAGGCAATTGAGCTGCGGGATCAGGCGAATGCCCTGGCCGCGCGCCGCCTGCGCCAAGTCGCGCGCTCTGGCTCGCGTGATGAACTGCTCCGGACGCAACTCGGGATGGGATTGAAAGTCGAAGTCATAGTTCACTTCGAGCACAATTACGTTCACGCCCACGGCCGCGAGCTTTGGCAATTCCTCGATGAGTTGGCCTAGTTGGGTGTCACTGCGTGCGATCAAATGGACGCCCCGCCAAACGGTATTGGTGGCGCGCCAGGATTTAAGCCAGGCGCCGTGAGACTCCATGGGCGCAGGACTTTCTGACCGGCAACCTGGCAGGAGACATAGAAATGACAAAAGGACCAGCGGGCAACGGACCAGGGGGAGCATCTTGTAGGCCATACGGGCGTAATTCGGTGTAAACATATTTAGATCATTCGACTGCAGCCGTGCTTAGAGAGCTAAGCTGCCTGATCCAATACCCAGACGGGGCTTTCGTCAAGCAATGAGCTTTCGGGTAGGACGTGTCGCCCTGTGTGCGCCGTTCGCGCACTTCCGAACATATCACCGCCGGCGGGCAGGGGACTGCCCGCCCTACCTTAGGCTGCGTCGGCTTGCTATTCGTTCAGAAGCCCGAGCTTGCGAATGGCGGCCTGGGTTTTCTCGGGCGATTCTTGTAGGAGGACTTGCCAGCCGCGCTCGGCTCCCGTGGCAATGTTCTCAGGCCGGTCATCCAAGTAGAGAATATCGGCGCCACGTCGGCCAGTCTGGCGCTCGACTGCCTCGTAAATTTTGGCGCCAGGTTTCATGGCGCGCTGCTCGTAGGAAAGGATGTAGCCGTCGAAATTGCCCATGAAGGGGTAGGTCCGGCGGAGGTAGCGGATGGCGAGATCGTTGGTGTTGGAAAAGATGTAGGTAGGGAACCGGCGGCGCAGCGCGGTTTGAAGCTCCACCATCGCGGGGATCGGGTTGAAGATATCTCCAAAGCCCTCGCCGAATTCCTCGAAGCCACCGCTGTAACCGGTGGCGGTGCAAACCTCGCGGAAGAATTCTTCATTGCTCAAGAGCCCGGTTTCGTAGCGGAAGAGCAGGGGAGATTGGCCAAAGAAAGAAAGGACCTCCTGGGGGGCCATTTTAGAGCGCGCGGCGAGCTTGCGCGCGGCCAGGCCATAATCAAAATCCACGAGCACTTTTCCGAGATCGAAAACGACCGCTTTGGGCATGGTGGCGGGTTGCGCTAAGTTCATTTGGAAAGCATTTCCCGACGGCCCTCCAAGGCGCGGCTCAGTGTGAGTTCATCCGCAAACTCCAGTCCCGTGCCGGCCGGCAGGCCGTGGGCGATGCGGGTGATCTTCAAGCCTTCACGGGCCAGCCGTTTGGAAAGGTAAAAACTTGTGGCATCGCCTTCGACGTCGGTGCCCAGCGCGATGACGATTTCGCGGATTGGCTCCTTCGTAAGGCGTGTTTCCAGAGCGTCAATGCGCAGGTCCTCGGGCTCGATGCCGTTGAGCGGGGAGATCTTACCGCCCAGAACGTGATATTTGCCGCGAAGAGCTCCGGATTTTTCCAGGCTCAAAATGTCCACCGCGCGTTCGACCAGGCACAAGAGGGAGCTGTCTCGGTGTGGGTCCGAGCAGATGGCACAGGGCGAGTGCTCCGTCAAGGCGCCGCAGATTTCGCAGGATTGGACGCGTTCGCGCGCTCGCACGAGTGTGTCGGCGAGTTGTCTGACGGCTGCGGCTTCGGTTTGCACCAAGTGGAGGGCGAGGCGCTCGGCCGAACGCGGGCCGATGCCTGGCAACTTATTGAGCGAGGCAATCAGGGCGATTACGGGCTCGGGCAAAGCGGGCATCCGATCAACACCTCACATCAGGCCCGGCAGATTAAAGCCGGCCGTGACTTTGCCCATCTCGGCGGTGTGGATCTCCTTGGCCTGGGCAAGGGCTTGATTGGTCGCGGTCAAAACCATGTCCTCGAGCAACTGCGCGTCCGCCGGATTGACGGCTTGCGGGTCGATTTTAATCGAAGCGATGGAGCCGTCGCACCGGGCCACGACCTTGACGGCGCCGCCGCCGCTGGAGGCTTCGACGGTGCGCTGAGCCAGCTCGTTTTGGATCTGTTCGACCTGCTGCTGCATGCGCGCAGCTTGTTTCATGAGTTTACCGATACTGGACATGGCGTGAGAGGAGTTAAGTGAGTTAAGAGCGGTTGGAAAAAAGGTTTGTCATCAGGCGCGAACCTCGACGATTTGCCCCTTGAAAATCTCCAGGGCTTTTTGAATTAACGGGTCGTTCTTGAAATCCGCCTCGTTAATAGGAATCGAAACCAACTTTTCTTTGGCAGGCGGGGCGGCGCGAACGGGACCCGGCGCTTTTGCGGCCGGAGCTGCGGGGGCGGTTGGCGGAGTGGCTTGGGCAGAAGGCACCGTGCGTCCGGCGGGGGCCTGTGCTTTGATGAACTTAACCTGCGCGCCTGGATGGCCGAGGTCGGCCAACTTGGTTGGCAGCAAAGCGTGATTGCGCGGATTATCCACCAGGCCGATGTGGTCTTCGAATTCAGGATCGAACCCAATGGTGAGCAGGTTTTTGTCGAAGGAAACGGGATGGGCCTCGAGCAGGTAGCTTCGCGTGAAGCCGCTTACCCGGCCCACCGCCTCGACCAATTGTATCCACAATTCCTCCAAATTCGTGGGAAGGCCCGCCGCCGTGGGCGCAGGAGCTTGGGCTGTCTCGGCGGCAGCCGCGGCGCTGGCGGAGGAAAGCGCGACGGCAGTGCTTGATTCCTCCCGAATCTCGCCAGCAGGCGGCGCGGACGGTTCCCAACCTTGGCCAGCCATGACCTGAGCAGCAGGCGCAAGCGCAGTGGCTGCGGCGCGGAAAGGTTTAGGGCCCGGGACCTGGGCCGCGGTAGCAGGGGAGGGGAGGGTGACCACTTCCCCGGATTGATCACCGCGCAAGGTCTGAAGCTGCTTTAGCACAGTGTCGATGCTCACCGCCGCGCGGGCTTCAATCGCTTTAAGCAGGGCCACCTCCACCAGGATTTTCTTAGAGGCGGCATCGCGCAGGCGCATTTCCGCGTCAGTCAAAACTTCGAGGATGCGCGTGAGGCCCTCGGTTCCAACCAATTTGGACTGCTCGGCCAGCGCGGCTGCTTCGGCCTCGGAAACCTCCAGCAGGCCCAGGTCGCCGCGCGACACCTGGTAGATGAGCAAATTGCGGATGTGGCTAAGCAGGTCCGCCAGCAGCCGCCCGAGGTCCTTGCCATGATTGGCTAATTCGTTGAGCTGGCGCAGGGCGCCCTCGACCTCACCGGCGAGAACCGCGCGGGCCAATTCCACCAATTGGCCGTGGGCCGTCAGACCGAACATCGAAAGCACGTCCGCCTCCTCGATCTTTTCGCCGCAGAAACTGATGAGCTGGTCCAGGGTGGATTGGGCGTCGCGCATGGCTCCTTCGGCGCCGCGTGCGATGGCATAGAGGGCAGCCTCCTCGATTTTGACTTTTTCCTGCTTGGCGATCTGGGTGAGATGGCGGGCAATCAAAGCGGCGGAGATACGGCGCAAGTCAAAACGCTGGCAGCGAGACAGGATGGTGGGAATCACCTTCTCCGGGTCGGTGGTGGCGAACATGAATTTCACATGCTCGGGCGGTTCTTCGAGCGTTTTCAGCAAGGCGTTGAATGCGGCCGTGCTGAGCATGTGAACTTCGTCAATGATGTAGATCTTAAACTTCGAGCTGGCTGGCGCATACTTGCAGGTTTCGCGCAGCTCGCGGACCTGCTCGACGCCGTTGTTACTGGCGCCGTCGATTTCGAACACGTCCAGCGAACGGCCCTCGGCAATTTCGCGGCAGCGGGGGTCTTGGTCGTCGAAATCCACTCTAGGGCCGCCGGTGCAGTTGAGGCATTTGGCGAAGATGCGGGCAATGGTGGTCTTGCCGGTGCCGCGCGGCCCGCAGAAGAGATAGGCATGGGCGATGCGCTTCTGCCCTATGGCTTGGGCCAGAGTGCGGGTGACGTGTTCCTGTCCGACCACTTCGCTGAAGCGTTGCGGTCGATACTTGCGAGCGATAACTTGATAGGCCATTTCTAGTTCAGCGGACGCGATTTACCAGCGATCAAACCGAAATTCAAAGCCAGGGTGACCACGGCAAATGCAGAGCAGACTACCGTTGCTGCCTTCCGGCCCTGGCGGGGTTCGTAAGTCCACAGTCCATGGGCCCTGGCACGTCCAATGTGGAACAGCGCCCGCTGGGGTTCAAGATCAAAGTGCCCGGCTACCGGCTGAACCAACCGAACTTTTCTTTTTTGGTCAGGTACAGAAGGCCCAGGATGCGCATGCCGATCGTCAGGAGATAGACGCTGGCAAACGCCCAAAATGCGCGGATGCCAAACGACGTGAACAGGACCGACATATCCCGAGTAGTAAAGCCCTGAGCCATCGCGGCGGAGGACATAAGATTACCCAGGAGCCGCAGCCCAAAAACACCCGTGAGCAGGATCGCCGTGACGAGATACTCCAAGGGTACCTTGAGCATAGCCGGCACAACGACCAAGGGGTTGGCCGCCAGGGCCGTATCCTTCATGGCAACGGCCAGGAAGGCCATCGGAAAATAAAGACAGCCCAGGCTGATCGTCGCTTTGATGGCGCTCGAAGGTATGTCCTCAACATCGAAGAAAACCTTGGCGACGCCCAGTCCAATCGGGATGCCGAAGCTGATAATCACAGTGCCAGCCAAGGTGAGGAAGGCGCCAAACAGTCCATCCATACCTGGCAAAGAGGCCATTTCATCGTCCCCGGCGGCAGTGCAGTGAATGATGCTCTGCATGTAAGAAAACAGGTAACCCAAGGCAGCCATCGTAAGGAGCAGGTTAAAGATTCCCTGGCGGCCCAGCGCAGAAAAAATCAACGTCGCCACGATCAGCACGAGCGGGCCGGCGCCCCTGAACGGGTAGATAAACGCGCCGGGCAGACGGGCGAAAAAGCCCTTTTCCCCCGCAGGGCGCTGGATTTTCACCTGCACGGGCACAACCTCCTGGCCGCATTGGCGGCAGAATTTTTTGGCCGCTCCCGCCACCTGCCGCGAGGTGACGCACAACTCGCAGAAATGCAGTTGGCAGTGGTTGCAGAAGAACCGCCCAGCGGTCCGGGGATGGAACTTGCAGTTCTTCGAAGTGCCCGCGGGGGCGCCAACGGGCGGGGCAACCGGAGGGGCAACTTGGACGGTTGGCGGGGGAATGGGCGGCGGCGTGGCGCGCGGAGCCGCTACTGGCCTAGGGGCAGGCGCGGCTTGATAGGCCAACCGCGCGGCGGGCGCGACGGTTTCGGCGGCGCCAGGGGCGTCCATTTGGTAGATCATTTCGACTCCGCCCAGGTGGATGGTTTGACCGGGTTTCAGCGCCGCTTCCTTAATGGGTGCGCGGTTGATGTAAGTTCCATTCGTCGAGCCCAAATCCCTAATGATGGCCGTGCCGTTGCTAATCATGATTTCGCAGTGGGAACCGGACACGGAAGGTTCCTCGATTTTGAAATCGCTGGCAAAGCCGCGTCCCAACCGATTGACGCCCTGTCTGAGTTGGATTTCCCAGGCGGCCGGCG
>Ga0116217_10004069_pt1 | contig 13086 bp, 10 predicted proteins | sample Sb_taG_6_FD_89697 | JGI IMG/M metagenome (GOLD analysis project Ga0116217, IMG submission 89697) | Peat soil microbial communities from Weissenstadt, Germany - Sb_50d_4_PS metaG | ecosystem: Environmental > Terrestrial > Soil > Wetlands > Peat | place: Germany: Weissenstadt | collected 2010-09-21 | reverse complement strand
TTGAGGTGCCTGCCGATCACGACCGCGGCGGTCCGGTCGGCGCCGGCGGCCTTGAGCGTGGCGGCGGCGCTCTGCGCGCTCGCCCCGGTCGTCCAGGTGTCGTCGATCAGCAGTACCGAGCGGCCCTCGACCGGTCCGGTGGCGACGAACTTCTCGGCGCTGAACGAGCGTTGCGGCACCTCGACGTCGGATCGCCGCAGCAGCCGCTCGTGGCGGTCGCGAGTGGGGCCGACCAGCTCGCCAACGATCCAGCGGAGCGGATGGCGCTCGTCCCGGACGCGATCCCCGGAGGGCACGGTCGTGACGACGTCGAATCGATCCGTCCCGGCGGCGTGCGCCAGGCACCGCTCGTGCCCGGCGAGGAAGCGCCACAGGATCGCGGCGAGGCTCGCGCCGAGCCGGCGCGCGATGTCCCCGTCGAGTCGCTTGTAGCTGGCGAGGGCATGATGGAGCTGCTCGCGCGCAACGCTGTACGAGATCGGCCCAACCGCGTCAAGGACCAGCCGGCTGTGGTCGCACGCGTAGCACCGCGCGTAGCCATCGGTGAAGTTGAAGCAGGTGGCACACACGCTCGGGCCGCGCCGCGGACCGAGCATGACGTTCTCGTACAGCGCGGTCAGCTCGCGGACCGAGGGCATGCTGCTCCGGCTACGCGACGAGGGAGCCGGGCGAGATCAGCCGCTCGACGACGGTCGTGATCTCGTCGGGCGAGCGCACGACATGCGTGCCCGGCCGCGCTGCGTATTCCCGGGCCCATTGCTGGCGCTCGACCAGCGAGGCGAGGAGGAACACGGGTCGTCCCTGGGCGCGGGCCAAGCGGGCCTGCATTCGCGCCCCGCTCGTGTCCGACGCCTCGACCACCACGGTCGCCAGCGTGATCCCGGACATCACCGCGTTGCGCATCGGAAAGCTTCGCCGGCTGGGAGGGGCGTCGGGCCAGAACTGCGATACGACCGCGCACTCCGAGGCGATCCGGCGCTGCAGCGCTTCGTTCTGGGGCGGGTATGAGCGGGCCAGCCCGGTGCCGATGACTGCGACCGTCCGGCCCCCTCGGGTCAGCGTCGCGGTGTGAGCGGCCGTGTCGATTCCGGCGGCCAGGCCCGAGACGACCGTGAATCCGCGGTCGACGAGGTGCTCCGCGATCTCGGTGGCCTTTTTGGTGCCGTCATGGGTCGCCTTGCGCGCTCCGACGACGGCGACCCCGTGAGCGTCCGCCGGCGTCAGGCGCCCGGCCACGAACACCATCGGCGGGCGGTCGTGGACGGCGCGGAGGTTCGGCGGGTAGTCGGGCTCGAGCATGGTGACCAGCCGCATGCCGGCTGCGCTCCAGCGATCGAGGTCGGCGCTCGCCTGGTGGAGAAGCTGGGCCGGGTCCGAGACGGTGCAGTCCTCGGCCTCGTGGGTGTCCTCACGATCCGAAAACAGGATCGTCTGTTCGGCCGGCGCGGCTGCTCCCGCGAGCTCGTCCTCGAGCACCGCCGCGGCGGAACCCCGCTCCTCGACCATCTCCGCGTACTCCACCCACGGCCGCCGGCCCGTCCTGAGCAGGGCCACCATCGCGGCACGCTCGTCGGCACCTGTCACCGCGCGAGCGTAGCGGGAGGAACGGATACTGATAGGCCCGGGATCAGCCGACCGGCTGAACCGGCTCTTTGGCCTGAACAGGCTCTTGCGGCTGAGGGGTCTCGACCGTGCTCGCCTGGCTCATGACTTCCTGGCGAGGCTCATGATCATCGCCGCTCATCGCGCTCCGAAAGTCGCGGAGTCCCTTTCCGAGCGCGCGCCCCGCCTCGGGGAGTCGCTTGGGACCTAGCACGAGCAGCGCGACCACCAGAATCAGGAGCAGGTGAGTGGGCTGAAGGATGTTGTCCACGAAAGGCATCGAGAGAAACTTACCCGCTCATCACGTCCGGCCAAGGGACTTTTCGGTGTCCGAGCCCCGTACGGCTGGGTGAGGCCCGGATGATCAAGGCGCTCACAGGCGTGATCTCGATGCTGCTGGCGGCGATGAGCGTCGTGGCGCAACCAGCCACGACGGTGGATCCCGCTGAGGGCACGAGCTCGACCCCGGACGTGCTTGCCCTCCCGCAGCTCGGGTCCGTGGGGTTTCGGTGCGGCCGTAGCTGGGCGGCGCAACCGTTCTTCGACCTGGCGCAGGCGGTCGCAACCGAGGAGGTCACGATTCGTGTCGGGTCGCTGGCGAAGCGGAACTACGCCCGCAAAGTCGCGGGGCGCAGTCATGGGAGGGCCATAACCCGGGTCGCGGTTGCTCAGATCTGGCAGCTGGCTCTTCCGTTCGGGCACTACCGGAACGTGACGTTCACCGTCCGGCAAAGCACCGAGGCGCGCGCGATCGCCGCGATCATGGAGGTCGCGTTCGTCGCCGGCGAGTTCCGCGCCGCGCCCGACTCGGAGAAGCTCGCCGACTGCTCGTCAAGCGCTGGGCCGTGCGGATCGACGTAAGCCCCTATTAAGAGAAAACGCTTGGTAGGTAGGTATCCGACCAGTTATGCTTGCCACCGGGGATAAACGTGGAGCTACTCGTGGACCTGGGGGTGGACCGGGACGAGGACGCGGCTGACCTCGACGACGCCGCGCGTCAGCTGCAGAGAGAGCTGCTCGAACTCGACGTCGATGCCGTCCAGCGGGTCCGTGAGGGCAAAGCACCGCCCGGCGCTCGCGCGGTCGATGCCGCAATGCTGGGAAGCCTGGCGGTCACGGCTGGCAAGGAGGTCATGGGTACGGTCGTCCGAGCCATCGTGCAGTGGATCGGGCGCCGAGCTGACCGTAGGGTGAAGCTCACGATCGGGGACGACTCGATCGAGCTCTCGAACGTGTCCGCCGAGGATCAGCGCCGCCTCGTCGAGACCTTCCTTGCGCGCCAGGCGAGCGAGACCTGATGGATCCGGCACGTGACGCGCTCATCGTCGCGATCGCCGACTATCGCGACCCGAAGCTCCGTCAGTTGCGTGCACCCGTCGCCGATGCGACCGCTCTGGGACGGGTGCTCAAGGATCCGGCGATCGGCGGCTTCACCGTCCAGCTCGCGCTCGACGAGGACGAGAGCACGCTGACACGACGGCTCGCGCGGTTCTTCTCGGATCGGCGACCGGACGACCTGCTGCTGATCCACTTCTCGTGTCACGGCATCAAGGACGCGAGCGGAGAGCTGTACATGGCCGCCGCGGACACCGAGACCGACCTTCTGTCCGCCACAGGAATCCCATCGCGCTGGTTGAGCGAACACATCGGGACGTGCCGCTCCAAACGGATCGTCGTACTTCTCGACTGCTGCTTCAGCGGATCGTTCCCGTTCGGGACTCACTACCGCGCCGGCGAGCAGGTCAACGTCCAGCAGCACCTCGAGGGCCGAGGCCGAGTCGTGATCACGGCATCCAACGCGATGGAGTACTCATTTGAAGGCGATCAGCTTTCGGGATCCGGCCAGCCGTCGATCTTCACCGCCGCGGTTGTGGAGGCTCTCGAGACTGGCCAGGCCGATCGCGACGGCGACCGGCTCGTGTCGGTCGATGAGCTCTATGACTATGTATTTGATCGCGTTCGCGAGACCACCCCGAACCAGAGTCCGACCAAGCTGAGCAGCCTCGAAGGCCCGCTCTACATCGCGCGGAGCCAGTACGAGCGACCGATCGAGCCCGCCGCACTGCCGAAGGAGCTGGTCGATCTCACCCGCCATCCCTACGCAGAGGCGCGGGTCGGTGCCGTCGCCGAGCTGTCGCGACTCCTCGCCAGCAACAACCCTGGGATGCGGCTGTCGGCCCGACTGACGCTTGAGTCGATGATCAACGACGACAGCCGCAAGGTCTCAGACCGTGCCCGTGAGGCTCTGCGCGAGCGCTCGATCACGGGGCCGGTGGCGGTCGAGGCGGTGAGGCAGCAGCTGGCTTCGGAGGGGGAGCCGGTGCCGGAGCCGGTGCAGGAGACGGAGTCGGAGTCGGAGTCGAAGCCCGAGGCGGAACCCGAGCGCGAGCACGAAGCTGACCCGAACGCGGGCTTGGCGCAAGAGCCGAGCTTGGTCGCGGGTTTGTTGCGCTCGGACCGCCGGCGGATCGAAATCGTCACCGGCGTGGGCGTGGCGCTCTGCGCGATCGGGTCGCTAGTGGCTGCCGTGCTGGCCTGGCCCGTATTCAAGTCGGCGGGAACGTTCGGAAATGGCACGGCGTATGCCGGCCTGGTCATCTCGGTAGCTCCGTTGGCGATCGCGCTCGTCGCCTTGGGCGTGTGGTCTCGCGCCACTACGCTTTCGGGTCCGCTCGCGGTCGCCGCTATCGTGGCGGGCACCGCAGTCGGGAGTATTGGTGGGTTCGTGCACTACTCGGGCCATGCCCGGACGTTCCAAGTCGTCGTGTTCGCGATTTCTGGGGTAGGCCTCGGCCTCGCCGCCACTCTGCTTCGGCGTGACGCCCGAGTGGTGGTCATCGGCCTCGTCGTCGGCGTGATCGCCGGAGCACTCGGAGGCCTGTTGACGCCGATATCACCATTCGCGCACAGAGGCGCCTGGACTGCTTGGCAGACGCTGGGAGGCGTTATTTCGACCGTGCCGTTGTGCCTGCTGATCGCGTTCCTGCCGCGTGTCGACGCGCATCATCATCTGTTGCCGCCCAGGTTAGTTTCGAATGTGACAGCTAGTTTCGAACGGTCAGGCGGCGAGGCGTAGGCCGCCTGGGGTTCGCATCCGCCCGGTCTTGATGAAGACTGCGTTGATGAGGCTGGCGCGGATCAGCGTCTGCGATTTGCTTTCGAGGTCGATGATCGCGGCGGCGGCTTGGCGTGGGGACAGCTTTCCGGTGTCGCGGAGGTTGATGACTGGGTGAGCGAGCGCGGCGCGTTGTCGGGGTGTGTCGACGGTGTCCAAGACGATGTCGATGACCTCGTCAGCGCTGTCGGGGTCGTCGTCTCTGGCTGCTTCTTGGAGTTGGGCGAGCTCGGGAGTGATCAGTGTCGGGAGCGGGACCACGAGCGAGAGGTCGATGCCGGGTAGCTCGGCCAGGCCTCTCCAGAGTTCGGCGAGGGTGCGGGTGGGGAGATCACCGATCTCGCTCGCGGCCCAGCGGGCTTGTTGGGCGATGAACGCGCGGTCGAGTTGATCGGGAGACGGACCTCGCTGCTCTCCGCAGCAGCGTTTGACTTTGCGGCCTGAGCCGCACGGGCAGGGCTGATTGCGTCCGGGTGTGGGCATGTTTCGGCTCCTGTCGTCGGTCGCGTTGGAGGGTCGCATCCCGCCCGGTCAGAAACGGCTGGCTCAATGCGTCAGATCGTGCGTCCGGTGGTCAGGCCGCGCTTGAGGTTCGCGTTGGCGTAGCCGGCCTGTCTTTGTAGTTGCCGCGCTTGATCGGTCAGCCGTCGGTAGCGTTGCGCGAAGTCGGGCTCGGTGCGACAGTGGCGCACGACGGTGGCGTGCGAGATGCTGGCCTGGGCGTCTTTGACGTTGTGGATGTAGGCGATCTCGTAGCAGGTGAGATCGGTGTAGTCACGGCAGAGCGAGATGCTGGTGCAGCGCGCTGAGTATTCCCCGTGGGAGGAGCTGAGCAGTTCGGCGCATTCGGCTTTGATGGCGATGGCGATGGCGATGGCGCGCATGCGTTGGTGGTGCGGCGTGTTCGGAGGCGCGGGCATGGGGACGCGCCAGCGCTCCGCGGAGCGGACCAGCTGGTTGACTTCGGCGGCCAGCCGCGCGTTGTGGGCGAGTGTGTGGCGGTAGCGGCGGTCGTTGTCGGCGAGGTGGTTGCCGTCACCGCCGATCGCGGCGCCGATCGCGGTGAAGGAGGCGAGCGTGGTGCATCGCAGCAGCCTGGTAGCGAGCAGTCGGGCGTGCGTGACCGCGGGTGGGGCGTGCGATCCGACGGAGGGGGTGGTGAGGCTCGGGGGGTCGACGCCGGTGTGAGCGCCGACGTGCGCGAGAACGCGGTCGGTGATCAGCGGGTCGATCGTGTCGAGGTGGAAGTTCTCGGCGAGGTGTCCGTGTTGGTGGAGCGCTGCGGCGAGGCGATTGTGAAGGGTCGTGCGAGCCTCCGTCGGCGTAGCGATGAGTAGCTCTCCGAGGATCAGTAACGGATCGTGGAGGGTCGGCAGGGCGTCGCGGATGAACTGCGTCTGGTCGGAGAGCCCGCGTGTGGTGGGCATTGGCATCGGCGCGGCGCGCTCGTGGCCGCTGGTGAGATGGCACCACAGCCACAGCGAGGCTCGGCGGCGGCGCACGGGCATGTCGGTGCGCCAGAACGGGGAGAGCGGCCGCGGGCGGGGTTGGAGAAGGTGCCAGCAGTCGACGTCGATGCCGTTCCAGTCAGCGAGATTTGCGCGGCGCTGTTTGAAGTCGACCAGTCCCGTCGTGGCGTGCTGGTTGGCGATCGCCTTGACTCGGATCGCGAGTTCGTCGAAGCGGCCGTTGGTGCGCAGTTTGGCGAAGGTGGTGTTGTAGCCGTCGTTGATGAAGCGCTCGGGGAAGTCGAGGTAGCGCACGGCGCCCTGCCAGTCCAGCGGCGTGAGCATCCGGGCGAGCAGCACCGAGCAGAACCGGCGGCCGAGCCAGTGCGTGAAGTCGTCGAAGTCGAACAGCCGGGCGATCCCGCGCTGGTAGTCCTCGGCCCAGAACAGTTGCGGGACGTGCCGTGGTTGCAGTCGCTGGTCGAGATCGTCCGGGCGCCGGTGTGCGCCGGGGTGAAGTCCAAGCTGCCGGGAGGCGCTCGCCCACGCTGCCTGGCTGACCGCACGCCGCAGCACGGCCGAGAGCTGCTCGGACATTGGGCCGGTCTTGCTGGCCAGCAGCGTCAGCCCGTCGTCGCGGTAGCGCTGATCGGCGAGCTCGCGCAACGCTTGGACGAGCGCGTCGGGGTCGGGCAGGTCAGCGAGCGCGAGCGCCTCGGGCAGCACCGCTGCGAGGTCTGCCGGATGGTCGTGAAGCCGACGTCCTGACCGTGCTGTCGACGATCGCTGTGCGGGCGGCCGTGCGTGCCGGTGCAGCAGGTTGCAGAGCGTCAGCAGGTCGCGCAGGTAGATCGGAGGGTCGAGCTGCACGCCCGCGAGCGTCGGGGTGAGCTCCCCGTCGAGTAGCGCGTTGATCCGGCGTTGCGCCGCGAGCGCCGCGTCACTCACTGTCGGCGTGTCGGCGCTCGCGAGCCGGCAGCGGCACAGCCTGCGGCCCGAGCGGTGGGCGCAGCGTGTCGGATCGGACAACGGGCCGCTGCGGTCGCTGGGCCAGCTGTCGCGCACGGCGGCCTTGGGTACCGTGTCGCAGCTTGGGCAGCGGCGGACCAGCAGCACGCGGTGCGCGACGCAGGCGAAGCTCCAGCCAAGCTGCCAGCCGATGAGCCAGGCGCCGTGCTCGCGCAGGCGGCGTGGGCACAAGCGCGAGCAGCGGATCAGCGCCTCGTGTCCCTGAGCGGCAGCTGCGAGCGCGATGTCCAGCGATCCGGTTGGCTGCCGGAACGCGCGGCCGGCGAACCGCGAGAGCAGCATCCGCTCGATCCTTGCGGGGGCGATGCCGGTCGCGAACGCGACATGCTCCAGCTGGCGTGGCGTCAGCCACGCGCCGTAGCGTCCGGCCGCAAGCACGATCCCGCTGCCGCCGTCCAGCCCGAGCGCCCTGAGCATGTCGCCTGGCGGGAACTGGAAGGTGTGCGAGTAGCGGGCGACGTAGCCGGGCAGGCTCTCCCCGTTGATCGGGGAGAGCCGCAGCGGCAGCGTTCTCACGCCGCTTGGCGGCGTGGCTGCTGGCGTCCGGCGCCGACCTCGGCGGCGTAGCCGACGTCGATCCCATCAAGCAGCTTTCGGGTGATCCGCTCCGCGCCTGCATCGATCGCCTCGGCGGCGGCCTCGGTCAACAGCTGGGTGAGCGACCCGATCACCCCTTGCGTGCGCCGCCACAGATAGTCCGCCTGGCCGGTCAGATCACCATCCTTGGCCTGCAGCAGCACGAGCTCGCGCTCGAACACCGAGAGCACCCCGAGCCACATCGCCCGCTCGGTCGCGGTCGAACGGCGCAAGGGCTCGACCGGCAGGCGCTTGAATCGCTGGCTGATCTGCGCCAGCGCCGCATCAGCGCCGTGGAGCCCTTCGTGCATGAACCCCCCGTGCGACAAGCCGACGCCGGCGTAAACGAACGTCGCCTGCAGATCGTTCGCGAGCCGCTTGAGATGGTTGTTCGCGTCGCGGTCGGCCTCGCGACGCAGCTCGAGCAGATGAATGTCGTCGATCACGACCAGCGACGTCTGACAACACCGCGCGCACTCGAGCACCAGCTGCGTCAGCTCACGCGCGTTCGCTCGCTTCGGCGGCCCCATCCCATAGAACGTGAGGATCGCGTAGTTGAGCCCCTTGATCGTCGGCAGCGCGTCGACGTTGACGTAGACGACCGGCAGGTACTCGTGCCCGTCGGGCGTCAACTCGTGCGGGTAGCGCGCTCGGCAGCGCCGCTCGTAGTGACGGCCGAAATGGCTGACGATCGTCGTCTTGCCGTTGCCGGGGTTGCCGTCGAGCGCAGCGCCGTGCCGCGCCCCTGGCCCGCGCAGCTCGTTTGAGACCACGAGCCGCTCGAGCGAGCGGTGGATGTCGGCGTAGAGCGAGCGGATCGGTCCGAACCCGTGCGCGTGCCGTAGCCGCTCGCGATCGTAGGCGGAGCGTGAACGCTCATCGAGCCGGCGGTACTCGCCGACGCGCTTGCGCTCGGGGCGCTCGGTCGGTTCATCAGCGACGAACCGCTGCCAGCCCTCCTTGACCGTCAGGCGCCGCCAGCGGTCCGCGCCAGGGTCGGTCACCGCTCCAGCTCCAGCGTTGGGATCTCGATCCCGGCCCACGCATCCGGCGGCTTGGGTTGCGCCGGCATCGCGGGCTTCTCCGGCTGCCTGGTCGGAGTGCGGCGCTGCTCGGCGATCACCGCCTGGCGGACCGCCTCACGACGCGCCCGACGATCGCGGAACAGATCCTCATCGGAGAGCTCGTGCAGCAGCCTGGCCAGGCCCGTGGCGATCTCCTCCTCGCTCGGCCGGTGCATCCCGGACTCAACCAGCAGCCGCTTCACATAGCCAAGGGCGGAGCCGCCGAACGGGCGGGCGACCTCGCGTGCGTGACGCCAGGACAGCTCGTGGAAGCGCTCATCGCGCGGGTCCTGGAACCACACGCGGCCGAGCTCGCGTCGGTCGACCCGGATCGGCCACTTCCCATCCAGCGCCGGCAGCGGCGAGCGCCGCTGACGGTAAGGGTCAAGTACCGGGGAGTCGTAGGTCAACCCGGCGATCTCGACCCCCGCGCGGCCGATCACCCGCGCCTCCACGGGCAACAGCCGCAAATGCAGATCAGGGTCGCGCGGCACGAACAGGAACCCGGCGCGGGCGACCGCCTCCTCGTATGCCTCATTCGGGCTGAGCGTCAGGTGCGGCGCTTCGGGGACACGCAGCCCGTCGTGCGGACGGCACTGATAATCCGCGGCGATCCACCGGCCGATGATCGCCTCGAGCTCGTGCGTGAAATACACCGCGTCGGCCTCGATGTCCTTCCCGCGCGCGAGCACATTCGGGCCCGTGTAACCAGGCAGCGACTCCAACAACCGCTCGCGCATCGTGCGAAACAGCCGCTCGATCCAGCCCTTGTCCGAACCCCGATACGGTCTGGCGGACTGCACGTTGATCCGCAGGTACTCGCACGCCGCCATGAACGCGACAGACTGGTAGTTGCGACCACGGTCGATCACCACCGTCCCCGGCCTGACCGTCGGCCGCGGCGACAGCGGCGTCCCAGCCGGCAGCTCGAACGCACGCAGCACCAGGTTCTCCGGCACCCCGCAATACGGGTAGGCCACGTCCGCCGGCCAGCGGCCATCCACCGGCGTCGGCGAGAGCAGATCGGAGAGCAGCAGCGCCAGATCCACGCCCTGCGTCGAGAACGGCGTTAGCCGGAACGTCAGGATCGAGCGGGTGCACACGTCGATCGCGGCCGTCAGGTCCAGCCCCACCCACTGAAAGGTGAACGGGTCGATCGCGAACACGTCGAGGCTCGTGGTGTCGATCGCGACGTACTCACCCGGCCGCTCGGCCACCAACGACCCGAACGTCTCGCTCGGGGCGCTCTGCGCGCCGCGGCGGCTCTTCGCCGGCAGGCGAAACAGCCCCGTCGAACGCAGCGCCTCATCGACGATCCGGTTGAACGTCTGGCGCGAGGACGGCAGCTCAAGCGGCTCGCCGCTCTCGCGCGCCAGACGGCTCGCCACCCGGGCGCGGAACTGCATCTTGCGCACATCCGATGACTCGGCCAGCTCCCGCGCCTCGGCGAGGATCGCCTCCCGCACACGCGGGTCAATGCCCGAACCGGTCGCGGAGCGCGCCGCGCGGCCATCGACCAGTGCGACGACGCCCCTGCGCAGCAGCTCGCCGCGCTTTTGGTGCAGCTTGCCGACCGAGCAGCCAAGCTCGGCCGCCTTCGCCTCAACACGCTGGCGCAGCGTCGTCTGGGCAGGATCGAACCCCGCCCTCGGCTCGCCCGGCGACATGCGCCCGGGATCCCCGGAGCGATGGCCGAACCACGCCTCGTTCAGATGCCCCAGCAGCTCGCCCGCCTCCCGCAGCTGCGCGTCGCTCAAGGCGCTGGCGTCGAGCAGCACCGCGCCGAACTGCCACTCCTCGTTCGCTGGCGCCGGTTCCTCCCCGACTCGCGTCAAGACGAACCGGACCCGCTCGCCAGCGGCCGTGAAGCCATTCACCTCTGCGCCATCCACGGAGTGGACCGTGATCGTCTCGCCGTCGATCACCAGCCGCCCGCCGATCCCCAGCGGCCACCTCGGCTCGGTCATGCCGCCACCCGCAGACGACCCCACACCCGGGTGTCCTCACCGATCGGCTCCGACAGATCAGCCAGCGCCTCCCCCGCCCACAGCAAGTGCATCAACACCGGTCGCGCGAGCATCGGCTCGCGCGCAGCCGAAACGAGCTCGCCGACCGCGCTGCGACCGCTCGCCAGCACCGACAGCATCCGCGCCCGCTCACCGTCCGGGTCCGCGGGGCGCTCGCGGAATCCCGCCAGCCACCGCACGTTCACCAGCAGCTGACGATCCGGCTCCGACAGCACCCGATAGCCGAAGCCAGCCTCCGCGCACGCCAGCCCGGTAGCGCGGACCTGAGCCAGGAACTCGGGATCCTCCAAGCGCTCCTCGCTCTTGACATCACACAGCTCAGGCGCCCCAGCGCGCCACACCAGCAGATCCGGCACGTGACTCGCCGGTTTGTCGTCCTTGCGGTATCGCAACCGCAACGGCTGCTCGCAGATCCACTCAACCTCCGGGTCGAAATCCAGCAACAGCATCCAGTCGCGCTCGAGCAAGCTCTCGTACTCCAGAAACCGCCCCGCCGTGGTCGAGAACCAGTGGCCCGGCATATGCCGCTGACGCTGATACGCCCCGGGGCTCCGCACCGGACCGCACCGCCGCAACACATCCAACGAAAGGTCCGCCAAGCAGCCGCGAACCTCCTCCCCACCAACGCGAAGGGACACCTCGAAAGGCCCCGTCACAGCGACCCCCGAGCCCACGGCCGAAGTCACGCATCAAACGATAAGAACGTGGCCGGACGCCCTCGGCCTAATCGCGCCGGGGCCGCCCAGGCGTCAGGCCAGGCGGGTTGCCCAGTCGAGGAAGATGGCGATGGTCTCGCTGAGGTTGAGCGGCCCGCAGGCCGATCGGAAGCCAGTCTCGTCCTGCCAGCACACGATCCAGTCCTCGGTGCTGCGATGGTCTTCGTGTCGGGGGGAACGAGCGGGTCTCGAGCTCGGTATGGGTGAGGTCTATCTCGATCGACCAGCCGGGGTTGTCGAGCGTCGTGATCGTCACTCCGTTGTTGTGCTCCCAGTCGTCGTTGCAGTGGGCCAGAAACCACGCCTGCAGCTCGCCCAAGATGTCTCGCGGTGTTTGCATCGTGGGTGATAGCTAAGTCGTTCCGGGCCCTGACCGGCGGGTGTTCCAAGCTACGTTGCACATTCGAAACTACCGTTCGAAACTACCTGCCATATTCGAAACTAGCCTGGGCGGCAACATCATCGCCGCGGGTGACCGCCGACGCGCACGGTTACTCGCTGGCTGGCGGCCGGCGCGTACGGGTAATTGCCCATTGGCAGCGAGGCGATCTGGAACCAATAGGTCCGATGGAGGCTCGGGTCGCCCGGCCCGAACGATGCGACGGTTGAGAAGCGGCCGTCGCCCATGACGTGTTCCTCGACGCCATAGGTGTTGTACGTCGAGCCGTAGCCGATACGTAGGCGCACCAGCGCGCCACCGGGTGGCAGGTAGCCGCCGAGCAGCTGGCCGACGAGATGGACGGTGCCACCCCACGCGACGTGTCGAGGCCAAACCTTCAGCAGCCGGATCCTGGCCGGCACGATCGTGGTCACCTGCCCGCTCGACGGGAGGATCGTCGCCGTGCCATCGGTGACCGCCCGGATGATCCGCGAGGGCCCGGCAGGTAACGTGGCCGTCCAGCTTCCGTCAGCCGCGGTGGTCACGACGGCGACCTGGCTGAACGGGGACAGACCGTTGTTCGGCGCCGCGAGGATCTGGACGGGCTGCCCTCCCAGCGGACTGCCCTGGGCTGTGGTGTAGAGGCCGTGAACCGTGACGGGCTGCCCGAACGGAACATCCAGGGTTTGGGTCGCGCGCGTCTGTGGAGTCGGGCAGCTTCGCTTCACGCGCCACCGTCGCCGCCTGGTCCGCACACGCTTGGTCGTGCACTTGACGATCTTCGTCAGACTCACCTCGGCATCAGAGGCGGCCCGCAGAGGCAGCGTCAACTGCTTGCTGGTGGCCGCGCAGTTGCCGACGTTGTCGCAGGAGGTCGCCTGGAAGGTGTAGGGCCCGCTGCGGCCGGCATCGTCGAAGCTGGTGACAAGATGAGAGCCGTCGAACGTCGTCGGTAGCGGCGTCCAGTTGCTGGTTCCGGCCGGCGCCATCTCGATCGAGCCGCCGGCGACACCAGACTCGCTGTCGCTGGCGTCGACCGTCAGGGCCGTGGGATCGCTCGGGTTCTGCGGCTGGAAGGTGAGCGACGGTGGCGCCTCGTCGATGTGGATCGTCAACGAGTTGGTCCCGGT
>Ga0116217_10004068_pt1 | contig 13089 bp, 11 predicted proteins | sample Sb_taG_6_FD_89697 | JGI IMG/M metagenome (GOLD analysis project Ga0116217, IMG submission 89697) | Peat soil microbial communities from Weissenstadt, Germany - Sb_50d_4_PS metaG | ecosystem: Environmental > Terrestrial > Soil > Wetlands > Peat | place: Germany: Weissenstadt | collected 2010-09-21 | reverse complement strand
CTGGTACGTGGATGCCGCCGATAACATTATTTACCGTTTCGATTCCGAAGGCCGCACGGTGGGCACGTTAGGAACAAACCCGGAGCCGTGGACCTGGCTGACGCACGTGATTGAGCACGCCGCGCCCGGCAGGGCTGCCTTCTATCAGGAGACGGATATCGGCTGGAGCAAGGATGGCAGTATGTTTGTCTCCGACGGATACGGCAATTCGCGGGTTGCGAAGTTTGATAAGGATGGCAACTTCGTAAAGGCCTGGGGTGAGCGCGGGACCCAGCCGGGCGACTTCAACACGCCACACAGTCTTGTGGTGGACCGCAACGACGTCGTCTATGTCGCCGACCGCGGCAATAGCCGCATCCAGGTTTTCGACACGGAAGGCGAACTGAAAGCTGTCTGGAAGTTGCCGACCGCGCCGTGGGCGCTTTGCCTCACCGGTGGACCCAATCAGGTGATGTTCGTGGGCAGCGTGGGGCGGGTCTACAAGATGGATCTTGCGGGAAAAATCCTGGGCGCCTTCGGACGCCCCGGCCGAATGGCCGGCACGATTGATTCCGTTCACGGGATAGCATGCCCGGATGAGAAGGCCCTCTATCTTGCCAACTTGTATGCCTCGCGCATCGATAAATGGGTCGCGCAGTAACCTGGGCAGTCATCTCGCTAAAAAATAGGGGCCGATCCCGTGACTCGGGGTCGGCCCTTTTTCTTTTGAGATCAATTTGCGCGTAACAGCTTGCGGAAAAACTCAAAATTTTGTCATTCCGAGGCGCGCTGCGCGCCGAGGAATCTCTCTATTCCTGAGTCTAAGGCAAAGAGGGATTCCTCACTTCGTTCGGAATGACAAAATAGATTACTTTTTTCCGCAGCCCGGTAAGCCTAGTTTTTCGACGAGACCAGTTTTCGCAAAACTACAAGTGGTTGCGGGATTCGTGCTTGATTGCGATAGAATCGGCCCACTATGAGGCTGGCATTTTCTGTGGTTTTCCTGTTGTCTGCCGCCACTGCGTTGTCTGGGCAGACGCGCACCCCTGGCCCGGAGACGCGGACAAAGCCACGATCGTTTAGCGTCGTGGAAGCCACAATCCCGGAAATGCAAGCGGCGATGAAAGAGGGGCGAGTCACATCGCGCGAGCTCGTAACTCAATACCTGCTGCGCATCGCTCTCTACAATCGAAAACTAAACGCAGTCATCACCGTAAATGCCAACGCTCTTAAAGAAGCGGACGCGCGCGATCGGGAACGCGCCCAGGGCAAGTTGCGTGGGCCGCTGCACGGCATCCCCATCGCGCTCAAAGACAACATGCACACGACCGATATGTCTACGACCGGCGGCGCGCTGGCATTTGCCGGCCTTATCCCGCCCTACGAAGCCACGCTTACAAAAAATTTGCGGGATGTGGGCGCAATCATCATTGCGAAGACCACGATGACGGAACTCGCGAATTGGGTTGCGGGCGGGCCTACGCCGATGCCGGGCGGCTACAACGGGCTCATCGGATACAGCATGAATCCGTACGACCCACGGCGCGACCCGCGGGAAGAAACGTTCGACGGGCGCCCGGTTCTCGCCACCGGCGGATCGAGCTCCGGCGTGGGCACGGCTGCAAGCTTTTGGGCTGCAAATGTGGGAAGCGAAACGTCCGGCTCGATTCTTAGTCCATCCAATCAGAACATGCTCGTGGGCATCAAGCCGACCGTGGGCCGAATCAGCCGGTACGGCATTATTCCAATTACGGCGGATCAGGATACGGCAGGCCCGATGGCCAAGACTGTCACCGACGCGACCATTCTACTAGGCGTTCTTGAGAGCGCTACTCCAGATCCGAACGATCCAGCCACGCAGAAGTGCGCTCCACCGGCCGGGCGCGACTACCGGAAGTTTCTCAAGCCAGACGGCCTGAAGCGAGCGCGGATCGGAATCCCCCGTGCCTTCTACTACGATCCGGTCACGCCGCCCGGCGATAAAGCGCCTCGAGAGGGCCTCAATCCCGATCAGAAAAAAGTAATGGACGAAGCGATCCTGGCGATGAAACAACAAGGCGCAGTAATTGTCGATCCGGCGGACATAGCAAGCGTCGTTTCAACTGATCCGCAGAATAATTTGCTGAAGTGGAGCACCTGTTCCGGGCTCGAAAATGCCAAAGGCAAGGATGCGGATTGCTCCGTGGTTTTTAAGTATGGGATGAAGCGCGATTTCAATAAGTGGCTTGATTCGCTTGGCGCCGCGGCTCCGGTAAAGTCACTCACCGAGCTTCGAAAGTTCAATGTGGCTCATGCGAATGCCGGCGCCATCAAGTATGGCCAGTCGCAGCTCGACATCTCCGACGAGATGGATCTCGAAGCCGACCGCGCTCGGTACGAAGCGGACCGAGCAAAGGATGTAAGGTTGGCCGGAGCCGAGGGAATTGACGGCGCCCTGAAGAAATACAATCTGGACGCGCTCATCTTTCCAGGCGCAAGCGGCGCTGCCATCGCGGCCAAAGCGGGATATCCAACCGTTATCGTCCCCTTCGGAACGGTTCCGAATGCTCCCACCGTCCCGTTTCCGCCGGGATTCGCCGCAAAACCTGCCCCTCTCGGTGTCGCCTTCACCGGTACCGCGTGTAGCGAGCCAAGATTAATTGAACTCGCCTACAGTTTCGAACGTGCGACCAAACGGCGCGTACCTCCTCCTTCTTTCCCCTAGAACAGAATCCATTCGACTTGCGTGGACATAGGAAGACTTCGCCTTGTTGATGAAGTAAGGTAAGCAACCTTGTTCCTGCACATCGCAACGGGACTCGCCAACAAAGTCGTTCCGAGGAGCCTGACCGCCGCAGAGCCCTCGAAACGTGTTTGTCCGCGCGCGCGTCCTATGCTAACGTCGCCGCCCAAGCAAGGCGCCCACGGCCGCGAGCGATCACCCTGGCGCTCGCGCGAGGAGGGATGGATGAGAAAGACGCGATCCCTGGTTGCTGCATTCACGGCTCCTTCTTTGTTGGCTTCCTGCTTGCTGCTGGCGCAGCAAACCCCCGCGCCGCGGAATCCCATGAATTTCTTCGTGACCAGCACCCCGATCGGCGACGGCGGCAATCTCGGCGGATTGGCCGGAGCCGACGCGCACTGCCAGACGCTGGCTACCGCGGTTGGCGCCGGCAATCACACCTGGCACGCTTACCTCAGCACGCAGGCTCGCCCCGGACAACCGGCCATCAATGCGCGCGACCGCATCGGCACGGGTCCCTGGTACAACGTCAAGGGAGAGATGATCGCCCCCGACCTCGCCCACCTGCATGGAGACACGATGGAACTGGCGCGCCTCGGCAACAACCTCAATAAACTGACCGGGCTTACCGAAAAGGGCGAGACCGTTCCCGGCCTTTATGATTATGCCGATGTGCGGGACAACGATTGGGACTACGTCAAGACGACTCAGTTTTCCAATCGCCACGAAATGCTGACCGGCTCGCAGCCGGACGGCCGGGCATTTACGGATAATGTAGATCACACATGTAATAATTGGACCAGCAACAAGGACCCGGAGCCGGGCACGGCGAATGGAAACCTCAACGCCCCAGACGGCAGGCCCAACGCCCAGATCGGCTTTCCCGACCGCAATGGCGGCGGAAACGGGTCCTGGAACTCGTCCCATGGAACGCGTGGCTGCAGCCAGGAATCCTTGCCGAAAACGCACGGCGTCGGCATGTTCTACTGCTTCGCCATCAATTGACACAGGCAGAGGAGCCTAAGATGCCCGAGAAACGATCTCTGCTGGCTGCATTGGCGCTCGTACTGCTGGCCTCTTTCTTGTTGCTGGCGCAAGAAGAGCAGCGAGGCGGCCAACAAGGCCGACCTCAACCGCAGCATCACCCCATGAGCTTTTTTGTGACCAGCGTGGGCCTCGGCAAAGGCGGCGATCTCGGCGGGCTGGCCGGAGCCGACGCGCACTGCCTGGCGCTGGCCACGGCGGTTGGCGCGGGCAATCACATCTGGCACGCGTACCTCAGCACTCAGGCGCGGCCGGGTCAGCCCGCCGTCAATGCCCGCGATCGCATCGGCAGCGGTCCCTGGTACAACACTTCGCGGAGCCAGCTTGGCCAGCCGCAGAACGCGATTATTTCCCAGGATCTCGGCGAACTTCACGGTGACACGCTCGTCCAGGCGGAGCGCGGCAGCAATCTTTTCAAGCAGTCCGCGCGAACCGAGAAGGGCGAGGTCATCCACGGCGTAGGTGATCCCCCGCCGATCGAACACGACATCCTCACCGGCTCGCAGACCGACGGCCGCGCCTATACGGATAAAGCCGACCACACGTGCAACAATTGGACGAGCAGCGGCAAGGGCTCCGCACAGGTGGGCCATTCCGACCGCATCGGCAATGACAACGCGTCGTGGAACTCCTCACATGCCACGACAAGCTGCAGCCAGGCCGCGCTGGAGAGCACGGGCGGCTCCGGCCTGTTTTATTGCTTCGCCGTCAATTGAGCGGCGCGTGGAATGATTCTCCGCCTGCGCGGACGCTGCGATTTTCTTCAGGCTAGCGATTCCAAGACCCAACTAGTTCGCGTAACCAGTGAGTCTTTGGACCTCATCAGCCAGAAGAGTGAGTTGATCTGTCTTGGATAGAACCGAGGACACACCAGCGGTTCGGGCCAAACGAAGGGGTATTGCGTCCTTGTAGATCGTCAATAGTATGATCGGCGTATCCGGCATGACCTTGTGCAGAATCACTGCTGCTTCCAAGCCATTGATTCGAGGCATCGAGAAATCTAAAACGATCAAATCCGGCTTCAGTTCCCCGCCTTTTTCGATTCCTTCCACGCCATCGGCCGCTTCGCCGCAAACCTCGAAGCCGGGACGAGATTCGATGAACAGTCGAACCAGCTCTCTCGTAAGTGCGTTGTCGTCAACGATCAGAATGCGCTTTTGCATGGTGAACTTCCGATGAGGAAACTCAATGAGCCGGGGGAGCGCCTCATGGAGCAAACGTACATCCGCGCAACATTGTGAGCAATACACGGTTTCACGTACGGATTGCAAAGCAGGATGGGCTGCAAGGAGATGAGTCTGAGGGGCGAAAAACGGGCCTTTGAAACCCCGCCGATCTCGGTGGGTTCTGCGCTGGCGGCAGGTTCGTTGTGTACTGGGCTGGAGAAGCGTACGATGCGCGAGCCAGAGGCCAAGTCCAGTTTGTGAGAGGAGCCAGTGCGTATTCCTAAGGATGCGCGCTGCTGAAAGGACTCCCTCGTGATGCGACAAAAAAGAGAGGCCAGCGATGAAACCAAAAAAGGAACGCATTGAGAAGTGCGAAAGTAAATCCCGCCGCGGCTTTCTGAAAAGCAGCGCGGGACTCGTCGCCGGTGTCGCCGCGGCCCAATGGCTGCCCGGACGTGCCGCCGCACAGCAAACCCCCGCGTCCGCCGTGACACTGGAAAGCCTCAGGAACCCAAACGGCCGCGCAATCCTGCTAAAGGATGGCATCGTTCTGAGCATGGATAGCCAAGTCGGCGATTTCGAGAAGGCCGACGTGCTGATCCTGGGAAAGAAGATTGTTTCGGTCGGTCCAAACATCCCTGCGCCAGCTCACGCACTGACGGTCAACGCGACGGGGATGATCGTGATGCCGGGTTTCATCGACACGCACCACCACCAGTTTGAGACTCCTCTGCGCAGCATTCTCTCCGATGGTTTGCTGGGGGCTGCTGGAGACACCGCAAGCACTTACCAGGGAATGATTCTCGGCACCTTTGCTCCCGCTTACCTGCCGGAGGATGCGCGTCTCGGCGAGCTAGTGGCATCGCTCAGCCAGATGAACGCGGGCGTAACTATGACGGTTGACACCTCGCAGGTTTCCCTCACTCCCGAGCACACCGACGCTTGCATTGCGGGCCTGCAGGAATCCGGACGCCGGGCACTGTTTGCTTACTCGACTGGACCAGGGAACAAGAGCCAATATCCTCAGGACATCGTCCGGCTGCGAAAACAGTATTTTTCTTCGGGCGACCAGTTGCTGACGCTGGCGCTAGGCGATGAAACCAACGCCGACCGCTGGAAGCTGGCGCGATCGGTGGGCGCGCCCATCGTGTCCCACATCGTGAACATGAGCACACTCGAGCCGCTGGCCAAAGCGGGACTTATGGGACCGGACAATGAATACATCCATTGCACGCGGGCCGGTAACGAAAACCTGTGGAAGACAATCGCGGATACGGGCGGCAAGGTCTCGATCGCACCGGCCATCGAGATGCAAATGCGGCACGGAATGCCTCCCATTCAGGCGGCGCTCGATCACGGGATCCGGCCGAGCCTGAGCGTGGATGTCGAGTGCAACATGACCGCGGACATGTTCTCGATCATGCGCACGGCCTTCACGCTTCAGCGCGCGCTCGTCAACGAGCGAGCGCTCGCCGGCGAACAGAATCTGCCTCCGCTGGTGACGTGCCGCGACGTCATCGAGTTCGCCACCATCGCAGGCGCGCGCGTAGCCCACGCGGACGGCAAGGTCGGCACGCTGACGCCGGGCAAGGAAGCCGACATCATCCTGTTAGGCACCGAGCGGATCAACACCTTCCCGCTGAACAACGTGCCCGGCGCGGTCGTGACGTTGATGGATACGAGCAACGTCGAACACGTATTCATCGCCGGCAAGGTCATGAAGTGGCAGGGCAAACTCGTGGGCGTTGACCTGGCCCGGCTCCGGAGCCAGATCGAAAAGTCGCGCGACGGCCTTCTCGCCCGGACCAACCAAACGCGCAACTTCTTTGGGACCTGCTGCACGGCCGGTTAGTGTGCCGTCAACAGAGCGGCGATCAGGAAGAGCCTTCGGCGTGTTCCGCGCCAATCCTTACACGATTGCGCTTCCACAATGGCTTCGGCATCCAAGAAGTCTGTCCAGTTGGCCTGGACATAACCATTGCGGGATGCGTGTAAATGTCTGCATCTATTGTGCGTGAGAAGAGGGACAATCCGAATGTGGCCTGGAATCCGTCATGAGGCAGAAAGCCACATTTCGATAATCCCGGTGGTCTCAATGGGCCGATGCAACACTTGCTCAAAGTCTTCTTGTGTGAGTCTAGGAAGCTGATTTCGTTCGCGGGCGTCAACTCAAACAAAACAAAAGCCCTGTTTAGATTTTGATTGAGTGATGTCGTACAGATCGATTCTCGACGGGAAGCATTGTCAGATCAGCTGATTAGATGGTGTTGCATCGACCGGTTGAGCTGGCACCGTTTGTCAGGACTTGGCCGCGAGAACTCTCGCGATGTCCCTGAGTCGTGCTCTGATAGCAAGTTAGTTGTCTCAAAGCCAGGAGAAGCGTATTCTCCGCGAGTCAGAGCCTCAATCGGAAATACCGATTAATTTAACCGGTCCTGTGGCCGACTGAGGCGAGGCGGAGAAACACGTATGATCAAGGTCCTTATGCTAGTCGGTATTGTCTTATCCGGAGCTCTCGTTAGCGCTGGGCAGGCGATACAGGAGCCTCGTACATTTTTCAAGGAACAGATCGGGTTGAGTGATGATCAGATAGCAACGATTGATGGTGGCAGGGTAGTTGTGAAGACGCTCCTCTCCAAGACACCGGCCGAGGTATTCATCTTTGGAGCCACGCATGTCAATGCCGCCCCGGAGGACTACCTCAAGTTCGCTTTCGATATGAGCCGACTTGAGAGTCTGCCAAGCTACCTGGGTGTGCGGCGGTTCAGCAATCCGCCGACGCTCTCGGACCTGAAGGAGTTCACATTAGAACCGGATGACATCAATAACCTAAGAAACTGCAGGCCCGGTAAATGCAACGTGCAACTATCGTCGGAAGCGATGACGCGGCTTCAAAAAGCAGTAAACTGGTCCGCACCCGATGTTGCCGAGCAAGTGAACGAAAGGGTTCGAAAGATGGCACTGGAACTCCTGGTCCGGTATCAGGAAGGCGGCAACAGCGCCCTCGAGATCTACCAGGATAAGAGTCCTGCCTTTAACATGGACGCCGCGTTTCAGTCGTTGCTGAGCGCATCCGAGGCGCTGCCCGTCTACCTTCCGGAACTGAAACGTTATCTCCTGCAATATCCCGCCCCCATGCTACCGAACGTCGAGTCTTTCTTCTATTGGGAAAAGGTCGACTTCGGTCTAAAGCCGACGCTGCGCGTTAATCATGTGATTGCCTATCGGTCGACTGGCCCAAAAGGTGCGGCAAATGTGATTGCGGTGAAGCAGCTATGGGCCAGTCATTATTTTGAGCTTGCGCTAGACCTGACTGCTTGCGTTCCTGAGAGTGATCGCACCAACGGCGCAGGGTCTTACGTCATTAGCTTGAAGGGTTCGATACAGCAGGGCCTTACGGGGTTCACGGGCCTCTTTCGCAGGAAGGTCGTCGTGAGCAAGGCACTCTCCGCACAAGAAAATACCCTGATCAACATCAAGAAGGCGCTGGAAGAACGGAAGTGACAGTTTCATTGCGAAAACCTCACCACTGACCCTGCGTCCGGATAGCGCAACTATGCTCACTATGAATGTTGAATACTCGGAACGCCCTCCAGCTGATTGCACCACGAATTGCCAAACCACTAACGATCCGCGTTAGCCTTTGTTGTCAAGTCCCGAGAAGTCGTGCCGGCTCAACCGGTCGATGCAACTCTATATAACCAGTTGATCTGACAATACTTCCAATCGAGAATCAACCTGTGCGACAGGACTCAATCAGAACCTAAACAGGGCTTTTGTTTTGTTTGAATTGACGCCCGCGAACGAAATCAGCCTCCTAGACCCCTACGAGAGGACTTTGGGCAAGTGTTGCATCGACCCATTGAGACCACCCGTCTTATCGGAAGGTGGCTTTCTGTCTGATGGCGGATTCCGGCCCACATTCCGAGACCAACCTGTTTCTCAGGAGGTGTCGCAACTAGAAAACAACTGCTATTCGGGAGTGTTTCCTTAAAGGAATGTTGGAGCTTATGGAGTCTTGCACCCAAGAGGCATTGTGCGCATCATGCAAGGGGCGCGCAAAGCCATCGTAAATGTTTCTCTGGCCGCGCGGGGCTCACATTACGATGGGAGAAACATCCAGCATTGCGGAAACGAGCGCCACCGGGTGGCAGCGCTCCATCAAGGCCTACACCAACCGCAATGTGCTCCGGGTCCTGGCCCTCGGATTCGCCAGCGGTCTCCCACTACTCCTTACGTTTTCGACCCTTTCGGCCTGGTTGGCCACCGCCGGCGTGCGCCGTGCTGCAATCGGCGCCTTCGCCCTAGTCGGCACGCCTTATGCCTTCAAGTTCTTGTGGTCGCCTCTGATTGACCGCCTGCCCGCACCGCTCCCGCTGGGGCGCAGGCGCGGTTGGGGAGTAACGATCCAGATCGCACTGATCGCCGCGACGCTCAGCCTGGGAGCGTGTAGTCCCAAACAGAATCTTGCTCGGATGGGAGCGTTGGCACTGCTCGTCGCATTCCTCTCGGCTAGCCAGGACGTTGTTATCGACGCTTGGCGTGTGGAAATCCTTTCGACGGAGCTGCAAGGCCCTGGCGCGGGAATGATCCAAGCGGGTTACCGAATCGCAATGTTGGTCTCGGGAGCGGGCGCGCTGGTCATAGCTTCGCGCTTCGGCTGGTTTGCGGCCTATGCCACCATGGCCGCTCTGTTGGCAGTGGGAATTCTTGTATTCCTGTTCGGCCCCGAACCCAAGCCAGCGGTCGAGCCGTTGCGTCACAGCCGAACGGACGGAGGAGGCGGGCTTGGCCAATGGCTCGCGACGGCAATAACCGGGCCCTTCGCCGAGTTCATGCGCCGGCCGCTTTGGCCCGTGATCCTCGTCTTCATTGTCGGCTACAAGCTGGGCGAAGCGCTGGCGGGCGTAATGGCAACACCTCTCTATGTCTCGCTGGGTTTTTCACTCGACGAAATCGCCGCCGTCTCTAAGCTGGTGGGATTTTTCGCAACTGTGGCGGGGGCGCTCATCGGTGGTGTGGTGACGGCGCGCTTCGGTATTTTACGTTCCCTCATGTTGTGCGGCGTGCTGCAATCGGTGGGCAATTTGTTCTACGTGCTGCAAGCCGTGGGTGGGCACCGGATCGTCTATCTAGGACTCTGTGTCACCGCCGAAAATATAACGGGCGCCATGGCGGGCTCAGCTCTGGTGAGTTATCTCTCCAGTTTGTGCTCTCCGGCCTTCACCGCCACTCAGTACGCGCTGCTCTCTTCGCTTGCGGCGGTTGGGCGCACGCTGGTGGCCTCTTCGGGCGGCGTGCTGGCCGACAAGCTGGGTTGGGCGCCCTTCTTTCTTCTGACTACTGTGGCGACCGTGCCGGCCCTGTTGCTGCTCGTCTGGATCGCACAACGCGGCACAATTGGGTCCGACACACCTTTGCTTGCGTCGAATAGGTGACGAGTTCCGCCACCAGCGGGCTAGGCAAAAGGTCATGCTCGCCATGATGGCCAACTCCTGAAAAGTTTCTCGGGATGTGGCGACTCCGACGACTTTCTGACGCTTATCGAGAGCCATTTAAGTGAACGTAATTACCTCTTCGTCAACCACTTGGCTGGCTTAATGAAAGCGCTAAAGCCTCCTGGATGATACGAACGAAACTCGTCTGTGTCTCCATTCGGAGACAGTATTCGGACCATTTGGCGGATTCCGGTTCAAGTCCGCTGAATTTAGGCGGGTTGTTTTCCGAGGCAATTTGTCCTCAACTTGCACTAACAAGTGGGGCTATGTCTTATTGTCAGTAAGCTCAATTCTAATCTTTTGATGGGGCGCGGCTATTCAACATTGAGACTACTTCGAGAGGGGTTATGTTCGAGGGAAAACTAGTCTTTGCAGCGGGCAATTTTGGCGACTTTGACATTTTTCTCTACGATTTCAGTTCCAACCAGCTCACGCAGTTGACCTCTGACAACGCCTGGAACGATTATCCTCGCTTTTCGCCCGATGGTGGCAAGATTGCGTTTGGCTCGACCCGAAGCGGCAAGCAGGAAATCTGGATCATGAATGCGGATGGCAGCGGCGCCAAGTCACTCACCGCGGGATTGAAGTGGGCTGATTTTCCGACATGGTCGCCCGACGGAACGCAGATCGCTTTCGTTTCAAATGAATATTTCCAAGTGGATCTCTTCGCCCTTCATCTTGAGACGGGCAAGATAAGGCGCTTGACCAAGAACGACGGATTCGACTGCTACCCGGATTGGTCGCCGGACGGGAAGCAAATCGCGTTTGTATCGGAGCGCGGCAGGAACCAGGACATCTACACCGTGGATCTCGAAACGCTGCAAGAAAAGAGAATCACCACGCATCCGGGGCCGGACACGTCACCGGCGTTCAGCCCGGATGGAACGAAAATCGCGTTTGTTTCCCAGAGGCCGGATCAAAACCACAATTTTGATTTTATGCGATCGTTTTGGGATTTTTTTTACGGGAATGAATATTTGGACATCTGGATGATTGACCTCGCCACGGAGAATCTAAAACAGTTGACGATGACTCGGGGCGTGGACAGGAATGTCCGCTGGTCCCCCGACGGCAAATCCCTGGCCTATACAAGTTCCGCCATCGACAAGTCCGACGCGCGAATCATGTTCTGCGAAACAGACACCGGGAAAATCACTCCGCTACGATTCGATGAGAGTGTGGTGAGACGCGAAATCGAGCGGCCCTTCCTGGCAGGTCTGAAGGAGCCCGCTACTCCCCCAGGCCGGTCTCCTTTGCCCGAAGATAGCCAGATGGACGAAGTATTGGAAAGAATGGGGGAAAAAATGCTCCCCAGGATAGAGCGAGCGACTCCTGACGCCGTCAAGGCGGTCCTGGAAAAATACAAGCAGTGGCAGATTGACCGCATACACCCGATTACGGCGCGTTATCTCGACTGGAAGTAATCCACGAGGCTGGGAGGAGGGTCCATGGCTGAGAACAAGGAAGTTTCGGCAAAAATCGCAGAGACGCTGGGATGGGCGGATCGGTGTTTCCAGGCCGAAAACAGCGAGGGCTACGAAGGGCTGAACGAGCAACTAGAAGAACTTGAAACTCTGGCGAAAAAGAGTTTTGAAACCCACGCGGATTACAAAGTGCTCCTGAGCAAGCTCGAAAAGGGCGCGTCGCTGACGCCCGACGAATTGAACACTCTCAAACTCTTGTTGGTCGGCGACGCCGACTACTACTTGAAGTATGACGACGACTTCGACCGCAGCGAGAGTGAACTCAAGAAGATTCTCGAAGAAATCCGCAAGCTACAGTCGAGCGATCTGGATGCAGATGCGATGATGCACCTCCGAGTGCTCTGCCGGGAAGCGTGCAGCGTTGCGAGACCAACTGCGTTTTATTTGGAGCAAAAAGAGCGAGTCGGCAAGTTTGAAGAAGCAACCCGCGATGGCATCGACCGCGAATCAGGTAAGTTCCTTGCGAACATCATCGAAAGCATGATGAACCCCGGCAATCCATGAGGACTTCCTGGAAGTGAATTCACTCTCTCGAAACAAGGCATGAGAGTGGACAAACGCGAGTCAGCCGTGGAGGGTATCGCGATGAGCTTCTTTGGCGAACCATTGTTTTATTACCTGATGCTATTTGTCGCGGGTATTTTGTTGTTCGATATCGCCATCACCGGAACACTCTCCACGGGTCGCATGGGAATGTTCAGACCGATTGTGTCCGTGAAATCCGTGCCTCTCCGAATCGCATTCTTTTTCATTTCAGTCGCAATATTCGCGTTCCTCATCTGGATGACCAGGCATCAGATTGCCGCGGGAATTCAATACTTCGGTTTTGTTGTCGGTGGCGGTCAATCTTCCTAGAAGCCCTTCAGAAGGCAGCCAATCTGGACGCCCTCTTTTCCCTTTGAGCTGTTCCCTCAAGCGATCCAGCGAGCCGCCGTTTCTCGGGCGCCATGGGAAGGACAATTTGGTTCACTCAGCAGGGCGTTGGGTGTATAAGAATGCTCATCCGGGCCGTCAAGACGTAAACCCTCGGGGTTGGAATGGCTGGCCCTGGCAATGATCCCAGTGTCGCCTGCGAGACACAGTTCGCGATCCTTATGCATGGAGGTTAGTATGAACAAGCATTCACTCGGACGTCGGCATTTTCTTATGACGCTGACTGCGATCGGCACAGCCGGCTTACCCGTTGCGTCGGTCTT